>Ga0164304_10000119_pt1 | contig 18038 bp, 15 predicted proteins | sample Whisoiple_217_MG_FD_110216 | JGI IMG/M metagenome (GOLD analysis project Ga0164304, IMG submission 110216) | Soil microbial communities amended with pyrogenic organic matter from upstate New York, USA - Whitman soil sample_217_MG | ecosystem: Environmental > Terrestrial > Soil > Agricultural...
CGGGTAGCGCAGGATCGCCTCGTCGAGCGCCGGAGCGTAGACGCGGGCGCCGGTCCGTTTGACGACGGTCGCGTTCCCGCCGAAGTGGTCCGCATGCCCGTGCGTCGTGACGACCGCGACCACTTCCGAGCCGAGTTCTTCCCGGACTGCCTTGATCGCCTTCTTCGCGGATGAATCGTTGAGCCCGGCATCAATGAGCGCTACCTGGCCATTCTCGAGCAGGACGACACCAATATTGACACCACCCGGCAGGACGTAGACCTGATCCGAAAGTTGAACGAGTGCCAAGCTTCACCTCCCGCGCCACTATACTTTCCGCCCGATGAGGTCCGCGCATTTCCCGGAGGCACAACGGATTTGAACCCCCAGCACATCGTCGAGGTGAGCCAATTCGACCGTGGCTTCGTCGAGTCACTTTTTGTGTCGGCGGACCAGCTGCGCGATCTGCCGCGGCCGTCCACGCTGCAAGCGGGCAAGATCCTGGCCACGATCTTCTACGAGCCATCCACTCGCACCCGGCTCAGTTTCGAATCGGCCATGCTCCGGCTGGGTGGTCAGGTCATCTCGACTGAAAATGCACGCGAGTTTTCCTCGGCGATCAAGGGAGAAACCGTCGAGGACACCGTGATGATGGCCAGCGGCTACGCCGATGCCATCGTGATTCGCCACTTCGAGCAAGGTGCCGCAGCCAGGGCAGCAGCCGTCTCACCGGTACCGATCCTCAACGCTGGCGACGGTCCGGGAGAGCATCCGACCCAGGCTCTGCTCGACCTCTACACGATCCAGCACGAGCTCGGCCGGATCGACAACCTGCGCATCGCGCTGGTCGGGGATCTCCGCTACGGGCGCACTGCCCGCTCGCTCGCACTTCTGTCGCGTCTCACCACCGGGGTCGAGCTCATCTTTGTCAGCCCGCCGCAGGTGCCGATGGGCGACGATATCCGTGCCGCGCTCGATACCGCCGGAATCCCATACCGCGATGAACCGAATCTGGCCAAGGTGCTGCCCGATGTCGACGTGGTCTATCAGACCCGGGTTCAGAAGGAGCGGTTCGCCAGTGAAGATGAGTACCGGGCAGCCAAGGGCACGTATATTCTCGACCGCTCGATGTACGACCGGCTCAACGCCAACGCAGTCGTGATGCACCCGCTGCCACGCGTGGACGAGATCACTACGGAGGTCGATAGCGACCCGCGCTCGGCCTATTTCCGGCAGGCGCGCAACGGTGTCTTTGTTCGCATGGCGTTGCTGAACCTGGTGCTCGGCTAAAGCGGCATCCCGCGCCTGCCGGAGCCCGAGGAGATGCTCTCCGGCCCTTCCCGGTGCCGCCTGCGGACGCGAGTCCACCGTCGCTTCTCGTCGAGCCGCCGCCGAAGGACACTCTGCCCGCCGATCAGTCCGATGAGCACCGCAACACAGATCAGTATCTGGACCACACCGAAGACATCGGCCAAGGCTGCGGCGAAAACGATCGGAACGAAGGCCAGCGTGTTCGAAATCGTGAAGAACGTCGCATAAACCCGCGCCCGAATGTTCTCGTGCGAGCGCTCCTGGAGCATCGTCTGCGCCGGAATCAGGACGTACGCGTTACAGACACCCAGACAAGTGGCGAAGAAGGCTGTCACCAGGATCAGCGTGTTATGCGACGGGCTGCCGAACCAGTTCAATATTGGTTCGGCCGCGACCAGCAGAAACATCGCGACGCCGGCCGCCGTCAAAGCCCAGTCGATTACCGATCCACGATCGTATCTGCGAGTCGTCTTTCCGACGAGCAGGACGCCGACAAACACACCCGTTGCGGCTGGTCCAACGATGAAGAGCAGATCCTCCGGCGATAAGCCAAGGATACTGGTCACGAACTCCGGACCCAGAGCGGCCAACATTTGGAGCGTCATCGCCGCGATGCTCAGGTGCAGGATCGCCTTGATCAGATATGGATCACGCAGGATGAAGACAAGTCCTTCGCGGATATCCAGCCAGAGAGCCCGCATCGGTTGTTCGTTCGTGGCCTTGCGGGCGCGCGCGTCGCTCGCCTTGGATCTCGGCAACGTCATGATGATGCATGCGCACGTCAGGAAGATCACCAGCGCGGTCCAAAAGACTGCGTCGACTCCAAATAGCTTGACCAACAATGTGCCCAGCAGCGCAAACCCGGCGAGCTGCGAACCGGTGTTGGTCAAGTTGAACATCCCGTTTGCGGAGATGAGCTGGGCACGTGGCACGAGATCCGGGATAGTCGCGGCTTCTGCGGGCGCGAAGAACTGTCCGGCCGTGCCAAACACGACGGTCACGAGATAGGTCGCGATCAGGATCGACTGCACGTGCCAGGCAGGGTCGATGATCAGGAAGAGCGCCATGGCCACAGCGCGAACGCCATTCGTCGCGGCCATTACCAATCGACGATCGAAGCGGTCGGCCACCACTCCGGCCAACGGTCCAATGAAGACGGACGGGAGTGAGAATGCGAGGATTTCGAGGCTTGTCAGTGTGTTGGCTTGCTTGAGCCCGTGATGCTCGATGATCTCGCGCACCCTGAGCAGGAGCGCGAAGTTGACCATGTTGCTTGCGGTCATGGAAAGCGCCTGAGCTCCCCACAAGCGCAAGAACGGGAAATTATGGAAGAGCGATCCGTTCGTCTTAGCCGGCGTCAGCTCGACATCCGAATGCGCGCCCTCCGCTTCCAGATCCCCGGCGCCATCGGGTTCTGGTTCCGGCAGAACGTCGGATTCTTGCTCGATAGTGGTGCTCATACCCCGGACTCCGCGTCCGGGGACGGAACAGCCGCCGAAGATGGGTCGAGCGCGGTCGATGGATCGCCGCGCTCGATGAATTGACGGAACCGCCGCTCGGTTTCGAGACGTGGGAGCATGATGCGCCGGGAACAACTCGTGCAACGCAAACCAATATCCAGCCCGAGCCTCGTTACCGTCCAGTCAAAGCCGCCGCAGGCATGTGGCTTCTTGAGGCGGATTACGTCGCCGATGTAAAGCTGGAGTGGCTCGCGTTGCAGACGATTCATCGGACCGCTCCCAACGATTTGGAGTTGGCCCTAGAGTCCGGGAATCTTGAGGCCGCCAGTCAAGGCGCCCATTCGCTCTTCCATCAGCGCGCCGGCCTTGGTCATGGCGTCCGCGATGGCGGCGTTGATCATATCCTCAAGCAGTTCGACATCGTCCGGATCGACGGCTGACGGGTCGATCTTGATCGATTGGAAGTCTTTCTGCCCGGTCACTTTGGCAACGACGACGCCACCGCCGGCGCTCCCTTCGACGATCGTCTCGCCAAGCTCTTTCTGGATCTTCTCCAGCTTCATCTGCATCTGCTGGATCGCCTTCATATTGATGCCCATGGCGAGATCTGTTCCTTTCGCATTTAAGAAACGTGTCGAATTCGTGTTGAACAACGAACTTGAGTATAGGCGAGCAGGATGCTTTTTCGGGACCCGTAGCCTCACCCGCCGGTCCGCTTTATGGCGGAGATGCGGTCCATGAGCTGCTCTGCGGCAGCGCGGGATTCCGGCGAGACCGGCTTGCCATCGATCATCTCCGCCAGCTCATCGAGACGCGTGCCGCCTTCGAGCCGTCGCACCGTGGAGACCGTGCGGCCGTCGGCGATGTCCTTTTCGATCATGAAGTGGGCCCCGGCGAACGCGGCGATTTGCGCGAGGTGGCTGATCACGATCACTTGATGGCGGTTCGCGAGAGACCAGAGCTTCTCGCCGACAGACTGACCTGACCGCGCGCCGACTCCCACATCGACCTCGTCGAAGACCAGCGTCGGGGTGCGGTCTCCCTCGGCCAGCACCGACTTGAGCGCGAGCATTAATCTGGCCGTCTCACCGCCAGATGCGATCTTTGCAAGCGGTTTGAGCGCTTCGCCCTTGTTCGGCGCGAAGAGGAACTCGACCGTGTCTGCGCCGCTTTCGGTCGGCTCGGCTAGCGAATTGATGGAGATGCTGACATGGGCCGAGCCGAGTCCGAGTTCGCCGATCGCGGCATCGATCGCCTTTTCCAGTCGGTTCGCACCGGTCCGGCGCGCCGCCGACAGTGTGTCGAGCACGGGGACGAGCCGGCGCTCGAGCTCTGCCTCCTGCTCGGCCAGCGCCGCCTCGTCGAAGCCGGCGCCGGTCAGCGCCTCCAGCTCGGTTTGCGCCGTCTCGAGATGCGACTGAATCTCCGGGATCGTCGCTCCGTACTTGCGCTTGAGCTTCTGGATCAGGTCGAATCGCTCTTCGACCGATGCAAGTCGCGCCGGGTCGGCATCAACCGCCTCGACGTACCGGCGCAGGTCCGATGCGACATCGTCGGCCAGCACGACGACTTCGTTGACGCGCTCCACCAGCTCCGCGGTGGAGACATCGACCTCAGCGATCCGTTGCACATGTTGCAACGCAGACCGGAGCATTGCCGCTGCGCCGGCGTCATCGTCGTCGGGTTCGAGCGCTTGTAGTGCCGCCGCCGCATCCTCCACGAGCCGCTCGGCGTTTGCGAGGATTGCACGCTCGTTGGCGATGCGCTGGTCCTCGTCAGACTCGAGCATCGCGGCGGCGATCTCGTCGATCTGGTACTTGAGCAGATCGACTCGCTGCTCCCGCTCGCGCTCACCGGTCCGCAACCGATTCCGCGCCACGCGAACCGCATGCAGCTCCCGCACAAGCTCGCGCACACGATCGCGATCCGCCATCGTGCCTGCGTAATGGTCAAGGGCGTCGAGCTGGGCACTACTCTGCAAGAGCTTGAGATGATCCGATTGCCCGTGAATGTCGATCAGCAGGGCGCCGAGTTGGTTGAGCGCTCCAACCGTCACGGGTCGGCCGTTGATCCGGGCCGAGGATCTTCCGCCGGCCGCGATCTGGCGGGAAAGGATCAGGGTGCCGTCCTCGTCTTCGATACCCAACTCCTCGAGGAGGGCGGCGATCTCGCTCGCGTCGCGGCCGGTCAGGTCAAAGACGGCCTCTGTGGTTGCAGCAGCCGCGCCGGTTCGCACGACCTCGGAACCGACGCGCTCGCCGAGCACCGCCCCGAGCGCATCGATGATGATCGATTTGCCGGCGCCGGTCTCGCCCGTTAGCGCGTTCATGCCGTTATCGAACTGCAATTGCAGCTCGTCGATGATCGCGAAGTTGCGGATGGCGAGTTCAGCCAGCATGCCCTAGATGAGCGACTCCCGTTTCAGGAATGCGGTCATGCAGTGGATACCGCCGCCGGCCTTGATCAACTCGTCGATCTCGATGGTGTGACAGACGATTCCGGCAGTCTCATAGACCTGCCGCAACTCGTCGCCACCGGTCGGCATCAGGATCTCACCCGGCTTGAGCGCGACGAAGTTCATCGGCAGGCATTTCTGTGCTTCGACTTCATCCGGCACTTCGAGGATGCGGAATCCGCGCTTCTTGAGCGTGTCGACGATCTTGAAGGGGGTCCTGCGCGCCCAGACGACCGCGCAATCCCGGTCCGGAAAGTTGAGCAAACCATCGAGGTGCATCGCGCCGTACGGCAGCCCGACCCTGACCACATCCTTGACGCCGATCTCGCGAAGCATTCGCTCGACCTGGTTCGCGCCTTCTTCGTTGGTCCGGAGTCCTTCGGCCAGGAAGCAGAGATCCTCGTTCACCCACGAAACATCGGCTCCTTCGAAGGTGCCGCTTCCATGGACAGTCATCAGGATCGGCACGCCGATTCGGCCGAGCGCCTCGGCGACCAATCGCTCCTCGCCCGCCCGCACAGTCGATGCCGGCCGGGTGATGATTGCTCCCTCCGGCGTCATCAGCATCAGATCGCGGAGGAAGAACGAATTCGGCTTGTCCATCCGGCCCTTCTCGACCCGATGGACGGTCACCCCATGCGACTCGTACGCCGCCGCCATGGCGTCGTGCTGCGCTCTTGCCAGGTTGGGATCGAGGTCCGCTCGCATCTGAACCGCGTCGAAATCTTCGATCTGGTCCAGTTCAGGACCCGGCCGGCGCAGGAGGACGGCACGCAATGTGCCGCACTCCGAGCCCGAACCCCAATCGCCCCACACATCGACCATGTCTTCGCGGAACGTCACCTTGCGCGGCGACCATTTGTCGCCGCCGTACGCTCCGGTCAACGAAGTCTGTGCTGGTGCCGCCGCGGTCTGCATTACTTTCCACGCTCCTGCAGGGCGTCGAGGACGCGCTCCGGACGCATCGGCAGGGAGGAAAGGCGCGCACCGCTGGCCGCCTTGATCGCATTCCGGATTGCGGCCGCTCCAGGGATTGCCGGCGGCTCACCGACTCCCTTCGCGCCGAACGGACCATGCTCGCTCGCAACCTCGACCAGGATGGTCTCGATGGGCGGAATGTCGTTGCTGCGTGGCAGGACGTAGTCCATCAATGTGCCGGTGACGAGCTGGCCCGAGTCGTCGAACTCGATCGCCTCGTGCAGCGCCCAACCGATCCCCTGGGCGACACCGCCCATCATCTGTCCCTCGACCAGGGCCGGGTTGATCGCAAACCCAACGTCCTGCGCGGCGACGTACCGGTTAAGGTGGACCTCGCCGGTCTCCTCATCGACCGTCACGTTCGCAAGGTGGGCTGCGAAGCCCGGCGCGCTCTCCGTGATCGCTGTTTGGCCGCGACCATAGACCGGCTCGTACTTGCCGGCGAAGGACATCGACATGTTCGCGATCTCCTTCAGCGAAACGCCGGCGCTGGGCACGCCCTTGACCTGGACCTTGCCCTCCACGATCTCGAGATCGTCGGCGTTCGCTTCCAGGTGCTGGGCCGCGATCTGCAGGACCTGCGCTCGTGCCTCCTGGGCCGCCTTCATGACGGCGGCGCCGACCGTGTAGGTGACCTTCGAGCCGCCGCTTGCGCCTGCATATGGCGCGGAGGAGGTGTCGGCGCCGGTCACTACGACATCTTCTTCGTTCAAGCCGAGGATCTCTGCCGCGATCTTCTGAAAGCCGGTGTTGACGCCGCTAATGTCGGCCGAGCCCACCACGACCGTGAACTTACCGTCGTGATCAAGCCGGCAGATCGATGTCGCCGGCTCAATGCCACCCGGCCAGCCGCCAATCGCGATGCCGGTGCCCGGCTGCCGCTCTTTCCAAGCCGGATGGTCGCGCAGCGCCTCGAGTGTGTCCTTGAGGCCGATCCGCGGCCAGGCACCGCCGTTCGGCCGGACATCGCCCTCCTCAACACAGTTTCGCAGGCGGAATTCGAGCGGATCCTCTCCGAGCTCTTCGGCCAGATCGTCGATCGCCGATTCGATCGCATAGGTTGCCTGCTGCGCGCCCGGCGCCCGGTAGGCACCGGCGGGAGCACGATTCGTGACGACCTCCCGACCGGTGATCAGCAGGTTTTCTACCTTGTAATACCCCCCGAGCAGGATGGCGGCAATCTGCAGCGGTGAGCCGGCCTGAGAGCCGGTATCAAAGGTCAGGTCGCCCTGCAAGGCAGTCAGCCGTCCCTCGGCATCGGCGCCGACCTTGACAGTGATCTCGCAGGCCGGAGCCGGGTTCGAGGCGGCGAGGTCATCCGTGCGGCCGAACTCGAGCAGGACCGGCCGGTTGACCGCAACGGCGAGCGCCGCGGTCAGGGGCTCAAGCAGGATGAACTTACCGCCGAATCCACCCCCGACGGCCATCGTCTTGACATTGATCTCGCCGACCGGGCGGTCGAGCCATTCGGCCGCGCGGGACCGGGCCAGGAACGCGCCCTGCGTGCTGGTGTAGATCGTGATCTCGCCGATTGGGTCGATCGACGCCATCGCAACCTGCGGCTCGATGTAGCCCTGGTGGACCGACTCGGATCGGATCGTCACTTCCGCGGTCTGAACCGCTTGCGCAAAGCCGGCGTTAACATCGCCGCGCTCGAACTTGAGCGTCGACGAGACGTTGGCTGACGACGGGCGCTCGGCCTCTGCCGTCTGCGTCGCCGCATCGGCATTGTGCGCCGCAGCTTCGTCACTGTTGGAATCGAGCGCATCCACCCGGGCAGCCGGCGCCGACTCGTCGACCCCGCTCTCAAAATCCGGCACAGCCGGCAGCTCCTCGTAATCGACCTCGACGAGCTCAACCGCATCGCGCGCGGCCTGATCGGATTCGGCCAGGACGATCGCGACGAATTGTCCGGCGAAGGCTATCTCGCCGAACGCCAGCGGCGACTTGCCGGGCAGCGAAGAGAGCGGCCGCCGGACCGGCAAATCCTCGGCCGTCAGCACCGCGACGACGCCAGGCACGGCCATGGCCGCATCCTTGGCGATCGAGCGGACCCGGGCATGCGGCAGCGGACTCGTTACCGGACGCGCATAGAGCATGCCCGGCAGGCGAAGATCCGCCGTGAATTTTTCAGACCCGGTGATCTTGCGCTCACCATCGATGCGCTTCGAAGAGCGACCCAGTAGCCGATGGCCGGTCACAGTCGAATCAATCATTCACTTGCTCCGGAAATGACGGCAGGCGCAGAAATCGCCCCTGCCACGAACAGCGTAGGGGGATTCTACCAACAGGGTTACTCAGGCGCGTGATCCGACAGCACGTCCTCTGGGCCCCACTGCCGCACATGGAACGCCTTGACGACGCCGTCGCTCAGGAAACCGAAGCGAGCCATCACCGCGTGGATTGACTCCGAATCGGGAGCATCCCAGATGCTGAAGTGGCGATCGTCATGCAGGTCTGGCGAAAACGTCGTCAGCCAGCGCGCACCGTGGGTGACATCGACAGCGTAGCGCGCGAGTCCCTCAAGGTCGGTCGGAGGCGAAATCGACTCCTCGTCATAGTCGAACGGGATATGTTCAACCAGGTAGAGGGCCACCGCTATGCCTGCGTTTCCGTCTCGCCAGTCTGCGCGGATTGACCCCGTCCGCGACCACGGCGCCGGCGCCGGCGCGGCTGTCCATCGCCGGATCCCTCGGCATCGCGCTGCCCATCGTTCTTCGGTCGCTCAGTCTTGGCCTGGAAGCCGAGCTCGGTAGCGGTGAAGGTCTGGTCCGGGGTCTCATCCTGGAACCGCACGGTGACGAGCTCGCGCAATACCTGCAGCGAGATGACCATGCCGTCGCCCATCGGTGTCTGGACTGGTTGGCCGAGCTTCGGCAGAAGGTTCTTTTGCTGCTTGTACTGATCGTTCTCGTACGAGAGACAGCACAGCAGGCGGCCGCAAACCCCGGAGACCTTGCTCGGATTGAGCGGCAGATCCTGCGTCTTGGCCATGTTCATCGAGACTTCCGGGAAGACCGGCAGCCACGACGCACAGCACAGCGTCCGTCCACAGCGCCCGACGCCGCCAAGCAGGCGAGCCTCGTCGCGGGGTCCGACCTGGCGCAACTCGACTCGGCAGCGGAAGCTCGCGCCAAGGTCGCGAGCCAGGTCCCGGAAGTCGACCCGCTCCGGCGCGGTGAAATTCAATGTCAGGTGCGACCCATCGAAGTTGTATTCGGCCGATATCGGCTTCATCGGCAGGTCGCGCTCACGGATCTTGGCGCCAAAGGTCTTGACGGCCTTGGCGGCCTCGCGCTTGAGCGCGTGCATCCGCTCGATCTCCGGTTCGCCGAGTATCCTGGAGACTGGCTTGAGGTTGCCCGACAGAGACGCTTGCAGCATCTGCGACGGCGCAATGACGACCTTGCCGGCTTCGAGACCTCGATTGGTCTCGACGACCACCCAGTCGCCGTTCTCGATCTCAAATGTCCCCGGGTCGAAGAAATAGGTCTGCCCTGAATCCAGGAAGCGTACTCCGGCGACCCGAGCGGACGGTCCGTCCGAGGCTCCGTTTTCGGACTCGCATTCGCAGCCGGCCACCGGCAGACCTGAGTCAAGTCGGTCCTTGAACCGCTGGCGGGCCTTCATGCGGGCGTTCTCGATCATCGCCTGCGGGTCATCTGCGGCGGACTGATCGGTCGTAGGATTCGTTATAGGGTCGGCCATTGATTCACCATTGCCTGCATTGCGAGTCGCGGTCGGATGTTCCCGGTCAGATCCTGAATGCACTGCCGGGTCGCGGTCAATGCGCGGTACCAATCGCTCATCCCGGCCGATGATCGCGCCATCAGGCCACGCGCGCGCTCGGCATCGAATGCGAATTGGTCGAGATCCGCGCTGGTCAAAACGATATCGCGCCAGATCAACTGCACGCGATCGAGATCCTGGAACGCCTGCTTGCGCTCCTTCATGAAGCGGTCGCCACGTTGATATGCCTCGACGAGTCGCTCCGCCGTGGACATGCGTAGCCATGATTCAAGACGCTCGATCCCCTCGGATTGACTGGCGCGCCAATCCGGCTCGGCCAGCGCCTTGATTGCCCACCCGGGACGACCCGCGGCTCGGGCGGCAATCGCATGCGCGTCGGGCCCGTCAATCGCGGCGACGATCTCCACTGTCGGAACGAGCTGCAGCGCAATCTCGACGCAGCGAGAACGAACCGTGTCCAGCATCGCGCCGGCGCTGGTCGCTATCAGGATAATGGTCGCGTACCCGGGCAGATCCTCGAGCGTCTTCAGGAGCGCCTGCTGGGCCGGTTCGCCGAGCGTCTCCGCCTCGTCGACGATGATAAAACGATGCCTGCCCTCATACGGTCTGAGCGCGGTCGATGCGGCGATCTTGCGAACCGTCTCGATGGTCATCGATCCCGATCTGGATGCCGCGCCCGACTCATCTTCCTGGCGCTTGACCGACCAGATTTCCGCATCGGGATGTCGCTCGGTTGCGACCGATGCGCAGGTCCGGCACTGACCGCACGGAACTCCATCCGATGCACTCGGACAGAGGGAAGCGGCGGCGAACTGCAGCGAGAGCGCCTTTCGGCCGACGTCTGGTGCCCCAGTGATCAGAATCGCGAGCGGAAATTGATCCCCCGTCACCATGCGCCGGAGTCGATCGACCTGGGAGGCGTGACCGATGATCGGCCAGGTTTTGGTTGTCGTTCGGGAACCGACCATCAGGTCGCGCGGCGCTTGACGACGACCGGCCGCCGAGTGCGCACCGGCTCATTGCGCTCGAAGCCGTCGCCGGCGGTCAGAATGCCGGCAACCTGCTCCCGGTCCGTCTGCTTGAAGGACGGATCCGGCTCGAGCACGCGCACGTAATCGGCCAGATCGGCGATCCCGATTGCGTCCAGCTCGGGATCGATCTCGTCGAGCTCGTGGTCAATCGCGGTGAAGACGACAACGCCCGAGACATCGATCTCATGCTGCCGCTCTTTCAACAATGCTTGCAGGGCCGCCACGCCGCCCTCAACCTCGTGCTCAGGCTGACCGAGCGGCGGACCGCTGGCGCCGATGATGCGACCAATCGGATTGGACCGCCGGCGGAAGCGCTTCTTCTGCAACTCGACCCTACCTGCGACGTCCCGGATCACGATCGTAAGCGCGCCGCCGGGATGGAGCAAAACATGCTCAATGACCGTGTTTCCGACTTTGGCGAAGTGAATCAGGGTATAGCGATCGGGCAGGTGCTTGAGGGTCTCGTCAAGCAGGATGTCACCGCGTGGGCGGCGCGGCGTATTGGTCCATTTGCCGAGCTGCTGCATGCCGGCAATGAAGAGCACATACGCCGGAATCAACGTCATGTAGGAGTACATGACATTGTTGAGCACAGCCACGAGCGCAAAGCCGAGAGCGAAGAGCAGGAATCCGCTTATCGTGAGCCACTTGGCGCGACTTTTCTGCTTTCGCGCATAGGTCACATTACGAATGACGCGCATGAACACCGCCCCAGGGGCAACGAGAGGAATCTCAGACGGGTTCGCCTTGAACCACCGCTGAGTTTAGCACAAGGTTGACCTCAGATTATGTCAGCGGAGTTCCCCCAACGGACCGCTCCAGGAGTGTTCGTCCCACTGACAGCAGGCCCATCAGGAACACCGCGAGCGCGAGCGCGGCGAGACCATATCCACCCAGGTTCTGCACCCCGGCAAAGGTGAAATCTCGCTTCCTGAGAATCACCAGGATGACGAGCGAGAGCATGGTCAGGGCCAGCGCCGCCGCAAAGACGAACATCAACGTCAGCGGCACATAGAGCGGTCCCCATCCCGACATGATCGCCAGTCCAATCGGAGTCCAGAGCAGGATGATCACGGGAATCGACCGCAACTGATCCAGCGTCTGGCGCCGGGTGTCGACTGACTTCCATACGGAGGATGCGATCAGGAAGCAGAGCGCGAACCCAAGCACGATCCCTGAGCTCATCCCCGTGACCAGTCGCAACCAGTTCTTCGGTTCGTAGAGGTATGGGACCGCCAAGTCCTTCAGGAACGAGTTGAAGCCGTCAATCGCCATTACGCCGCCGAGCACACCCAGCAGCGCCAGTCGCGAGATCGAGGGTGGACGGCACCACCGGTGGGCGCCACTCAGGAACAACATGAGCGTCGTGACCAGGAATCCCGAATAGATCCCGGTCATGCGGGCATCGAACGGGAGCAATCGACCGTTGAAGGTGTACGTGTGCGATGGCCGCTGGGCGCAGAGGCCGTGCAACGCCATGTGGGCCTTGTGCTCGATGCTCCAGGGCAGCGCCAGGAAGACAAGCGTGGTCAGCAACGGGACCAAGATGAGCGGCTGTACCGCCCGATTCGATCGCAATGGAATACGATTGGAGAACGTGGTCGCCATGCGATTCATTCTCGCACGGCGTGCAATCGGATCCGGAATGGATTGCGCTCGAACGATGAAGCTCTGGAAAGTCGTCTACGTCGCGGGCGCAGTCACCGCTGCCGGTGTGATCGCCCGCTCTGTCCGCTATGGGCACTCCGCAGATTTTGATCGAACCGTTACGCTGGCGATCCAGCGGCGGAAGGGCAAACGGTTCGCGCGATTGATGTGGCTGGCGTCGTGGGCCGGGTTTCCACCGCAGAGCAGGACGCTTCCCTTCGTCTACCCGGCTCTTTTCGCGCTGGCAGGGCTACCGCGCGAGGCGATCTTCCAACTTGCCGGCTGGGGAACCAGCGGAATCTCCTTCGCTGTCAAGAGCGTGATGCGCCGTCCCCGCCCGTTTGGCGACGAATTCACTATCTACAAGGCCAATATTGGCGGCACGAGCTTTCCGAGCGGCCACGTCATCAACTACATCGGGGTCTACGGCACCCTCGCGGTGATCCTGTCGCACCGCCTGAAATCGACGGTCCTGCGCAGATTGGTCGTCGCAGTTGTGGGGCTCAAGATTGCGCTGGTTGGTCCGAGCCGAATCTACCTCGGGCACCATTGGTTCACCGATGTCCTGACCTCGTACCTCCTCGGATCGAGCTACATCGTCCTCCTCAACTCGGTCTACAAGCGCGTCGCGCGCAGGTCGACATGAGCGTCGAAGTAGTTGGACACGGCGGAGCCGGAGATTTCTTCCCGGGAAACAGCCGGCAGTCGATCGAGAAGGCACTCGACCTCGGTGTCGACCGCATCGAGTTCGATGTCCAACGCGCCGCCGGCGACCAGATCGTCCTGGTGCATAACGACGACGTCAAGATCGGAGCAAAGAGACGCCGCGTCCGCGACGTGTCAGTGAATGACCTTCGTGCAGCTCTGGACGGGTTGCTCACCCTGGACGAGGCAATCGAGATCACGCGCGGCAGGTGCCGGCTGCTGATCGACATCAAGTCCCCGGGCTACGAGGATCTGGTCGCCGCGGCCATCAAATCAGCCGGGATCGCGGACCAGACCATCGTCTCGACCACCCACGCGCAATCGCTCCGCCGCATCAGGGCCGGTGCACCCGGCATACAGCTTGGGCTCTCGACCGGGCACATCTCGACGGTCATGCGGAAGAACAAGCTGATCTCGATCACAAGCGGTGTCCTGGCGGCCATTACGCCCATCCCGTTGATCACGATGGCGCACCTGATCCAGGCAGAACACCTGATGCTCAATTACCGCATCTGCACGCCCCGCTTCATTCGGTCCGCGCATAGATCGGGACTCTCTGTCTATGCATGGACCGTCAACAATCCCAAGCCGATTCAACGGCTGATCGCACAGGACGTCGACGGCGTGATCTCGAATCGACCGGATTTGGTGCAGGAAGCACTTGGGCGGCGCTGATCCGGTACTGTTGGATTTCTTGCGGCAAGACCGGCCGGAGTGCTAGGCTCACCATGAATACGGCTGTGCGGAAGCCATGCCGGGTTCTTCAGTGTCTTAGCGAAACCGGGGTGGTGGAAGCCGGTCGACCTCCTGGGGAGCCGCGGTATCCCTTCCAAGCCCCGACCCGAACTCCAGATCGGATTGTAGGCTTCGGCGGGTGCGCCCGATATCGCGTTTCGAGTGGGTCATGTCCGGTGTGGGCAGGGCCAATCGAGGTGGTACCACGGATTCTCGCCGTCCTCATTTGAGGGCGGTTTTTTGTTGCCATAGACGACCGGCACAGCTCAGGAGTAACGCGTGGCACATTTCAAGGAAGTCTCGAATTCGGTCGATTTTCCGGCAATGGAGCGGGAACTGCTCGATTGGTGGCTGCGTGATGGCATCATCGAGAAATACCTCCACCGCAACGACGATTCAGGTGAGCGCTACTCGTTCCTGGACGGTCCGATTACGGCCAACAATCCGATGGGTGTCCACCACGCCTGGGGCCGGACCTACAAGGACCTTTTCCAGCGCTACCAAAACATGCTCGGCAAGGAGCTGCGCTTCCAGAACGGTTTCGATTGCCAGGGCCTTTGGGTCGAGGTCGAAGTCGAGAAAGAACTCGGCCTCAAGAGCAAGCGCGATATCGAGACCTACGGCGTGGCCGACTTCGTCCAGAAGTGCAAGGACCGGGTCATCAAGTTCAGCGCCCGCCAGACCGAGCAATCGATCCGGCTCGGCTATTTCATGGACTGGGACAACAGCTATTACACGATGTCGGATGAGAACAATTACACCATCTGGCACTTCCTGAAGACCTGCCATGAGCGCGGCTGGATCTACAAGGGGCACGACGTCATGCCCTGGTGTCCGCGCTGCGGCACCGGCATCTCTGAGCATGAGATCGTGACGGAGGGCTACCAGGAGCGCTCGCACCTCTCTGTCTTCGTCAAGTTCCCGCTGCTCGATCAGGTCAACGCAGCGCTGCTGGTCTGGACGACGACCCCGTGGACCCTGGCGGCGAACGTCGCGGCCGCGGTTAACCCCGACCTGACCTACATCGAAGTCGCCCAACAGGGCTGGACCTACTACGTCGCCGAGGAAGCGGCCAAATCGGCCGTCCGCGGTGATTTCGAGATCGTGCGCAAGATCAAGGGCAGCGAACTGGTCGGCCGTCCATACGGCGGTCCATTCGACGATCTGCCGGTTGCCAGTGGAATCCGGCACCGGGTCATCCCGTGGGCGGACGTGACTGCGACCGAAGGCACAGGTATCGTCCACATCGCGCCGGGCGCAGGCAAAGAGGACTTCGCGCTCTCGAAAGAGAACGACCTGCCGGTGATTGCGCCGCTCAACGAGTTCGGCGTTTATGTCGACGGCTTTGCCTGGCTTTCGGGCCAGTATGTCCACGATGTCGCCGAGCCGATCATGCAGGACCTCAAGAAGCGGGGCGTCCTCTACCGGGGTGAGCACTACAGCCACCGCTATCCGGTCTGCTGGCGCTGCGGGACCGACCTCGTATTCCGCCTTGTGGACGAGTGGTTCATCTCGATGGACGATCTGCGGCCGCAGATGATGGACATCACGCGTAAGGTCAACTGGGTGCCGAGCTTCGGGATGGACCGCGAGCTTGACTGGCTCGCCCACATGGACGACTGGATGATCTCCAAGAAGCGCTACTGGGGCCTCGCGCTGCCAATCTACGAGTGCGCATCGTGCGGCACGGTCGAGGTCATCGGCAGCGAGCACGAGCTAAAGGAGCGCGCGGTCGAGGGCTGGGCCGACTTCGAGGGCCATTCGCCGCATCGCCCGTACATCGACAAGGTCAAGATTGCCTGCAAGAGCTGCGGCGAGGTCGTCAGCCGGATCCCCGATGTCGGCAACCCGTGGCTCGATGCCGGTATCGTGGCCTTCTCCACATTGCACTACCGCTCGGACCGCGCCTACTGGGAGAAGTGGTACCCCGCGGACCTGATCAGCGAGAGCTTCCCGGGGCAGTTCAGGAACTGGTTCTACTCGGTGCTGGCCATGAGCACCGCCCTGACCGGCGAGATCTCGTTCCGGAACGTCTTCTCCTACGCCCTGATGCGCGACGAGCACGGCGAGGAGATGCACAAGAGCAAGGGCAATGCGATCTGGTTCGAAGACGCGGCCGAGCACATGGGCGTCGATACGATGCGCTGGCTGTTCTCGACGGTCAATCCGAGCCAGAACCTCAACTTCGGCTTCAATGTGGCTGATGAGGTACGTCGCCGGTTCATCCTCCCGCTCTGGAACTCGTACGCCTTCTTCGCAAACTACGCGCGACTCGACCAGTTTGACCCGACCGATGCGGCGACGCGGGTCCACCCGTCCGAGCGACCGCTGCTCGACCGCTGGATCATTTCGCGACTGAATCAGCTCGTCCAAACGGTTCGCATGGAGCTCGATCGGTATGAGCCCGATGCGGCCGCAACCGAGATCGAACAGTTCGTGGTCGAGGAGCTTTCGAACTGGTACATCCGCCGGAACCGGCGCCGATTCTGGAAGAGCGAGGCCGATGCCGACAAGGCCGCCGCGTATCACACGCTCTTTGGGTGCTTGACCACCGTCGTTGGCTTGCTTGCGCCGTTTATCCCGTTCGTGTCGGAGGGGATCTACCAGAACCTGGTTCGGAACGTCGACGCTGCCGCGCCTGAGTCAGTGCACTTGACCGACTTCCCGGCGGTCGACGAGTCGCTGATCGATGCGGCGCTCTCCGACCAGATGCGTGCCGTGATCGAGGCGGTCCGGTTGGGGCGAGCGGCGCGGAGCACGGCCAGCGTCAAGGTCCGGCAGCCGCTCCCGGCTGTGTTGATCTACACCCGAAATCGCGAGGACTTCGACGCGATCGAGCTTCTGCGCGATCAGGTGCTCGAGGAGCTCAACGTCAAGGAGATCCGCCCGCTTTCCGATGTCGGCGAGGTCGTTACCTACAGCATCCGCCCGAACCTGCCGGTGCTTGGTCCGAAGTACGGCAAGCAGCTCGGCGCGATTCGGCAAGCCCTGGCCGCAGCCGACTCCGGCATGGTCGCAGGGCTGGTCGGCGCCGAACGGAGCGTTGAGCTGACGCTTCCGAACGGCGAAGCCTTTTGGCTCGAACCATCCGAGGTCCTCGTCGATCTCAACAAGCGGGATGGATACGCCGCCGCACAGGGCCCGAACATGACCGTCGCGCTCGACACCGAGTTGACGCCGGAACTGATTCGCGAAGGCTGGGTCCGCGACTTCATTCGCGGCGTGCAGGATGCCCGCAAGACGGCGGGGCTGCAAATCGAAGACCGCATTGACCTGCGCTATTCCGCCCCGACTGAAATTGCCGAGGCGATCGAAGCCAACTGCGATTACGTCCGATCAGAGACGCTGGCGCTCTCAGTCGAACACGTTGCCGACGGATCGGGCAATCCAATCGAAGTCGGCGACGAGATGGTCAACGTTCAGGTCCAGCGCGCGACTCGATAAGTCGTCGCGTCAAAGGGACAGCCGAACTCGGAACTCCGGAGATTCACTTCCCCGGCGCCGCCGCATTCTCTGATACTGCTCCACCCGAGGAGACACCATTCGCATCATGGCAAGAGTGATGTTCGTGGCCGACGATCGAATGAGGCCGGCTGTGCTCGAATTTGTCGAGCGAGATGGCGATCTTCTGCTGTACCAGGACGGCAAGATTTCGGCATTGATCAAGGCGGTGCCGTATCCCGATCGCTTCGTCGACGATGTCGACGGGCGGCGCCAGTTCCCGTACCGATTTGAGCGGGATGCCGAACGTACCGTGACGGCGGTCTTGAATTGGCCGGCTCGATGGTCGAGGCACTCAGAACCCCGAGAGACTGCGGTAGTCCCCGAAATGTGGGGCGCATATGTCGGGCACTATCGATCGAACAACCCGTGGGAAAGCAATTTTCGGGTCGTCATCCGCGACGGTTCAATGATTCAGATTTGGCCACAGGGAACCGAAGATGAACTCCTTTCGACCGGTGACGGCTTCCGCGTTGGGGTCGATCC
>Ga0164304_10000121_pt1 | contig 17954 bp, 16 predicted proteins | sample Whisoiple_217_MG_FD_110216 | JGI IMG/M metagenome (GOLD analysis project Ga0164304, IMG submission 110216) | Soil microbial communities amended with pyrogenic organic matter from upstate New York, USA - Whitman soil sample_217_MG | ecosystem: Environmental > Terrestrial > Soil > Agricultural...
GAGATCGCCCTCCCGAAAATTAATTGATTCCAGATATCCGGTGATCCGGGCTCTGATCTCGACACGCTCTATTGCTTCGACACGGCCAACAAAATCGAGCGTCTTTGCAATCGGCTTTCGTTGCGCGGTAATGACGCCGACTGGCGCCGCCGCGGGCGCTTGCTGCTGGGCTGCCGCAGCGGAGCCCAACCCACACAGGATTGTGATTGCGTAAAATGCGACACGCATCGCACCCCCCAAATCTGCGGCGGTCACCAGCTCATACCGTAGGGGCTATGGGCCGCCGCTATGATCTCAAGCAAAAAAGAGCACGTTCGCTAATCCTGTTCAAGTTAAAGAATGCGGCGGGCATGACCCCCGCAAAAAAGCTTGTCTTCTCGATAATACGCGCTCAGAGTGCGAAGGTCAGCGGAGGCTCGGAGCCTGTTACGATGGAAGATGGGGTCCTTGAACATTCCGGCAAGCTGAAGCGAAAGGATTACCTGTCGGAGCTGCGAAAGCTCCAGGTTCAATTATGCTATTTGCAGGACTGGGTGAAATCGACGGGAGCGCGCGTCATCATCTTGTTCGAAGGGCGCGATGCGGCCGGCAAAGGCGGTACGATCAAGGCCATTACCGAGCGGCTAAGTCCCCGCGTCTTCCGCGTCGTTGCCCTCCCGGCGCCGTCCGATCGCGAAAAGACCCAGATGTACATGCAGCGTTACATCAACCAATTCCCTGCGGCCGGCGAGGTGATCATTTTCGATCGCAGCTGGTACAACCGGGCGGGGGTAGAGCATGTCATGGGCTTTTGTACCGACGACCAGTACGAACGGTTTCTCGAGCTGTGCCCTGAAATCGAGAGGCATCTCGTAAACAGTGGGATGATTCTGATCAAGTTTTGGCTTGAGGTCGGTATGGAAGAACAGGAGCGCAGGTTCCACGCAAGAATCGACGAGCCGTTGCGGCAATGGAAGCTCAGCCCAATGGATCTTGAGACGTATCGCCGCTGGTACGACTATTCCAAGGCTCGAGATGCGATGCTGGCGCGCACGAATAGTCCACACGCGCCATGGTACATCTTACATTCCGATGACAAGCGGCGTGCGCGCCTTAACTGCATTTCTCATATTTTGAAAGCCATACCGTTCGAAAGAATATCAAAAAAGAAGGTGCAACTGCCGAAACGCTCCGAGAAGAGCGCATACGACGATCTCCACATGCTTCGGACGGTAAAGCGCGTGCAGGAGGTATACTGAAGTGCTGTTGCGGATATGCGCCAGGAAGGGAGCTCATAAACCGTGGAAAACGAAGAGATTCAGAAACGCTGCCCGTCGAAGATTCGCCTTGCCAGGTCCGCGCACCGGTATAAAACTCGATGCACATGTGCAATCGATAGCGGAAGGCTAGGGAGGCTGTAATGGTCAAGAGCGCTGCTGCTAGGGCCGAGAGTGCCGTTCCCGGCGCCTCGGACGATATTCTGCCGTCGGCAAACGACGTGATGAGGCAAGTCGCCGAGATAGAAGCAAAGAAAGCTGCCGATTATCTGCGCAAGAAAAAGGTAGAGGAGACGGAGAAGAAGGCACTTCTCGATCAGCTCAGCAAGCCCTCCGGATTATCGGAGGAGGAGAAGAAGAAACGTGCCGCCGCGGTTATCAACCGCGCCGTGAAGAACGGGTTGACCGAAGTGCAGGTCCATCGTTTCCCGAAGGAGCTTTGTACGGATTTCGGTCGAGCCATCAACCAGCAGGAACCCGGCTGGGAAAAGACACTGACCGGGTTGCCGAGGGAAATGTATCAGCTCTGGTACGATCACCTGCGCCCCCGAGGATACAAGCTGCGATACCAGGTGGTCGACTTTCCCGGCGGCGTACCTGGCGATATCGGCATAACACTGAGCTGGACCTAAAAAGGGAGGCCGGCTGTCGTGCCTATCCTGCGTTCGGCGTCGGACCAGATGGAGTGATCAGATGCGGGTCGGATTCTATGTGTTAGCTCCAGCGGTTCTTTTCGGCACGTCAGCGGCGAACGCGCAGATGACGGTTGATGTCTCGAAGATCACGTGCAAGCAGTTGATCACCTACGAAGTCACCGATGCCAGAACCATTTCGATATGGCTGAGCGGCTTCTTCAATGCACAGCAGAACAATACAATCATAGATGTTAGCCGGTTTAGGAGTAGATCGAACGCTCTGAAGGATTTTTGTATGTCGCACCATGATGTTCCGGTGATAGATGCGGCAAAGGCTGTGCTTGGTGGGAAGAAGCAGTAGAACGATGTACGCTGACGAGATTAGACTCTCATAACAAATATCAGGTGTGGTTGCGAACGAAACATTCAGGGCCTTTCGCGTCTGGACGCGCGAAGACAGAAGGGTATCTGCTTCCGCTGTAGAAGCTCGCCTAACAGGAGAAGTTTCGGTAATGCCAGGCCCCTTGGGGCGAGGCGGGATACGGATCCAGGTCGTGTTCCGCCCCTTTCGAGAGGCAGTCTTATGAGATGGATTTATATCCTTGCGGTTCTAGCCATAGCGACGTTTCCGGCTAAGGCGGCTCGGACGGAAACATGCAAGGCGCAGGCCGATGACAAGAAGCTTTCCGGGCCATCTCTGAAGAGCTTTATGAACAATTGCAAGAGGGACGCCAAAGCAACTTGCGACGAGGCTGCTGACGAGAAGAGTTTATCTGGGATGATGCGAACGCGATCAATTAAGAAATGCATTCGCGACGCTGTTGGAAGGTGAGATACGCGCATCCTATCGCCCGGCTGATCACCGCTGACACTGCAAAGCTCCGAAGGGATACAGGCCTGTCCTGATTGGTTTCGGCGCTCGATCCGCGTACTTACCGGGTTTGGCCGTCCGACCCTTCCGATCGCTGGGCTCTTCTCGCGGGACGGTTCCCAAAGGTAACCCCCATCTGCACCTGGGTCGTGCAGCACGGGTGCCGGAAGGCAGGAGATGGACGGGACGGAATTCCTCTATATTCTAGCGCGTTAGCGACGGACGCCTACGCGAGTGTTTGGCGGACGCTCGCTCCGCGATTAGTGCCACCCTCCGCTGCGGGCGGAGGCGGAATGGAGGCGCTTATGAAGGACCTTGTTTGCGCTCCATCGCGTCGGCACATGCTGGCGAGCGGGGCAATCGGCCTCACCGGCCTCTGGGTCTGCGGGAACGCCGCACTTGCAGAGCAAGGCCTTGCGCCAACGCCCGCCTGTCACGATGGCGACGAGCCGACGCTTCCCGAGACGGAAGGCCCATTCTTCAAGCCGCGCTCGCCGCAGCGTAGCGATTTGCGAGAGCCTGGCATAGATGGGCAGCCGGTCGAGCTTTCCGGGTATGTGCGGACACGTTTGTGCCGACCAATTCCTGGCGTTCTCGTCGATCTGTGGCATGCCGACGAGAAGGGGGATTACGATAATAAGGGTTTTCGCCTGCGGGGTCACGTTTTCACGGATGCAGAAGGCCGATTCCTTTTCCGCACCATCATGCCCGGGCTCTATCCCGGCCGCACGCGGCATTATCACCTGAAGATTCAGGCACCCGGGCAGAGATCAGTGCTGACGACCCAATTCTATTTTCCCGGCGAAAAGCAAAACCGGAGTGACGGGCTGTTTCGCCGCGAACTTGTGATGCATGTCGCCAAAGCCGATGATAGGCTTTTGGCGCGATACGACGTGATCCTGTAACTATTCGCGCCCATCGATTAACAAAAGTGAATTCCACCTGCTGCGGTCGGGCGATCGACTAATCTTCAACGTTCAGCGATGCCGCGATCGCACCGAAATCGCTTGGTCATTTTGTCGCGCCTCTCGAACCAAACTGCGTGCCGGTCGTTTTGCGTTTCCTTTCGAGAGGATGATCAACAGTGCACGCACAGCCAACCAATATTCGTCCACCCAGCAAGCTGCTCCTTGCCTTGGAGGGCTGCCGTGCATCGCTTGAATATGCGGCGACCCTCGCGACATTACCGATTCTTCATTCGGCCCAACGCGGCGACGGTCACTCCGTACTGATCTTCCCCGGTCTTACCGCTGATGATGTGTCGACCCTCGCGTTGCGGGAGTTCCTGCGCGCACAAGGCTACAAGCCACATAAATGGGGCTTCGGTCTTAATCTCGGGCCGCGCGAAGGCGTGTTGGATGTGTGCCTCGACCGCGTGAAAAGACTGCGACGCGAATCCGATCGCAAGGTCTCGCTCATCGGCTGGAGCCTCGGCGGAATTTACGCGCGGGAGATAGGCAAACTCGCGCCGGAGGACGTTAGATGCGTCATTACGTTGGGTACGCCGTTCAAGGGCAGCCCCGCGCGACGAATGCATGGCGTGTCTATGAGCTCGCAAGCGGCGAGCAGGTCGACAGCATAGGGGATCAGCGATTTGCCTCGCCGCCACCGGTTCCGACGACATCGATTTTCAGCCGCACAGACGGAGTCGTCGCGTGGCGGTGCAGTGTCGAGCGCGAAACCGCGACGACCGAGAACATCGAGGTCGAAGCAAGCCATATTGGGCTTGGCGTAAATCCCGCTGCAATCTATGCGATCGCCGATCGTCTTGCGCAGCCCGAAGGAGCGTGGAGGAAGTTCGATCGGAACATCGGATTGCGCAGGCTTTTCTATAAGGATCCCTTGCGGCATGAACGAGGGCGCGACTGGGTTCCGCAGCTTTGGGAGGCGGCGGCTTAGGCCCGCCGCCGCCGCTTCATGCGACGGCACCCTCAGCGCGAAGTCGCTCGATTGCTGCGGCATCGTAGCCGGCTTCGCGCAATATGACCTCGGTGTGCTCGCCCACAGCGGGCGGGCGCCGAGGCAGGGCTTTTTGCTGGCCAGCGAGGAAGACCGGACTGGTAATCGTCAGCGTTTCTTCGCCTTCGAACGGCACCAGGATTTCGTTTGCGAAAAGCTGTTTATCGTCGCGGATGTCCTGTGCCGATGCGACAACATCGAAAACGATTCCGCCCGCATTTAGAATGTCACGCCACTCCGCGCGATCTTTGCTGGCAAAGACTTCGTCGAAAATCGCGGTGAGTTCGACCGCGTGAGCGAGGCGGTCTCGTTTGGTAAGAAACTGCGGATCGTCGATCAATTCCTCGCGTCCTAGGCATTTTGCCAGAACCGGCCAATGCCGCTCCTCGTTCAGGATGGTCAGGATCAGCCAACGCCCATCCCCGCAACGGTAATAGTTGGTGAAAGCGTTCAGCGACTGCTCGCGGGGTGGCCGGTCTATGAATCTGGCGCCGCACAAGGCCGCTTGTGCCATGACGCCGTTCGACCAGAGGCCGTTGGCGATGAGTGACGTTCCGACATAGGCACCCTTTCCCGTGATCTGGCGTTGATAAAGCGCCATGACGATGCTGGCATAAAGCGAAATCCCGGAGGGGTGATCGCCCATCCCGGTCAGCGGCCGCGCCGGCGGCGCTTTCGCTTCAGTGCGCACGCCGTCCATCAGTCCTGATCGTGCCCACCAGGCGGTAATATCAAACCCAGGTTTGTTGGCCTCCTCTCCGCGCTCGCCATAGCCAGTGAAGGAGGCATAGATCAGCCGCTCGTTAAGGAGCGCGAGGTCCGCGTAGTTGAGGCGGAATTTCTTGCGCACCGCCAGGGGAAAATTAGTAATAAAAATATCGGCGGTGCTGATGAGCCGGCAGATGACCTCCCGTGCTGCAGGCTTGCCGAGATCGAGCGCGAGACCGCGCTTGTTCCGGGAGGCAAGCATCCAGGCGTAATTCTCGTCGCTCTGCGGGCTGGCGGGTAGTTTCGGGATAGCGCGGTAAGGATCACCAGCGCCCGGCGGCTCAATCTTTATGACGTCGGCGCCGAAATCCGAGAGAATGGTCGCAGCTGCGGGCGCCGCAATGAAGCTGCCGCAATCAAGGACCTTTAAACCTTCAAAAAGGCGCGTCATTCAAGTTTCTCTTGTCTCGTTGATTTATCTATGCATCCAACATGGCTCTGCGCCCCTCGATCAGGTAGCCGCTTCGCCTCGCTCCTTCACCGATGCGAGCGCCCGAAGGATTGCGAGCTGCTTGGCATCTCGCTCCGCCTCCAGTTGCTCGACGGGGGCGGCCGCGAAGGACGCCTCGGCCTGCGCAATGATCGTCTTCTGCGCCTTTTCGTCGAGCGCCACAGGCGCCTGGCTCTTCCACGCCGCCTCCATTCCCGGCGCAAATTGCCGAAAGAAGGCGGGGAAACCGCCCGGGCCGCCGCCGAGATGAAACGAGCGGAAAGGCCCGTCGGCCGCCCAGCGCAGACCGATGGAGCTGGTGACGATGTCATCGAGCTCATCGACGGTGACCACGCCTTCGAGCACGAGGTGACAGCATTCGCGGAAAATCGCGCGCTGCAGCCGGTTGGCAACAAAGCCCTGGATTTCCTTGCGAAGCACGCGCGGAACTTTGTCCAAAGCTTTGTAGAAGGCGACAGCGTCTTGCACCGCGCTTGGATCGGTGCGCTCCCCCGGCACGACCTCGACGAGTGGAATGAGGTGCGGCGGATTGAAGGGGTGTCCGATCAAAAGTCGGCTGGCGTTTTCCATCTTGAGCGATTGCTCGGTCGCGGTCTTCGCCGAGCTCGATGAGAGAAGCAGCGCTCGTGAAGGAATGACGCGGCCGATACGCGCCCATAAACCCTGCTTAAATTCGATCCGCTCGGGTCCATTCTCTTGCACCACGTCGACATCGCCCACCGCATGTTCGAGATCGGGTTCGAAGCTGAGTTTCTTACTGAGATTCTCGGTCGGCAGCCCGAATTCCCGCAACGTCGGAGCGGCTTTGCCTATGTAATCGGCAACGACATTTTCGACATCATCGCGGGGATCGTTCACGACGACGCTCAGCCCGTGTGCGAGAAAAACGGCGGTCCACGATGCGCCGATAACGCCGGCTCCGATCACCGCCACGCGCGAATAGCGGTTCAGGATATCCACCTCAGTATTGTCGCTCATGGAAGTTCCGCGAGCGCTGTCATATCGGCGGCAGTCTCCTCCTGATCGGCGAGATAATCATGGACCAAAACCGCCGGCGAGAGCGTGAGATCGGTGAGAATATGACTTGCCGAGACGATCTCTCGCACCGGCAAGTCCGCAAACGGTGCTAACGCATGCTCGAAGAGTTGCAGGCGGGCCGGTCCCGTCCATGCGCCCTTGATTGTCAGATTGCTGATCTGGGTGCGCACGAGCTCGCATATCCGCGGCTCGCCCGTATATCCCGGCAAGATTTTCAGCATGAACGTCGGCACTGCCACTTCCTGGCGCGCCGCTTTGAGATCGAGAGGTTTGTGTTTGTAACCCATCGTCGCTGTTGCGACGCGCAGCGATCCGTAGTCGAGAGTGCCGACCAGCGTATCGGAGTCGATGCAGAGCCGGGCCGATCCGAGTTTCTTCGGGAACGCGCTGATCTCACGACCCGCGGCGATTGCCGGAAGATTGTCAAGATACATGCCGATAAGATATTCGCCGCGCTCCTTGCAATGGCGCACGACAGCCGACTGGCCACATTCCACATAAGCGCCATAGCCGGTCGTGTCCGGCATCTTCATCACCTCGAAACGGACGAGGGGCTCGTCGACTTCCAGCGGCTCGGGCACAATTCTGACAAGCGCATCACGATCGGTGCGGTAGGTGATGTTGAGGTATTCGCGATCAGTGAAGCGATGCGGCCCTTTCACAAATGCCGGCGCTCCGATGGGGGTCGTGTATTGCTTTGCAACATCCTGTTTCTTCATCGGCGTCGCTCCCCGTATTCCGCAAGCGTAATCTACGGCGCGAAACGTCGGCGGCAACGCCCCTACCTGAGACAGTTGGTTTCCGTCCGCCGATGTGCGCTAAACTCCGCGCCGCACCGGGACTATTTTGGACGAGGAGATGAGCCATGGCATCGCAGCGTGAGTTCGAGATCATCGTCTATGGTGCGACAGGGTTCACAGGCCGTCTCGTCGCTGAATATCTGGTCGGGCGCTCGCGAGCGGAAGACGCGCCGCGCTGGGCCCTCGCTGGCCGCAGCCAGGCGAAGCTCCAGGAAATCCGCTCTTCTATCAACGCACGAAGCGACTTGCCGCTTGTCATCGCCGATGCGGCCGATCCCGCCGCGCTGCATACGATGGCCGAGCGCACTCAGGTCGTGATCACCACGGTTGGCCCCTATCAGCTCTACGGCACGCCGCTCGTCGAAGCCTGCGTCGCGAGGGGCACCGGTTACGTCGATCTGTGCGGCGAGCCCGGCTGGATGCGCGAGATGATCGATGCGCATGAGGCGGCGGCACGCGCGAGCGGCGCGCGCATCGTCTTCTCCTGCGGCTTCGATTCGATTCCATTCGACCTCGGCGTGCAACAGCTGCAGAAGCGCTGCCGCGAAGCCTGGGGCGCGCCGGCGCCGCGTATCAAAGGCCGCGTTCGCGCGATGCGCGGCACCTTTTCCGGCGGCACTGCCGCGAGCCTGAAGGCGACCCTCGCCGCGGCAGCAAAACGTCCGAGCCTATTAAAGCTGCTCGCCGATCCCTTTGCGCTGACGCCCGGGTTCATCGGACCGTCGCAACCCAACACGCTGTTGCCTTATTGGGACGCGGCAATTGGGGCATGGGTCGCGCCATTCATCATGGCGCCGATCAACACGAAAAACGTGCACCGCACGAATTTCCTCAGCGGTCACGCCTACGGCAAGGATTTCCTCTACGATGAGATGATGGTGGCGGGCTTGGGCGATATCGGCAAAGCCGCGGCCGAGGCCCTCGCCAAATTCAACCCGCTCACCGGCAGTAAGGCACCCAAACCGGGCGAGGGACCGAGCCGCGAGGAAAGGGGAAGCGGTTATTACGACATCCTGTTCGTTGCCGAAGGACAGGGCAAAGAGGCGCTTCGCCTCGCCGTGAAAGGTGATCGCGATCCGGGCTATGGCTCGACCTCGAAGATGATCTCCGAAGCCGCTTTATGCCTGGCGCGCGAGGCGCCGGCGCAGGGCGGCTTCTGGACGCCCGGCGCGCTCATGGGCGATGCACTCGTGAAGCGGCTCGTCGATAATGCGGGACTAACGTTCGAAGCCGAGCCAGCATCGAGCGCCGCCGCATAGCGCGGCTGGCAGGTCGTGCCTCGGCGCACGGAAAAGACATAGACTGAGAGTACGGATTGTCCCGACTCGGCTCTCCTTACGTTGCGCGAAATTCTCACCATCACCGCCATCATCACCATCGTGGTGCTCACGATGGCGCTCGGCGTGCCGTATTTCATCGATTGGTCGGTTCATCGCGCGGCGATCGAAGCGCGTCTCTCGCAAGCGCTTGGCGTACCGATCGAAATCGCCGGCCCGATCGACATAAAGCTGCTGCCGACGCCGACCCTCTCCGTGCAGCGCTTCGCGGTCAGCGGCGCCGAGCTTCACCTGAGCGGCGATGCCGCCCGGTTCGAACTGTCACTCGTGCCGCTCCTTCGCGGCGAGTTCCAGATTCTGGTGGCCGATCTCGACGCGCCGCGGCTGACCGCAAACGTCGACGCGACAGGCGGGATTGCCCTGCCCGTGGTCGCGGCGGGGCGGGCGGACAAGATCCAGCTGGACAAGCTGCTCGTGCGGAACGGGACGATCGCACTTAACGATACGAACGGGCACGAGAGGAACGCGATATCGGCCATTTCATTTAGCGGCAGCGCCGATACCCTGCTTGGCCCCGTGAAAGGCCAGGGCGAATTCACCCGCGACGGCCGGCCGTTCACGTACCGCTTTTCGACTGGCATGATGGAGGCCGACCGGCTGCGGCTGAAGCTCGTGCTCGACATGCGAGGCGAGGTGAGCCACGCCGATCTCGATGGCGCGCTCACGGCGCGCTCGATCGAAGGCCGGCGGCGAATCGGTTTCGAAGGCACCGCCACGTTCAGCGGCCGTATCGGCGATGCGGCGCTGCCCTGGCGCGCGATCGCTTCCGGCAATGCCGATGCGCAGGGGCTACACGCCTCGAACGTGGATATGCGGCTCGGCGACGAGGAGACGGCGCTGAGCGCGAGCGGCGCAGCCGATGCGCATTTCGGCGACTCCGCCGATGCCCACATCGACTTGACCTCCCGCCAGCTCGACTTCGATCGACTGCAGGCGAAATATGACCTCGGCGGGCTTTTGCGCGCCGCCAGCGTGTCGCAGGGAGTGCCGCCTCTGCCGATCGCAATCGATTGGCACGGGGATACAATTACGCTCGGCGGCGAAACGGCGAGCGAAGCTTCCGCCGCGCTGCGGCTCGATCCAAAAAAGCCCCTGGCGCTTTCCGCTGCGGCGACTCTACCCGCGCGCAGCCGCTTCTCTATCGACGGCGTCTTCGAACGGGGCGTCGCTCCGGGGTTCAACGGCAGATTGGAGTTCGCAAGCCGCGATCCGGAGCGTTTCGCCGGCTGGCTCTCGCCGATGCTGCCTGACATGGCAGAAAACCTGAGGGCGCTCCCCTTCAGGTTGATTGAAGTTGCCGGCGAGGCCGGACTCTCTGCCGCGGGCTTTTTGATCCGCGATCTTCGGGCAAGACTCGATCGCTCAAGCTTCGCCGGCACGCTGTCCTATACCCGCGCGCTCGGCGCCGAAGGCGCGCGGCTCTTCGCCGATCTGACCTCGCCGGCGCTTGATATCGAGAAGCTGCCGGACCTTTCGGGTGCCGCCAAAGGCGCCGCAAACCTCGATCTGTCGATCACCCTGGATGCTAAGGCAGTGAAGGTTGGCGGGCTTGCCGCAACGCCGGTCGATGCCGGTCGCATCCGGGCGAAATTCGCCCGCGAGGCGACGGAAACGCGCCTTGAGCGGCTCTCGGTCGCCGATCTTGGCGGTGCGAATATCGAGGCGAGCGGCCTCTGGCGCGACGGTACAGCGAAACTCGATGCCAGAGTGGACGCGACGCAGCTCCGCGATCTCGCCGGCCTCGTCGGGCGTGTGGCGCCGGGCTCTGCGGCCGGCTTCCTGCAATCCCGCGCGGCGGCGTTGTCGCCCGCACATCTGCGGCTCCAGGGCGAGAGCGATCCAGGCCGGCCGGATTTGTTCGGGTTCAACATGCTGACGATCGACGGCAGCCTGGGCACGACGCGTGCCTCTCTTCGGCTGGCACAAGCGGCCGACGACCCGCAGGCGTCGGAAGCCACAATCCTCCTCGAAGCTCCGGAAGCTGCCGGACTCGCGCGGCAGGTTGGCTTGAGCGTCCTGCCCTTACGGGGGCTGGGGAAGGGGCGTCTCGCCGCCACGGGACGTGGCCGGCTCGGCGCGCCCTGGGCAGGCTTCCTCAGCGCGGCCTTCGCCGGCACAACCGCGAATCTCGACGGTACGCTCCGCCTCGACGAGGACGGGCCTACCCTCTCCGGCGGCCTCAAAATGACGAGCGGCGATGTCGTGCCTCTCTTGCAGCTTCTGGCTCTGACACCGCCCGATCTGACCACACGTCTGCCACTCGATCTTACAGGGCGGCTCGATTGGAAGCCGGCGAATTGGCGGCTTGAGCCGCTCTCCGGGACCATTGCCGGCAGCGCCGTGTCCGGTCAGCTCGTTCGTTCGGCGGACGCGGCAGCAATCGGCGGCTCGCTCGCGCTCGATCGCCTGCCGCTCGGAACGCTGGCCTGGACGATCCTTGGCCGAGAACAGCCGGTTCGAGCGGGGGCCGTCTGGCCGGATGCGACGTTTGCGCAGCCGCTTGCCGATCCGCCGGGGATCGGGCTTAACGTGAAGGCGGCCCGCGTCGATGTCAGCGACACGCTGACAGGCACCGATGCCTCGCTTCGTCTCACAATGGCGCCCGGAGCGCTCGGCATCGATCGTCTGTCGATGCGACTGGCGGGGGGCCGCGTCGAGGGCAGCTTGGCGCTGCGGCGCGAGGAGGACAATGTCGCGTTTTCCGGCCGTCTCGCGTTGGATCACCTTATGGTCGAGAGACCCGCCTTCGCCGCCTCGCTTACCGGCAGCTTGGAATTTGCGTCCAGCGGCAAGAGCGAAGCCGCCCTCGCCGCGGGCCTGGCCGGGGCCGGTGAAATCGGCCTCGGCAACATTCGCGTAAACGGCTTCGACCCTACCGCTCTGCCACGCGTCATTGCTCTTGCAGATGACGAAAAGATCAGCGTCGAGCCGAAGGAGGTCGATGCGGCGCTGTCACGCGAGCTCGATCACGCACCGTTCAAGACGAACACCGAGCTCTATTACAATGCGGCGCTGGCCGGCGGCGTACTGCGTCTGTCGCCGCGCGCGGCCTACGCAGTTGGCCCGACGCTCGTCAGCTTACAGCCGGCCTTCGACAGCCGAAACCTTGCGCTGAACCTGCAGGCCGATCTCGCGCTTGCCGTGCCGCCGCGCGGTTGGTCTGCTTCGCCGCCGCAGATTTCCGTCGCCTGGACGCGGCTCCTGTCGCAGCCAGCGCGGCGCATCGATTCGAGTGCTTTCGTCGCGGCGCTCGCCGCGCGTGCCGCGCAGCGCGAGGACGCGCGCATTCAGGCGCTCGAGTTCGACATCAAAGAGCGCGCCTTTTTCAATCGCCGCCTCAAATGGGAGCGCGCGCGGCAGGAGGAGCGCGATCGCGAAGCGGCGGAACTGGCACGCGCCGAGCAAGAGCGTATCGAGCGCGAGCGCCGCGCCGAACAGGAGCGCATCGAGCAGGAGCGGCGCGCGGCGGCCGAAGCCGAAGCGGCGCGGCGCCGCGCCGCCGCCGAAGCCGCACAGCGACGTGCGGCTGCGGAAGCGGAGGCCACGCGCCGGCGCGCCGAAACCACCCCGGTCGCGCCAGTGGGAACGGATAATCCGTTCATTCGCGCACAACCCGCCCCCGCACCGGGACTCCTCGCACCGCGGTTCCGCGCACCGACGGCAGATCAGGACCCCTCCGCCGCGGGGCGCTATTAGCTCGCCTCCCGTCGCGAACTCGGTATGATCGGCGTGAGCTGGGCGAGCACAGAAATCGCCGGAGGGGAGGATTGCCGCTTGCAGAGCGAAGGGGACGCGCGTGCCGACGGACCGATATTGCGCGTCGACGAAACCTCGCTTGCCTTCGGCGGCCTCAAGGCGCTGCGCAATGTAACATTAAAGGTCGAGTCCGGTTCGATTACCGCGCTGGTCGGGCCGAACGGCGCCGGCAAGACCTCGCTGTTCAACGCGATTTCCGGGTTTTATCGGCCGCAGACGGGGCGCGTCTTTTTCGAAGGACGCGACATTACCGGACTATCAGCGCCGGCTCGCGCCAAGATCGGACTGGCGCGCACCTTTCAAAATATCGCGCTGTTTCGTGGGCTGACCGTTCTCGACAACATAAAGCTCGGGCGGCATGCGCATCTGCGCACGTCGCTTGTCGAGGCGTTGTTCTATTACGGCCGCCCGCGGCGTGAAGAAATGGAGCTGCGCGCCGAAATCGAACAGCGCATCATCGATTTCCTTGAAATTGACCACATCAGACATGCGCCGGTCGGCGCGCTGCCATACGGATTGCAGAAGCGCGTCGAGCTGGCGCGTGCGCTTGCGATGAAGCCGCGCCTTTTGATGCTCGACGAGCCGGTCGCTGGGATGAACCGCGAAGAGACCGAGGACATGGCGCGCTTCGTCCTCGACGTCCGCGAAGAATGGGGTGTCACCATCCTCATGGTCGAGCACGACATGCGTCTTGTCATGGATATTTCCGATCACGTCGTCGTTTTGAATTTCGGCGAGATCATCGCGCGCGGTCTGCCCGCCGATGTGCAACGAAACGAGGAGGTTGCGAAAGCCTATCTCGGCAGCGGCGAGATCGGCAGCGAAGTGCGCGAAGCGGTGGCAGAGATCGCCGCTTTATGAGCCCGGCAATTCTCGACTTCGTTGAATTCAGTCTCGCCGGACTTTGCGTTGGCGCCCTTTACGCGCTGACCGGCATCGGCTTTGTCGTGGTCTATAAAGCCACCCGCATCATCAATTTTGCCATCGGCGAATTCATGATGATGGGCGCCTACTTCTTCTTCGGCCTCGCCGCGCAGGCGGCGCTGCCGAATTGGGCGGCGATCGTCCTGGCGTTGATTGCCGCGGGAACGGTCGGCGGATTCCTCGAGCGCTTCATTTTCCGCCGATTGATCGGCGAAAGCGCGATTTCGGTTTTCATGGTGACAATCGGCTTGGCCAGCATCATGGTCGGCCTGGTCGAGATCGCCTGGACGGCCGATCCGCGCTCGCTGCCCACCTTTCTTCCCGACCAGCCGTTCTTCGTTCCGCTCGGCAGCGCGGAAGCTTTTCTCGCCTCAAAGAATGGCTGGAGCTTCATCATCGTGGCCGCGATCATGGCCGCCTTCATCACCGTCTTTCGCTTCTGGCGCGGCGGCATTGCGCTCCGCGCGACTGCTGCCGACCAGGCCGCCGCTTATAGCGTCGGCATCAACGTGCCCGGCGTCTTCTCGTTCGCGTGGATTCTCGGCGCGATCACCGCGGCGGCAGCGGGCATTCTCGTCGGCTCGATTTCCGGAATTTCGTCAGCGATGGGTGCGATCGGTTTGTCGGTCATTGTGGTCGTGATTGTGGGAGGATTGGACAGCCTGCTCGGCGCGCTTGTCGGCGGGCTGCTGATCGGCTGGCTCGAAGCGATGGCGAGCCTCTATATCGGTGGCGAATACAAGCAGGTCGCAACGTTCGTCATCCTGCTCCTGGTCCTCGTCGTCAAACCTTACGGCCTCTTCGGCACGCATGATATCGAGAGGCTTTGAGATGCGGATCGGCTCGGCGAAACAGACCTACGCGGCCGACGAGGCGATCTTCAAAACAAACGTGCAACGCGCGTGGTTTGCCGCGCTCGCCCTCGCGCTGATCCTGTTTCCCTTCATTGCCTCGGATTACTGGCAGCTCCTCGCCTGCCTCATCGCGATCAACATCGTCGCGGCGATGGGACTGATGATTCTCACGGGATTTACCGGTCTTGTCAGTCTCGGCCATGCGGCCTTCATGGGCGTCGGCGCCTACACTGCGGCCTATCTGTCGAATCATCTCGCGCTGCCGTTCTGGCTGACCATTCCGGCCGGCGGCTTTGTGGCCGCGGCCGTCGGGGCGGTGTTCGGCATTCCGAGCCTGCGTGTGAAAGGTCTCTATCTCGCGCTGACCACAATCGCCGCGTCCTTCATTCTGCAATCGATCTTCTTCAATTGGACTTCTGTCACCGGCGGCGCGCGCGGATTGACGATCGAGCCGGCGAGCTTCTTCGGCCGCGCACTCGTGACGCCGGGCGCGATCTACTGGATCGCCATGCCGATCGCCGCGCTGACCGTGTGGTGGGCGCGCAATCTCTTGCGCACGCGTGTCGGGCGCGCCTTCATCGCGATTCGCGATCGCGATATCTCGGCGGAGCTGCTCGGCATAGAGCTCCTGCGCTACAAGCTGATGAGCTTTGCGCTGGCTTCGTTTTACGCCGGCATGGCCGGCGCGCTCTGGGTCTATCTCTTCCGCGTCATCACGCCGGAGAGCTTCAGGCTGATCGAGTCGATCTTTTTCGTCGCCGCGATCATCGTCGGCGGGCTTGGTTCGGTGCGGGGCGCGATTTTCGGCGCCGTGTTCATGACACTCGTCCCCGAGCTTTTGAAAATCGGCGCCTCGGACCTGGCACCATATTGGCCCGACGCCGTGAAGCTGCTCTCGCCGGTGCGCACGATCGTGTTCGGGGCGCTGATCGTCGGCTTCCTCATGTTCGAGCCGCTGGGTCTCAACGAAATCTGGCAGCGGACGCGGCAGCGCTTCGCGCTCTGGCCTTTCCGAACCTGAGAAATCATGGCCTAATGAGGAAAACCGAACGGGAGGATTGCATGCGAACCGATCGACGAAAAATTCTGGCTGGGCTCGGCGCCGGCGTGGTGTCATCCACGGTTCCGGCGCCTTGGGTGCGCGGCCTGCGCGCTCAAGAGGCGAGCGAAATTCCGGTCGCCATTGCCTCGCCGATGACCGGCGTGTTTGCCTTTGCCGGCATTGAAGGCACCGACGGCGCCAATCATTTCGCGCAATATCTGAACGAGCGCGGCGGCATTGCCGGGCGCAAGCTCCGGCTCATTGTCGAGGATACGGGCTATCAGGTGCCGCAGGCGGTCGCGGTGTTCAACCGGCTGGTCGCCGAATACAAGGTGCCGCTGTTTCTGGGTGACTCCACCGGATTCCAGAAGACGATCAACGAGGAGGTCAATCGCCGCGGGCTGTTGCTGGCCGGTGCGTCGTTCGCGTCCGAAATCGACGACCCGCAAAAATATCCGCTGCAATATATGCCAGGCCCAAGTTATTCGGCGCAGGTCGGCATGTTGTTAAAGCACATCGCCGCAACGAAAAAGGGCGCGCGCATCGCCTTCGTTCATTCCGACACCGAATTCGGCCGCGATCCGATCGCCCAGAGCGAGGCGCTCGCCAAAACGCTCGGGCTGGAGCAGGTGGAGAAGATCGTCACGCCGCCGGGAAGCTTCGACGTGTCATCCGAGGTGCTGAAACTGCGCCGCGCCCGGCCCGAATTCACGGTGTTCCACGGCTACGTCATGGCGCCGATTCCCGAATTCATGAAGCAGATGAAAGAAGCGCGCATCGAAACGCAATTCATGGGCACATTCTACAGTTCCGATCTCGGCATCCTGCAGAAGATGGGCGACGTCGCCGACGGATATCTCGGCGTCAACGCCTACAATTACGTCAACCAGGAAGGCGTCAGCGGCCCCGCCATGGACTTCATCAAGAAGGCGAACGGCGGCAAATACCGCACCAATTCCTACCTGCAGCCCTGGACCAATCTGACGCTCGGCACCGAGGCGATGCGCCGCTGTATCGAAGCCGGCAAGGAGATGACCGGCGCCAATCTCAAGGCGGCGCTGAACACGATCAAGGATTACGACATGGGCGGCGTCATCGGCGTGCCGATCAGCGTTCCCGGCAATTCGATCGGCGTCGGCCGCATCTTCCGCGCCAATCTCAAGGCCGGCAAGATGGACCCGGTCTCCGATTGGATCAAAGCCGAGGCGTGAGCCGCACGTGAGCGCGGCACCCGGCGAGACGATCCTCGAAATCAACAATATCGAGGTCGTCTACAGCCACACGATCCAGGTGCTGCGCGGCCTCTCGCTGGCGGTGAAAGCCGGGCAGATCGTCGCGCTGCTCGGCTCGAACGGCGCCGGCAAGACGACGACGCTGAAGGCCGTGTCGAACATGCTCGGCCTCGAACGCGGCGCGATCACCGCCGGAACGGTTCGCTTCGACGGCGCCGACATCAAAAATCAGGCGCCGCATGCGCTGGTGCGCAGCGGCCTCTTCCATGTGATGGAGGGCCGCCGCATCTTTCCCGATCTCACGGTCGATGAAAATCTCATCGCGGCGACTTACGCGCTTGAGGGCCGCGATAAAGTGGAAGCGGATTTTGAATCGGTGTTCGACTATTTTCCGCGCCTGCGCGAGCGCCGCACCGGCGTTGCCGGTTATCTCTCCGGCGGGGAGCAGCAGATGCTGGCGCTCGGCCGCGGGCTGATCGCGCGTCCGAAGTTGATCCTCATGGATGAGCCGTCGCTCGGATTGTCGCCGGTTCTGGTCGAGGAGATTTTCCGCATTATCGGCCGCATCAACAAGGAGCGCGGCGTGTCGATCCTGCTGGTCGAGCAGAACGCCGCCATGGCGCTTTCGGTCGCGAGCTACGGCTACATCATGGAGCAGGGCAAGATCGTCATTGACGGAACGGTCGAGAAGCTCACCGGCGATCGCGATGTGCGCGAGTTCTATCTGGGCGCCGGCGTCGACGCCGGCGGCTTCAAAAGTTTCCGCGACGTGAAGCATTACAAGCGACGCAAGCGCTGGCTGAGTTGAAGAGGCATAGCATGCCTGGCGATGGTACAATGAAACCCCAAACCCTGCCGCAATGGCTGCGGCATCACGCGCGCACGCGGCCGCAAGCGATCGCGCTTCGCCAGAAGCGCTTCGGCATTTGGCACCCGACGACCTGGGCTCAGTATTGGCAGCGCGCCCGCGCGGTCGGCATGGGGCTCCGCGCGCTCGGTCTCAAGCAGGGCGCGCATATCGGCATCATCTC
>Ga0164304_10000123_pt1 | contig 17923 bp, 15 predicted proteins | sample Whisoiple_217_MG_FD_110216 | JGI IMG/M metagenome (GOLD analysis project Ga0164304, IMG submission 110216) | Soil microbial communities amended with pyrogenic organic matter from upstate New York, USA - Whitman soil sample_217_MG | ecosystem: Environmental > Terrestrial > Soil > Agricultural...
ACAGCAGGAGGCATCCAGTAACATCGTTCGGTGTACCACCACCAGATAATTCAGTTTGTCTCAAAGACTCCGGCTAGACACTGTTTTAGTCTCAAATTAAGAAGGTGGTGAGTCTTCCTCTTTCTTGCCCCATGCCTTTAGGCTGGGGTTAGTGACCGAAATTTCTGGGTTTGAAACCCCGTGCTTGTAGCACCGCTTTACAGATTAATTTGCGGAGCGCCACGAATTGTAAGACAAAAACTTACAATCTGTAGGCGCTGCATTTTGGCACAATCGCTTGCTTGTTTTTAGATCGTGCAAACTAATTGTTTTTCGCTGTGGGTCTTTCTTTGTTGGCGACTCTTGCCAACCCCCAACATAACATAACCCATATTTAGGGTGTTTAACGATTGAACCGCGCTTAAATTCTGCACTTAAAGTTCCGCCGTACCGAGAGCGGACATGACCAGTGGAATGCTGCAAACGATGGAGCTGTCTGCGATGAAACTCCAAAGGGATTACTTCTATTAGCTTCGTATTATCGGGCTGGATATGTCCTCCGATATACCAATTAGCTAATACCCACGAGTCAACGCAATGAGCCTCAAACAAGTTTGACAGCTTTTGTTTAGACTTGAGGAGTCCTAAATCTTGACGCATTTTATAGGTGTCAAAGCCCTGCCTAATTTCCAGGTGAGCAATTTTCTCAATTTCCGAGTAGAACCATCGTTTACCTACCTCCAGAGGACTAAAACTTGTATTCCATGTCTTAGCTCCCTTCCAGGTTTTTGCTTTAACGTCTTCTACAACAAATGTCGATATCGGAAACATCAAAGTCAACCATTTGGCAATCCTTAATTTCCACTGCCATCTCGCTTTAGTCGATGGGGGGATGCGATTTTTATTGACCGAGCGATTAGTTCGGTTTTGACGGCAGGGAGTATTGCGAAACCGCCTACCACGTCGCATATTTCGTCTGACCTCAACGCGATCTTTTACCCAATCAATTGCATGGGGAGAGGATGTTTAAGTAGGTATGCGTTCTGGATTTAACGGTAAATCCTTCACGCTTACTGCCTGGGTCAATGCCAACTGCAATTGGTTGATAGTTGTGGCTTAAAGGTTTTGCATTCAGTCGAACACAAAATAATCCTTTTTTAAAAAACGGCGTAGCTTTGCCCGATTCGATCCAACGTCTAGCCCGAGCAGGGGTAGTTGGCATCAGGGGACGGTTATTGCTGCCTACAACTGGTACAAACATTGACGGTAAGCCTATTTCTAGGTGTATATTTCCCTTCGCCACTGACCACCAGAGAGGTTAAAAACTAGGGAGGCATTCTTAACGTCTTGCGGGATACCACTCCCAGGCAGTTCAGTAATTGGCTAGACACTTTTTTAGTCCTGAATTAAGAAGGTGGTGAGTCTTCCTCTTTTCAAGCCCCACGCCTTCAGGCTGGGGTTAGTGACCGGCTAATTATCTATTGAGGAATTGGGAAACTAGAAAATCATCAGTTGTGGGACAGATGCTTTACTTACATCAAATCGGGCGCCTACTCTCCGAATTGATGTATCACCTGGTTGAGACGCTTTAACTATCGCGCTTGAGCTGGCAGGGTATGTCTAGCTGTGCTACTTTACCACAGATGAGCCTCGGATGCGAGGCGATCGCCAATCCTCTGTAAGTTCGCAGACTCAATGAAATTGGTGCCGACAAGCGTGAAATATTTTGGCAGACTAACTGCAATCAGCACGGGTTCACGGCATCTGTAGGTAACTTTTCGCTTGGCTTTCCCAAATAAAGAATACCGAGAGCCCTGGTAGCTCCCGGTATCAGCTTTTCCAGTTCCGTTGTTGTTAAGTAAATCCAATTAGGGTCAATTTAGGAAAATTTGCCTCACTCCCTTAAGCACGGCCGATCGTTATTGGTTAGCCTGTTCCAAAGCTGGAGTCGTTGAAGTTCCAGCAATCTGGGCTAAGTTAATCTTCACGATTTTAATACCAAATACTCGAAAAGAAAAGGCGCTTCCTAAAAACACCGATCCTTCTAATAAGAAGGTGAAAGCACGAATCGGTTAGTAGAATGTTTTCTGACAAAGAAGTGCGGGAGGAACTGGTTCCTAGTTGTCGTATCACATTGCGCGACTGGCACGCAGTTTGGTCAAGCCGACGAAAAAGGTGCAATTTGCGATCGCAGATCCCGATCGAGTATCCGAGGCCAACATCAGCAGACAGGCGTTCTGCCACAAGGAAATCGGCCTGCCCAAAGCGCAGGCTAAGCGCGTTGAGATATGCGATCGCTTGGGGAGTGGACACGACGGCTTTCGTGCAGGAACTTGACCCCAAGCTAATCCGCTACGCTTACGACAAGCTGACCGTCCTGGTAGGGTGCGTCGGTACAGCAGCCGGGAGAGCGGCAATTAACCAGGCTCTGGATTTAAACCAATTTTACAGCCGTTCTGAAATTCCCCGCGTGTGGTATCTCGATTGCGGAAATCATGCAGCAGCCGGACAAATCTTGCTCTCGCTGTTCTTGGGAAACTGACCCGGAGTTTTATAATTTTAGGGGACTGGGATGTGCTAGGCTGCCATCTCCGGTGCTCCTGGTTCCTGACATTTTAAAACCGAAACCTGAGGAGTTGACAAATAACCTATCTTGTGCTGAGATGGCAGTGCTGAACTTGCAGAGCGAGAGCGTGAATGTTCGAGTGGCGGCTGAGGCGGCGGATTACCTGTACCGGATGGTTGCGGGTAATCTCAAACGGTTTGCTATCTATTTTGATTTGGAGAGCGGGGCGGCGCGATCGCTCTACATTACTCAGCAATCGGTATCGGCAGTAGCAAAAGCTACTCCAAGTTAGACAATAACACCATGCTAACCAGATCGGGGTTCGTGCTAAAAAATATGACATTAAGCCGTTATTATCGCTAGTTTATCTTCTTTACTACCCCGATTCGCTCTATGTTCATTCTCTCTGGCTACCAAATTCTCAGGCAGATTTACGAAAGCGCCAACTCTCTTGTCTATCGAGCTATCCGAACGCCAGAAAATGAACCTGTTATCCTCAAACTCCTCAAACAAGACTACCCCACTCCTGAAGAATTAGTGCGCTACAGGCAAGAGTATGAAATTACTCATAAACTCAAAATCGAAGGGGTTTGTCGTTCGCTCAGTTTAGAAAAATATCAAAACACCTTTGTCATTGTATTTGAGGATTTTGGTGGTGAATCCCTGAAAAGTTGTACGAATAACCGCCAACTTAACCTGGAGGAGTTTTTACAACTTGCGATCGCAACAACAGCAAGTTTAGCCCAAGTTCATACCGCTAACATCATTCACAAAGACATTAACCCCTCCAATATCGTTTACAATCCCGACACGAAACAGCTAAAAATTATTGACTTTGGTATTTCTACAGTTTTATCACGGGAAAATCAGGCGCTAAAAAATCCCAATGCTTTAGAAGGCACATTAGCATATATGTCACCGGAACAAACGGGGAGAATGAATCGCTCTCTAGATTACCGGACTGATTTTTATTCCCTCGGCGTTACCTTTTACGAAATGCTGACAAACAAATTACCTTTTGAGACAACTGACGCACTAGAAATCGTGCACAGTCATATCGCCAAACCACCGTTACCACCTTTTGAAGTCAATTCACAAATTCCTCAAGTTGTTTCAGATATCGTAATGAAGTTGATGGCAAAAAATGCCGAGGAACGCTATCAGAGTGCATTCGGAATTAAAGCTGATTTAGAAGAATGTCTGAATCAACTCCATCGGACTGGTAGAATCTCAGATTTTCCGTTAGGTGGTCAAGATATTTCTGATAAATTTCAAATACCCCAAAAACTCTATGGCAGAGAGCGAGAAATTGGCACGTTACTTAGTGCTTTTGAGCGAGCTTCAGGCAGAAGCGAAATCATGCTAATTGCGGGATATTCAGGTATCGGTAAATCCGCTTTAGTTCAGGAACTATACAAACCCATTACCGAGAAGCGCGGTTATTTTATTTCCGGTAAATTTGACCAGTATCAGCGTGACATTCCTTACAGTGCGATAGTCAGTGCTTTTCGAGAATTAGTCAAGCAACTTTTAACGGAATCTGAAGCACAGCTTCAAGAGTGGCATCAAAAACTATTGGCAGCTTTGGGAATCAATGGACAAGTCCTTATTGATGTAATTCCTGAAATGGAATTGATTATTGGCAAGCAAACTGCCGTACCAGAACTAGGTGCAACAGAGGCACAAAATCGTTTTAATTTAGTATTTCAAAATTTTATTAAAGTCTTTACTGATACCTCACATACTTTAGCTCTATTTCTTGATGATTTGCAGTGGGCGGATGGTGCATCTCTGAAATTGATACAGGTCTTAATGGATGCTAGGGCATCGGGTTTATTTTTAATTGGAGCTTATCGCGATAATGAAGTATTCCCGGCTCATCCGCTAATGTTGACTTTAGAGGAAATTGGCAAAGCTGGAGTAATTGTCAATCAAGTTTTCCTTTCAGCTTTGCATTTAACTACCGTCACTCGCATCATTTGTGATACCCTCAACTGTTCTGAAAAAACAGCCAAGCCATTAGCTGAGTTAGTATTTTGTAAAACCCAGGGGAATCCCTTCTTTATGAATGAGTTCCTCAAATCTATCTATACAGAAGGGCTGATAGAATTTGACTTTCAAACTTTGAATTGGCGCTGGAATTTAGAGCGAATTGAAGCACGAGGTTTTACTGATAATGTTGTCGAACTGATGGCAAGCAAGATTCAAAAGCTGCCAGATAATACACAAGAAATGTTAAAGATAGCAGCGTGTATCGGTAACCAGTTTGACGTGAAGACGCTGGCTTTAATTTGTGAAAAGTCCCTGAGAGAAACGGCGAACGACTTGCAAGCATCAGTTGCGTCTAGTTTAATTGGGCGTCTTGGCAGTAGGGAGGACTTGGAATTAGCTCTCATGGAGATAGAAGCTGCTAATGAAGCATTAGTCATTACCAATTTACTCCTACCAGAATACAAGTTTGCCCATGATAGGATTCAGCAAGCTGCTTACTCTCTAATTTCCGAACAGCAAAAGCCAATTATCCATCGCAAAATCGGGCAAGTATTGTTGCAAAGCACTCCCTCCGACAAGCAAGAAGAGAAAATTTTTGATATTGTTAACCAACTGAATTTTGGTAGAAAACTCATCTCCAATCAGTCAGAGAGAGATGAACTAGCTGAATTGAATCTCCAAGCTGCCAAAAAAGCTAAAGCATCTGCGGCATATCAATCGGCTTTTAATTATCTGCATTTAAGCAAAGAATTGCTAAGCGACAATAGCTGGAATAATCGATATAATTTAACTCTAGATTTACATTTAGAAATTATAGAAGTTACCTATTTAAAAGGCGATTTCGAGCCGATGGAAGCTCTGACTGAATTTGTACAAAATAAAGCCAAAAATTTGTTAGATAAAATAAAAGTAATTGAAATAAAAATTATTGCTCTGATTGCCCAAGGAAAACTAGAAGAAGCATTAGATATAGGGCTTCAAATTTTGAGGCAGCTAACAATAAACATGCCAAAAAAACCTACCAAATTAAATATATTGGTGGGATTTTTGGCAACCAAGGTGGCTTTGTTAGGGAAACGCATCGAGGCTTTAGCCGATCAACCTTCTATGAGCGATCCTTATCGATTATCTGCCCTATCTATTCTATCAAAAATAATGTCCGCTGCTTATATTTCAGCACCGGAATTTTTACCATTAATATCCTTTCAACAGGTAATCCTGTCAACAAAATATGGAACTAGCCCTGATTCTATATCTGGCTATAGCCTTTACGGATTGGTTCTTTGCGGTGTGCGAGAAGATATTGAATTAGGTTACGAATTTGGTCAACTCGTTTCGAGGGTTCTAAAGCAATTCAGTGCTATAAAATTTCCAACTCAAGCACTCATGATTGTCAACTATTATATCAAGCCTTGGAGAATGCCTATTAAAGATATTCTACAGCCTCTTTTAGAGACTTATAAAAATGGGATTGAAGTAGGAGATTTAGAATTGTCTCTATATGCCGCTAATGGCTACTGCCACTACTCCTATATGATTGGCTCTGAATTATCTGAACTTGAACAGAAAATAAATTCATATATTGAGCTAGCAAAGCAATTAAAGCAAGGTCAAACTCTATACCACATACAACCCTTTCATCAGGCAGTTATTAATTTAATAAATGAGTCAGGAAATACATTCTCATTGGTCGGTAATGCCTATAATGAGTACAACATTCTACCGCTGCTTAAGCAAATAAACCACGGCACAGCAATTTTTTACCTTTACTTGAATAAACTCATTCTCTCTTACCTATTTGAACAATATACAGAAGCAGTATCAAATTCAGTGAATGCTGAAAATTATGTAAGGAATGCAAGCGGGTCGCTTTTGGTTGCTCACTTCTATTTCTATGATTCTTTAGCTCACTTAGCTGTATATCCAACCGCTGCTAAAGCAGAACAAGTAATTTACCTGAAGCAGGTACTAACTAATCAGAAAAAGATGAAGAAGTGGGCGGATTATGCCCCAATAAATCATTTGCATAAATTTTATTTAGTAGAAGCAGAGAAATATCGGGTTCTTGGTAAAAATGCTTTAGCAATGGACTATTACGATCGTGCAATTGCTATTGCCAAAGAAAATGAATATATTCACGAAGCCGCCCTTGCTTACGAACTCGCTGGTAAGTTTTATCTATCTAAAGGGAAAGAACTGACTGCCAGGTCTTATATGCAGGAGGCACGTTACTGCTATCAGCTATGGGGTGCTATTGCTAAGGTTAAAGATTTAGAGAAGCGATACAGTCAGTTATTGGGAATAAATCAACCGGGAATAAAATATACAAAAACTACAACTACTATAACTGGTAATAGTTCTGGCTTAAACTTAGATATTGCCACAGTTATGAAAGCTTCTCAGGCAATTTCCGGTGAAATCTTGCTGGATAAGTTGTTGTCTAACTTGATGAATATTCTCATAGAGAATGCAGGAGCACAAAAAGGTTACCTCATTTTGGAAAATCAAGGAAAGCTATTTATTGAAGCTGAAGGTGCAATAGCTTCTGAGCAAGTAACAGTGTTGCAGTCAATTCCTTTAGAGGCACGGCATACCGTGTCTTTACCCGTGGCAATTATCAATTATGTTGCCCGAACCAAAGAAAGTGTCGTTTTAAATGATGCTACCCACGAAGGTCAATTTCTAAATGACTCCTATATTAAAGAAAACCAGCCTCAGTCAGTTCTGTGTGTTCCCCTGATTAATCAAGGGCAACTCATCAGTATTATTTACCTAGAACATAATTCGGCTACAGGCGTTTTTACTCCCGAACGAGTAGAAGTCTTAAAACTATTATCTGGGCAAGCCGCTATCTCCATAGAAAATGCCAGATTTTACAATAAAATGGCGGAACTAAACAAGGCTTATGAACGCTTCGTGCCATGCCAATTCCTCCAATATTTGGATAAATCCAGCATTGTTGATGTGAAATTGGGCGACCAAGTGCAGTTAGAAATGTCGGTGCTGTTTTCGGATATTCGTGATTTCACTGCTCTTAGTGAAAAGATGACACCACAGGATAATTTCAAGTTTATCAATTCCTATTTGAGCCGTCTAGAACCCGCAATTACTGAACATCATGGATTTATTGATAAATACATTGGCGATGCGATTATGGCACTGTTTAGCGGCGAGGCTGACAATGCCGTTAAAGCAGGAATTGCTATGCTGCACCGACTTCAAGAGTACAATCAACATCGTGCTAATTCTGGCTATGCGCCGATAACAAATGGGATTGGGATTAATACAGGTTTATTGATATTGGGAACTGTTGGCGGACAAAACCGGATGGATGGGACGGTGATTAGCGATGCGGTGAATTTAGCGTCTCGGATTGAAAGTTTAACTAAAGAATATGGGGTATCATTGTTAATTTCGCAGCAGACCTTTTCCCGCTTGCAGCATCCTAGAGATTATGCCATTCGTGAGGTCGATCGCGTTAAAGTTAAAGGCAAGGAGGAAGCCGTAACGGTTTATGAAGTGTTTGATGCCGATCGCTCTGATATCAAGGAAAAAAAGCTAGCCACACTACAAGCCTATACAGAAGCGTGTTCCTATTACAACCTCAACGCATTTACAGAAGCAGTGGAGTGGTTTGAAAATTGCCTACAGCAAAATCCCGACGATCGCGTGGTACAGATTTATTTGAAGCGCTGTCAAGGGAAAATTGCATCTACATATAAATAGAGCTTCTAAGTCTACGAATTTGGTCAATTGAAAATGAATACCAGGTGGAACTTTTACTTCTGATGTTACCGAGCATAAGAACAGTCTATCACTACCTAGCCCAGTCAATCAATAAACCCTAAAAGGCAGCTACCGCCGCCCCTCGAACCAAAAAGCCAAAAATCCCTCTGTTTCGCCCCTTATACTTAGACCCTATCGATATATGTAGGGTCAGCCTGAAACCGCTCATCAAAATCCATATCCACATTCTCCCATTGTGCGATCGCTCTCCCCAGTCTGTCCCTCTAGTCCACCGGATCGCTACTGGGATGCACGAACGGGTATTTATCCTCATCTTCCGGCGCTCTTGCCAACTCCACCAGCCCACTATCCTCATCTTCAAACAAAACCGCACTAGCGATCGCATCAACCTTTAGTTTCATTTCAATCACGTCAAAAACACTTCCAACGGTTCACGCTTAACCGAGTTTCAACCTGTTAACGCTTAGATAATCCCGCCAGACCTTTTCAACAATACCTAATCTCACACTTCAAATATTAGGAGACATCAACTCATAGTCGCCACAGTTGCCACCGAAGAAGGACTCAAAATACTCGTTTTCGATGTCGCTTACACCGATACCAAAGGGCAAAATGTAGGAAAGTTTTTCAACAACCCAAAAATCCTGCGCTGCTCGATTATGCAAGCTATGTTTGACCCAGAGGAGCTGAAGTCATTAACGATCGTCAAGCTTGGCAAATGCAATCCAGATTCTCGCCAATTACGCGCCAGCATCCACGACCTAGGAAATGGCATCAAGTTGCCTAACAAATCTTACCAGCACAAGACGGGTTATTTGACTTCGGGGAAGTAGCGCAATCTGAGAACATCGACCTCAACATCACTCAGCTCTTTGGGTTCCATCTCGTACAAATCGCATAAAACTACCTTGACATTGGGAAATACAAAATATTCCGTCAGCTTGCCAATGCGGTAATTAAAAGCTTTGTAGCGGTGTTTGAAGTACAGCTCAACATTCCCCCGGTGTTCCCACAATCCCAGCAAGCTGACGGCGACATCCGAGTAATGCGCCCTCACATCCCGCTGCACTTCGGCGATTCGTTCCTCGATCGATCGGGTAGTAATTCCAATTTTATAGAAGCAGTTGCCGTTCGCCTTTACCTCAAGAAAATAGAGCGAATTTACCAAAATTCGACCAAGCTGTGCTCGATAAATTAGCAAGTCAGCCCGCCGTTCTTCTAAGCAAGATAACCCCGCAGCTTCAGCAATCTCTAAAGAGCGTTGCAATGAAGCCAACTGATCCAGCAGCAAAGGTTCTTGAATTTTGTTGAACAGCGCCAGGGGAAGCGCGCCCACTGGGATTTTACCCAACTGGGTAAACTGATAAGTGGGAGATCCCTCTGATTCCAGCAATCCTTTCAACTGCCACCGCTCGTTTACCAAGTCTTTGGGAATGGCGTAATCCTTTGCGCCGTACTCTTGCCACAGCACCTTCAACTGTTCCAATTCCTCACCTTTGAGCTGAATGTTGAAATTGTCGTAGAGAGGCAGCGAGGGAAATGCTTTGGTTTTAATCCGCTGCGAGACAGGTTTGCAAGTTTCCTCAGCGTGCGCGAAGTGATGTTCTTTCACCGAACCCTTTTTCGCTGTGAGGGAGCCTCCGCAGTAGAGACAAGCAAGGTTAGTTTTTCCGCGCACAACCTCATCAATGCTCGTCAGTTCGCCACTGGGAGCTACACCAAATTTTAGCCACATATGTATAAAAATTCTTTTCAAAGCAGGGTTTGAAAATGCACCCGCTTTTATTGACTATCTCGATCGCTCATTGTATCACTCTAGCAGTTTTCTGTTGCAGCTTCACCTTTTTACCAGCGAAGAGAAAAATTGGTGCAGCAAGGTTTTAACTTTCCGGTAGAATAGGGTGAGGGAAAGCGGTTCGTCCTCGTGTTGCTCGCTTGCTTTACTCTTGCTGTCGCAATAAGCTTTGGCTGCTGCTAGTGCTGACGATTGCTTCGGAGTTCGCGGATTTCCTGTATTCCCCGAAGGACAAAAAGGATTATGGGAGCGGCCATCAAAATTTCCCGGCAATCTGTAATCATCGATAATGGCATAGAAGTAAGAAGAGCCAATTCCACCGGGCGCAGAGTGACTGAAACAATAAATTTCAATCGACTGGTCTTTGTAGGTTTCTTCGTAAACCAGGCTCATAGATGGTGTCATGAGGTTTTGGGGGTGCAATTACAAAGTGTTTTGTATCCGCGACACAATCAGGGAATGCAATCGCCCAGAAAGTTAGATCCCTCTGATTCTAGCAATCCCAACAACCGCCTTCGTATGTCGATCGACTCTCGGGAAATAGGGCGCTCAATCCTGCTTTCTTTTTCGACAGCACCTTCAATTGCTCTAATTCCTCGCCTTTAGTTGGATGTTGTTACTTATTGCTGGATGAGCGTTCGGCAGAGCGTTCTGAGACAACGGGACAATTTATCGTAGAGCCTCCGTTTGAGATTGCCTGGAGTTTCAGTGAAGGAGTAGTAACTGTGGACAAAAATTCAAAATTAGGCTGTTAGAACACAGCGACTCATTTGGTAATCCCTCACCAATTTCCCTTTTTCAGGTAGTTTTTCTAACAGGTTCAACCCCCTCACCAGCCAATTTCCTCAACTTTTTCATGTTGTATAGCTCACCTAATAATATGGCTTCAGTATCAAAGGTAATTATCATCGGCGGTGGAATTGGCGGTCTGACCCTAGCCCGTGCTTGTCTCGATGCGGGTATTGCAGTTGAACTATACGAAAAGCGCGGTCGGGATGTTATGCTCTCCGGGCCCGGAGGCATATTCATCCAACGCAATGCTTTGCGCGTCTACAAGCTCTTGCAATCAGGGCAGATTTATCAGCGCTTCTATCAGCAGGGAGGCAAGATCCTCAAAGGTGGGTTTTTTGACCAACAAGGCAAACCCCTCTACATTAACGTTCCTCAATTCATAGGCGAAGATGACTTGGGTGTGTGTCTCCTGCGACCTGAACTTCAGCAGATTTTATTGGAAGCATTGCCAGAGGGAACGGTGCGGACTGGCGCTGCCTTTGAGAAATTTGAGGACACGGGCAACGGCATTCGCGTCTTTTTCTCTGATGGTCGCACTGCTGAGGGTGACATCTTAGTCGGTGCTGATGGTCTTTACTCCAAGGTACGCGCTAATCTCAACGGTAGGGAGCGGTTAGAGGAGCCTGTGTACAGTGGGACTTGCTGCTGGAGAGGCTACTTTGATGGCTCTGGCTTACCGCTCGATTCACAATACAGTTGGGGAGAATTCTGGGGTCAGGGCAATCGCTTTGGCTACTTCGATGTGGGTGGCGGTCGGTTTGGTTTCTATGCTTTCCACAACACCCCAGCGGGTGGTAATGACGATGCACTGGGCGGTTCCTTGAATGCCTTACGCTCTCTGTTTAAAGGCTATGCTGACCCAGTACCAGCGATCGTCGAGGCTCTCGAGCAGCAGAAAATTTACCGAGATGATATTGTAGATCGGCCACCGCTGGGAACCCAATGGGGACAAGGGCGAGTTACCTTAATCGGGGATGCCGCCCACCCAGTTCAACCGAGTATCGGTCAAGGGGGCTGTATGGCGGTGGAAGACTCTTTTGAACTAGCTTCACTGCTATGTAGTAGCCAAGCTGGTGGCGATACTGTTCCTTCCCTATTGCGACAGTTTGAAGGCAGTCGCACTCAGCGAGTTACTCGCGTATTCAATAGTTCCAGACAAATAGGCAAATTGGCGCAGGCGAATACAGCGATCGGATGCTTGTTGCGGAACTATATTTACAAGCTCACTCCGACAAGGTTGGCTGACTTGCAGTTCAAATGGTTGTTTGATTACCAACCTCAATGGAATCAGACCCGTACAAATCATTCACAATAAGCTTGAGGGCGAGGAAGTGCGAAATACTCCTGTTTCCCTATGCGGTAATTAAATTCCTTGTAGCGGTGTTTTTAGTTTTTCCCGCACAACTTCATCAATGCTCGTCAGGAAGCCGCCAAGAGAGCAACACCAAATTTTAGCCACATTGCCCTTCAATTCTCCTCAATGTAGGTTTGAAGATGTACCCGCTAGGCAAAGGACTGTAACAATATTGCTTGTTAATAGCCTCTGCCTTGGGGGAGAACTAACCTCCAGGTGCTGCAGAGGGCGACTCTTTTGAGAGGTAAATTTTGGATAAAGGCAAGTCTTCCTCCTGGAGGGGTGACAACCCGCCTGAAACCCTTATGCACTAAAGATTTACGCCAATTATGCTAAAAAAAGATAGGCAGCCAAATTGTTACAGGCTAGCCTATCTCCCAAAAAATGTTCCCAACATTCTATCAAACCCACTTACAAAAACAACTGACCCATGCTCAGTTTATGCTGCTCACAATCTTACTGGATATTATACAATCAGAAAAACAAGTGAGACTAGAAAGGCTGGCACGGGTATTTCCTTATCCAATTACCACCGAAAGTCGGCGCCGTAAACTTCAAAGATTTCTGGATTTACCTCACTTAACGATCGCACTCCAGAAGGTTTCCATCGATCGCTTATTGGTTAACAACTTTTTGCTCAGTCGGACAAACTTTATCAGTAGCGATCGATCGCAGCCAATGGGGGTGTATCAACCTGTTCACAATCGCCTTGATTTGGCAGAAAAGAGCCATTCCATTATACTGGTGTTTGTTACCCAAATTAGGAAATAGTAACTTACCAGAACAAACCCTCGCTCTACAACAAGTGTTACCATTATTTAAAGAATATAAAGTTATTGTTTTGGGCGACCGTGAATTTTGTTCAGTAGACGCAGGGATTCTGGCCGGGGACAATGGGTGTGTCTTTTTGTTTGCGGCTCAAAAAGAATCATTGTATCGAAACAGAAAGCTTAATCTGGCAACGCTTAGACGCCTTAGGAGCAGTACCGGGAACATCTTTGTATTTTCAAGGAGTGAGGGTCAGAAAAACTCGACCAGTAGTAGGGTTTGATATCGCTTGTAAATGGAAAAGAAACTATCAAGGATTGAAAGTAAAAGACGCCTGGTTTATTCTAACTGATTTAAGCTCTTTGCCAGTAGCAATCTCCGCTTATAAAAAACGGATGGGAATTGAAGAAATGTTCCGAGATTGTAAGACAGGAGGCTATAATCTCGAAGGAAGCGGTCTCAAGGGAGACCGACTCATAAAAATCATTTTGTTAATGGCGCTCGTTTACAGCTCAGCTATATTTCAAGGCAGTGAAATTCAGGAAAAACAAGTACAAAAATATGTATCTTGCCGTAAAGACAAGCGTCAGAAATACCGTAGAAAGAGCATATTTGACCTCGGTCAGGATGGAGAAGAGTGGGCAAATTATCTCGACCGATATTCGTTAGAAGTCAAGCGAGTTAATGAAGTTAACCCGTAATAAACGTCGCTTTTACCAACAGGGTATACGGGCTGCAACCTTGATTAGGTCTAGTTCCTAGGCTTCTTTGTCACCCTCCCAGGGAGAAAGGGATAAGGAGATTATGGTCAAAAGATACTAAACCGTTGCTTAATGAGATGCTAAATAACCCAATTCAAGGGATGAGCGCTGACATTACTAAACTCGCTATTGCTCTCATTTTTTCACCTCTAAGCTGCACGGATGCTAAACTGATTTGTGTGGTTCACGATGAAATTTTAATAGAGTGTCCTATCGAAGAAGTAAAGCCCGTTAAAGCAATGCTTAAAAAATGTATGGTGAGAGCCGGGAATAAATTTCTCTCTCCGATTCCTTGCGAGGTAGAAATTAAAGTGATGGAAAGTTGGGGAGGATAAACCCGTCCGACCCCACGAAAAATCCCCTGATTGACATTGCTGCAAGATATCAGGGAGATCGAACTTGATATAAGTGATTCAAACCTAGCAGTTGGATCTCGCCCGATCCGGCTCAGGCTGCTGAATGATGAAACCGCAGCGACATAAAGATGAACCGAATCACGAAGATGCCCGCGACGATCCAAGTTCCCCCAGGCACTTCCTTGGCTCTACCTTGGCAGGTTTTCACAATCGGATAGGCAATAAATCCGATCGACAACCCTTCCGCGATCGAATACGTTAATGGAGTCAGGAAAATCGTTAGAAAAGCTGGAATCACTTCCGACATATCATCCCAGGGAATTTCTTTCACCTCAGCTAACATCATCGCGCCAACAATCACCAGCGTCGGCGTCGTTGCAAAAGCCGGAATCGCTTTAAACACCGGAATGAAAAACACCGACAGCGCAAATAATCCTGCCACAACTAAAGCGGTAAATCCAGTTCGGCCGCCTTCGGCAACGCCTGCGACCGATTCAACATAAGCCGTCACGCTCGACGTACCGAATATCGGACCGATTGTGTTGCCAATGGCATCTGCCATCAGTGCTTTATTGGCACGCGGCAACTCGCCAGAAGGTCCGATATAACCAGCCCGCATTCCGACACCCGTTAACGTCCCGATGGTGTCAAAAATATCAACAAACAGAAACACAAATAGCACTGCAATCCAGTCAATAAAATTCTCCGAGTTCAGATTAGCAATTCCCAGAAATGCTTGACCAAAAATGTCTTTTGGCAGTGACGGCAGCGCAAAAAATCCTTGAGGTGGGGGTGAAACCTTGAACAGCCAAGCCCAAATAGCAGTTGCAAAAATTCCAAATAGTAACGCACCTCTGACGCGCCGCACCACCAATCCGGCTGTAATCGCTAAACCCGCCACAGCCAGTAGCGTGTTCGGTTCTGCTAAGCTGCCAAACGCCGTTTTTGTGGCTGGATTTGCCACAATCAATCCGGCCCCCCCATTAACAACATCTCCTGACATCCCGATGTAAGCAATAAACAAGCCAATCCCACCTGCGGTTGCGTGCTTGAGCGACTTGGGAATTGCCGCGATCAATAACTTACGTACATCTGTCAACGTCAGAAGCATAAAAATTAATCCCTGAACAAACACGCATGACAGCGCCAACCGCCAATCGATTTTCAGTCCGATTACAACTGAAAAAGCAAAAAAGGCATTCGTTCCCATTCCAGGCGCGAGTCCGAACGGGTAGTTTGCTAAAATTGCCATGCAGAAGGTTCCAACTGCCGACGCTACAGCGGTTGCTACAGCCAATTGCGAAAACAAATCTCCAGGCTGTTGTAGAAAAATCGCGTTTGACAGAATAATCGGATTGACGACTAAGATGTATCCCATCGTCATGAACGTGGTGATACCCGCGAGCGTCTCTGTTCTGAAATTGGTTCTGTAGAAATCAAACTGAAAGAACTCTGCCAGTGCTGCTTGCCAACCTGTGTAGGATTGCTTTGGTGGAATTGGTTTTTGAAATTCTAAATCAGCGCTCATGGTTTGGACCTGCGAAATTTAATTGAGATAGGAGTTAGGCGGTAAACGATCGTCCTAGACCCAATGCCGCCAATCTTTTGCGATAGGCGATCGAGCTTTTATCCCCGGCAATGTGGACTTCATCTTGCAGCGCGCGAGGTAAATCTTCGGGATACTGTTCTTCAACAATGTCCTTATCTTCGCCAAACACTTGATGGTTAAAGTCCAGCGTGTCTTGCAACGGTGCATCTTTGTCAAAATTGCGGCCTCTCGGCACTACCCAAGCGCGTTGTGCGGGCTCAAACCGGACAGGCAGCATTCAGGATGTGTAACTGCCCGTTCCCAAAGGTAACGCTTAACTTCGCTGTGAACGGCAGCCACACTTCAAACAATCGACCCCACTTAAACCCAGGCGGACTCAAATGCTTTAGATTGTGCGGATAGTTGCTCACAGTGCTGACATCCCGCAGCGCGAAACCCGTGCGGTAGTCGCTCAACGGGATAATCTGGCAGTTCTGGATTTTCGCCCTCGCCAAAGGATTCGGTGTGAACAAACGCAAAATGACTCACATCCACAAAGCCAGCCTTCGACTTGACGACCTGCTGCAGCTTCGTGACTCACGCCACGCTGGCAGAACCTGAATATAGTCTGGATCGTTCCATTCCTGAAGTATGGAAAATGCACCGAACCGTTATCCACGAGGCTTACCCACACTAAACCATAGCGTTCGGTGACAGCGTAAGTCGTCAATTTCAGCCGATCGGGAATTGCGGCATCCGGTTGAGCGGGAATACGCGTGCATTGACCGCTTTTGTCGTAGCCGACGCCGTGATATTTGCATTGGAGTTCATCGTTCTCAACCCATCCCAAACTCAGAGGAACACGGCGATGCAAACACAAATCCCGTGCTGCAACGATCGAGCTATCGGAAAGTCGAAACAGCACTCGACGTTCATCGAGCAGCTTTGCGGCAAACGGTCGAGCCGTGACTTCATGCGAGAACGCGATCGGATACCAAAACGGCGCCAGGGCTTTCCAATCAGTTTCACTAAAGGTGCAGTTTCGAGGCAATACAAACGCAGAATTGCACGATCGTTCTTGTGTGGTGTGCATAATCCTGTATGCGAAATATCGTTGAAGCTTAAGATATTAGAAAGCTTACTTCTGTACGATTTACTACATACCCCTCTTCTGTCACTAAGTGGCAGAGTATAATAGAGCCAAATCTCTCAAACCACGGCTGGGTCTATAGTTAAGCCTCGCGAAGCTAATTCGACATTGAAATTGATTGATGAGTATTGTCGCTCTTACAGAAATCTGTTTTCAGAAGTCAGAAGCTTTGAAGCTTTTACACATCTTCATGCTGGTTTACTTTCTGATATTAAACGTAAGACACTACCAGCCATTGCAGAGATAATGGGGCTTGAAAATGCTCAAGGGTTGCATCACTTTCTTACCCCATCACGCCAGGGAGGCTTCTGCGTTGAGAAGGCAAAGGCTTGAATTTATCTTAAAAGTTGTTATGAATTTTAAAAGTTGTTAAAGAGCGAAAAATCTTTCTCATCATTGATGAAATAGGAGAGCCAAAGAAGGGAAAAGCTACCGATTATGTAGCTAGACAATATTTAGGGCGACTTGGAAAAATTGACAATGGCATAGTGGCTGTGGTGAGCTATGGTCTAATTAGTCAAGGATTTTCAGGATTTACACATACAGCTTATTCGACAAAGAAAGAAAACAATCACGGTCGCTCAGAAATCCGACATCATTTAATGTTAAGTGAAATCAAAGAGCTGATTGACCCCGACAATCAATGGGAGAAACTTCTCTTGTATAGGTCTGATAGAATCCGTGAAAATAGTGAAGGGAAAAACAAGTATTGAAACTCGTTATTACATTAGTAGTTTACCAGATGATGCTCAAAAAATTGGTGAATCAGTCCGCAGCCATTGGGGAATTGAAAATTCTTTACATTGGGTATTAGATGTGGGTTTTCGTGAAGATGATTTTCGGATTAGAAAAGATAATGCTCCGCAAAATTTTGCTATAATTAGACACATCTCGCTCAATCTTTTGAATCCAGAAAAGACCTCAAAAACTGGAGCCAAAAATAAGCGACTTAGAGCTGGGTGCGATGATGACTATTTGACAAAGATTCTCGCTGTTTCAGTTAACTAAATTCTCACAAATAACTCATTGCTAACTATTATACAACTTGTCAACAGTGGTTGTAAGCTTTTTATTATCTAAAAATAGGCAGCAAGTAACAACCACCATTAATCAGTTACTGTTTTCTCTAAAAAGT
>Ga0164304_10000125_pt1 | contig 17898 bp, 18 predicted proteins | sample Whisoiple_217_MG_FD_110216 | JGI IMG/M metagenome (GOLD analysis project Ga0164304, IMG submission 110216) | Soil microbial communities amended with pyrogenic organic matter from upstate New York, USA - Whitman soil sample_217_MG | ecosystem: Environmental > Terrestrial > Soil > Agricultural...
ATTTTAGCCTCCGAAGGCCAAGAAAATGACCTGAGTCTGTTTGATGCTAAGTTGGCCGGAGAAAACAACCGCCCGAGGTGTCCTGGCAGCCGTGGGGCTTCTCGGCTGAAAGCTGAACAGGAATGGTACGGGGCGATCGCAACTTTGAATCAAATGCTCGACCGGCAAAAACCCGGACAAAAAACAGATGCCGATCGAGCAAATTCTCGATCGACAATCCCCAATTCCTTTCAGGGATTAGTTTTGTCCGGCCCATCTTCCGTTTTGACTGACCCTGAGAGGGCCAACCGCTTTGCCAATTGGATTTTTACCAGTATTCCCGACAACGATGCAGCTTTGTGGTCTTTTCGTGCCAGACAAACTTTAGCTTTACTGCCGGCGGCCCAGGGGCGAACATCTGCGCCTGCGGCGGCCCCGGCTTTAGCTTTGGCGATCGGCGATCCTTTGGCGAACGAGCAGTTTTGTTTGGTTTTAACTGCTAGTTTTAGCCTGGTGATGGTTTTGGGTGAAAACTCAGCAGGAATTCCGGCTTTTCTATTTTCTTTCGACCCGCAAGTAGTCGCCAAAGCTTGGGAAGTTTTGCGGCGCCGGGTGACTGAAAGCGACTGTTTGCTTGCGAATTCTGACGGCGGCTTTAATTTGCCAGTTAACCAATTAACTAATAATTCTACTAAATTAGACGCGCTGTTCCAGCTGTTTTCGCCTGTGGCTCCAAACTATCAAACAGTGATGCAGTTCAGCCGCTTGCTGTTGCATAATTTGCCGCTCAGGATCGAGGAATCCGGTAGGGTGAAAGATGAAAGAGGTGATGATGGTTTGAACCAGAGGTCTCACAAGTTATCGGCTACAGATATCAACTGCAAATCTTCAATTCCTCTGGCTACTAAAGAGGTGGAATTGCTACAGGCGATCGCCCACGAAGTCCGCACACCTTTGGCTACCATTCGCACGCTGACTCGATTGTTGCTGAAACGTCCCAAACTCGATCCGGTGGTAGTCAAGCGTTTGGAAATGATTGATGCTGAGTGTACCGCTCAGATCGATCGCTTCGGTTTAATTTTCCGCGCCGTAGAATTGGAAATGTCGCAAGCTAAAAATTCTGGGGTGCAGCTAACAGCAATGTCTCTCGGTGAAGTGCTGCAAAATAGCATTCCCCGCTGGCAAAAACAGGCCGCTGTGCGCAACCACACTTTGGAAGTTATTCTGCCGAAAAAATTGCCGGCGGTAGTCAGCGATCCGACGATGTTGGATCAGGTTTTAACTAATTTGATTGAGAATTTTACTCGAACTTTGCCCTCGGGGAGTCGCATTCAGGTGGAGGTGACATTGGCCGGCGATCAGTTAAAGTTGCAGTTGGAATCGGAACACCTAGCTGAAGATAATGGCGGATCGGCTTGTGCAGCTAAGGCGAATGGTCCTTTGCGCTCGATCGGACCTTTGTTGATGGTGCAGCCGGAGACGGGAAGTTTGAGTTTAAATTTGAGCGTCACTAAGAATTTATTTCGCGCGGCTGGCGGGAAGTTGGTAATTCGCCAGCGGCCCCAAAAGGGCGAGGTGATGACGGTATTTTTGCCCCTGCAATAGTTATTAATTATTGGCCAAATCTGTAGGGGCGGGTTTAACCAACCATCTATGTCAGAAACGAACAATATAATAAACCCGCCCTAGCCCAAATCAGTTATTAATTATTGGCAAAATATGTAGGGGCGGGTTTAACCAACCATCTATATCAGAAACGAACAATATAATAAACCCGCCCCAGCCCCAGTACAAAATAGTTATTAATTATTGGCAAAATATGTAGGGGCGGGTTTAACCAACCATCTATATCAGAAACGAACAATATAATAAACCCGCCCTAGCCCAGCGACTGATGTTAATCTGGGTTATTGGTTGGGTGGGGGCGGGTTTTTAGAGATTGTTTGTGAGCCTCAAATATTGTTGGTAAAACCCGCCCCTACAGCACGATCGCATTAATCAATTAAAATCTCGCTGAGTTTACTTAATAATTGCCTCATCGACCCTTCACAAATCAAACATCGTACCGGCTTGATATAACTTTCCCCAAAGAAACTGCCGCAAAAACGACCGTTTTTGCAACACCCCCTCCAACCAGAAACAGGCTTAACGCCACCATAAACTGTTACAAAACTTATCTCAAAATCTGTGTCTCAAAAACTTACACTGATAGTTATTGGACTTTGGACAAGAATGAAACTAAAAAAAGATGAACGCGAAGTAAAAAGGGATAATGACGGTTTCAATAACGATACAGGTCATCATTCCACAATTAATTATGCCAATAATTATAACCGAGACTGAATTCCAAAAGTTCCGAGGTGAGTTGCACAGCCAGTTCAAAAAACGAGCAGACAGCACATTGGACTTGTTGGATGCGCTGTGTAGCAATAATCATGTGCCAAGTGTAGCCCATTTAAGCCTCAATCCGTTGTTTAGGGGAAAGTACAGTAGGGAATCTACACATCTCTAAGCTTGATTCGCAGCAGCACAAAGATTCGATCGCTTCTATCTGTACCTCTCTAGAGGGAGTCGAGCCCAACTCCTCCTGAAACCCTTCAATTATTCTACCTGAATACCCTGCAGATATTCTTTTACTATTTCCCAAGATGCCGAAAGGATGTTTCTTTTAAACAACAATGTCGATTTTAATGGAAATTTAACTTCACATTGTGCATCTTCTGGTAAAATTCAGTGTAACTACATTGTCCCGTGACTGAACGGCTTCAGGACATTGCAAGAGCAAGACTTTTGCTAGATATCGCTCCCATTTCCGCCAGAGTTCGCTAGAGAATCCCCATATACCTAATCCCCTATACAAAGACTACCAGTTCCAGAGTTATGACCACAGCCGAGCAGAGAATTAAAATTACCTATATCTTCACGCACCATATTCGTTGGGTTCCCTTTGAATTGGTCGCCAAATGTATCGATAAGAGTAAGTTCGCAATTGACTATATCATTCTTAATGAAGGCGATCCTATGATCTCCTTTTTAAGCCAGATTAATGTTCCTTGCACTGTTGCTTCCTATCAGGATTATAGCAATACCCCAGAGATAGTCAAATTTATTTACGATCGCTTGATCGGAAATAAAACCGATATTGTTCATACTCATTGGTTCGCCGGCAGCTTGGCTGGAATGCAAGCTGCTTATTACGCCCATGTTCCAGTACGCATCTTCACCAGGGAACATCCTTCGATTAAATACTATTCGCGTCATGCTCCAAGCAAGCATCGCTTGATATGGGAATGTGCCACCAATATTATTGGTGTTACCAATACAAGCAAACAAGGCATGATAGAAGACGGCATACCAGATGAGAAAATCACAGTAATACCAACGGGATTTGATATTAGTGAATTTGAGAATGTAGACTGTTCGCGCATTGATAAATTGCGCTCTAAGTATCTAGCAAATCATCACGGCCCTGTTATCGGTGTGGCTGCGAGGTATGTCAGATGGAAAGGAGTTGAATACGTCATTGAAGCACACAAGCAGGTTCTCGAAGCTTATCCCAATGCAATCTTAGTTCTTTCAGGGACACATACAAATCGTGCCAGCCTGGAAAAGCAAATTCGTAATGCGCGTAAAGAAGACATCGTTGCGCCTCAATACGAGGAGATTATCAGCATCACAGACAAGTTGGCGCAATTGCCTGAGCATAGCTATATTGAAATCCCATTTGAAGAGGATCTTTTTGCCCTATTCAGATTATTTGATGTTTTTGTTCATGTGCCTACCGATTCTATTCAAGAGACTTTCGGCCAAGTCTATGTAGAAGCAATGCTTTCCCGAGTTCCATCTGTTATTACTCTTGCAGGTAGTGCTTTGGATCATGCTGTACACAAAGAAAATGCCTGGGTTGTTGATTACAAGAACAGCGCTCAAATTGCCCAGGGGATATTAGCACTCTTAAGCGATTCGTGCCTTAGAGAAAAGGTGATTAACAACGCTTTTCTCTGTGCCCAACGATACGACATAAAGAATCACATACAACGACTTGAGGAATTTTATGTGTGTGAGCTGGAAAAGAGAAGGAAGTAGTATTAAGCGTCAATTTCAACAATCTCTACAAGCTATGGTTGACCCTACTGTACAGACCCCTTCTTTAATTCCTCAAGCTTATAGCTGAAGCCTTACTGAAGGTCTCTATATTTTCGAGATGACTCACATCATTCCAGACACTAAGAATCCAGCGCCCGTTAACATACTCAAAAATGCAGAGGTTCGCATTATACAGCTTGAAGCGCCAACTATTTCCAGGTGGGAGACCAAGCACCATTTCAAAAAAAACCATCAAGAGACAACCATGAGCGATCGCCACAACAGTTTCATCTAAATGTCGTTCAGCGATCGCATTCAGGACACGACACGCTCTGTCCCTACATTGCCTTAAACTTTCTCCTTCTGGGATGACGTATTCAAAGCCAATACGTTCATAGTCTTGCCGCTCCTGTGGAAACTTCTTGTCCATTTCAGAGACTGTTAATCCCTCAAATATTCCCATGTTCCACTCTCGTAATTGCGGGTCAAAAATGACTTTCTTTCCACATACTTCAGCAATGATATTGGCTGTTTGAACAGCACGACCCAGATCGCTGCTGTAAACAGTAGTGAATGAAAAACGCAGTAAGCGATCGGCAATGGCATGGGCCTGCCTGATTCCTTTGGGTGTCAATGGACTATCGAGTTGCCCCGTAGCCTTATTCTGTACATTCCACTCGGTTTCCCCATGGCGTACAATGACAAGTTTCATTACTTGTTATCCTATAGATATTGATTGATAAGGAAGGCTCCATTTCTACGGCAGGCTTTTGATTTCCAGGCTCATGTGAGCAATTTTGAATCAGCCCTGCTGCAATTTCTAAATGTTGAAAACTCTCCGTATCTCCTGGTACGCTTGTTTCTGTATTTCCAGGTCAAGCCAGGTTACATGGACAAAATAAGACGCCAAATTGTCACAGCATAGTGGATTATTGTCGTAGGTGTGGGTATAGCAGAATTTGAACCTGCTGTCGATATCCATGTTCAACAGACCCAGTTCAGAGTTTTCTAACATAAATCGCGAAATTACACGCTGGTCATTCTGACGGCAATCCATCATGTATTTATCCACAAAATTACTGGCAATATAGTTAAGCATACGGAGATAAGCCCATTTGTAGCCAATGATAAAGCCACTGTTGAGATACTTTGCTGGATGCCCTAAATAGTTAGACAAAAAGAAGGGAAGTACATCGGCACTGTGGTGGCAGAATACAGTTTCGGCACCGATGATAATATCTCTACCTGTGGCACTGAAATCTGCTGCCAATCCGGCAGGATCGTAACGAATGCACAGGACATCATAGGCATCCGTAAAGACGATGATTGCGTCGTCAGCAATATCGGTATCAGAAGCTAAGAAGTCGCGAACCTTGAATATCTTTGAGAGGATTCCCAGTCGCGGACAGTAATTATCGAGGATACGCAAGTTACCCTGCAATGATGAATACAGTGGCTGAACCTGCGGACTACCTGCGTCGCACAAGGTGATGAAAACAGGTTCTTCAGAAATTGGCATAAGCCTCAACTCGCTTCATTTCTTGATTCCACTTACACAGACTGTGCACTGCATTTCTAAAATTGGGCAACATATCTATTCTTAAATCTATTCTTAATCTGATAGATATGTTACCACGAGAGTTCACTAGACCCCCCACAGTTTACTGGGAAATCATCAGTCTATATCTTAATCCCAAGGCGCACTTCCTTATCAATGCGTGTCAGCATTGGCCCAGGCACCTCACGGAAGTAGTCATCCGTGGCTTTGCGCGATCCAGCCCAACAACCATAGTCATCAACGATCAGAACGCCCCCTGTCGAGAGCCGAGGGTAGAGAAGCTGAAACTCAACGGCTGTGGATTCATACCAATCGGTATCTAGACGCAGAACAGAGATAGTTTCTGGCTTAATTCTTTCCAATGTCTCAATGACATCTCCTTGCACAAAATGAATCTCAAAATCAAAATTATGGACCCAGAAAGGTGCTTTAACCTCTTCCAATGAAGCGTAACACCAACCAGTGTCGTCCCCATATTGCTCCATCATTTCAAAGCCGGTACGTCCATATTTGTCCACATCAAATTCTGTGGGGGTTGGCATACCTTGAAATGTGTCGTACAGATATAGCTGGCGATCGCTAACGTTTCGCGCTTTCATAATCAAGGCAGCAAGTAAAGCACTTCCTCCCCTCCAAACTCCGCACTCGAGAATATCGCCGGGTATCTCGCGATCGAGTACATAGTTCACCGATGTATAAAGCGCAAAGAGTGCCTCTACGCTGGTCATTGTGTAGGGCCTTACCTGCTCAAATAAATCCATGAACACCGAATCTTTGCCAATATCTGGCGTGACCTGATCTTTCATGGTCACTTGATGCTTTGTGGAGAAAACGATCGTGCGCTCAGTATTCATGTTCGCAAGGAGGAGTGGGGATAGTTTAGGTGGATGGGAGCTGCAAAGCTTTGATGATTATACATTAGCAATACATTAATAGCTCATCTTTTGTCCTCGGTATGATACGAATTTTTTATGAGGCCCCGTAGAATCAGATCCCCCCTAGCCCCCCTTCTTAAGGGGGGGACAAGATTCCGATCTTTCGTCCCCCGTATTAAGGGGGATTTAGAGGAATCGAGATATGTGCAACTTCACATTAAATTGGTATGAGGTGATTGCGATTGATGGCTGCGCTGGAGGATCAGACCTTCATTTCCTCGTAGCTCAAGGGTGTGTCCCAGTTGCCCTCCCTGGCGATCCATGAATGTAGAGAGGAGAACTTTTGACTGGTTGCGAAACTCGATCGGTAATATCCATTCCTGGTATTCAGAACTGAAGTTCAAAGCCACAAGGAGATCCGATTCCTCGTCAAAGCGTCGATAGCAGAAAAGCTGTGAAGGTGAGTATAAAGAAATGTAGTCACCAAGCTGCAGTGCCGGTTGTTGCCGGCGCAAGCGCAACAGTGCGCGGGTGAGTGAGAGACATGACCGAGAGTCATGCTTCTGTGCCTTGACATTGATATTGCTGTAGTCGTGAGTGATGGGTAACCAGGGCTGGACGGATTCTGAACAGAAGCCGGCATTAGCAGAGCCATCCCAGAGCATCGGTGTGCGCTCAGGATCGCGTCCCACCCCAATACCGGGAGATTTTTTTTCCCAAGGATCTTGGATATGCTCGGAGGGAATCCAGGCGTCCTCCATTCCCAGTTCTTCTCCGTAGTAGATGGTTGGTGTACCGCGAAGGGTGAGCAATAACATCATGCCGATTTTGGCTTGAGAAATCCCTATTCTGCTGGCGACGCGATGCTTGTCATGATTGCCCAATGACCAATTGGGCCATGCACCTTCAGGCAGCAGTCTCTCGTAACGAGAGACAACTTCTCGGACGGACTCTGCGTTCCACTCAAAATCAGATGACATCAATTCTGAATTGAGAGGTAAATGAAATTCGTCATTATTTGACCCATAGTGCTTGACAATTTCTTCTAGTGATTTGTATAGTTCAGCAATCAAAAGACGATCGTCATACCCATCTACAAGGGTCCGCAGCATCCGATTGAAATCGTGAATTTCCGGTATATTCTTACTGAAGACTTCAAACAGGCGATCCGATGGTTCCATGCCGGGATGCCAGTCGGGATTCACCGGATTATCTCGAAACTGCAAATCCTTGAAGGCGCGATAGGCGGCATCAACTCGAATTCCATCCACGCCTCGCTGCAACCAAAAATGCAGTACATCCAACATCGCCTGTTTAGCATCGGGGTTGCGCCAATTGATATCTGGCTGCTCCTTGAGAAACGAGTGTAGATAGTATTGCTCTGTTCGATCGTCCCATTCCCAGCCAGAAAGCCCATCAAAACGTCCTAGCCAATTATTGGGAGGACTACCGTCTGGCTTTGGATTTTTCCAAATGTACCAGTCTCGCTTGGGATGAAAACGCGAACTGCGGGATTCAATAAACCACTGGTGCCGGTCGGAACTATGCGCTGCCACAAAGTCAATCAAGATCTTGAGATTGCGATCGTGCAAATGTCCTATCAAGCTATCTATATCTGAAAGGGTTCCAAAGACAGGGTCAATATTTGTATGGTCGCTAACATCATAACCAAAATCGGCCATGGGAGAGGGATAGTATGGTGTCACCCAGATGGCATCTATCCCAAGCCATTCTAAATAATCCAGTCGCTGGATAATGCCAGGGATATCACCGATGCCATCTCCGTTCGAGTCCTGAAAGCTGCGTAGATAAGTCTGATAAATAACAGCCGACTTCCACCAAGGAGAATGAGACTTTACGGTCATGGGTAATTAGAATCAATAAAAAGAGGAAGATTTCGTCGCTGAGGAATTGGTATATAGCAATCCTTGCAGGAGTCGTAAATTTTTTACCCCACCCCAGCCCTCCCCGCGAGTTCGGGGAGGGAGTAAGAAATTCATAAATGATTTGGGATCGCTATAGTACCTAAACCACCACACTCCCGGCGTATCGTGAAAAGACTTGCCAGCATGGATGGATGCTATTGTCAGTGTGGAACGGCTGATGAGATAATATCATAATCCCAAGTATGTCACTTCGATCGTAAAAAAAGGCTTTCGCCTTGCGCGATCGCGATTTTAGCCATTCTCAACAATTTATTCTTCGCCCGGCCAAAGCCTTACCAATGAAGAGTCCGGAGAAAATCTTGGGGGGTTTTAGAGGCCCAAAGCCAGAGCCTTCATAACTGCAACGATTTTAATCAAAGTCTGCTCAGGAGCTAACAAGCAAATAAATCGGCGAATACTAGGATGACCGCCCTGTAAAGCTTACGGTTTCGTAGAACCAACAGTTGGGAGTATTGATAAACCATTAGTTCCAAAAAAATATCTACCGAAAGTGACAAAAGAGGGATTATGATTGCCTAAATGATTTAGCGTAGATCCCTTCTCGCATATCCCTGTTTCATCCTTTAAGGAAGTAGGACTGAGAAGATTTACTTCAAAAGATATACTCTCAAGAGAGACAAGTGTATGATCCCTCAAATTCAACCTTGGATTGACGATAGTGAATGGCAAGAAGTTAAGCGGGTGATGGAATCAACCTACTTAACCGAGAATCAGGTGACAGAGGAGTTTGAAGCTGGCATTAAAGCTTTAACCGGGGCAAAGCACGCAATTGCTGTTTGCAACGGTACTGCTGCTTTATACTGCATCCTCAAGGCTTTGAATATTGGTCATGGAGATGAGGTGATTGTTCCCAACCTGACCTTTGTTGCTTCCTCGAATGCGGTGATTATGGCAGGGGCTAAGCCCGTCTTTTGCCCAGTTAGACCAGATACCCTGTGCATTGATGTAGAGGCAGCCGCAGCGCTGGTCAATGACAGGACCAAAGGGATTATGCCTGTCCATTTGTACGGTCAAAGTGCAGATATGGATGCGGTACTCGCCTTTGCTAAGCGCTTTGAGTTGAAGGTGATTGAAGATGCAGCACAGGCGATTGGAGTGGAGTTTAACGATCGTCATGTCGGCTATTACGGAGACGCAGGTGCCTTTTCCTTCTATGGCAACAAAACGATTACCTGTGGTGAAGGTGGGATTATTCTCACCGACTGTGATATTATTGCCCAGACTTGCCGTCGGCTTAAGAATCATGGGCGATCGCGTCGCGGCACCTTTGTCCACGAACATATTGGCTTTAATTTTTCCATGACAGAAATGCAGGCAGCCATTGGTGTTGCCCAGCTCAGAAAGCTACCTGCAATTATTAAGCGCAAACAGCAAATTTATGAAGCTTACATGGCTGGTTTAGCAGATGTGCCGGAGTTGAAGCCGCTCTTTATGGACCCGCGGTGTAAGCCCGTCCACTGGTTTACCTCTTTCTTGACGGAAAACAGGGCTGAACTGGCTGACTATTTAGCGACTCGGGGAATTCAAACCCGACTATTTTTCTGTCCGCTTCATCTTCAACCTTGCTATGAAGGCTGGATCGATCCGAGCATGAGCTATCCCGTCAGTACATCTGCTTATGAGCGAGGAATTTCTTTGCCATCATCTTATAGTTTGACTGATGAAGAACTAGATTTTATCATCGCCGAAATTCACCAGTTTTATCAGCTTTGCGAGCGATTGGAAAGTGCTTGAATCTCCCCTCTCCCAAACCTCCGAATATCTTGCCTGCCGCGAGCAAGTAGTTGCGGCTGTGGCAGATTTGCCCCAGGGTAAAGCCTTATCTGAGGCGCTGATTGCAGGTCGCGACTTTCTTCACTGGATCCATCCCGATGAGGTTGCAGGCGTAACCAGAATTCATGTGCGGGAGGGGCACGGTCCTCAAAATCTCAATGATGAGCCGCTTGACACGCAGTTCCATGCTTATTTGGAAGCGGTGATTAATCCCCAGATTCGTATTGGTCTACTCGCAGATGGCACTAAACCCAGCAGCTATGACGATCGCAAAGTCCGCTGGTCTGGGGTTGGAGTGGCTGGATTCTGGTCTCTGTGTCAAGACACGCTCACCCTGGAAGTTGGGCCCACTAGCTACCCGCGCTGTCGTCTGGATTTGACTCGTCCTTCGTTGGAATCGCTAAAGCTGATGATGCGCGGACTGACAACTTACCAAGATCCCTACGCCTATTTTGCTAGGGGAATTGGGGTTGCGGTGGTTCCTCTGACGGCAGATGGTAACGTCTACATTGGTAGGCGATCGACTTCATTGGATTACACAGGCGTTCTCAATTTTGTGGCGGGTTGGGCTACATTTTCTCCTAGAGTTCAAGACATCAATTTTTATCAAGATGCTCAACGGGAATTGTGGGAAGAAGTGAATGTTGCCATGACCTTAAATGACACGAATACTCGGTTTGTTGGCATCTCTGGCAACCCGCTCACGGGGGAAGTTGATTTGGTCTTTGTGGTGCAAACAGAAATGCCCGATCGCCATTTTCGATCGGGTCAGTGGGAGGAGCATTCTTGTTTGGTTGGCATTTGCAGTAAAGCTGAAGCTGAAGTTCTGCTGGAACATGGACTGTTACCCGGAGAGCAAGAACCTTGCGCTCTGATGTTTTCCTCTCGCATGGGCTTAGAATACTTAGTTCAACAGCATTGGTGAACGGTAGATAGAAAACACCTGACACCGCTGGCCATCAAATATTTTGAACAGGATCAAACTCTATGCAATGGCTCAATGAACCCTCCCAATGGACTGACTCAGGCGATCGCTTGACTGTCAAAACTTCTCCCAAAACAGATTTCTGGCGAATTACCCATTATGGATTTATTCGTGACACCGGACATTTTTACTTTGATTCCATCAGCACTGATTTTGTTGTTGATGTCAAGATACGCGGCAATTACAAAGATCTCTACGACCAGGCCGGCATCATGCTGCGTGTCGATGAAAAGCATTGGATCAAAACAGGCATTGAATATGTTGATGGCGTACAAAATCTGAGTGCTGTCGTTACCCATGACTATTCAGATTGGTCAGTCATTCCCTTGCCGAATCCCCCTGAGGTTTTACACTTGCGCGTTGAACGCTCTAAAGAAGCTATCCAAATTTTCTACTTAAATGAAGCTTCTAACTATGCAATGCTCAGAATGACGTATTTACCCTATGAAACGCTTCAAGTAGGGGTTATGTGTGCCTCCCCAGACGGAGATGGATTCGAGGTGACATTTGAGGATTATCAGGTCAATGCTACAGGATCGTAATCTTCCTTTGGGCCCAGATCGGTCAACCCCTTAATATCAATTCCCGTAACATCGTCAGCCGTAAAATCCAGTCAACAGTCAACAATCACGGATGGTACAACCGGAATTTATCTAATTCATCTGCGTTAATCTGTGTTTATCTGCCCTCATCTGCGGTTAAAAAAAGAGAATATATTAACCGCAGATGACAAGGGATTGACGCTGATTCACGCAGATTAAGAGAAGAGAGATAGGAATAATTCCGATGCTAACAGATTTGATCTTACGGAGTGATGGGTTGACCGATTGTTATTACGCCATCACTCCGTAACGGCAAAGCGAAAGAATATTCCTAGGGCGATCGGGAAAATTACTAATATTTTTAACCCAATTGAGGGATTTTGTTGAGCGATTGGAGTTTTTTTTTCTAAATTCATTCTCAGGCTTCCGAATCTACTGTATTGCACAGGTACAGAATTACGGCTAGACATTCTCAGAAGCCTGAATCTGGCTTACAATATCTGACATTGGCCAATATCCCCAGGATTCTGTAATCTGCTGGTTCTCAATCTTAAATATTTCTAATGCCTCAAATTCTACTTTCACTGCACTGGCAGCCATACCAACAAAATCACCCAAGTGCGTAGCTGTAAAGTGACCTCGAAATACAACTTTGTCATTTTCCTCAATGAGATCGTCAATCACTACTTTGATATCTGGAAAGGCTTTGTGAGTCGCCTTCAGTATCTCAATCGCATCCTCGACGCTTCGCACTTGAGGTAGCCCGTGATCTATATAATTCGGCGCAATATACTTAAATGCAGCTTTGTAATCTTGATGGTTATAAATTTCAAAAAACTGTTTAACTACTTCCTTATTAGTCAGGCTATTCATACAATTTAATTTCTACTTTGACAGGTAAATCATACACGAACGCTGTTACTTTGTAAACTTGTCTTTTTGAGTTTCCCGAGCGATCGCATACATTTCTTAACATTTTCAGGAGTTTTGTGAAAGTTGCGTAAGTCCTGACCTAGTTTCCTCACTTGCCTACAACTGATAACAGCGATCGATCAATTGCTGCCAATACGTCGGCATCCAGTTGTACTCCTGATGCAGCAGCGTTATCAACAATTTGTTCCGGACGACTAGCACCGATAATGGCTGAAGATACGTACTCAGACCGCAGTACCCAAGCCAGGGCTAACTGTGGCATACTCAACCCTAAGTCTTGGGCAATCGGTTTCAGTTTCTGCACTGCTGTTAGAATGCGATCGCTAAACAACTCCTCCAGCAAAAACCAATTCATTTTTTCATTGGCAGCGCGAGAATTTTGAGGTGGAACTTGTCCTGGCTGGTATTTGCCTGTAAGTACACCTTGAGCTAATGGCGACCAAACAATCTGACCAATACCATTAGCTGCACACAATGGGAAGACTTCCGCTTCCGGTGTGCGCCACAGCATAGAATACTGAGGCTGACTGGAAACAAAGCGTTCAACACCAGCAATATTGAACGCAGATTGAATTTGCTCTGGACTCCACTCGCTAAAGCCGATGTAACGAGCTTTTCCCTGACGCACTACCTCAGTGAGTGCCGTCATTGTTTCCTCCAAAGGTGTGTCCGGATCGTAGCGATGACATTGATACAGGTCAACATAATCGGTACGCAATCGATTTAAAGAAGCATCGATTTGTTTTCCGATCTGGGCTGCTGACAGTCCTCGGTCAGTAGGTGATGTGGGAAAGAAGACCTTGGTCGCTAGAATATACGACGATCGCTCAATTCCTTGTAATACTTCCCCTAGAAATGACTCAGCGCCACCAGCCGCATAAGAATTAGAAGTGTCAATGAAGTTAATACCAAGGTCAAAGGCTTTGTAAATGCAAGCCTCGGCATTTTGCTGTTCTACACCCTCACAAATACCCCAGGAACCAAGACTGATTTCAGAAATATGCAATTCGCTGTCACCCAATTTTCTGTATTTCATTTGTATTTCTTATTTCACTGCTTTTTTTTATCTGCATTTACGAAAAAATGAAGATAACTCGTCACAATAATTCTAACAGTCCAAGATACTATAGCGATCCTAAATCATTTGTAAATTTCTTACTCCCTCCCCGAAGCTGCGGGGAGGGTTGGGGTGGGGTAAAAAATTTATGACTCCTGCAAGGATTGCTATACAGGGCAATGATAGTTTTGGCGGTATTTTCAAGATAAATTAAATTATGAGTTGGCAACAGCCTCCTTTTCCTCATTTGATTGCAAAGTCATAGGTATCTGTATTCCCGAAACTAACGTGCAAGATAACATAAATACGGATAAAGCTAACCATAAAAACTGATTGCTATGAAAATAAAAGGTTGATAAACATAGAAAGATAAATCCCAGTAAGCCACTGACCAAGTACGTATTGCGTACAGCCGAGCCCTCACCCAAGCCAGAAAAATATCCATCTAGAATATAAGCAACTCCCGCGCCCGCTACAACAACGGGTATCCAAAGGATATAAATTTTAATTGCTTCTATCAATTCTGAATGGCTAGTGAAGAGATGAAATATAGGGTCAGTAAAAAACACAGCAGCTAGCCCAACTACTAAACTAATCACCAGATTAGTTGCTAATGCAATTTGCAAAAGTGGCACAAATCTATCTTTTGTTCCTTGACCCTGAAAGTTACCGATTAAAGTTACAGTAGCGTATTCTACTCCATCACACATATACATACTTAATGCTACTATTTGGAGGAGTAAAACATTTTCAGCCAGAACCTCAGTCCCCAATGTTGCACTAAAAGCATTGAAAAGTACAAAAATAGATACGATAACTATAGATCTAACAGATAGATTGCCATTCAGAACAAAAGCAGTTTGCAATGCGGACAAATTTAGGACTTTTCCTGTTAAACTACCTATTTCTTTTAAGGAAACTTCACGACCAATCATCACAAGCGCTACAAATAAGGTTATATACTGGCTAATAGCCTGCGACAATCCCGCCCCCATGCTTGACCAATCCCAAAGGACAATGTAAAGGTAATTCAGTGCAACATTAGCAACATTCCCAATAATAGTGAGTAAAAGAACTTTGCGGTTTTGTTCTCTTCCAAGAAACCATCCAATTAAGACTAAGTTGAGGAAAGCTGCAGGCGCTCCCCAAATCCGACTATTAAAATAAGTAATACCGGCAAGCTGCACATCTGGCGTAGCGTTCAACAACATAAAGCCTAGGTGCCCCAAAGGGTATTGCAGCAGCAGAAAAAGCATACCCAATCCCAAAGCGATTAAACCATTTTGTAGCCCTGCTAGAAGTATGGCTTCTCGGTCATCTCGTCCAACTGCTTGAGATGTAATTGCAGTTGTTCCTGACTTGATAAAAGAACAACTTTCGTAGAGAAAATCAAACAAAATAGCACCTAATGCCACCCCTGCTAAATAACTAATGTCTGACAGGTGTCCCAGGAAAGCTACGCTGATTGCACCCGATAAGGGTATTGTAATGTTCGAGACTACATTGACAGCAGCCATTTTCAGAAAGCGATATATAAAGTCGTATTGATGCAATGTCAAAGTCCCTTGGGATAGATACTGGAGTCTAGTTTATCAGTATTTTTTGCCTCATGTCAACTTGAAATGAAGTCAAGCAGAATAAAGGGAGGAGAATCAGGGAGCTAGCTCCCTAGGTGTAGCGGCCCGCAATCATAAACAGTCCGGCCTGCAATGAAATAGGACTTACGCATTGACAAAATAGCTTAAATATGTATCAAGTGCTAAAATTATGGAATGCCTTCGGCAAAAGAAGTTTCCGCCATCACAAACAGTTGCAAAAGCCCGATAAATGCTGAGTTTTTGCCTGTCAATTAATGGTGATTTTAGCTGTTAGTTAATTTTCCGCTTTCCGACCAAGTTTTTGATATCGCAAGATAGACTTTTGCACGATGTCTATTAGTTTTAATTAATTAAAATCTCAATGACAAACTCCGTTCCTTCTCCCAGTGCAGAAATACAACTCAGTTTTCCGCCGTGTTTTTATTCTACAATTTGACGCGCGATCGCCAGTCCCAGCCCAGTCCCTTTGCCCGCGTCTTTAGAAATAGATGGCCAAAAATCAGATTTTTTACCTTTTCCGACATTCCGTTTCCGTTATCGGCGATGGAAATTTTTACCCGTTCACCTTCCACTTTCGTCCGAATACTGATTTGATTGGGATGGGCTTGAAGCTCGGCAAAATTTCGTCCTTGATTGGATTCTTCTAAGGCATCGATCGCATTCGCCAGCAGATTCATAAATACCTGGTTTAATTGTCCGAAATAACATTTGACTTTGGGAATATTGCCGTACTCTTTAATGATTTGAATTTCAGGATACTTGTCGTTAGCTTTCAGGCGATGGCGTAAAATCATTAAAGTGCTATTGAGTCCTTCGTGGATATTGGCCTCAACTTTATTTGCCGTATCGGCGCGAGAGAAAGTGCGGAGGGAGGTGCTGATGTTTTTGATGCGCTCGCACCCTATTTTCATGGAACTCAACATCTTGGGTAAATATTCTACTAGATAATATAAATCTATTTCCTCTGCTTCTCAATCAATTCTGCTCCTGGTTGAGGAAACTTTTCTTGCTAGAGACGCAAATAATCAATTAAATCTTGGACTCCAGCATTAGCTTCATTAAGGTTCCCGGCATTAAAACCAATGGGGTTGTTGATTTCATGGGCAACCCCGGCCACTAGATTACCTAATGCTGACATCTTTGCACTTTGGATCGTTTGCATCTGAGCTTGCTGAAGTTCATTCAAAGTCTGCTGCACTTGATGATAAAGGCGGGCATTCTCCAGAGCGATCGCCGCTTGGCTAGAGAGAAAATTCAGCACGCTAGAGGCGATCGCGACTAAACACCCCACTGGTTATCGGATTTTCTAAATACAAAATGCCGACCAAATTCCCCTGATTTAGAATTGGCAAGCCCAGCAAACTCTCCGGTTGGTGGTGCTCTAAATAATCGTCAATCACAGGCAGATCGGTTTTGAGGCGATCGATGGCAACTGTTGCTAGGGTGTTTTTGACATACTGAATTAATTTAACCGGAACAGTGGGATTGTTCTCTAGGGGTGCCGTTTGCAGGCTAATGCGTTCCCAGGTAGCCATCGCCCGCACTTGCCATTGTCGATCTTGGTAGAGCATCAGTACACAGCGATCGGCTCCGAGTTTTGTAGCATGGTTTGGGTCAGAATTTGCACCAACTCATCCAGGTCGATCGTGCTGGAGATGATTTGGGAAATTTGCAGCAGGGTCGAAAAATCTAGAGCATGGTTGATGGATGTGCTTGAGGTAGTGTGGTGGGTACTCGAATGAATCGAGTAGGTGGCATTGTTGAGCGTGGATAGGGTTTCTAAAATAGTGAGGGGTTGGGCTGCCTGTTTTGACACTACCGCCCAAGAAGGCCTGAGGATTCTTGCTTCAATCAGTCGATTTGCTCGTTGATGTAAACTTCCAAGCTGTAGGTTTGGATGATTCCGGGCAAATTCAGGTTTTTGACGATCGTGTACTGATTGCGAATGCACGTGTTCGCTGAAGCTGGGATACTCGTTCCGCAAGACTTTGATGGCGACAGGTTTTTGGTCGCACAAGCGAGTTCCGCGATCGACGAGAGTGCGAGTCCCTGAGTAAATTCGCTCGAGAATTTGATAGCCAGTTAGTTCTATCATCGCGATAGTTATTTATTTATTAATTTATTTTCTATTACTATTAGAATCTAAGTAGGTAGGTGGAAATAAAGTTTATGGTCGGGCGGGTTTTACAGTAATAAACTGCCGGCTAGTATAGATTCCTGCTCAAGCCGCCCTACAATATATTATTGTTTTTTCGCGGCGCTTTACCAGGGTAAAATCGGATTTTACCCTGGTATAAATACTTAAAAATACCACAAATTCGCAGCCCGTGAATAGCTAACCGTTAACAGTTAACCGAATTTGGTTAACCGTTAACAGTTAACCGAATTCAGTTAACCGAATTCATTCTGGCTTTCAAGGCATCTCGCGCTTGTTCTCGATCGTCAAAATGGACTTTTTCGGTGCCCAAAATTTGATAATCTTCGTGTCCCTTTCCTGCAATCAGCACGCCATCTCCCGGTTTAGCGTCCATAATAGCAGTGCGAATTGCAGCGGCTCGATCGCACA
>Ga0164304_10000128_pt1 | contig 17720 bp, 14 predicted proteins | sample Whisoiple_217_MG_FD_110216 | JGI IMG/M metagenome (GOLD analysis project Ga0164304, IMG submission 110216) | Soil microbial communities amended with pyrogenic organic matter from upstate New York, USA - Whitman soil sample_217_MG | ecosystem: Environmental > Terrestrial > Soil > Agricultural...
CCTCCCCTGCGCCGTACGGCTGCGCAGCCAGGTCCCGGCCGGCGTCGCTGGGGCTGCCCGTGATGGTGGCGGCCACCAGGCCATCGCGCAGTGCCACGGCGGCGCCGGTGTAGGAGACCGTCCTGGTGAGCGACGGCGTCGCGCTGGCCGTGATGCTGAAGGTTGCCTGCGGCATGAAGTAGCCGCGGGAGATGTCCTCGGCCGTCAGAGTGTGCTTAGCCGTGGTGCAGGTGTAGGAGGCGCCGGCTGCCAGGTTGTTGTACCGGCAGTTGGGGGCCGACGGCGGCAGGAACCCGGCGTCGAAGGTTCCGGCGAGCGGCACTGAGTTGGCGGTGACGTTGGCCGTGCTCTTGATGGTGAACGTGTAGCTGAGCACGTCGCCGGCCTGGTACGGGCTGGCCGCGACGTCGCGGTCCGGCGCGGAGCCGGTGACGCTGAGGCCCACCTGCGGAGCCACCGGGACCGTGGCGGTGAAGGTGGCCTGCGAGACCCGGCCGTCCGCCGTCGTGAACGCCGCGTTGAGGTTCTGCGGGCCGCTGGCATTGGACGGAGCGGTCAGGTCCACGGTGACGGTGGCGGAGGCACCGGGTGCGACGTCGGGCACAGGCACCGTGGTGGCGGACCAGCCGCTGGGGGTGTACACGGTGGCGGTGGCGCCGGAGAGCGTGGCGGTTTCCTGGTTGGTGACGGTCACGGCAACCTGTTTGGTGGCGCCGGGTGCGGTGGTGACGGCGGGGACGGCCAGCGGGGCGCAGGCGTAGTTCAGCCACGCGTCGTCGAAAGCGGCGAACGGCATATTGTCCGTGTAGTTGCCTTCGTACAGGACGCCGAACCTGCCATCGTCCAGCCGGGTCACGGTGGAGTAGGCGGAGAAGCCTGGTCGGATGGTGCGCACGCCCGGCCAGGTGGCGCCGTCGTCGCAGGACACCCTGGCTGAGACGTTCTCGCGGCCGGTCTTGGAGTTGGCGTTGGTGAAGATCAGTTTCTTCGCATCTGCCGATCCCTGCGGGGCGTTGGGGAACATCCGGGCGATGGCACCGTTGTTGGCCGGATCCGGCAGTTCGGTGTCCTGCGTGACCGGGCCGTAGGTGGCACCACCGTCGGTGGAGACCGCCATCTTGCGGTAGCCCTGGTTCGCGTTGTCCCGGGAGTTAAGCAGGACGCGCCCGTCCGAGAGTTCCACGGTCTTGTTCTCGTCCATCCGGTCGCCCACGTTGGCACCCTTGTGCCACGTGGCCCCGTGGTCGTCCGAGTAGACGCTGTAGGCCTGAATGCGGTTGGTGCCGTCCGCCTGGCGGACATCGCCGGCGTACTGCTGGATCAGGCGGCCCTTGTAGGGTCCGTACTTGAGCTGGATGCCTTCGCCGGAGGACGCGAAGTTGGAGCGGACGTCGCCCGCCACGGGGCTGGTCTTGCTGGTGCCCGGCTTGGTGACGCCGGTGATGAGACGGGGCTGGCTCCAGGTGGCGCCGCCGTCGGACGATTCAATCACGGCGGAGGAAATGACGTTGCGGTCCGCGTCATCGTTACCGAACCCGCTGCCGCCGAAGCCCTGGTCCTTGGAGTAGACAAAGAACGCGAAGACCTTCCCGGCCTCGGCGTCGTAGATATAGGACGGGTCGCTGTAGCCGTACTTCGGTCCAGTGGCATCCGCCACATGACCGGCTGCAATGACCTGTACCGGTCCCCAGGTCCTTCCGCCGTCAGTGCTGCGGCGCTGCACGATGGAATTGGGGTTGGGGGCGTCGGCAGCACTGCCGGGCCGGCCGTCCCAGGCGGCGAGGACCACGCCGCTGCCGAGGTAGGTCAGCGCGGGGATCCGGTAGAAGAAGTTGGCGGCCGTTCTGTCCGCTGCGAGATTCACTTCCTGGAAGCTGCCCGGCGGAGCGGTAGGGCTGGTGGAGGGGGTGGGGGCCGCCTGCGCCGGCAGCCCGCTCCCGGCCAGCAGGGCCAGGGCCAGTGCGCCCGTGCCCGCGGCCTTCCCCATTGATCGTTTCTTGGTTCTTTTGGTGGTAATTCGCAAACCCATGTCCTTTCTGGACGCCGCGCTGCGGCTCGAATGGAAGTGACGACGCCGTCGAGGCTGTAGACAAGTGTGATTCTTGCTACATACGACGTCCTACCACCTTAAGGTGGAGCCACGTGGAAAGCTAGACTAAACATGTGACGTCCTACGTTTTTCCTGAATGGCCCATTGCCGTGCCGGCTGTGGAGCGTATCCTCGCCACCCGCGGCCGTGGTGGATACCGCCAGTACCGCATCCCTGCGCTCGCCGTCACCACCAGGGGAACGCTCCTGGCCGCCTACGACGGCAGGCCGAACCTGGACGACCTGCCGAGCCCCATCGATCTGCTGCTCCGCCGCAGCAACGACAACGGTGAGACGTGGAGTGCGCAGGAAGTGGTGCGCCGCGGCACCGGCCTGGAAGGTTTCGGCGACCCCAGCCTGCTGGTCGACGCCGGGACCGGGCGGATCTTCCTTTTCCACGCCGCCGGAACACGCGCCGGGTTCTTCGAATCGACAGCAGGAATGGCCGCGGAGGACTAGTCCGTCCAGCACTGCGACCTGAGCTGGTCCGACGATGACGGCGTGACCTGGCAGCACCGGCGCCTCACCGCCGAGTTGAAGGGCAGCACCCCCGCGGGCCAGGACATCACAGGCATGTTCGCCGCGGCCGGCCAGGGAATCCAAGTCCATACGGGGCCGTTCCAGGGCCGGCTGGTGCAGCAGTTCGTGGTCCTGTGCGACGGCGCGATCATGGCAGCCTCGGCCTACAGCGACAACCACGGAGACAACTGGACGTTCGGGGAGCTCGTCGGCGCCACTACCCATGGCGCCGCCCCGAACGAGAACAAAGTGGCAGCCCGGGGCGACGGAAGCCTGCTCCTGCACAGCCGCGCCACGCCGCGGCGGCTGGCTGCCACGTCCAGCGACGGCGGGCAGAGCTGGAGCACCCTGGTTCCAGTCGAGGACCTCCCGGACCCGAGCGATAACGGCTCCCTAACCCGCTTTGACGGCCTCCCTTCCGTGCCCCGCCTTGCCACGCCGGAGACGGACCCTTGGCTGCTGGCCACCAACAACCAGGACACCAGCCTGCGGCGGAACACGGTCTTGAGCCTCTCGCCGGACAACGGCCGGACCTGGCCGGCACGGCTGGTCCTGTGCGCGGGCAGTTCCGCCTACTCCACCGCCACCCGGCTGCCGGACGGCAACATCGGTGTCCTGTACGAGCGCCAGGGGTACCGGGAGATTGTGTTCGCCTCCATCCCGGCAGGGCAACTGACGGACCAGTTGCCGGCGTCCCAGACCCCACCCGGCAGCAAGGAACTGAACCCTGGCCTCACTTTCAACATGGAACTGCGGTCCGTCACACCGGGCCTGCCGTCCGAGTGGCAGAACCTTGGCGAATTCCATGTCTTGGCGGCCGATTGCGGCGACTGGGGCCCGGCGTCCAAGGAGATCGGCCAGGGCTACTCCGCCGGGCAGGCCCAGGTCCTGGGCACCCGGGAGGCGCAGGACCTCAACTACGGCCCCATCGTTCCCGGGTACAAGGCCGGGGACATCCTTGCTTTCACGGGCAGGGCAAGGAACGACGGCGACACAACGGTCACGCAGGTCCGTCTCGCCGGGCCCGGAGCCGGTGATTTTCCGGCCATCGACCTGCCGCCGGGCGGGGAGGCGCTCTACTTCACGCCCTCATACACCGTGACGGCAGAGGATGCCGGGCGGGACATCCTGGAACTCGAGTTTTCGGTTGAAGGGATGTGCGCTGCCTCGCCGGTACGTCGACGCAGGACGTTCCGGTTCGATATCACCACCGGCTGCGTCAGCCCGGAAGATCCCCTTCAACCAGCGCACACATCTGCCTGAGCCGCTCCACCCTTTCCTCGACGGAGAGCCCCTGGCGGGGCAGGCCGATCTTGAACCCATGCATGGGTACGTTCCCTGCGGCCTTGTTGCAGCGGCTAATCTCCGCACGGTTCAGCAGGGAGCTGGACGGCGCCCCTTCAACTTCCACAGGCGGGAGGTGGGCATCGATCCAGGGATAACCAAATTCCGTCTCCTCCGGGGAACACCCGGAGAAGATCAGCCCCGCCAGAACCCCTGCCTCGCGGGCGTGCGCGATGTGCTCCACGGCGGTGTCCCGGTCCCGGGTTTCGATGACCGACCGTGCCCAGTTGATAACGAGTCCCACCCGGCCACCCGCCTGTTCCCGGAGCGAGCGGAGCACGTCCACTTCCTCGCCGAACGGCAGGAAACCCTTCTCGGGCGTGCCTCCGGGCCGGGGCGCATCACAGTGCTCCACCAGCAGCCTGGTGGCTCCCCACTCCCATTCGAGGACCTGCTTCAGGGACTCCGCGAACCTTGACGGGTCAGCGCCGGGGTACGGGGCGGAGTGCAGCTCGACGGCCTCCACCTCCCGGCCCTCGTTCTTCAACTGAAGCACCAACGCGTGGATTCCCGCGACGAAGTGCAGCGCTTCCGTCCTGCCCGCGGCATCGCCGGACGCAAGTCCGAACGTTGGCGACGCCTTGAGCCGCTGCATGGTGCCGGGAATGGCGGTAACCACAGCGGACCAGTTGCCCGGAGCGCCGGCGGGCCAGCAGACTCCACCGTATGGCCCATAGGGAAGTTCCAATCCGCGGACGGAAGGTACTCCGGCGAGCGCTTGATAGAACTGCTGCCGCAATTCGTCAGGGTGGGCAGCGTAGGCACCGACGATCAGGGACATGGAACCTCCAATTGCTTTGTCATGCGGGAACCACGGCCACGGCCGCGGGGAAAAGTCCACTTGACGTTGCCTGTGATGGGACTTACAGTTTTTCTTACGAGCTAGGACATCCTACATCCGATAAACATCCTTCTGAACGGTGAGGCACATGAACAACATCAAGAACCTGCCGCTGGTCAATGACGCCAGTCGCCGGAACTTCCTGAAGCTCGGCGGGGCCATGGGCCTGGCCGCAGCCTTCGCCAGCTCCCTGGCCGCGTGCGGCGGACCCGCCGCGACCACCACGGGGGCACCTGAAAACACGGCGCCGATCAATAAGGACCTCACCATCGAGGCCGGCATCTCCTACGCCCTCTCCACCGGCTTCGACCCCATCTCCTCCTCCGGCGCAACCCCGATGGCCGCGAACCTGCACGTCTTTGAGGGCCTGATCGAGCTGCACCCAGCCACACGGGAGCCCTACAACGCCCTTGCCGCTTCCGAGCCCAAGATGGTAAATGCCACTACCTACCAGGTGGCCATCAGGGACGGCGCGGTGTTCCACGACGGCTCCCCCGTTACCGCCGAGGACGTGGTGTTCTCCTTCACCCGGGTAATGGACCCGGCCAACAAGTCGCTGTTCTCGCAGTTCATTCCGTTCATCCAGGAGGTCAAGGCACTCGACGCCAAGACCGTGGAGTTCACCCTTAAGTACGCCTTCCCAGGCTTCGGTCCGCGCATCTCCGTGGTGAAGGTGGTACCCAAGGCACTGACCAACTTCCCGGTGGGCTCGGACCAGCTGAAGTCCTTCGACGCCAAGCCCGTGGGCACCGGACCCTACAAGCTGATCTCCGCAGTCAAAGACGACAAGATCGTCTTCGAGGCCAACCAGGCCTACAACGGACCCATGCCGGCACTGGCTAAGGGCATGACCTGGCTGCTGCTCTCCGATGCCGCCGCCCGTGTCACCGCCATGCAGTCAGGCCGCGTCCAGGCCATTGAGGACGTCCCCTACCTGGACATGCAGGGCCTGAAGTCCGCAGCCACCGTTGAATCGGTGCAGTCCTTCGGCCTGCTGTTCATGATGTTCAACTGCAACGCTGCGCCCTTCAACAACAAGAAGGTCCGCCAGGCCCTGCACTACGGCCTGGACAAGGACTCCATCATCAAGAAAGCCCTGTTTGGCAATGCCAAGCCGGCCAGCTCCTACTTCCAGGAAGGCCACCCGGATTACGTCAAGGCCAAGAATGTGTACGGCTATGACGCCCAGAAGGCAGCGGACCTCCTCAAGGAAGCCGGCGTCACCAACCTGGAGTTCGAACTGCTCACCACGGACACGGCCTGGGTCAAGGACGTGGCACCCCTGATGCTCGAATCCTGGAATAAGATCCCCGGCGTCAAGGTCACCCTCAAGAACCTGCAGTCCGGCGCCCTTTACACGGACCGCGTGGCCAAGGGCGACTACACAGTTGTTGCCGCACCGGGTGATCCCTCGGTGTTCGGCAACGACGCGGACCTGCTGCTGAGCTGGTTCTACGCCGGCGACACCTGGATGAAGAACCGCGCCTTCTGGGGTGCAACCCCGGAGCGCGCCCAGCTGGTGGACCTGATGTCCAAGGCGGGCCAGGCCACCAAGGAAGAGGCCAAGAAGCTGACCGGCCAGATCGTGGACCTGGTGTCCGAAGAGGTTCCGCTGTATCCCCTGTTCCACCGCCAGCTTCCCAGCGCCTGGGATGCAAAGAAACTGAGCGGCTTCAAGCCCCTTCCCACCACCGGAGTGTCCTTCGTTGGTGTGGGCCGCACCGCCTAGCCCTACCCACCGGAGACTACATTGAGCACCATATTGCGACTGCTGGGCCGACGGCTCGCAGCCCTGCCGCTGATGGTCCTGGGCATCACCCTGCTGGTGTTCCTGGTCCTGCAGGCAGCCCCCGGAGACCAGGCAAGCAGCGCCCTGGGCGAGGGTGCCAGCGAGGAAGCCAAGGAACAGTACCGCCAGGCGAACGGCCTTAACGATCCGCTGCTGCTGCAGTATGTGCGGTTCCTGGGCAAGCTCCTCCAGTTTGACCTGGGCGTCACCACGCCCCCGGCCAAATCCGTGGCGAGCATGATCGGCTCGGCGTTCCCCTTGACGCTGCAGCTGACCTTCCTGGGCGTCATCATCGCCGTTGTGGTCTCCTTGGTGTTCGGCATCATCGGCGCCTTGTACCGGGATAAATGGCAGGACCAGCTGGTCCGTGTCTTCTCGATCGCCGCGGTGGCAACGCCGTCGTTCTGGCTGGGCATCCTGCTGATCCAGTGGTTCGCACTGGGACCGGCAGCGATGTTCCCGTCCGGCGGCATTGCCACCCCGGAGTCCGGCTTCGGCGGGTGGCTGAACTCCATGGCACTGCCCGCCCTGGCCCTCGGCATCCCCGTCTCGGCGTCCCTCATCCGGGTGGTCCGCACCTCCATGGTGGAAGAGCTGGACCGGGACTACGTCCGCACGGCCATCGGGAACGGCGTGCCGTACCGCGAGGTGGTCTCCAAGAACGTGCTCCGCAACGCCCTGGTCACTCCGGTGACCGTGCTGGGACTGCGCATCGGCTACCTGCTGGGGGGCGCCGTCGTGATTGAAATGATCTTTGCCTTGCCCGGCATGGGACAGCTGATCCTCAACGGCATCACCAACCTGGACGTAAACCTGGTGCAGGGCGTGGTCCTGACCATCTCCGTCACCTTCGTCCTGGTGAATATCGCCGTGGACCTGCTCTACCTGCTCATCAACCCCCGAATCAGGACCGTGTGACCCATGCGCAGCAAACTCGCTGAACGTCTGAGCGCCCCCGGCCTCCGCCTCAAGGCCCTGCCCTGGGGCTCCCGGCTGGCCCTCGCCTTCCTGGTGGTGATCGCCCTCGCCGCCGTCTTCGCCCCGGTCCTGGCACCGCACGATCCGCTGGAAACCTTTATGCCGGCCACTCCCCCGGGCGCCGAGCACTTCTTTGGCACCGACCGGCTGGGCCGCGACATCTTCTCCCGCCTGCTCTTCGGATCGCAGTCCTCGCTCATGATCGGCCTCGGCGCCGTAGGCCTGGCAGTCCTGGCGGGCGCCCTCCTGGGGTCACTGGCGGCCACCTCCAGCAAGGCCGTCAACGAACTTCTCATGCGCCTGATGGACATCCTGATGGCCTTCCCCGGCATCGCCCTGGCCGCGGTGCTGCTGGCGGCCTTCGGCAACTCGGTGCCCACCATCATCATTGCCATCGCCATCATCTACACCCCGCAGCTCGCCCGGGTGGTCCGCGCCAACGTGCTGTCCCAGTACGGCGAGGACTATGTCCGTGCCGAACGGGTCATCGGCGCCGGCCGGTTCTACATCCTGGTCAAGCACATCGTGCGCAACACCGCGGCCCCCGTCCTGGTGTTCGCCACGGTGATGGTGGCGGACGCCATCATCCTCGAGGCCTCTTTGTCCTTCCTGGGCGCCGGCGTCCAGGATCCCGCCCCGTCCTGGGGCAACGTGATCTCCTATGGCCGCAACCTTGTGCTGTCCGGCGGCTGGTGGGCCACCACCTTCGCCGGCCTCACCATCCTCCTCACCGTCCTGGCGCTGAACATCCTCGCCGAGGGCCTCACCGACGCCATGGTCAACCCCCGGCTGCGGCGCGCGCCGGCGGTGAAGGACGACGACGGTGCTGCCGCTTCGGTGGCCGGCGCCGCCGTCACCGGCTCCGCGGTGGACACGGAAGTGGCTACCTCAGTCGCCCAGCCGTCGGTCGTGGAACAGCACGAACTCGACGGCGTCCGCGAGGCAACAGCTGCGAATGCGGGCGAGCGCGAGCTGGCCCATTCCGCCCTCCTGACCGACCGCCGCGTGGCGGCGGCCAACCCGCACGCCCTGCTGGACCGTGAGCTGGAACTGCTCGCCGCCGTCGAGGCCACCCGCACGGACCGGCTCCCCCAGGTCTCCGCGGACGCCCGGACCGTCCTCGAGGTCAAGAACCTCTCCATCCGGTTCCCCGGCCGGTTTGGCGAGACCGCCATCGTGGACGACGTCTCCTTCACTGTCCGCGAAGGCGAAACCATGGGCCTGGTGGGCGAATCCGGTTGCGGGAAGTCCATCACGTCGCTGGCCGTCATGGGGCTGCTGCCGAAGACGGCCCGGATCACCGGTTCCATCCGTTTCGACGGCAAGGAACTGCTGGACCCGGACGCCAGCCACAGCAACGCCAAGGCCTACCAGGGCCTGCGCGGCGAGCAGATCGCCATGGTCTACCAGGACGCGCTCAGCTCGCTGAACCCGTCCATGAAGATCAAGGACCAGATGCTGCAGCTGACCCGCCGCGGCGGCCGGAAGACCCCGGCCGAGCTGCTGGAAATGGTGAAACTCGATCCCGTCCGCACCCTGGCCAGTTACCCCCACGAGTTGTCCGGCGGGCAGCGGCAGCGCGTGCTGATCGCCATGGCCTTGTCCCGTTCACCCAAGATCGTGGTGGCGGATGAGCCCACCACTGCCCTGGACGTCACCGTCCAGAAGCAGGTGGTGGACCTGCTCAACGAACTGCGCGAGCAGCTGGGATTCGCCATGGTGTTCGTCAGCCACGACCTCGCACTGGTGGCCTCCCTGGCGCACCGCATCACGGTCATGTACGCCGGCCAGGTAGTGGAATCCGCCCAGGCCTCCGAGCTGCTGCGGAACCCGAAGCACGAATACACCCGTGGCCTGCTGGGCGCAGTGTTGTCCATCGAGGCAGACGCCGCCCGCCTGCACCAGATCCCGGGCACAGTGCCGTCGCCGACGGACTTCGCCCCCGGGGACCGATTCGCGCCCCGCTCCCTGCGCAGCGACGCCGACCCCAACCAGCAGCTGGTCCTCACCGCCGTGGCTTCGGCAAACGGCGGCGACTCGGACCACTACTGGGCCAGCCACCTGAAGGAGGACGCCAAGTGAGCGCATCCACCGGTTCGCCGGTCATCGAACTCAGGGACGTCAAAGTCCACCATCGCACCCGCACAGGCGGGCTGTTCCGTCCCGGGACCGTCAAGGCCGTCAACGGTGTGGATTTCACCATCAGCCGTGGGGAAACCGTGGGCATCGTGGGTGAATCCGGCTGCGGCAAGTCCACCCTCGCGTCGGTACTGGTGGGCCTCCAGGCCCCCACGTCAGGGCAGGTCCTGTTCCACGGCAAGCCTGCCATCAAACGGAACGCCGCCATGCGCAAGGAGTTCGGCCGCTCCGTGTCCGTGGTGTTCCAGGACCCGGCCACCGCGCTGAACCCGCGAATGACCATCCAGGACATCCTCACCGATCCGCTGCAGGTGCACGGCATCGGCAACGCCGCCAGCCGGGCTGCCAAGGTCCGGGAACTCCTCGCGCTGGTAGGCCTGCCCGCCTCAGCGGCGGAAGTCACGCCGTCGCAGGTGTCCGGCGGCCAGCGGCAGCGCGTGGCGATCGCCAGGGCCCTGGCACTGGATCCGGACATTATCGTCGCGGACGAGCCGACATCAGCCCTGGACGTCTCCGTCCGGGCGCAGGTCCTGAACCTGCTCTCCGACCTCAAAGCGCGGCTGAACCTGGGGATGGTGTTTATCTCCCACGACATCCAGACCGTCCGCTACGTTTCCGACCGGATCTGCGTCATGTACTTCGGCGAAATCGTGGAGGAAGGACCCGCAGCCCAAGTGTTCGACAACCCCACCAACGACTACACCCGCAAGCTCCTCGGCGCAGCCCCCAGCCTGCTGCACACCTAGACCACCCATCCTTCTCTTCTACCAACCCAGTTATCGGAGTTTTCCCGTGTCTTCCCAGTTCTCCGGCGTCATCCCGCCCGTCGTCACCCCCCGCCACGCAGACGGCAGCATCGACACCGCGTCCCTGCACAACCTCACCAACCACCTGCTCGACGGCGGCGTGTCAGGGCTGTTCGTCCTCGGTTCCTCCGCCGAGGTGCCCTACATGACCAACGCCGAGCGCGACCTGGTGGTCAGCACCATCGCCGAAGCCAACGCCGCAGCCGGCGCCAAGGCAGTTCCGCTGATCGTGGGCGCCAACGAGCAGACCACCAACCGGGTCATCGACGAGGCCAAGCGCGTGATCGACCTCGGGGCCGACGCCATCGTGGCCACCTCCATGTACTACGCAATCGGCAACGCCGATGAGACCGAGACCCACTTCCGCAGCATCCACGCTGCCGTCGACGTTCCGGTTTTCGCCTACGACGTGCCGGTCCGCACCCACTACAAGCTGCCCACCGATCTTCTGGTTCGGCTGGGCCGCGAGGGCGTCATCGCGGGCGTCAAAGACTCTTCCGGTGACGACGTTGCCTTCCGCCAGCTCCTGCTCGCAGCCCGGGACATCGACAACTTCGACATCTTCACCGGCCACGAGGTAGTGGTGGACGGTGCGCTCCTGGGCGGCGCCCAGGGTGTAGTTCCCGGCCTGGGCAACGTTGACCCAGCAGGCTACCGCAAGCTGGTGGATGCGGCCGAAGCCGGGGACTGGGCAAAGGCCGCGGCCGAACAAGACCGCCTGGCGGACCTCTTCGAGATCGTCTACACCCCCAACGGACGTGTTTCCGGCGGAGCAGCCGGGTTGGGCGCCTTCAAGACCGCCCTGCAGATCATGGGCGTCATTGAAACCAACACCATGAGCGCACCCATGCAGGCGTTGAACGAAGAAGAGACCACCGCGATCAAGGTCATCCTCGAACGCAACGGCCTCGTCTAGGCATCCCGATGATGTATGCAGTTGGTGTTGACCTTGGGGGTACCAAGACCGCTGCCGGCGTGGTTTCGGCCGACGGGGAGGTGCTGTTTTCGGACACGGTTCCCACACTGAGCCGCGACGGCGGGGAGGCCATTCTCGACGCCACGGCCAAACTTGCCGCCGGACTGATCAAGAAGGCGGCCGACGACGGGATCGCCGTTGAGCGCGTAGGCGTCGGTTCCGCCGGGGTCATCGATGCCGGGCGCGGCGTGGTGGTGTCCGCCACCGATGCCATCCGCGGCTGGGCCGGGACGGCACTCACCGCGGGCCTGGCCACACGGCTGGGCCTGCCGGCGTCGTCCGTCCGGGCGGTGAACGATGTCCACGCCCACGCACTTGGCGAGGCGTGGGTTGGAGCCGCAGCGGGAACCGCAAGCTCACTCCTGGTGGCCTTCGGCACGGGCGTGGGCGGCAGTTTCGTGCTCGGCGGACGCCCGCTGTTGGGGCACCGCCATGCGGGAGGACACGTGGGTCATTTCGCGTCGCCCTACGCGTTCCACGAGGGCACCGCCATCCCCTGCGTCTGCGGCGGAGCCGGGCACGTCGAGGCCGTTGCCTCGGGACCCGCCATCCGCGAGGCGTACCTGCGGCTGGGCGGCACGGAGCCTGTCACGGACGCCCGTGCCGTCTTTGCCCTCGCCGGCCGAAGCGATGCCGCCGCCATCCGGGCCGTAGGAATCGGCGCCGGAGCTGCCGGGCAGGCCATGGGCGGCCTGGCCAACATCCTGGACCCCGAGGTGGTAGTTGTCACGGGCGGACTTTCCGACGCCGGCGCCCCCTGGTGGCGGCCGATGGAACGGGCCCTCCGCGCCGAACTCCTGCCTGCCCTGGCCGGGCTCCCCGTCCTTCCGGCTACACTCGGCAACGCAGCCGCTCTGGTGGGCGCGGCACGGCTGGTCCTCCTTCCGCCCGCCTGAAACGTCCTCACACGTACCCGCCCAACCGCCACACTTCCAGAGGAACCCGTTATGCTCCTGACCCCCGAAGCCCTCGAATCCCTGCGCGGACGGCTCATCGTGTCCTGCCAGGCGTATCCGGGTGAGCCGATGCGTGATCCCCGGACCACAGCGCAGGTGGCCGCTTCAGCAGTGGTTGGCGGCGCAGCGGCAGTCCGGGTGCAAGGCCTCGCCGATGTGCAACACACCCGCTCCGCCGTCGAGGTGCCGCTCATCGGGCTCTGGAAGGACGGGCACGACGGCGTGTTCATCACCCCAACGCTCCGGCACGCCCTGGCGGTGGCCAACTCCGGGGCCCATGTAGTGGCAATCGATGGAACCCGCCGGGACCGGCCGGACGGCCTTACCCTGGCGCAGACGGTAGCCGGCATCCATGCAGAGTCCCACGCCCTTGTCATGGCCGACTGCGGCTCGTTCCAGGACGCAGCTGCCGCCGTCGAGGCCGGGGCCAACCTGGTGGGCACGACGCTGGCCGGGTACACCGGTGAGCGGCCCAAAACCTCCGGCCCGGACCTGGACCTGCTGGAGGAGATCGCCTCGGCCGGCTTTGGTGTCCCCCTGATTGCCGAGGGCCGCATCCATTCCCCCGCCCAGGCCCGGCTGGCTTTGGACGCCGGCGCTTTCGCCGTGGTGGTGGGAACGGCGATCACCCACCCCGCCACCATTGCCGGCTGGTTTGTGGACGCGCTGGCATGACGGCTCCTGACGGGCTGCTGCTCACCGGAACGCTCCTGACGGATGGCACCACCGTGCCGGACGCCGCCGTCGCGGTTGTAAACGGACGGATCGCTTATGCGGGTCCGCGGACCGGACTTGCCACTGCGTCGCTGCCATCGTTGCCTGAACGTGCGCTGCCTTCCGGGAACATGATCCTCCCGGGACTGATCGATCTGCACTGCCACGGAGCGGCCGGCGGGGACTTCCCCGGCGGTGAACTCGATGCCGCCCGTGCTGCCGCAGAATTCCTCCACCGGAGCGGCACCACCACGCTGCTGGCAAGCCTGGTCACGGCCTCCCGGGAGGACCTGTTGCGGGGCGCGGCAACGCTGCGCGTCCTCGCCGAGGAGGGCATCGTCGCCGGGATCCACGCCGAAGGCCCTTTCCTGTCGCACGCCCGTTGTGGGGCCCAGGACCCACGCTTCCTGCTGGAGCCGAGCCTCGGGTTGCTTGATGAGCTGGTCGGGGCGGCCGGCGGGCACTTGCGCACCATGACGTACGCGCCGGAACTGGCTGGGGCAGCCGACCTTGTGCAGGCCCTCGTGGCGCACGGCGTTGTTCCGTCGCTGGGGCACACGGACGCAGATGCGCGAACGACGGCGGACTCGCTCATCCTGGCAGCAGGGCTGATGGCGGCTGGACGCACCACTGGCGCGCGGCCCACGGTCACGCATCTGTTCAACGGCATGCCTCCGCTGCACCACCGGAGCCCCGGCCCGGTCGCGGCGTGCCTCCGCCTTGCCGCAGCCGGCACGGTGGCAGTCGAGTTGGTGGCGGATGCGGTGCACCTGGACCCGGAGACTGTCGGCATGGTGTTCGCCCTGGTGGGCGCAGGCAACGTGGTCCTGGTGACCGATTCCATGGCCGCCACCGGGCTGCCGGACGGCGACTACGACCTCGGACCTGCAGCCGTCCGGGTCACAAGCGGCGAGGCGCGGCTCCGCGGCAACGGCTCCCTGGCCGGCGGAACCGCAACCCTGCTGGACGTAGTACGCCGGACCATCGCCGCAGGCGTGGACGCGGCAGGGGCCGTTCTGTCCGCTACCGCCGTGCCTGCCCGGATCCTGGGACTTTCAGATGAAGTGGGCAGTCTCCGTACCGGGCTGCGCGCCGACGTCGTAGTGGTCGATGCCGGCTTCAATCCCGCGCTGGTTATTCGTCACGGAAAAGTCCTGGCGCCACAGTGAGTCTTCGAGGAAACTGATGCGGCGTTTTACGGCACCTCGAATGTGGCGGTAAGCCTGGCCCGTCCTATCGCATGGCTGAAAAGCTGGAAGCCCAGGTAGGCGGGGCTTGCATCGGCAGGGATGTCGAGTTCGTCCACATCCACTGCGTGGACCACGACGTGGTAGTGGTGGGGACCGTGCCCCGCAGGCGGAGCCGCGCCGACAAATCCCGGGAAACCGGCATCGTTCGCCAGTTGCACCGCTGGCTTGGGCAGGCCGTCCTCGGCGGCACCCGAAGGAAGCGATGTGGTGGACGCAGGCAGGTTGAAGGCTGCCCAATGCCAAAACCCACTGCCAGTGGGAGCGTCCGGGTCCAGAACCGTCACGGCAAAACTCTTTGTCTCCGGTGGGAAGCCCTCCCAGGACAGTTGTGGAGACCTGTCTTCTCCGCCGTCGATTCCCATCTTCCCGCTAGCCTGGGCAACGGGAAACGGCTGCCCGTCCAGGATGTCGGTGCTGGTCAAGGAGAACTCGGGAAGCTGGGGAAGGGCGGCGTACGGATCGTGCGACATCTCTTTGGTACCTTTCCTAGACAACGGGATTCGAATTACCGGCAAACACGATGGAAACAGGTTTACTGGTGCACACTCTAGCGCCGGTTTCGGTGGATAAGCCGAAATAATCAAGTGGAAACCGGTTCAGCCCAGAACGCATGCCGGCTGTGTGGCCGGGTCCGGTACCTCCACCTGGATGTCCCGGCACACCAGGGGCCCAGAACAGCCTGTACGGTGCAGGCGGAACGTCAGACGCTGATGGCGGGGCCGGCCACGCGCACTGTAACACCGGCCTTTTCGGGCGCAAGCTGCGAGGCTGCTGATTCGTCTGCCACCACGGTGACATGCGGATGGCGCTGCAGGACTGACGCCGGGCACTCAGCGGATACAGGACCACTCAGTGCCTCGGCCAGGATCGCTGCCTTGTCCTGCCCGTGGACCACCAGGAGAAGGTGCCTGGCTTCCATGATGGTCCCCAGGCCCTGGGTGATGCACCGCTCAGGGACCTCCGACAGGGAACCAAAGTAGCGGGCGTTGGCCTCCCGGGTACGGGCGGCCAACGTCTCGACACGGGTACGGGAGTCGAGCGCTGACCCCGGCTCGTTGAAGGCGATATGTCCGTTGTGGCCAATGCCCAACAACTGCAGGTCGATGCCGCCGGCGGCACGGATTGAAGTGTCGTACTCGACAGCTGCCCGCTCAGGGTCCTCCGCACCGCCGGCAGGCACCCGCACGTGCCCGGGGTCCAGGCCCAGGCGTTCGGTGACCTCACGACGGACAACTTCGCCGTAGCTTTCCGGATGCCCGGCCGGCAGCCCCACGTATTCGTCAAGGGCAAAGGCCCTCACGCGCGACAAATCGAGCCGGTGGCCGGCGAGGGCTGCGTAGACAGGCAGCGGGGAGCCTCCTGTGGCAACACCGAGGACCGCGTCCGGCTTGCTGCGGACGACAGCGGCAATGATCCCGGCAGCGACAGCACCAATGGCGGCTGCATCAGGGACGACGAAGATTTCCAAGGCGGGGCCTCTTTCTGGGGGTTGGACTGCAGCAGGGCATGCAGCGGCCGGGCCGGGACGGGCCAGCCCTTCATGGACATACTGGTGGTGGCCGAAACGCCACCTCACGTGGCCGTTAGGCGGATGCCACGTCCTTGAGCTTTTGGCGGATACCGTCAAAGTGTCGCTGGAGCCGCTCGGCAGCGAGGGCTTTGTCCCTGCTGGCAACGGATTCGTAGATATCCCAATGGATACGGACCTGCTCATCAAGGTTGACCGGCCCATGGCCCAGGGCTTCATGGATCTGCCGGTATACCTGCCAAAACACGTCCATGAGGTTAATGAGGAGTTCGTTGTTCAGCGGCGCGTAGAGCTTGCGGTGGAATTCCGCATCATGCTCAGCCAAGGGCTCACCCTTCGCGGCAGCCTCCTGCATGGCCTCCATCGTCCGCCGGAGATCGGACAGGTGCTCTTCCGTCAGCAAATCGATGGCGGAGCCGATCAGACCGGACTCGAGCGCCTGGCGTACATCGATCAGCTCCATGGCTTCTTCGCCCTTGTGCCGAAGGGACAGCCGGCCGCGGAATGTCAGTCCCGACACCAGGGCGCTGAAGTTGTTCGGGGCAACGAACATGCCAAAGCCATGGCGGATTTCAATGACACCAAGGGCCTGGAGGACTTTGAGGGACTCCCGGACGGTGTTTCGTCCCACGCCGAGTTCGCCGGACAGCTCGCTCTCTGTAGGGAGGGCGTCCCCGACGTCCAGCCCGCGCTCAAGAATGAGCTCCATGATTCTGTTCTGGAGGGCGTGGGAGCGGATTTGCGCGCTGAATCTTGCGGGGGGAACCGCTGCTGATGCTACTGTCACGTCATCTCCTTCGACCGCGCCCGGCGGCGGCCTCTCGTCTGGGTTCAGTGTACAGGACATGGGACGTCCTTCATCCGGTAGTTGGTAATGAATCTTCAAGGGTTGGGTCGCAGTCCCTGGGCGCGCTGCTTCATCCTTCGGACACCGGTGCCCCCACCGCGCAGAATTGATGCGATCTTGACGCAAACCTTGCCAACCCTAGACGTTGCAGGTCCACGCTGGAGCCAAGAGACCAACCAGCTTGTGGGGAGCAGGAAGTCATGGCAAGCAGAGCAGCACTGGACACCGACGTCACAACCGTGGGAGGCGTGCTGACCGACCAGCAGCCCCTCGACTTCCACACGCTGGGGCTCGCCGGCTGCATTGACCGGCTGACGGCACCCCTGCGGCAGCGCGGAACCGTGGTCCACTGGGATACTCCGCACTGGGGCATTGAGATCCCGGCAGGCTCCGCATCCCTCCTGTACCAGTCCGCCCGGGAAGCCCTCAGCAACGCCTTCAAGTACTCCGCGGCGCACACGCTGACCATTCAGCTGGCGGCCGTTGACCATGGCATCAGGCTGGTGGTGGCCGACGACGGCACAGGCTTCGACAGCAGCCTCGCCACGTGCGGGCGGCACCACGGTTATGGCCTGCGGCTGATGGCCGTGGCCGTGCAGGAGGCCGGTGGCGCGGTGGACATCAGCGCCTCACCCGGGAGGGGCACCAGCGTGACGGTCACGTTGCCGCTGGACTGACCCGAAGGTTCCAAACCGCAGGCGCGAAGGACGGCCCTGCCCATAGACCCGGAGGCCCGCCGTTGCTGGGACGGCGGGGCTCCGTATGTCCAGGGAGAGGAACCTAGCGGGAGAGTTTTTCCGCGTCCGGCTCCAGGTCGCCAATATGGCCCGGCGCGTTGGCAGCGAGGACCCTTGCCACGAATGCCGCATATTCGTCCATGAAGTGGCCCAGGAACTTCGCGGTCGCTTCATCCTTGACCTCGCCGTCGGCGCCAAAGACATCAGG
>Ga0164304_10000129_pt1 | contig 17691 bp, 15 predicted proteins | sample Whisoiple_217_MG_FD_110216 | JGI IMG/M metagenome (GOLD analysis project Ga0164304, IMG submission 110216) | Soil microbial communities amended with pyrogenic organic matter from upstate New York, USA - Whitman soil sample_217_MG | ecosystem: Environmental > Terrestrial > Soil > Agricultural...
GCCGCCCAATGCTAAGTCTAATCCGCGCTGAGTGCAGACTTGTTTGCTGTCGTATTTTGATTCAAAATTAAATCGCGTTCCCCGCAGTGCTAGCTCAGCATAAGGTATCATCGGAAAACTGGGCCCGGGGTTGTGGCCGGCCACAATTCCGGTGTTGAGTTCTAAGCCTTTTTGAAAATTTTCGCGATTTAATTCGGCGGTTACTCCTGAGAGCGCTGCCGTCTGTTGGAGGTTGCCTAAAATCTCTGCTTTGAAGGTTTCTACTTTGCCTTTTTCTGTGTCGTAAAAGCGGCGAATTGCTTGCAAAACTTCTAAAAATCCCGGCCGTCCGTAGCGGGGCTCTACGGGGAAATAAGTGCCTCCGTAGAAGGGAACTCGCTCGTCGGGAGTGAGAAAAACGTTGAGCGGCCAACCGCCTTGACCGGTCATCATTTGCAAGGTTTGCATATAAATGCTGTCGATATCTGGGCGTTCTTCGCGATCGACTTTTATCGGTATAAAGTGCGAATTCATGTATTGGGCGATCGCGCCATCAGAAAATGCTTCTCCTTCCATCACCGTACACCAGTGGCAGCTAGAGTAGCCAATTGACAGGAAAATCGGTTTATTTTCGCTCCGGGCCGCTTCTAACGCTTCATCGCACCACGGCCACCAGTCGATCGGATTTTCGGCGTGTTTCCGCAGGTAAAGGCTTTGGGATTGAGCAAGACGGTTGACCATAATCAAATATACTTTAACTCGTGCTCGGTAAGCTTGTCAGTTCTTTAGCAGTTTAGCGCGAGTTGTTTTGTTTTTGCTGTTGCCTATCATCATGTTTTAAGATGACTGATAATTTAGATGTCACATGAGTCGATCGTCTCGACGAAACTTCAATCAACGGCTTGGACAATTGTTGCTGAGTGCGGCGGTTCCTGCTGCTGCGATCCAACAATGCCAAGCTGAATCTTGGAATCGACCTTTTTCTCAAAATAATATTAATTAACCAATTTTTAGCAGAAGCAGACCAGGAAATAGAATTATTAGTTTCGACATTTTTAGGTAACGATCCGCGCAGGTTTTACGGTAGAGGCGTTCCGAAAACTATGTCCCATAAATTCGAGCCGTCCATTTAGTCAGTCAAAGTTCCGGTTGAAGTTGAGACGGAGCGCAAATTGACTCAGCTAACGCGCTCGTGGAAAGAATGGTTGATAAGCGAGAGAACAGGAGAGGTTAACTGATGAATTTTGGCAATTTTTTAAACCGACCTTTACCCTTTTTTACCACAAAATAGCGACATCTTTGAGTGGGAGATTTTCCTGTTTGCCATCCGGCTGAATTTCCTTTCTAGTTTGGGAGCAACAGCCGGACTCCCAATCTTAATTAAAATTGGCAGCATTGACAGTGCAACCCTGACCGGGGTCAATTACGCATGACTTTTATCGGCTTCGATGGCTTTGGAAAGCTTCTACCAGAGTGGCACACATACTCACTATCAAATAAGGCCCTCTTGTCGATGCTGGAGATACTGACACACTCGCTGCTCATTGTTGAGCGCCTTTACCGATCGGGTTTTCCCAACTGGTAAGACGTTCCTGTGTTAACGGAAGTGCGCAACGGACGATCGCCCGTGCGGTATCGGTGCGATCGTACTATATCCTTGAGCGATACCTACAGGTATGCCGTCAGGCGAGGCGGTAGGTTGATGTTCATAGGTACGCTCTTTGAGGGTAGGTGCATCAGGTCTCAACCACGCTGTATGGTCGTCAGGTCAATACAGGGCGTTGCACTTGTGACATCTATATATATGTATATTTGCATCAATTTTTCCAGCGTCTGGTCTACAATCTTGCAGCGCCTCATAGACGCTCTTACACTCACGCCGAAATAAGGGCTCAGCGGGCCTCATCTGGTAAACAGGAGACGTGGCGAGTCCTCCTCAGGGCCGAAGCCGGTTCAAAGGTAGCAGATGCGGCTTGACCCAGGCATCGATCGGCTTGTTGACTCGATTTCTGTCATTGTTCAAACTTCATAGCAGGCAGATTTGAGACTTTTTGGTAAATTCTCAATTTTCTGCCCTGATGCTGTGTGCCCTTAACGATCGCAGGCAGTTTTTTTTGAGCTATTATCCCGCTATCTCAAGGGTAAACACTGACATCCAGGGATTGGCACTCAACGTAGCCCTCTTACCTGCTTTTCCCGATCGCCAAGCCCAACCGTGCGATCGCACCGTCAACCTCTAAACCCCAATTTCGGCGTAACAGATAATAACGGCCACCGAAACCTATCCCTACCTATTGGTTTGACTTTCGTCGTCGTTTTTTCCTCAAACATTACGGTTTGGCATATACCGCTACAACTGATTTAGTATGGATGGCTAGTTTTAGTCTCTCTAAATAGCGCTTTTTCCTGACTCGGAAACCGAGAATCGACGCACCGCATACGATCCAAGATTTTGTCCAGAGTTATAGCCCACATTCGGCACCCTCAACTGTCACCCTCGGATTTTACTTATTTTTATCAAGCAATAAAGCTCTAAATGAGACTTTTCTACAGTAAATTAACGGATAAAAAACCTCTCACAGGAAGAATTTATCACTTAAAAAATAGAGTTTTATAGCTAATTCAGCAGTATGAAACCTTACGGACTAAGGGTTATAGTTTTTTTGAAAAAAGCAAAATTCAGGACAGAGGCCCGGGTGACAGCAGCCCTATTTTTATATGTACGCCCGAAAAAATACCTAGTTAGAAACCATCAATCAGGCATTTTGGCTAAGTCCAATGAGCGTCTTTCCAATCTTCATCAAATCTTCATCAAACCTACTTGCTTTAACTTTTGTTTCGGTTTATATTGAAGATGTGAAAGAAAAAAAACCGATTCAACTCAACCTAAAAATTCAGGTGCCTCCAATGAAATCCCCATTAAATTTAGTCAAATCCCTTTTAGCTGTTGCCGGTGTCGCTGCTCTTAGTGCAGTATCCGCAGCACCTGCCTCCGCCTTCACCTTTAAGAATATCCCTGGTGGGGCTACGGTTGGAGATGCCTATGAAAGTAACTTTAACTTTGAGGTAGTTGACCAGGGTGACAGAGTTTTGTTTAACATCTATAACTTGATAAATCCCGCCATTTCTAATAGTTTTATAAGTCAAGTTCTTTTTGATGATAATAACTATCTGTCTACTCCCTGGGTTAACATTGGTAACTTTGGTACGGTAGCCTTTAGTGGTGGTGCTAGTAACGCTCAGCTCCCTCAAGGTGGTAATAACTTCACCACAGACTATGCCTTCACACGTGATGTTCCTGGTAATAACAATGCTGTTCAGGGTGGCGAAAAATTCGGAGTGAGCTTTCTGGGTAATTATGCTAACGTAGTTAACGCTTTGAATACCGGTACCTTAAATGTAGGTATCCACGTTCAAGGCTTACCAGGTGGAAGCGATTCTTACGTCAGCAACACTCAAGATACTCCTGAACCTTTAACAATGCTTGCTGCGGGAGCTGCTGTTGGGTTTGGTACTATGTTCAAAAAGCAACGCGATCAGGCTCAAAAAGCTGAATAGGCTATCATTTGAACGGGTTTTCGCTCCAGGCTTGATGCCCTACTGATTATTTTATGAGAAGTCTAAAAACCTGGTTTCAGCCTGAAACCAGGTTTTTTATTCTGTTATTTAAAGCAGTAGAAGAGGGCAGTATCTTCATCAAATCTTCATCAAACCTCATTGCGTTAACTTTTGTTTCGGTTTATTTTGAAAATGTGAAGGAAAAGAACCAGATTCCACTCAACCTAAAAATCAAAGTGCCTAGGATGAAATCCCCATTAACTTTAGTCAAATCCCTCTTAGCTGTTGTCGGTGTCGCTGCTGTTAGTGCAGTATCGGCAGCACCTGCCTGGGCCTTCAGCTTTAGTAATATTGCTGGTGGCGATACGGTTGGAGATGCCTATGTAAATAGCTTTACATTTGACGTACTTAACGGGGGTTCATCAGTTTTTTTTCACATCTTCAACTCTGGAAATGCCGCAGCACCTAGTATGTTTATCAGCAAAGTTTTTTTGATGATGATTTTGGCTATCTGTCTGAGCCCTCGCTTTACGGTACTAACGGTAGTCAGGTAAGGTTTAGTGGTGGTGCTAGTAACGATCGACTGCCTCAAGGTGGTAATGGCTTCACCACAGACTATGCCTTCTCACATCAGACTGGTGCTGATAGTGTATTTGGTATCCAAGCTGGCGAAATTTTGGGGGGGTTGAGGTTTACTGGTAATTATAATAACGTAATTGCCGCTTTGAATAGCGGTGCCTTAAGAGTAGGTTTGCACGTTCAAGGCTTACCAAATGGTAAAAGCGATTCTTACATCAGCAGTGGCAACACTCAAGATACTCCTGAACCTTTAAGAATGCTTGCTGCGGGAGCTGCTATTGGGTTTGGTACTATGTTCCAAAAGCAACGCGATCGGGATCTAAAAGCTCCATAGGCTATGATTTGAACTGGTTTTCGCTCCCTGCCCTACTGCCCTACTGATTATTTTATGAGAGGTCTAACAACCTGGTTTCAGCCTGAAACCAGGTTTTTTATTCTGTTATTTAAAGCAGTACAAGAGGGCAGTATCTTCATCAAATCTTCATCAAACCTCATTGCGTTAACTTTTGTTTCGGTTTATCTTAGAGATGTGAAGGGAAAAAACCAGATTCCACTCTACTTAAAAATCAAGGTGCCTACTATGAAATCCCAATTAACTTTAGTCAAATCGCTCTTAACTGCTGTCGGTGTCGCTGCTCTTAGTGCAGTATCCGCAGCACCTGCCTCCGCCTTCTACTTGGCTATTGCTAATATCGCTGGTGGCGATACGCATGGAGATTCCTATGAAAATAGCTTTACATTGGACGTAGTTAACCAGGATTCATCAGTTTTTTTAAACGCCTCCAACTCGGAAAATGCCGCAGATCCTAGTATGTTTATACGCGAACTTTTTTTTGATGATAAAGGCTATCTGTCTGCTCCCTTGGTTAACATTGGTAACGTCGGTCAGGTAGCCTTTAGTATTGGTGCTAGTAACGATCGGCTCCCTCAAGATGATAATGGCTCCACCACAAACCTTGACTTCTGACGTAACACTGGTGGTGGTAATGTATTGGGTATCCAAGGTGGCGAAATTTTGGGATTGAGCTTTACTGCTGATTGTAAACTCGTAATTTCCGCTTTGAAGGACGGTACCTTAAAATTAGGTTGGCACGTTCAAGCCTTACCAAATGGTCAAAGCGATTCTTACATCAGCAGCAGTGGCAACACTCAAGATACTCCTGAACCTTTAACAATGCTTGCTGCTGGAGCTGCTGTTGGGTTTGGTACTGTAGCGGTTCTCAAGCGTGGTGAGGTATGCCCTATGCCCTATGCCCTACTCCCTATGCCCTATGCCCTATGCACGTCGGGTACCTCATGTTACTGAGAAAGGCTATATGTTCCAAAAGCAACGTGCTCAGGCTCAAAAAGCTCCATAGGCTATCATTTGAACTGTTTTTCTCTCCCGGCCCGATGCCCTAACGATTATTTTAGGAGAGATATAAAAACCTGGTTTCACGCTGAAACCAGGTTTTTTATTCTGTTATTTAAAGCAGCAGTAGAAGAGGACAGTATCTTCATCAAATCTTCATCAAACCTACTTGCGTTAAGTTTTGTTTCGGTTTATGTTGAAGATGTGAAGGAGAAAAACCAGATTCCACTCAACCTAAAAATAAAAGTGCCTAAAATGAAATCCCCATTAACTTTAGTCAAATCGCTCTTAGCTGTTGCCGGTGTCGCTGCTGTTAGTGCAGTATCGGCAGCACCCGCGTCCGCCTTCAGCTTTGGTAATATCGGTGGTGGGGATACGCCTGGAGATTCCTATGCAAATAGCTTTACATATACCGTAACTAACCAGGGTTCAGCAGTTCGTTTTGACATCATCAACTCTGGAAATGCTGCAGCTCCTAATATGTTTATCAGTAAAGTTTTTTTTGATGATAATGGCTATCTGTCTGCTCCCTCGCTTTACGGTACTAACGTTGGTGAGGTAAGCTTTAGTGGTGGTGCTAGTAACGATCAGCTCCCTCAAGGTGGTAATGACTTCACCACAGACTATGCCTTCTCACGTAACCCTGGTGGTGGTAATGTAGGGGGTATCCAAGGTGCCGAAAGTTTTCCAGTGAGCTTTCGCGGTAATTATGTTAACATAATTGCCGCTTTGAATAGCGGTGCCTTAAGACTAGGTTTGCACGTTCAAGGCTTACCAAACGGTCAAAGCGATTCTTACATCAGCACCAACACTCAAGATACTCCTGAACCTTTAACAATGCTTGCTGCGGTAGCTGCTGTTGGGTTTGGTACTGTGTTCAAAAAGCAACGGGCTCAGGCTCAAAAAGCTCGGTAGGCTATCATTTGAACTGGTTTTCGCTCCCGGCCCGATGCCCTAACGATTATTTTATGAAAAATATAAAAACCTGGTTTCAGCGTGAAACCAGGTTTTTTATTCTTTATTTAAAGCAGCAGTAGAAGAGGGCAGTATCTTCATCAAATCTTCATCAAACCTACTTGCGTTAACCAGTGTTTCGGTTTATCTTGAAGATGTGAAGGAAAAGAACCCGATTCCACTCAACCTATAAATCAAAATGCCTACAATGAAATCCAAATTAACTTTAGTCAAATCGCTCTTAGCTGTTGCCGGTGTCGCTGCTGTTAGTGCAGTATCGGCAGCACCCGCGTCCGCCTTCGGCTTTGGTAATATCGCTGGTGGGGATACGCCGGGAGATGCCTATAAAAATAGCTTTACATTTGACGTGCTCAACCAGGGTTCATCAGTTATTTTTAAAATCACAAACTCTGGAAATGCCGCCGCTCCTAGTATGTTTATCAGCAAAGTTTTTTTTGATGATAATGGCTATCTGTCTAATCCCGAGCCTAACATTGGTAACGTTGGTACGGTAAACTTTACTGGTGGTGCTGGTAACGATCAGCTCCCTCAAGGTGGTAATAACTTCACCACAGACTGGGCCTTCTCACGTGTGCCTGGTGCTGGTAATGCAAATGGTATCCTGGCTCCCGAAACTTTGGGATTGAAATTTACTGGTAATTATAATAACGTAATTTACGCTTTGAGTACGGGTGCCTTAAGATTAGGTATCCACGTTCAATCCTTACCAAATGGTGCAAGCGATTCTTACATCGGCAGCAACACTCAAGATACTCCTGAACCTTTAACAATGCTGGCTGCGGGAGCTGCTGTTGGGTTTGGTACTATGTTTAAAAAGCAACGCGATCAAGCTCAAAAAGCTGAATAGGCTATCATTTGAACTGGTTTTGGCTCCCGGCCCTACTGCCCTACTGATTATTTTAGGAGAAATATAAAAACCTGGTTTCAGCGTGAAACCAGGTTTTTTATGCTGTTATTTAAAGCAGTAGAAGAGGACAGTATCTTCATCAAATCTTCATCAAACCTCATGGCGTTAACTTTTGTTTCGGTTTATCTTGAAGATGTGAAGGAAAAGAACCCGATTCCATTCTACCTATAAATCAAAATGCCTACAATGAAATCCAAATGAACTTTAGTCAAATCGCTCTTAGCTGTTGCCGGGGTCGCTGCTCTTAGTGCAGTATCGGCAGCACCCGCGTCCGCCTTCAGCTTTGGTAATATCGGTGGTGGGGATACGCCGGGTGATTCCTATGTAAATAGCTTTACATTTGACGTAGTTGACGAGGGTCAATCAGTTCTTTTTAAGATCAATAACTCGGGAGATGCCGCCGCTCCTAGTATGTTTATCAGTAAAGTTTTTTTTGATGATAAGAACTCTTTTTTTGATGATGATACCTATCTGTCTTCTCCCTCGGTTAACATTGGTAACGTTGGTCTGGTAGAGTTTATTGGTGGTGCTAGTAACGATCAGCTCCCTCAAGGTGGTAATGGCTTCACCACAAACTATGCCTTCTCACGTAAAACTGGTGATGGTAATGCCTTTGGTATCCAAGGTGGCGAAAGTTTGGGATTGAGGTTTACTGGTGATTACGATCTCGTAATTTCCGCTTTGAATAGCGGTGCCTTAAAATTAGGTTTGCACGTTCAAGCCTTACCAAACGGTCAAAGCGATTCTTACATCAGCAGCAACACTCAAGATACTCCTGAACCTTTAACAATGCTTGCTGCTGGAGCTGCTGTTGGGTTTTGTACTGTGTTCAAAAAGCAACGCTCTCAGGCTCAAAAAGCTTGATAGGCTATGATTTGAACTGGTTTTCACCCTACTGACCTACGGCCCTACTGATTATTTTATGAGAGGTCTAAAAACCTGGTTTCAGGCTGAAACCAGGTTTTTTTATTCTCTTATTTAAAGCAGTAGAAGAGGGCAGTTAGGACTCTCAGATTGCTAAAACCTTTAATCTACAACGCTCGTACTCCTGACTCCTGTTTTCCCGTGCAGGGGGGGGAACAGGGGGGTAGTCAGTAGGGTGCGTCGTGCCGTCAGGGTAACGCACAATTTTTGGGGGGAACTTACCTCGCTCATCATGCGGAGTGTCCCAATTAACGGGGTAAGAGGCGGACTCGCCAAGTAATGAGGCGAGGCGAGGCACTCTAGAAATTTATTTGCTGGTGCGATCGAAAAACCAAGTTTCCTATGGTTAGGACTAAGGCAAAAAAAACCCGGTTTCTGCGAAAAATCCTGGACGATCTCTTGAGATATTGACGCAGAAACCTGGGTGAAGGCCCCGCGTGCGTCTAGGACTGATGGCTTTATTTCAAGGACTTGACACTCTCTGGTCTAAAGAGACGCTCGATTCTTTAAAAGGAGATAATCACCGTCGATGGTTGCTCGAACTGTAACTCGATCGGCCGTATTTACTCGAATCTCAGTGTCACACGATGCGCGGTGCCAATTGCGTCTCCTCTCAAGAAATGCAAGCATGATTGAGGCTACTTGTTTTTAATTTTGTTGCTTCACTCACTTGTTAGTCTTTGCTTGCAGGGTCTGAGTAAGCGGCTGCCAGACACCAAACCCATCATTTCGAGTAGTCGTCTTTTAACTAGGTGTCCTAATGCTGAGCTATGCGTTGCATCTGAGTCTCACCCATCCATCAAGTTTCACAGTGTCTACTAACATCCGATCCAAGATTGACCGGGATTAAAATCCCCCGTGCGATGCACGCTCGCGTAGCCGAAGAATCGTTTCCCTAGGAAGGTTTCGAGCTACTGAGTTGTCTACATCCGGTACTATTTTTATGATATTATCTAACAATAGTCCGGACTATTTTTACTTCGTAGTCTGAAACCCTGGATTTTTCGTTGGTAGCTCGATTGCCGAATTGCCCTGAAACCCTTGTTCTACCGTTGGCAATCAAAAACGGGCCGAAGTATTGATCTAATCAATAAAATAATATCAAAATGTTCAAAAGAAAACTTTTTGGGCTAATCATTATCGCCACAGGTTTAGTAACCCTGAATATGACACTCCTGTGGAAACTGGGGGATATTGCTCATTTTTGGATGAGTATAGTTTTTTGGCTCGCTGTGGGTTCCCTACTTTGGGAGAAGCAGGATATTCTCAAACAGAGTGAGGGAAAAAGTGACGTATTATCGACAGTTGCTGGGACTATATTAATAGCTTTTATTTTATTTAAAAGTGCTATGGTTTCCAGTAAATTCGATCCTTTTTTAAGATTGGCACCTTTTTTGTCTGGTTTGGGTTTGAGCTTAATTGCGGTAGGTTTTCAGGATTTAAAACAATATTGGCGTGAATTGGTAATACTATTTTTTCATGGCATCCCCAGTGTAATTACGTTACCTGTAGTGGGTATTGTTACCTCTATTACTGCTAAGTTTGCTTATTATTCTTTGTGGTATGTGGGTTTTAATGTAACACGTCAGGGTAATTATGTTGCTTTACCGACAGGAAGGGTGTTTGTAGATGGGGGATGTTCGGGTATCGAGGCAATGAATTACTTATTAGGTTTATCTGTAGTGTGTTTGTTGATGTTTCCTACTAAACAAAATAAAGCTTTGGTAATAGGTGTAGCTGTCGCTTGTGGTTTTATTATTAATGCTTTTAGGGTGGCGGCAATGGCATTGTTAGTTGCATCTAATCGCCTCGATTGGTTTAAATATTGGCATGAGGGTGAAGGTTCTTTAGTGGTGGGGATGATTGCGGTGATTTTGTTTGGGATATTTTATCAATATATGTTGAAACGCGATCGCCAAATTAGTCAAACTTCGGGAAATTAATTAGTTTAAATTTGAGGTAATATATCGGGTCTGCGGTTTCCACTCCAATAGTCAGGAGTCTCACTCACTCAAATGTCCGGGGGTTGAAATCCGCCAATGTCACTACCTGCCGTTTAACGGCGCTTATATCTATCGGAGAAAGGATGTCAGGAATTATAGAAAACTTGTTATGGCGACAAATGAAAGTCAAATAAATCACATTTACGGTTCAGAGGATGCTCAGGGTATTTTACAGCTTGCGATCGACTTTTACGGGTATAAAGTGCGAATTCATGTATGGGGCGCGCGATCGGAAAATGCTTCTGGTTCGACCGCCGTACACCAGTGACCGCTAGAGTAGCCAATTGACAAGAAAATCGGTTTATTTTGGCGCAGGGCGGTTTCTCAGGCTTCATCGCACCAAGCCCACCAGTCGATCGAATTTTCGGCGTATTTCCGCAGGTAAATGCTTTGGGATTGAGCAAGACGGTTGACCACAATCAAATATACTTTAACTCGTGCTGGGTAAGCTTGTCAGTTCTCTAGCAGTTTAGCGCGAGTTGTTTTAGTTGAGTTGTTGCCGATAATCATGTTTTAATATTTATGGCTGATTATCTTGCTCTAACATGAGTTTATCATCTCGGAGAATTTTCAATCAACAGCTAGGACAATTTTTGCTGAGCGCGGCTGTTCCTCCTGCTGTTCTCCAACTGGGCCAAACTGAATCCTCGAACCAAGCTTTTTTAGAAACTAATCTTAACAATTTTCTGGCGAAAGCAGACCCAGAAATAGAATTATTAGTACCGACATTTTTAGGTAACGACCAGCGCCGCTTCTACGGCAGAGGTGTTCCGAAAAGCTTGAAGTTAATCGACAAATTTCAACTAGGAAGCGGTCGGACTTTTCTGGGAAGGAAGTCTGTAGTTTGGAGCGGCGCCGGTTGGACTGGACAGCCGACAATTACCAGAGACGGGGGGAAAACTTATTTAATTATAGGTTCTTTTGACCACAATTTGCGAAAAATAGATATTGCTACCAATAAAGAGGTTTGGCGCTATAAGTTTGATGATATAATCAAAGGTTCATCAACGATTTATATCGATGAAAAAGCGAGCGCCGAAAACAGAATTGTGATTGTGCAAGGCAGCCGCAGTGGCGGTGGCGGCAAGAATGTCGTGCCGAGTTTTAGGGCAATATCTTTTAGAACTGGCAAGGAACTTTGGAAATTAGACATCAGGAGAACGCCCAGCTACAGCCGGGATAATGACAGCAGCGCTTTATACCTCGGCGGTGGCGTTTTGTTCAATGCGGGGGAAAATGCGATCGGCTATTTTCTTGATAGTTCGACAAGCAAGGCAAAGATAAAACAAGGAATTAAGCAGCCAAATATATTGTCGGAAGTACAGCTTTATGCAGCAGGAGATATCAGCAAGCACGGCGGCAACTTGGTAGCGGAATCATCGCCATCAAGGCTCAAAGATAGAATATTTATAGCTGCAGGTTCCGGTCATATTTACGGTATTAGCATTGAAACTAAAAAGATAGTCTGGGATTTCTATACTGGTTCAGATTTGGACGGAAGTGCTGTAATTTCTAAATCTGGAAAACTGTTTTGTGCTATTGAAAAACAATACATTCAGGGCAACGGCGGCGTGCTGAAGCTGAATCCAAACAAGGAACCGAATGCCAGTGTCGAATGGTTTTTGCCGACGGGAAATCGCCGACTTTCTAGCTGGGAAGGCGGGATAATTGGCTCGGTGGCGTTGAATGATGAGTACAATTCAGGGGAGTTCCCGGCGCTGTTTGCAACAAATGCGATCGACGGCAATTTATACATCGGTTCCCAAGATATGATTACAGGTAAAAAAACTGCTGTACCTTGGCGAAAGCAGTCTTACGATAGTCCTGTAATAGTGTTTAAAAAAGAAATTGGTTCTTCAATTTCGACTCCGATTTTTACCGATGGTAATAAACTGATAAGTGCGGGATACAACGGTGTTTATTTGTTCAATTTGAACTGGGAACGAGCGCAGTCTGGGGATAAGAATGCTTTGAGGAATGCTAAAGGCGAGTTTTACCGTTTAAAAGTAAGAGAATCGGGGAGATTTAAGCCTGGTTTGTCATTTGAGGCGACGCCTGTAGTTTGGGACGGAATTGTGAGGATTTGTGCGAGGGATGGCTGGATGTATACTTTGGGTTGAAATAGATTTTTGCACCTGTATCAGGAACAGGCTTTCCGGCCTGTTCCACAAGAGAATTGACTTATTGTGGAACAGGCCGGAAAGCCTGTTCTTAAAAAGGTGTTGAAATCCGCCAATGTCACTACCTGCCGTTTAACTGCGGTTATCTCTATCATAGAAAGGATGTCAGGAATTATAGGAAACTTGTTATGGCGACAAATGAAAGTCAAATAAATCAAATTTACGGCTCTGAGGATGCTCAAGGTATTTTACAGCTTGCGATCGCGCGGCGACAGGATGAAGGGGAATTATCCAGAGTCCAGCTTTTCGAGATTGCGGCGGAATTGGGCATTTCCGAAGCGGATATTCTGGCGGCGGAACAGCAATGGTTAGCAACTAGAGGAGAATTTCAAGAAAAGCTGGTTTTTAACACTTACCGTCGTCGCAAATTGCAGAAAAATGTGACCAAGTACGGCATTATTAATACTTTTTTAGTTTTGTTTAATTTAGCAGGATCGCACGAGCTTTCTTGGTCGCTTTTCATTTTACTAACGTGGGGATTGGGATTGTCGCTAAATGCTTGGAATGTTTATCAAACTGAAGGGGAAGATTACGAACAAGCGTTTCAGCGGTGGCGTTTGAAGAAACAGGTGGGACAGTCGATCGGTACTGCGACAGATAAGTTTATGAAGTGGTTGCAGTCTTGATATGCAGTCATTTTTATGGTGGGTCGCGCGCACTTTACGACTTACATCTCATCTTCCTTCGCGGGAATATTCAGTTTTCACATATTGTCTCACCAATGGCGATAAATTGAAAAGCGCTTGATTATCTTGTTCTTGTTTTTCAATTAATACTTGATTTCCCAATGATTGCTGTACATTGAATAAATCGTCCGGCGATAATTGCACATTTTCTATAATTTTAGAAATTGCAACAGGCTGGATTTCATTCCCGATGCAGCAGATTACCTGTTTCTTTAATTCTGATAAGCGATCGCGCTGCTGCTGCAATCTTGCTTTTAATTCTTCTCCCAAGAATAGCATATCATATTTTAAGAATTCGGTCACTCGACCGCTAAATAATTCTTGAATCATGGCTGCAACTATTTTTAACCACAAGAGATGACCTCGATAAGTGTTAATTATGATTTCCCATTTCTCCGGTTATCGCAAACATTTTTCTCGGATAATTTCACCTGCTGCTACACCTAAACCGTCGAGTTGTAAGCTGCGAACGCGGGCGTTTTATCTGGTTAATGCGACAATTTATCTAGGCAGTTCCCAGCTATTTAAGATTAAGCAACTACTGAAACTGAGATTCGATAAAAAATTAGCCTGTCGCAAATAGACTTGGATGAATTCCTAGAATATCTACAATAACTAGAACAAAATCCCAATCGACCTGCTCTGCAAGAAATGAGTTAAATTGTTAAAAAAGTCGGACAGGAGCTAGGGTATAGCTAATGAGAACTGACTCTCCGCGAAGTTGAACAAATAGCGATTCTGGCTCAAACAGATTTTATTAATGGTTGTTTTCCTAATTAACTTTTTTTATTTCCGCTCCCACTGTTGGGTCAAAATTTATCGGCTGGTGATGGAATCTGACGATTGGAAATCATTGATTGTATCGGACAATAGTTAGAGTAGCGATCGCATATTCTCTCAGCCCTCAAGGGGCGATCGCAAATTCCGTTTTCGGGTGGGATCGAGCTTATCCTCACCGTAAACTATTAAATTTCAGCTTCTGTCTTGCTCGTTGCTGTCGCTTCTCTGCGGTTGCGATCGATCGTCGCTTTGAATTCTCCCCTCAGATTTAGCCTCATCTACTGCTTCTTGAATTAATGTCAACACCATATTCGAGACCGGCCGATAATGCGATTTGGCTAACCGTTCTAGGTCTGCTTTAAGTTCTTCTGGAAGATATACAACTATTCTGGGGAGTTTTGCTGGCAAGGCTGTTATTTGTGCTTTTACTGCCCTATTGTACCTTTTTTTGACCTCTACAGTATCAATTTCACCCTCACGGGTTGACTCGGAGTGCATACCGTGATACTTTAGAGTTGACACAAAACCAAACCCCCACCGCTCAGACTGACGATCGTTCGGTGGGGGCTGGAACTCCCATATTTAGGAGAAACTGTATGATATCACAGCCAAAATCTGTTCCTGAACTGCTCCGGCAAGAAATTCCTGACGTACCTCTTGCGGAAGCAACCGATTCGTTTGCTGTTGTGTGGCGTTCCCAAAGCGGTAGACAGTATCGTTAATCTGTTGCACGTTTTAGGTTTTGCAGAAGTTGGGGAATGGAGCCCGCCTCTACCGTCGCCTCTAGCCGGTGAAGTAATTCGGATTTTAACCCGTTACTGGAAAGAGTAATTGTTAAGGTCGATCGCTCTTTTTCTGTGAAGCGCGATCGCTCTTTCATCAATCCAAAATCTTATCTGTTATAAGCTGGCGCGCATCTAATTTTTACACTTATTTTTATTGAAACCATGAGTGGATCTGGCACTCTTAGTGCGCCCCAAAGGTACAATCTAAATGCAGTACAGCTTATTATGTCCGCTAGCATCCTTCGTGTATGGGCGGGGCGGGTTTATGAGATTAAGCTGTCACCCATTTAAATTGCATATTCAGGGCGGGCGAGACACCCCACAAGACACCGAATTGTTTGTTGACATTCTATTTAAATGCCGCAACAGCTTATTGGTCTTAGGCACAGATTGTTGGTAAAACCCGCCCCTACCAGATCGCAAATTATACAAGGACGAATGAACCTGACTTGATATTGCTTGCAGTTGCGCCCTGCATCGCGCCCAAGCGCAACTGCAAACCCACTAAAATTACTGCGGCGAATCCACCTTAGCAGGATCTTCAACCACAGGATGAATTAATACCGATCGCAAACCTTTCCGAATTTCCGAATTCAAATACCTGCGCTGCAAAGCCTGCCATTTTTGCCAAGCTGCGTAGCGATTTTTTGCCAAAATATCAGCCAATTTCGGCAACTCTTTTTTCAGATCGCGACCGACAAAATTTGTCAGAAACTCCCCTAAAACTTCACTGTCTTGAATATCGCCCAAACATTCCTGAACAGCTTTCACATCTTCGACATAAACTTCGTAAGTCTCGCCGTAAAAATCCCCAAACAGATTCATCAAATACCGAACCCGCTTCGCTTGCTTCCGCAAATCGTGCAGAATAGTTCCTTCCGCTGCTAACTTTTGTTCGACAGCCTCAGCATTCAAATCATGAGCAACTTTAACTTTGCCATCCTCATATTCTGTGCCCAACAGCCAAGCCGGATGCAGGAAAAACTCGCTGACTTGAGGTAAGAGTAAATCCGGCAAAACCTCAGCAATTGGCAAATGTTCGATCGCCCGATACTGGGGTTTTTCCAGCCAATCCTCGATCGACTGCTTCAGGGATTCGTAGGTTTTGTGCTCTAAAATCGCCCTCACCCCTTTCAAAGCCCGGTAGCGCTGTTTGAGCAAATTCAACAAAGCCTTATCCAAAACTTTCTGTTCGTGGGCCGGCAAATTCGGGTAATACCGGTTTTGGAGACTTTCGAGCATCACATCCAAATCCCTGAGCGTTCCCAGAATCCGCCCCACCTTACCAATTTTGCCTTCTGAAGCCTGTTTTGGCAAGTCTAAAACCGGAGCAAAACCAGTCACAGCCGATCGCAAACGTCTCAATCCCACGCGCATTTGATGAAGTTCTTCTGCATCTTTGTCTTTGATAACTTCAGCCTCGTGCGCTACAGTTTTGCGGAAATATTTCTCAATCGCCTCAGAGGCTGCGTCTCCGAGAGTTTTAACTTGAGTTTTAACTTTTGCTGATGTTTTTATATTCATGGCAGGTGTAGAGTCCACTTTGCTGATCGACTTTAATCTCGATTTCAAAGCTTTGCTAATAAGGGGTTTTATCCTAGCACATACTTTAATTTATGAACCCCAGCAATAATAATTCTTAATTAATTCTCGATCGCGCGCTGATTTCAGAAACTCCGTTTCTTCGGTGATTTCTCGTGACTCGCCGCAAATTTTTCGTAGAAACCGACAATCAGCGCCCCCATGCGTAAGCCTTGTTAACGTAAGGTGCTTGACTATTTATCCAAAGTCAGCATTTAGCACTCTCAAATCTTCAATTCTTCAATCTAAAATCTAAAATCTAAAATCTAAAATAGAGTTACCCTCCCTCGCCCAATCGCTAATAAAAATCCGATTGCTGGCGCTCTTTCCCAAACAGGTTAAGATCGCTGCTTTCTCGACATTTATTTGCCAAAGAGAGAGAGAGGGTGCGTGAGGGAGGACAAGTTTTAAATTAAATCAAGCCCGCCCAGCTTGTCCGACTTCAAAAAAGCAGTTTAGCCTTTCCAGTCTTTCTCAGATTGCTGGAGCACGTAGGTTGCTACATCGTCGATTTGTTCGGGCTTCAACTTGGCGCCGAAAGCAGGCATAGCATTTTTGCCCTTAGTTACCTGAGTGGTAATAGCTTCCAGAGAATTCATGCCGTACTTCTCAAGAGCCGTCTTTTTCAAGGTTTTCTGGGCCATAACCACGTTGCCGCCACCGATGTGACAAGCAGCACAGTTCGAGCTAAAGATTTTAGCTCCTTTAACGGCATCACCTGCCAAAGCAGGGCGACCAAAGCCGACGGTAAAAATTGCGAACGCTAATAGGGCGATCGATAAGAGTCTTTTCAACGCAGTTCTCCTCTAATGGACACGCAAAGGGGGATTCTTTAGATATTTTACCTGTTAAAACAGGCGCGATCGCTTTTTGAGCATCGCTTTCTCCCGAGTAATTTACCACTTTTTTGCAGCGGTAGTTCAACTCTCAAAATTCTCCACGGCCCAGCCCGGAGCTTTCTGAGCGGCCCGGATCACAAAAGCCGCCAACTTTTCGATTTCTGCTTGGGGCATCCAGCTTTCGGGCACTTGGCGGCACCAAAAAGTCTCCTCAGTACCGTCATAAGTCATCGGTTCTCTCAGATACGCCACCAAACTATTGATGTTGTTGCGGGGAGGCGTTGCCCCCTTGAGGTCAGCCAAAGACAGAGATATCGTCGGATCGGGCAAATTAGCTCCTCCGACGTGACAATTCAGGCAATTTTGCTCGAACAACACCTTGCCTGCAGACAAATCCTGAGCCGAAAACAACCGAGTATGTCCCTGGGAGTCCAACTCCAAAGCCACAGGTTCGCTGGCTTGTAAATACCTATTCACGTAAGAATCGGCAGCAGCCAAAACAGGTTGAGGAGCCAACAGCACGAGCGGCAAAATAATTAACATCCCCAACAGAAAGCAGACAAA
>Ga0164304_10000130_pt1 | contig 17686 bp, 15 predicted proteins | sample Whisoiple_217_MG_FD_110216 | JGI IMG/M metagenome (GOLD analysis project Ga0164304, IMG submission 110216) | Soil microbial communities amended with pyrogenic organic matter from upstate New York, USA - Whitman soil sample_217_MG | ecosystem: Environmental > Terrestrial > Soil > Agricultural...
AATCGGATTAGTTGGAAACTAACTCTCTTTAAGGAAACGTGGACAATGTTTCTTTGCCCTACCGATGGGTTTAAATCGGATTAGTTGGAAACAATGTACCCTCCGTCGTTTGCTTTGGCTGAACTCACCGAAAGAATCCCCTACCGATGGGTTTAAATCGGATTAGTTGGAAACATCAGGTGTCATGCCATCAGCAATAGCGAAACCAACCCTACCGATGGGTTTAAATCGGATTAGTTGGAAACATTATTATGAATGTTCTACCGTGGGATAGCGTTGAAGGGCCCTACCGATGGGTTTAAATCGGATTAGTTGGAAACAGTCAGAGTTCCAAACCCAGCCAAAAAATGAAGCGGCTTGCCCCTACCGATGGGTTTAAATCGGATTAGTTGGAAACGGATTGAAATCCATGAGCCTGGGCACATCGCCACCCTACCGATGGGTTTAAATCGGATTAGTTGGAAACTGTGTCATACCAAGGTTTTTGCACACTACTAGTGACCCTACCGATGGGTTTAAATCGGATTAGTTGGAAACATTAAACGTTTCTTTAACCCTTTCAAAAAGATTTTGCCCTACCGATGGGTTTAAATCGGATTAGTTGGAAACTTTTCTATGGTTTGATTGGAAACGTGAGGAAATAGGCTAACTACCCCTACCGATGGGTTTAAATCGGATTAGTTGGAAACCCTCTTTTTGTCCTACCCAACCTCCTACAAAGCCCTACCGATGGGTTTAAATCGGATTAGTTGGAAACTATTTCGTAGCATGCCTGAACGTTTTCTGTGTCAAACCCTACCGATGGGTTTAAATCGGATTAGTTGGAAACAGCTGTTGCTATTTGTTGAACTATCCATTTTTTTTCCCTACCGATGGGTTTAAATCGGATTAGTTGGAAACAAACTATTTGAGAATGCAGCAATAGCCAAAACAATTGAAAACCCTACCGATGGGTTTAAATCGGATTAGTTGGAAACGGTCAGGTTTCTGGCCTTTTACAGCAGTGATAGCACCCCTACCGATGGGTTTAAATCGGATTAGTTGGAAACTTTCCTTGATCACCACAAACAAAATCATTACCTTTGTCAGGAGGCCCTACCGATGGGTTTAAATCGGATTAGTTGGAAACAAAATAGTCCCCACAACTACGAATGCAAAAAGAGTATTTTGCCCCTACCGATGGGTTTAAATCGGATTAGTTGGAAACATCAGCTGACACTCCTTCCTTAAATTGTTCAGAAACCCTACCGATGGGTTTAAATCGGATTAGTTGGAAACGTTAACCAGTCACTTGATCGAATGTTGAATTCGAGCTTGAGCCCCTACCGATGGGTTTAAATCGGATTAGTTGGAAACTCTACCTTACTTAGAATTAACTTCTGATATTTAGCAGGAAGCCCTACCGATGGGTTTAAATCGGATTAGTTGGAAACATTATAGTTTTAGTACGGTCTAATACTGACCCTTCACCTACCCTACCGATGGGTTTAAATCGGATTAGTTGGAAACTTTGGCACTGTCGTCAGCACCAAACGTGGCTGTCGGAATAACCCTACCGATGGGTTTAAATCGGATTAGTTGGAAACACTCCACCATCGCCTGGGAAAGGAACAAATTGGTTTTGTTTGTAGGCCCTACCGATGGGTTTAAATCGGATTAGTTGGAAACATTTTGATTGGTCAGATCTCAGCTTCAGGTGAAGCTAACCCTACCGATGGGTTTAAATCGGATTAGTTGGAAACTTGAACAGGCAGAGAAGCAGCGGATAGAGCGACGAGTAGCCCTACCGATGGGTTTAAATCGGATTAGTTGGAAACGGACAACCTACATCTTACACATTTCATAAGGTTCCCTACCGATGGGTTTAAATCGGATTAGTTGGAAACTCAATGATTCCCTCAGTGGTTCCGTGATTTTCTCCACCCTACCGATGGGTTTAAATCGGATTAGTTGGAAACGTAAAGTGGTGTTCTTTGGTACAATCCAAACAGCCAAAACCCCTACCGATGGGTTTAAATCGGATTAGTTGGAAACTCACGTTTGAGCTGGCAGCTGTAACTCTTCCACTGGCCCTACCGATGGGTTTAAATCGGATTAGTTGGAAACGAGACAGTGCGCGCGGACATTGCGAGGTAGTCGTGAGTACCCTACCGATGGGTTTAAATCGGATTAGTTGGAAACGCTTGGGTTGAAGTCTTGAAAAACTCCATAACCAAACCCTACCGATGGGTTTAAATCGGATTAGTTGGAAACTCAATTACTACTAGGAGTAGCAATCAAGAGCAGAAACCCTACCGATGGGTTTAAATCGGATTAGTTGGAAACTTACCAGTAAGTTGTAACTTCATTGACTTAGGAGAAATACACCCTACCGATGGGTTTAAATCGGATTAGTTGGAAACTTTTACCCTTCTAAATAAAGGTTGAATGATTCAAAGTCTGCCCTACCGATGGGTTTAAATCGGATTAGTTGGAAACACAGAGTACGGATTCTGCAATGTGATCCGTCTTTACCCTATTGATTGGGTTAAAGGGGATTAGTTGGAACAAACGAAAAAACCGCTGTTAAAGGCGGTTTTACTTTGAGATAGCGTAATTATCATTAATACCGATCGCCCAAAATTGACGAACTACCAAATCACGATCGCCTCTGACGGCGCAAGCGATCGATCGCCACCAGCAAAGCGGTAGAACCGATGTATGTAGTGCCAAAACTCCAAGCAAAGCTAATAGTACCGACAAACGCACCGTGTAAAGGAGTTGGCGGTTCTAAAACCAGAGTCGCTTCAGCGGGAGAAGAAAGTCGATCGCCCTTCAAACCCTGTGGATTCAGAGTGCTAACATCCGCAGTTGCAAACAGCAATTGTCCCTGGGCCATATAGTACAACAAACCTTGAGCGATAAAAGCTAAAAAACGACCGCCGCGAGACATCCACTGATGACTTCCCGTGAGATGTTTTTTAGGGTCTAAATAAGCATCGCTGAGAGAAGTTCCCTCTAAAATACCTGAACCCATTAAAGCAACGGCTTCGGTTATCGGAATTTGAGTCCCCAACATCGGAATCGCAATACCGGCACCTCCACTGAGCAAATACAGCAACAAATTGCTGGAAATGTAGGTAGAAACCAAACTAGCGATATAAAATGTACCCAATACTGCCACCGCTGCGTAATTAAACAAATCCGGCTGATTAACTACAATTTCCCCACTTCCCTCTGTTTTCAACTTTGTAGTAGTATTTATTGTCAAATCATCATTGAGTTCTGCCCACTCCGGTGCTAAAGTTGGTAGCCTGGATTCTTGTCGTGCATTTGGGCGATCGCTCAGCCTTGTAGCTGCATTACCGCGAATCCTGCTGTTACCTAACATTTGTTTAGCATCAGTACCTGGTATTTGCCGTTGATGACCATTTTTTCTGGGACGTTTTCTCTGAGATTTCATAGTTGTTTGAAACAAAAATGTTGATAAATTTTAGACTGATGGGGATTAAGAGCCTGCTACAGGGCAGAGATGGCGATTAACTAAACTCGGCTTAAGTAGAATGAGTTTATTAGCATAAATGCGAGGTACATAAATAGAACCAGGTTCAATCTGATTCATTGCATCAGCTAAATTCTGAGGCAAAATATTTCCTGACAAACCTCGGTCAATTCCCCGAAAAGGGTGAGCAAAACCTTGACTCGTCAATCGAGCATTAAAAGGTTCAATTTTTCCCCAACGTGATTCCCTTTCTTCTAAAACAGGTTGAAGACTAATGCCTCTTTGCCAATCAGCAGCAGGCAACGTCACAAACAATATAACTTTTTGCTGCTGCGCGTTGTAGTGAAGGCGGTGCATGGGGGAAGCATCCAAACGTCCTGGCTGAACCTGCATTACCGTTTGTTTTTGGGCAATTGACCATTTCCCCCGGCTATCTTGTCGTACCCAAAAGAAACGAATGGAAGAATCATTGACGGGCAGCAATACTACAGCACGACCTTGGAGAGGATTATTGAGTCGAGCCACAGGTAAATTTAACTGTAGAGAACTTGAATTTAGTTGCGATTGGAGGTTATCTCCCAGATTGAAAGACTGGCAGCGAGGGGAAGTTGCAACGGTTGTCGCTGAACTCGCAGCATAGGAATGTACCGATGGTGCTGACATGAGTGTTTGACAAGCGGTCAACAAATTGATAGAACAGAGAAGAAATATGGAGTGCAGTTTGCCTGTCATCTTATTTTTGAGAAAAGTAGGAATTTTGGGATTTTTCCCAGGTGTAATTAATGCAAATTTAATAGTATTTAGGAAAGGGAGATTTCCCAGGATGCGAAAAGCAGCTTTATAAAAAAAGTACAAGACCGAGTTGTAAGGTGCGTTGAAACAGAAAATGTGTTAGAAAAACTCGATTTTTCAATAATTTATTTGTTCAAGCTTTTGCTGGGTTAGAAGCACAGAAAGCAGAAAACTGAGCCAAGATAGTTTTTTGTGGAAGCCTCTCTTTCCATGCCTGCGCTAAAGTCATCCTAAATCAGGGCAAGCGGTTGAACACTGTTATTCTTATCCAAAATTCAAAGAGGTACTCTGTCTGATGCGAAAAAAGTTTGACCAAGTTGCGCGGGTTTTCTTTAGCCCTGAGACGTTCTTACCCTTTATGATCGGTGCAATTTTTTTAGCAGTTTTGGGTAATGCTGTTAGTCAGATTTTATCTAAGCTTGTTGGTGAGTCGGTGCAAGCGTATTTCTCTATTGCGCTGGGTTCTGTGTTGATTTTTGGAGTGATGGTGTGGCTGCTTGGGAAGATATTGGACAAACAACTACAATCGCCTCAACTGAATCTTGACAAACAGCCGCCTATCAAACACCGGGGGTTGATTCTTTTAGTAAGCAGGCCGGAACCGTGCAAAGCTGCGATCGATTTTCATTCTTCTGTGTTGGAACGCTGCTGGCTGATTTGCTCCCCAAGCACTTTATCCATAGCTAATGAACTCAAGCAAGAGTTTACAAAACTAAAAATTGCTGACCCGATTGTCGTGAATGACGTTTACGATCCGCTTGAGTTTTTTCAGAAAGTTAAGCGGATATACAGCAATTTGCCTCAAGGTTGGACAGGAGATGATGTGATTGCAGATTTTACAGGGATGACGGCTCAAGGAAGTGTGGGGATGGTATTAGCTTCTCTGTCACCAGAACATCAATTGCAATATACTCCGGCTGAATTCAAGGAGGGAAAGCTGACGGGACGCTGTTTGCTGCCGATTGAAATTGTCTTGAAAAGGCAGCTAAATAACGCAGAAACGCCAGCTAATTCTTAGCAATTTATTACCTATAATGCAACATTAGGTGGTTGAGTTTTGTTGCTCAACCACCACTCAGCCAAAATGGTAGTCAAAATCTTGAGAAATGCTGTAATTGTTGCGTTTGATCGAGAATATTCTACCCAATATACCGATTCAAATATCTTGAATCGGTATATCTGCTGTTGGTATCGTGGCGGAGTGACTCTAAGGGACGACTTCGGTTACGGGCGTGTGGATGATGCGGTCGATCGACTTTGATTTAACAGTAAATGTGGCGAACTCTTGTATCATATAGGCTGTAGGCTATGAAAGAAGTTTTGTGAGGGCGATCGACACCATTACCATATCCTCAAAGCCATACTTTTCGGTCAATGTGCGTCTATGCGTTACCCAGATGGAGTTTAAGCTATGCTTTTTCCCCTATTTGTGAGCATATCCGTTTGGGCAAACTCGGATTAGTTGCAAACTTTTGTATTCCTCTCTTATTCTTTAGCTCGACAGGCTTTCCCTACCGATTGGAGCAAATCAGATTAGTTAGAAACATGACCAGGTGATTCAGATAATAAAAAACCCTATCCAGAAGAGAATAGGGTTTCAATTATTTACAAAAAATAGCTGATAACTAAAACTGACTTAACTACTAACTTAAGAGCTAACTAATCATTAACCAACTTCACCAGTAACTCAGCCAAAGCTTGCACCATTGGGCGACTAGAAGCATCTACTTCCCTATCTAATCGATGAACGCTACCTGTCAATACGGGAGATTCGCTGGTAATTGTGTCTGCCGTTCCGTCCCAATCACTATAAATAATTCCAATGAAAGGCAGTGTTTTTTCTAGTTCATTTTCGCAAAACTGTTGCCAAGCTGCGACATCCTCCTCAGTTTTCGCTAACATAACAGCATGGGTGGCTTGCGACATAATCTTTTGATTTTCAGGGCTTGGAAGTTTACCCCCCACGTCAAACAGCAGCAGAGAATTCTTAATAGCTGTAATATCTCGAACTTTGGCGTTAGCGAATTCAGAAGTGAATCGGGCTTTGTATTCTGCCTTGAGTTTAGCGGCTAACTCAGGATATTTTTGAGCAGTTTCACAGAACCAAGAACCATCGCCATCAGGACAACCTGAAATTACATAAAAATCTTTCGGAGCCTTTTCTAGTTTCAAGATGGCTTGTTTTAAAGCATCCCGCAGTACAGTTTTTCCCGTATTGGGAGGCCCGCACAAAACCACTTTCGTCGCAGGCTGCGGAACGCACTCGATATCTACAGTTTCCCCGACTTGGTAATCCTTAGTATGGCTGACAGTCACGACGTATTTATCAAGTCCTTTATCTCCCTGTTTGGGGTCAAACACTGCCACACCGCCATAAAGGTGTGCAACTTGATTCGCGATCGCAAAACTGGCTAAAACAGTAGCCCGTCCCTTAATTTTTAATATTTGTTTGCCCCCAGGCAATTGTCCAGACTCGATTAACTTTGCTAATTGCGCTGTGGCATCCCGTACAATTTGGTCGCCCTCTACTTGCACGCCGTTATTGATTTGAGCAATCAAAACATCATCTTCCCAATAAACGAAAAAAGAAGGCGAAGCATCGAGATTGGAAGGAACTTGCTGCACTTCACCCGTAGCAAAAGCAATGCGGCTGCCCACAGGATACTCCGCAGCGGTGCTGATGGCGACAACGTAAGCACTTAGTCTGGGATCGGCAATTGCGATCGCCCGATACAGATGCGCTACGTGATGGGCGATCGCATAACTCACCAGTAGCGAAGCGCGTCCATCAATTTTCAGCAAATCGCCACCTCTTAATTCTCCAGCAGCCTCCATCTCCTGTAAGCGCGCCGCTGCATCCCGCACGATTTCGTCGCCGTTGGCTGTAATTGCCGTCCCGTCAGGATTTTTATCAACAAAGCCTACTTTGAGGATATCTCTTTGCCAGCCCATCTGATAAGTCTTCATGGTTGTCGTCTCCCTGTATTCACTGTTTCACTGTGTCACGGTTATGGAAAGAGGGGTTTCCATCTTGGATTAATGTAGAGAAGTAACAGCAAACTTCCTTCTACATACGCCTATATGTCTTACAAAACCTTCGACTTTCGCCCTAGCGTAGAAATGTTACAAGTGCTAGCACGAGGTTCTTTGAGACAGAATTTGCCGAAAGCAGTACGACTATGGGTGATTTTGCGATCGCACTACGGCCACGAAACAGATCCACTGCTGCTGCAACTGGGCGAAACCTTCACTTACAGCAACTGGAGTCAAAAATTCTTTACGGAAACCGACCGATATCACAAAGATTACACCATTCCGACCAATCACGATCCGCAGTGTCCCTGCGCTCAAACCATTTCTCACTGGCTGTTTGATTCTGACTTAGGTGTTGACACAGAAGAATGGCAGCAATCTTTTCTCAAGCTGTACCCGATGTCGCAACAGGATTTACAACGCCTTTTGTCTGCCGGCATTATTCCTGAAACCAAGAAAGGCAGCAAGCAGAAATGCCTGCCTGAAGGTCGTCTGTTTGCTGTTACCAGTAAAAATCTCCAGTATGACTTTAACGCGCTGGTAGAAATGGGTTGGTTGCGAGTGCAAAAAGTGTCGCAGGGCCAAAGCACGCGGCTGAAAACTCTATACAGTCGCGTCAAAGAACTTCCCAACTTCGCTATCACCCCGAACAATGTTGATTCCGATTTAGAAATGGGTGTCAGCAATGTGATTTTGAACGACCTCGCCGATTTCTTTGACGACTTCGGGCGATCTATCAACGGCGAACAGCGATTTGTTTTAGATATTGAATATATAGTTCGCCGCCAATTATCGCAGCAAATCAATGGAATTAGAAAGCAATTGAAAGAAATTTGGCATCAAAGTCAAATTTCTCCCATAAAAATCACCTATGTCAGCGCCCGAAACTTTCAACGCTATCAAGACGAAGGAGAACAATACATTGTATATCCCGTCTGCATTTACTACTCCCACCGCGCTCCTTACTTATTCGCCTTCGGTCAAAATCCCAGAAATGAATCAAAAATCGATTGGTACGATTATCGCCTCGATCGAATTCAAAGCTTGCAAAAGTTAAAATGGGATGAAGTCAATATTGCAGGTTTCTCTCCGAAAACCTGCCATTACAAAACGCCGAAACAAATAGAAAGCTTGAGAAATCAAGCTTGGGGATTTGATTTCTACAAACCGCAAGAACTTCTGCTACTCAGGTTCGATCGCTATTTTCACTCTCAATACATTGAGGGTACGGAAAGAGAGGAAATATTCACACAAATTCCTTACAAGCACGCAGAAAATCTCATCAATAATTGCGCCACCAGCACATCCGCTCAAAAACAACAAATTTTGGCTGCCATTCAAGCTCGCCGCCAGTCAGATATTTACTGCCGGGTTAATTACCGCGTCGGCGATTACAATGCAATCATGCGCTTGAGAGCTTGGGGCCCTAAAGTAGAAGTATTCCTGCCGGGGCATTTGCGAGAAATCATGGCTGAAGATATCGAAACAACTAGAAGTTTCTACCGCAGCTAACCTGAATGCACATCTATAATCTCAAATAGAAATGACAGAAAAACCAAAACTTTCAAATCGCTTTGAACAAGCTTTAGTCTACGCCGCTAAAGTCCACGAAAACCAAGTCAGAAAAGGCAGCGACATTCCCTACCTGAGTCACCTTTTAAGCGTTGCCGCCTTAGTATTGGAAGATGGTGGCGATGAAGATGAAGCAATTGCAGGACTTTTACACGATGCTGTGGAAGAGCGGGGAAGCCTCGAAATTCGCGAAGCTATTCTGGTACAATTTGGAGAACGGGTCGCCTGTATCGTTGACGCTTGCACGGAATCTTGTACGATACCTAAACCGCCTTGGCGCGATCGCAAATTACGATATATTGAGCAAATGCGTCACGCTTCCCCATCCGTGCTGCGGGTGTCGATGGCGGACAAACTGCACAACGCTCGTTCGATTTTAGCCGATCGCGATCGAGAAGGCGAAGCAGTATGGGATAAATTTAAGGGTGGAAAAGCAGGCACTTTGTGGTTTTACCGCAGTTTGCTAGAAATTTACCGACTGGGAGGTTCTAACTTCTTGTTGTCCGAAATAGACCGAACTGTCGATCGACTAGAAAACTTCAAATAACTTAAATTTTTATTGGTTTACCTTCCAGCAAAAGCACTTTGCCTCTAGCTAAATAAGTGTTATGGAAGACGTGGTTTCCAATCCTGCGATACAGTAGTACAACCAACATAAAGTGCAGATATGGCAAAATATACAGCCCTTACTTTTGCTCCCGTACAGGGATTCATTGAAAAATCGCGCAAACTTAGGGATTTATACGGTAGTTCCTTCCTGATCTCCTACCTAGCGGAAGCAATTTGCAAGGAAGCAGAAAAAAAAGAATACGAAGTCATAGTCATATCCCCAGCTTTAATTAATGTTACTCAAGGAACACCGAATCAAATCATTATTAAAGGAGATTTTGAGGAAAAAATTGCCAGAAAAGCCATGAAAAAAGCGTGGCTAGCCGTCTGCGAAACTTGCCGCCAGTGGATTGAAGATAACGTCCAAACTTGTGGCCAATATTATTGGCATCGAAATTGGCAATCTTGGGGGAATTATGCCTGGGAGTTTTTCTGGGGAAGCGGTGATACTATTGGTGCAGCAAGGGAAGCTGTTAACGAAGCCAAGAGATCGCGCGATTGGACTGGTATCAACTGGACTGGGGAAAGTTCGACGCTATCTGGCGCTGATGGCGTAGCCTGGCCGGGAATGGGAATAGGAAACCCACAAAAGACAAACCGCCACAAACAAAAGCAAGAAATTGCCGACTTTTATCAGCGACTTAGTTACAGATTAGGTGAAGCATTTATCGAAACAGCAGAACCTAAACTTACCATAGCTGAGGATAAATTAGCCGAAAAGACAAAGGAATACGGTGAGGGATTTGTTGACCCAGATGAAGAGTTAAGCATTCCTGAATTAATCAAGCGCCTGATTACTCATATGGCAATTGCTAAGCTAATTGTCACCAATCTTAAAGAAGAAATAGACCGAAAATCCCCCGAGGTGCAAAAAGAAATAGACCCGAATTTTCCGGCTCTCCTAAAGAAACTTGAGGAGGAATTGAATCCTGAAAGCTTTACCGATATCAGTCGTTTAAAAAAGGGAAAACAATACTGGACTGGTTGGTTTCAGGGAGATGGCGATCGCATGGGCGATTTACTCAAAAAATTGTCAGAAGATCCAGACAGTGAACCGGGAAAACTCAAAGAATTCAGCGAGGCAATGATGAAATGGGGCGAATTTAAATTCAAGCCTGCGATCAAAGAAGCAATTCCCAAAGCCGAAGGCCGCACTGTCTACGCTGGCGGTGATGATTTTATGGGTATCTTTTATGATATACCTAAAAAAACGCCATCCGCTCAATTTATCCCCTTGACAGGACAAGAATGCGTCAACTGGTTTGCTTCCGAATTTCCCAGTGTTTGGAAAGAACACAAGCAGGAAATCAGTGTTAGCGTCGGCTTTGTCTGGACAGCCCCCAATGTTCCGCAGCGTGATGTTTTGCAGCATTGCCGCTTCGCTGAAACATCAGCTAAAAACAACGGCAAAGACCGCATGGCTATCCGTATTTTATTCAACGGCGGTACTCATATCGAATGGGTTTGTCCTTGGTGGTGTTTGCCAGTTTTGCAACACTATCAAGATAAAGATGGTAACACTTCATTATCCGCAGAAAAAGCAACTAATAAACCAAACTGGACTCACATATACAATGATGTTGCTACCTTAGAATCTCGGAACGCTTTTCAAGGTAATACTCAAATTGCTGAAGCCCTGTTTAAAATTTACTTCCCTGAGTGCGAGAATTGGATTAATCAAGATAATTGGTGGGTAGATTGCTATAAAGATGGATTGAGAACCGGGATTTTGGGGCATGAAAAGAAGGATGCAAAAAAAGATGCCACAGAACTGTTTAATGAGTGGTTTATTAACTTAGCCAAGGTAGGATTTCACTTATGTCCATAAACTCCAATTCTCTTCCAGCAGAGACTCAAGAGCCAACACCGCCTCTTTCCCACTTAATTACTATCCAACCGTTGGGTTTACTTTATGGCAGTGCGGGTCGGTTTCTTTCTCCAGAAAATTTAGTTGGGCGATCGGGTTCCAGCTTCCCGCCCAGCGCAGCAACGTTGTCGGGTATATTTGCCGCTGCCGCTAAATTGGAAGGCGAAGATATCACAGACTTGCAATTAGCAGGGCCGTTTTGGGCGTGGAATCGCAACCCGCAAAATTTTTATGTTCCCACACCTTTAAACTGCTTAGTGAAGGAGCAAAAAATTCAGCACCAAATAGCGTGGTACCAAGAATGTCAAAAATATCAAGAGCCAGGTAAAGAATGTAAAGAACAATGTAAAGGGCGATGGTTCTCGCAAATTAGGGTATGGCAAAATATCAAAGAAAAGTTAGTAGGGTTGGATTTATGGCAAACGCCACCCAATGATAAGTTTCAAACCAAAACTTGGTTGCCAATCAGACATTGGAAGCGAATAAGACATAAAAAAAATGAAGAAAAAAACTTATTCACCGAAAACTTACCCCCAGAAAAAAGTTGCTTTCCAAAACTTAAAGTTGAATCAGCTCCTTGGCAATTCGTTCCTCATTTGCATCCGCGCCTGCAAGAGAATCAAAGACGAGTTGTAGATCCTGAAGAAGAACGGGAAAGAGGCAGTTTGTTTTTAGAAAATGCAGTGCAGTTAAATCCTGATGCCTGCTTGGTTTATCTGTCAAATACTGCCATTCCCGATGGCTGGTATCATTTTGGCGGTGAGGGTCATCTAGTAGAGTTGCGCTGTCAGAAAATCTGCCCAACAGTTGCTAATTTGTTCAATGAAGATTTAGGGCGCAGCTTTGCATTAATCAGTCCTACAGTTTGGGGTTCTAACCGCCACTCTTACAGGAAACCAATGGTACAGAAAAAAGAGGATAAAAATAACGAGTGGGTTGAGGCTTGGGACTGTGAAACTTTGCTGACAGAACGTCCTTTTTCTTTTAGATATCGCTTCGGAAATCCGATAGATGAGGAAACTGACGAGAAGGTAAATAGCAAGGAAAAGTTGCTTTCTCGCGGGCGCTATGCCGTGCCTGCTGGCAGTGTTTACGTGTTAAAGGAACCTCTCTCATCTTGGCAAGAATGGGAGGAAGCTTGGTTTCCTACAGAAGGTGTTTCTTTTAAACGTTGGGGTTGCGGGCTAGCCCTGCCCTTGGAAAGCGCACTTGTTCAAAATTCCGAACAAGAAACTGCTACTATTTCTGAAAAATTATCAATAGGCGGCAATTAAATGTATCGCAAAGCTTACGGAATTATTGAAACTTTGGCACCGCTTCATGTGGGTGCGACGGCGGGGGAAGAAACGGGGAATCTGAATTTGATTTTCCGCGATCAGTTTACGCAAACTGGGATTATTCCCGGTAGTTCGATTCGGGGGCGGTTTCGGGCTGATATGCGAGATATTGATAAAGATTGGGCCAACGAATGCTACGGTCACGAAGCAAAGAAAAACGACCCAGAAAGTACAACTGAAGCACAAGTAAAATTTGAATATGCTTCCTTAATTTGGCTTCCCGTCTTTTGTCCCGGTCAACCAGTTGTTTGGGTAACTTGTCCCAGATTACTTAATCGTTACCAACAGATAGCACAATTACCTGGTAATGATTTACCCAAACCTTATACCGTTCAATTGCAAAGACCACGCAAGGTTTTATTTTTCAATCTGGGATACTTAAATACATTAAAAAATGTAACAAAAGATGATGCCATAAATCTGTCAAAATGGGTTCCGCAAAACCTGAAATCAGTCCCTGATAATTTAGTTGTTGTCGATAACAAAGACATAGGTATCATTCACGAAATGGCACTGTACCGTCAAACTCGTACTAAGTTAGAGGATGATGTTAAAAAAGTTGAAAACTTTTTTGGAGTAGAAGCTTTGCCGGAAGGCAGTATCTTAGTTTTTCCAACGGCGGTGAAAGAGAAAAAAGAGAAAAAAGATAGCACTCCAGAAGTGAAGTGGAAGGAGGCTTTAGAAACAACTGAATGGGGATTTGCTGAGGACAATAAAGTTGCCACTAAAGAGCTTTATTTTGGTGGATTAGAATCTATTGGTTTTGGTCGCTGCAACGTTAATTTAAAAGGTCAGTATTTTAACTTGGAGAAAAACACATGAGTTGGCAACCTTATGCTTTAGATAGCAGAGCAAGAAGACTGGTGACAAGCCAAAGCGCAAACTCGCTTAGAGAAGCTTATAAAATGCGCGAAGCTGTTGCTTTCGGACTCGAAAGGTTTTGGGGCGAATCGATGCGATACAGAACTAACCAAGAAAGGTTTGAAGAACAACAAAAATTGGACAAAGCTGAAATTGAGAAAGCAAAAGCAGGCTATTGGGAAGATGTTTGGAACGAATTAGTAGAAGTTATTAAAGAAGATATTAGTTTGCCTGAACATAAAGATGTTAAAGTCGGCAACAATCAACTCTGGAACTTATCCCGCGACAGTCAGGAAGTAGCTCTAGCAGTTTTAATTCAACTGTGCGACTGTTTAGTTTGGTGGACACAACGTTACAAATAGTTATTTTACCGTGACTGAAAAGGAAAAGGACGTGAACTTATGGTAGTAAATAAACAGCAAAACTCTGTTCCCAAAATGTATCTCGCTCAGATAGAGGGGCGTTGCAGTTTGCAATACACGGCGGAAGATGCAGATCGGCAGCAATGGATAAAAGAATGGGTTGACCCGAAGCAAGATGGACATCCCTACCAGCACAGCGAACAAAATATCAAGCTTGGTAAAGATGGCTCAATGTTCCGCATTCAGATTAAATTTCCTTGGCGAGTTTTTAGCAATTGCGGACAAGACAGTATTTTCCGTCCTGTGTTAGGAAAAAATGGCATTCCTTTTATTCCTGGAAGTAGTATCAAGGGCTTGTTTAAAAGAGTGTGTAATGAAACACAAAAAATTCTCTATTGTGGGGATAAAGATCATCCTGGTCGGTTGAGATTTCATGGTGCTTACCCAGTAGGAAACTGGACAGCTAAATGCAGTGTTACAAAGATGGAAAATGGGCAAGCAGTTCAGAATATTTACTATTTGATTGAAGATTTAGTACATCCTCAGCAAAAGCGCCAAGTTGAGAGGGAAGATATCACCAGCGCTAGTGCTTTGATTAGCTTATATAAACCAACGCTGATTTTTGAATTTAGCAGTACCTATAAGCATATTGAGTGGCCAGAGGTTGAACAGCTTTTGCAGCAGGCGCTCTGTAGGGGAATTGGAGGTAAAACCAGTACAGGTTATGGCTTTGGTTCTGTTCCTGACTACACTCAATCCAGTAATGAGTTATTATACAAGGAAGCGTTTCACATTCGGTTAGAAGGAACTGGCGTTAGCTCTAAGCTGCTTAGCGGAAATCCCGAGTTTCGCCCCAATATTTTTAAAGCTGTGCTTAGGGGCCATACCTGCCGCTTATTGGCGGGTGTTTGCCATAGTGAAGAATTAGTTATAAGCAAGGTTGAGCATTTATTTGGCAGTACAAAAGCTCCCGGTCAAGTGCAGATTTATTGGGAGCAATCTCAGCAACCTAGGCATGATAAAGACGGAAGAAAAGCTAGCAATCCTACTTACAAAATTCAAGGAAATTTACATTTTTTAGCTCCCCCAATAGAGCAGGAATTTATCAATTTGGTTCTGCGATTTGCATTTATCATGGGTGGTTTTGGCAAGTCTTGGCGGAGAATTGCCCATGAGGTATTTCATGAAACCTATGTTAAACTACCGCGCAAGTTTGATATCGGTTGTCACTGGAAATGTTTTGATTCGGATTGGGTTAATGTTAGAAATGTTCAGGAATTGATAGCATTTCTTGATAGTTTACAAGTTGGGTGTACCCAATATTTACAATATAATTCAGTTCAGCCCTTACAGCGCTGGAGGGAAGCATGGCATCCCGAGCGCGTTCTCGTTTACAGCCAAGTGGTAAGCGAGTCGCAGATTGTAGAGTTATTTCATGACTCTGTGTTTAAAACAACTCCTGCGATCGGAGGAAGGAAACCAGGCGATCAAAGACCTACATTTGTAAGCTCGGTCTGGCATCGGATGTTACCCCTACCCAATAATCAATACCTGGAAATTGTCACTATCTTTCACGGCGATCGCACTCCCTGGAAACGCCAAGGAACAGACCAGTTAAGTCCTTTTATTGAAGCCATCACATCAGCCTTAGAAATCACTACGCCCACTTGGGGAGACGATTCTAAACTATGAGTATAAAAATCATCACTTTTTTAGGTGCAACACCCGCCACCTTCACTACCACCTACATTTTTAAAGATAAAAATGGCGAGCAGAAAAAATATGAGGGTAAAGTGTTTACAGAAGCACTGCGACAATTTTGCAACTACGATTTGATGTTAGTCTGCGTAACCGAAAAAGCAAAAGCTGTGAATTGGTCAGTATTAGAAGCACTTAAAGATCCCAGAATTCAAGCCATTGATATCCCTACTGGCAATGATACTGCCCAAATGTGGCAGATATTCACAATTATTACAGAGCATATTGAAAGGGGCGATCGCGTGATTTTTGACATAACTCACGGTTTACGATCGCTCCCTTTTCTCGTCTTCTTATTTGCTGCCTATCTCAAAACTGCTAAACAAGTGATTATTAAGGCGATTTATTATGGAGCTTTTGATCTAAAATCAGAAAATAATGGATTAGCGCCCATCATTGATTTATCAGAGTTTGTCTACATGATAGACTGGATTGCTGCCAGTAACCAATTTGTTGAAACAGGAGATGCGAGGCAGCTATCTAAACTACTTAATCCTCATAGTGACAGTTCAGGAGCTAATAAAAAAGCCGCAGAAAGTTTGTTTAACTTATCCTTGGCTAGCTTACTTTGTCGTCCTCTAGAGTTGGGTAATCAAGCAGATGTCTTAGTTAAAGATTTGTTGGAAGCGGAAAAACAGCAGCCCAACCGAGTTGTACCATTTGAAATGTTACGACAACAAGTTAATCAAACATTCAGTTCTTTTGTCGGAAATTTAGATGAGGATGCTCAGGCAGCATTGCAAGCTCAGTTTCGACTAATTCAATGGTACCATAATAACAATCGCCTCATTGAAGCAATGACTTTGGCTAGGGAGTGGCTATTAGCGGCATTCAATTATAAGTTAGAGGGAAGTGTAGATATTGACAATCGAGATACCCGTGAAGATATTAATGAAGCACTTTGGGAGATTAACCGGAATAAACCCCCTAGAGAATTAAAAAAATATGGGAAAATAATTCACACATGGCCGGAAAAAAGGCAATTAATTGCTGTGTGGGATAAAGTACGAACTGTACGAAATACTCTCGACCATGCTGGATATGAAAGACGCGCCCCCAATTCTAGTAAAATAGTTGAGGACGCGAATAAAGCAATCACCTCTTTATCACAGCTAGCAAAGAGTTGGGATTTGGATCATCTCTAAGGACGGTAAACTACAATCTTTTCTCGCAACCCCCAACGTGGTTAGGACATAAATTTGTGGTAGGGGCAAAGCATTCGGGCGATAATTTACTACTAGAAACCAACCTTTGTCAGAATGCGTTCCCCTCCCAGGGTTGAAAAACACCATCGCTTCTCCTCGCCCCTAGTTCCTAGTCCCTAACAAGGACGAGTGCTGATAAAGTTTCCAAGTATCTTCGATGTCTTTAGCTATGCGCGATCGCAAATCAAGTGCTAACAATTCCCCACTCGGAAACTAATTGAATGGAAAAGCCCAGATAGCCTATATCCTGGCAGTCGGGGTTTTTCTGTCTTCACTCGTTGACGGCAGTTAAACGATGAGGCTAGAGAGTTTGCTATCGTTGCAACTAGCTAAGGAAAATCAATTTCCCCATCTTGGATTTGGAACCCCTACAACCCTCAAGATAGGTTCATATCCTGACCCAAGGCTTAAAACTGCTACAGCTTCCTCAGAATATAAGCGTTTCTCCGCCTAACCTCTCCCTGCAAACTCAAGGACCTCACCCTGCACTCTGGGGCGATCGCCTTTTTTGACTTAGAATCGGATTTTGATTATTGCTTCTAACTGCTAGCAGCAGGTAAAGTGCCACCAACCATATTTACCCTTTCTCTTGTGTGCACTGCTGCAAAGTAATGCTCTAGACTCGCCGGGCGATCGGCACCGCCATATAGGGAAACCTTGAACTAGAAAAATAACTCAGGAGATCTTCATTCGTAACAAGTTAAGCCTGTATGGCAGTTGTCAAGGGGATTTCAGAAGATGTCTCAAAGAAATATTGGTTCAGACCTCGCTGTCGATCGGGAAAAGGTGCAACAATTAACTTAATATGG
>Ga0164304_10000131_pt1 | contig 17662 bp, 13 predicted proteins | sample Whisoiple_217_MG_FD_110216 | JGI IMG/M metagenome (GOLD analysis project Ga0164304, IMG submission 110216) | Soil microbial communities amended with pyrogenic organic matter from upstate New York, USA - Whitman soil sample_217_MG | ecosystem: Environmental > Terrestrial > Soil > Agricultural...
CGAACAGATATTGTTCATGAATTCATTTGGCAATGACATACTGAGAGAAACACTGCGTTCTTCGAGAGTGGCAACAGAAGATATCAAAAAGCTTTTCCTGCAATTGGATACGGATGGAAGTAAGGCCCTCGAACGAACTGAGATTATGGAGCTGTTAGGGCTAATCGAAGATATGACAACAGGCGAACGTAGCTCTGAAGAAGTCAGAAGCTACATCACTGATTATCTTTTTAATACTCTTGACTCCGATAAAAATGGCAGTGTTGATTTAGCGGAGTTAGAAGAGTACATATCAACCTATGGGTTGGTTGCTAACCTTAACGTTGCTCAAATCTAAACTTAGGCTCAATAAGCGATAACATCTGTGCTGAGGGTAGGGGTAGTCAAGGCACAAAACCTAGGAAATTTGCACAACCGAAAACTAACTCTACCCTTTTATTTACATCTACCGAGGAAACGCTCTCTGGCAAAAATTGCACGCTTGACCCGAAAGACTATCGCTGGGATATTACTCATCGGAAACCGGGACCCAAATGCTCGATCCCATTTGATATATAGCAATCCTTGCAGGAGTCGTAAATTTTTTACCCCACCCCAACCCGACCCGAACCCGCGGTTCGGGAGTAAGAAATTCACCAATGATTTAGGATTGCTATAGCTAACCGAAGACGATAAGCGCTTAGTCGCCACCGATTACTTGTTTAAGCTCGACAATTATGGTAAGGTTCATTATGAAGGGCAACACAAGATTGATGTCTATGTGCTTGTAATTTTCCGGGCAAGGGTGGGCGCTGCTGTTAAATCAACAGCGATCGCTCAGACTAACTGGTTAAAATCCCCAGAACATGGAATAAAGACATAATCAAACTAATCAACTTATTACTTTATCATTATAAATTGTAGATGTCAAATGGTAGAAGCTATCAAATTTAAGAATAATCAAACCGCCACAGCCGATTGGCGACTCACTCCGGGCTACTTGCATGAAGGCCGATCGGATTTTGAATCAGCACATATTTTGTTAGGTCGTTTCTTAGCCGATAGAACCTCAGAAGACCCCTTGGTAGAAAAACAACTATTTGCCAGCGACGGCATTTTTGAGTGGGGACACGCCAAGCCTTTAGAAAAAGTGATTAATTCACGGTCAGACTTGGATTTTCTACTGTTGCATCCCTATTTGTTACGCAACTGTATTACTATCATCGAACCTTGGGAACACGTAGGCGTTAACGCTAAGGGCGAAGATGTTCGGGCTTCCAAAAATGTCGCCTACATTGCTCAGAAAGTCGCCGATATCGACTCAGTATTACTACCTGTTTGGTCAACAGGAGTCCTCGATCCAGAAATAGTTGTTCCCGCAATTAACTCTGGTTATGCCGTAGTCGTGGAAGGCGGCGATCCATCAACATACGATGCCTCCACCTGGACAAGTCCGGCGTGTCCGCGAGAGGATATGTTTGCATTAGTGGAAAAACTATTGATCTCGCGATCGCCCACCAGTGCTGCTGCCATCTTTATTTGTGTGGGACACCAGTTAGCTGCGGAATGTCATATACGGCTGATCCGCCGTGCAGTTAAAGAAGTTTTGGACACGACATCTCTGGACCGCGATCGCTCAGGCATGGCCCTGAGATCGTTGCAAGAAGTCTGCCAGCGCATCGAAGCAATGGGCAAGACACTCGAAGTCAAAAAGCGTGATGGACGAGTTGTTGCCAATGGCTGGAATGACGAGCATTTTGCCGTGACGCGCAATGAATTAAAAGAAGTAGGCGATCGTGTGTTGTTGCCTTATCAGTCTCCAGACGGCGATGCCTTGGGTATTCCTTGGCAACTCATTCATGCCCACGATGTAACTGCTGATGCACATGAAGGTGTGATTGACACAACGATTCAATACGAGCGTGAAATATCAACTTCGATGTTTCATTCGGATGAAGTCAACGAAGAATCAATATTGTTTGCAAACTGGGCTTACCGCAGTATTCATGACGCTATTGTTCCCTACCGGCACATCATCGCTGGTAGCGCTCTGTCATGGCTGATACAACTGCCCGATTCCCTGGAAATTCTCTGTTCGACCGCAGAGGCAGATGGTGAAATAGTTACCGAATGTTCGGCTACCTGCATTAACTACAAAGACTTTGAAACTAAGAAAATTAGACGCTCGTTTACTTGCCAGTTCCATCCAGAACTGCTCTCGGATTTGCGTGCGATCGGTAACAGTGAAGCTCCCTCCTATTCAACTTTAAAAAATGATGATGGTGTCCGCTTATTTGTCCGACTCCTGTATGCGGGAATGCAAGAGTAATGCTATTAGCTTGCGCTACGCAAATGGTGGCGCAATTACTACTTTGAGGGATGAAAATGACAACTGAACTGAAACCATCACAGCCACAGATAGAGCAGACACCAGGTGCGATCGGGCAGCGACTCCAAGGGACTATCGGACTAATTTCCTTATTTCTGGCAATCTTTGCCTTATCCTTTGCCGCCATCTTCATCAGATTGAGCGAACGGGAACTAGGTCCGGTTGCGACAATATTCAATCGCTTCTGGGTAGCTACTGCGATCTTAGGATTAGGGAATCTGTTCAAGACATTGAGCGAAAGAGACTCCCCCGACTCCCCTCTCCAAAAGCAACATTACACCAGCAGCGATTTAGTCTTGTTGCTGGCAATGAGTGTTTTTTTCTCAAGCACCTTAATCAGTTGGGCTTGGTCTCTAACTCAGACCAGTGTGGCAAACTCTAATCTATTACATAACGTAACCCCGCTTTTCACCACGGTGATAGGATGGCTGTTTCTCAGTCAATCTTTTGATGGCAGATTCCTCATTGGCATGGTAGTCGCCATCAGCGGATCGATCTTAATTGGACTAGGTGATTTGCATATAGGGAGTGATAACTTTACAGGTGACTCACTTGCCATCCTATCTGCCGTCTTTTCTGCAGCCAATCTGCTGACTGTAGAAAAACTTCGAGCCAAGTTTTCAGCGACAACCATACTTTTGTGGTGTTCCTTTGTCGGGGCCGTGTTAACTTTCCCCATCGTTCTGCTAACGGAAGATGTACTTTTTCCCTCTTCTTGGGCTGGGTGGTTGGCAATAATTGCCCAAGCCTTGGTCTGCCAAGTTGTGGGTCAAAGCCTTCAGGCTTATAACCTCAAAGGATTTTCTTCTGGGTTCGTTGCCGTGTTCTTGTTGGTAGATCCAGTGATTACTGCCATACTTGCTTGGATAATCTTTTCGGAAGAGTTAAGCCCTCTGAACTGGTTGGCTTTTTCTGTAGTTTTGGCAGGCATATACATCGCCAAGCCGAGTAAAGTATCTGACAAAGTTACCCCTTTGGGAAGTTAAAAATAAAAATATATTTCTTCTGTGTTTAAGCAATAGTCCGGACTGTTTTTACTTCGTAGTCTAAAACCCTCGATTTTCCGTTGGTATATCGATTGCCTTGGAGCCTTGAAACCCTTATTCTACGGTTGGCAATCAAAAACTGTCCGAAGTATTGTTTAAGTAATGGAGGTTTTTAGCCAGATGGAAATCATTTTGAAACAAATTAAGGAAACGCTACTTGATTCAAACATAACTATTGTAGACATACCGCTGACTAAAATAGTTCTCGTCGTCACTATCCTCACGCTCACACAACTGTTGAGAGGATTGTTCTTTTCGATTGCCATCAAGAGAATCAAGCTTCTTACTAGCGGAACGGAGACCACACTGGATGATGAGTTAGTCGAGATTCGGGAGCAACCATTAGGGTGGCTAATTTTCATCGCTGGACTTTGGATAGTGCAGGTGATTTTGGCAGAGAATCTAAAGCCTCAAGTAAGCGAGACGCTAGCTAAGATTCTCAGTCTGAGCGCTATTGTTGCGGTTGCATATATTGTTTACCGCGCCTCTCCACTGTTGGGAGAGATACTGAGAAAACTGACGCTGAACACCAAAACCGAACTAGACGACTTGCTCGTACCCTACGTGCCTCGTCTGTTTCAGACGGTGGCACTCGCTGTTGTAGTGTTAAAGGCGAGTGAGTTGTTGTTAGGAGCATCTGCAAGTGCGCTCATTGGTCTATTAGGTGGAGCGGGAATCACGTTCGGTTTGTTGCTTAAGGACATTATCTATGACTGGTTTTGTACCATCATTATTTACACGGATAATCTATATCGACCTGGTGACTGGGTGATTATTGAGGGAATAGATGGTAATGTTCAAGTCTTAGAAATTGGCATCAGAACTACAAAGCTTCGTCTAGCAAAATGGGATTCTATCAAAAAGATACCCAATTCCAAAATGATTACTGGGATTGTCGAGAATTGGTCGCAAAATCCCGGTTCTGAAGAATCATTTGGGATTAATTTAACTCTTAAAATTGACAGTATTTCTGCGGAAAAAACTTCGCTAATTTGCAAGGCAATTCAGAAAGTACCTAGCTCTATCGATTCCTTACATGAAAGATGTTTTGTTTGGCTAGACAGACTTGAACAGAATGCTCGCGTCATAAATATTCGAGCCTTTAATAACAATCGCGATTTATACTTTGACGCCTGTCAAGACTTGAATTTAGCCATCTTAGCACTACTGGAAAAAGAGGGTATAGATACCCTGCATCTGGAATTTAGAACATACCTCGAAAGCTATAAGCAGAATTGGGAAAGAACTGGTAAATCAATAAATTGACGTTGCACTTTTCTAGGGATAAGGTCGCGCGATCCCTACCTGCGTTGCCAACGCAGGTAGCGATTTCAATGTTCTACTCGCATGAAGTCAACCAAGAACCAATCCTGTTTGCGAATTGGGCTTACCGCACTATTCATGACGCCATTTTTTCGTATCCGCCTATCATAGCTGGTAACTCTCTGAGTTGGCGAATACAATTGCCCGACGCCATTAAAATTATTTGTTCAACAGCAGAGGAAGATGGTAAAATAGTTACCGAAGGTTCAGAAACCTGCATTAAGTACAAAGACTTTGAAACCAATAAAATTCGACGCTCCTTTAGTTGCCAGTTCCATCCCGAACTGCTGTCATATTTGCGTGGGATTGGTAAAAGTGAAGCTCCATCTTATTCAACTTTAAAAAGTGATGATATGGTATCCGCTTCTTTGTCGAACTACTGTATGTAGGAATGCAAGCATGATAGTTTTAGCTTGCTCCTTCACTGGCGGCGATGAATTGGACAAACTCCATATCAACCACTGAGGTTAATTTAACGATGGATACTCCGAGAAAAATTTTAGAGGAATTGCGACGAGTCTTTACCAAGATTGCTGGAAAAGACCAACAAATCGATCGCTCAGAGTTTAAGAAAGCTATGGGGCTGAAAGACGAATATTTTGTTGAGCGAATGTTTGCGATGTTTGATAACGATAAAAGTGGCGTTATCGACCTCGAGGAATTTTTGAAAACAGTAGAAGAACTTGTCTTTGCAACGGAAGAAGAAAAACTGAAATTTGCTTATCAATTGCACGACATAAACGGGGATGGTTCCATCGAAAAAGACGAAGTTTCTCACTTGATTGCTGCTAGCTTGAAGGAAAATAATTTAACCTTTCCGCCGGAACAAGTTACCAGTCTGGTTGACATTTTGTTTTTAGAAGCTGATACCGATAAAAGTGGCGAAATTTCTTTTGAAGAGTTCAAAGGTTTAATCGCAAAGCATCCAGATCTGCTTGAGGCGATGGCAGTTAGCCCCGTTAGCTGGTTAAAACCTCGCCAGCCAGACGACGACGCCATAGCAGTTGCGCCCACAGAGAAAAGGTCGCGAAAGTCGTACATTAAGCATTACATTCAAAACAACTGGGTCAAGATCGCTTTTTTGTCCCTCTATCTTGTTGCCAATCTGGTTCTTTTCTTTGGGGCGGTCGATAGATATGCAAGTCTAGGCGCAAACGTGTACGTTCAAATTGCGCGGGGATGTGGCGCAGCGCTCAACTTCAACGGGGCACTGATCCTAATTCCCATGCTGCGGCATTTTATGACTTGGCTTCGCAAAACCAGCATCAACAACTATCTGCCGATAGATGAGGGCATCGAGTTTCACAAGCTCGTGGGTCAATTCATGTTTGCCTTTGCGATCGTCCATACGATCGCGCATTTCCTCAATTACACCACATTGCCGGTTCCCTTTGCAGAAAGTCTTTTTGCAACAAAGGCTGGCTTGTCAGGATTTTTATTACTGCTAGTTTTCTGCGTTATGTGGGTGACTGCCCAAAGTCCAATCCGCAAAGGCGGAAAATTTGCGCTTTTCTATACAGCTCATATGTTGTACGTCGGGTGGTTTGCCCTGGCGTTAGTTCACGGACCAGTTTTTTGGCAGTGGGTGTTGTTACCTGTGGTGGGATTTGCGATCGAACTGGTTATTCGCCGGCAGAATACAAAAGAGCCTGCCTATGTAGTTAATGCCTCTTTACTCCCCTCCAAAGTTCTAGGTTTGGAAATTGCACGTCCGAAATCTTTCCACTATCAACCAGGGGACTACGTGTTTGTTAAATGTCCCAGTCTCTCCAAATATGAATGGCATCCATTCACAATTAGTAGCGCCCCCGAAATGCAGGATGTCTTATCCGTACACATACGCTCTGCGGGCAGTTGGACTGGAAAATTATATCAACTTTTCCGAGAACAGCACGAGCAATGGATACGGTCAGGTAACTCTAAATACGAGCCTGGAGTGCTTGTCCATTTAGATGGACCCTATGGGACACCAAGTACCCATATCTTTGAATCTAAGTACGCTATTCTCATCGGTGCGGGTATTGGCGTAACTCCATTTGCTTCTATTCTCAAAAGTATGCTGTACCGAAGCCAACACGGTTCTTCAGGAATGCGTTTGCAAAAGGTACATTTTTACTGGCTCAACCGAGAGCAAAAAGCGTTTGAATGGTTTGTGGAACTCTTATCCAGAATCGAAGCCCAAGACACTAACAACTTATTTGACATTAATTTGTATCTGACAGGTGCCCAGCAAAAGTCTGATATGAAATCCAGCACCCTATTTGTGGCAATGGATTTGATGCATTCTCAAACGCAGGTTGATTTGATTACAGGTTTAAAAAGCCGTACACAAACTGGTCGTCCCGACTGGGAAGAGATTTTCCGCGATGTAGCACAGCAACACGCGCCCAATAAAGTTGACGTATATTTCTGCGGTCCTCCTGGACTCTCGCTACAATTGAGAAATCTCTGCCATAAATACGGGTTTGGCTATAGGAAAGAAAATTTCTAGCAAAACTTCTGGCAATTGATTTACGATCTTCAGCGAGAGTCATCAGTTTAGGACTTACACACAAAGCGGGTTTCTTTGACGTAATTTCGGCTTTATGGCTATTTCTCCCAGTCTAAAAACCCGGTTTATTTGAACTTTTGCCTAATTCCTGAACTTGCTCTCCGTCATCTCCAAAAAAACCTCACTTGAATATCGAAAAACGAGGAAAATATCCAATGAAGTTAGACAAGTTTACCCTGGTCCAAAATATGGCATTTCTAATAGCCATTCCACCGGAAAGCAACCTGGCAAAATTGCTCCACTTTTGCTTGGTGACCAAGGTTAGAAAAAAGATGACCGGAACAGAACTCTTAAAAATAACCTCTGAGCTAATGGAAAACCCATCTAATTTGCCCTATTGGACTCAAGAGGTGATGGGACTCGATTTAGATTACAGCAGTGCCGAGTGGAAAGCTTTAGGAGAAATGGGCATAAACGATGCAGGAGAGTTTATGGCTATGGTGTCTCAAGAATTGGAAAATTTGAGTTTGTAATATCTGCCCCTGGGGTCAGCAAAGAAACTCTCTTCCAACACTATAGTTAAAAAACCCTATCTAAAGACAAGGGACCGTCAATTTTCAATAGAGAAACAAAAATATGTCTTTAAATGTGGAACTTTTAGAGCAAAGTTTCGATAAAATCAAACCTCGTGCTGATGAATTTGCCGCTAGCTTCTATGAAAGATTGTTTACAACTCACCCAGAGTTGAAACCGCTGTTTGCCAAAACTGATATGGAAAAGCAACAGAAAAAGCTCATAAGTGCTCTGGTTTTAGTAGTAGAAAATCTCCGTTCTCCAGAGGCTTTAGGACCAGTTCTCAACGCACTGGGAGGCAGACACATCGGTTATGGAGTAATTCCCAAATATTACCGTCCAGTTGGAGAAGCACTACTGAGTGCTTTTGAGCAGTATCTCCACCAAGATTGGACTATGGAAGTCAAACAAGCATGGATCGATGCCTACGCAGCGATTACTGCTTTGATGTTAAAAGGCGCCGGTGTAGAAACGACACCTGAAGAAGTTCAATTAGAAACAGAGATTATTCCCGATAAACAGGTAAGTATAGCAGCTAATCACCAACTAGAATCAGTTCCCGAAAAAGAGCCAAAATTAGCCGTAGAGGTACTGGAAAGCAGTTTCGATAAAATCAAACCTCGTGCTGATGAATTTGCCGCTAGCTTCTACGAAAATCTCTTCATCGCTCACCCAGAAATTCAACCGCTGTTTGCCCATATGGATCTAGAAAAGCAACAGAAAAATCTCATAAATGCTTTGGTATTGGTAGTAGAAAATCTCCGCTATCCACAAGCTTTAGGGCCAGTTCTCAAGGCCTTGGGAGGCAGACACATCGGCTATGGAGTAATTCCCAAATATTATGGTCCAGTTGGAGAGGCACTGCTGATGTCTTTTGAGCAGTATCTCCAAGAAGATTGGACTCCCGAAGTCAAGCGGGCGTGGACAAATGCCTACAGAACAATTATTGGTTTGATGTTAAAAGGCGCACGTGCAGATTCTTCACCAAAGGTTGTCGCAGATCAAAAAGAGGTCACCCAGCATCAGCCACAAGAATCACAGACACAATTACTGAACGAATCTAAGCCAATCGCGCCACCAACCGAGGAACAGAAAAAGCCTTTAGTATTAATTCAGTTGGATGGTGAAATTATCCAAAAAACGCTCTCGAAAATAACTGATAGTTATCAGAAATTTCAAGGTCAATCATTCATTCAGCGATTGGGTGAAGTTCTCAAAGGAATTTTAGAAAAATTCATTGATAATTTTTGGGCACAACCTGCCTGGTTAGTTGCTAGTGTTTCAGCCGTTCTGTTCATCATAATTTATGTGGCGGCAGACGATAATTCTCTGATTGGAGAGATCTTGCAGAGTGTTGATGCTCTTAGTATGGTCGTTGCTTTAATTTTATTCATTAAGGAAGCTCCCGATCGCCGGAAGCAATTTCATTACCAAGCTTGGAGTATAGTTGATGCAGCACACGGCGTAAAAGTTAGCTATGCAAGAATTCTGGCACTCCAAGATTTGAATGAAGATGGTGTTTCTCTCAGAGGTCTAGATGCTATTGGTGCAGACTTAGTAGCTATTAATCTCTCTCGGGCAAATCTAAGTGAAAGCAAATTGAGTGAAGCCGACCTCAGTAATGCCAATCTGAGCCACGGTAATCTTAATAATGCTAACCTCAGTCAGGCTAAATTGAGTGGTGCTAATCTCAGTGATGCCAACCTGAGTTTTGCTTGCTTGAGTCAGGTTAATCTCAGTAGTGCCAACCTCAGCGGCGCTAATTTAATTTGTGCGGACTTGAGTAACGCAAATATGAGCGGCGTCAATTTGACGAATGCTAGTTTGAGTGGTGCTAACCTGAAGAGTGCTTACCTAAGTGGTGCAAATCTCAAAGGTGCTAAAGTTAGCATTTCTGACCTGAGTGGTGCTTTGCTCACAGGTGCTGTTATGCCTGATGGGTCGAAGTATAAGTCTCTGGAAGATGGGGTGACAGATAAATAAATTGATGCCAACTTTTTTATGACTTTGAGGTCGGCTGTTCTACTAAAAGGGTGACGACCCCTTGGGGAGAAAAGCTTGGGCTTACTGAAAGCCGATCGCTACTATAGCCTTTCTCAGTAACATGTTCCGACGTGCATAGGGCATAGGCCTCCGTGGGCATAGGCCTCCGTGGGCATAGGGCATACCTCACCACGCGATCGAACCGCTATATAGCAATCCTAAATCATTTGTGAATTTCTTACTCCCTCCCCTTAGTAAGGGGAGGGTTGGGGTGGGGTAAAAAAATTACCGATCATTTAGGATCGCTACTAATGGTGAGAGATTACTCTTTGATTTCTGAGACATACAATGTCCGCTCAAGAAGTTGTTTTCTTGCTCAATGAACTGGCAACAGGCTTTGATGAAATGACAGAAAAATACGGTATGCCTGCGATCGCTGCCCTGTGCTATGGTTGAGTTTATATTCCGTTATCTGTAATTTGGGTGGAATTGGGCAAATTCAAAGATTACGCCTTAAACCGCTGCATTTAGGCGGAAAACTCCTTTAATTTATTTGCTCAAAACCGACAAACCCATAAGCAAGCCTCATTCTATGGCCACCACAACCGACGAGCCATTACCCTTACACGAACTTATTTCGCGGATTTTAGCACCGGAACCCTCATTCCAGAAGCCGAAGGGACTTCTATCGGGACTGGGTACGATGCAAGCCCTCAATCAGCGCCTCGCAAATCAACCCCTGCTAGATTTCATCAACGCCACTTTACGTGGGATTGGTCAAGTCATTTTCGTCAACAACCCCTTAAGTGGATTGCTAATCCTCGCTGCTATGTTCTTTCAGTCTCCCTGGCTGGGGGGCATGAGCTTAGTCGGGACGGCCAGCGCAACGCTAATGGCGATCGTCCTCAAAGCCAATCCAGGAGCCATCCAGAATGGGATCTTCGGGATCAATGGAATGCTTGTTGGTGCGGCGATGGCGTTCTTTGGGGGGTTTGGTAATGGAGCCTGGAATCCTGTCTGGGCGATCGCCGTCATTATCATCTCGGCTCTCACAGCCGTGATGATGGAGACGGTAGGGACGTGGTTTGCCACCCGGTTCAGAGTGGCTCCACTGGGCATCCCATTTAATGTGCTGATGCTGACCTTTCTACTCCTGCTGGCATTTGTACCCCAACCCTTCTTCGATCTGGGGCCGCCGCCGCCCCCTTTTCCCGCTGGTGCGATTGACGGATTTCGCTTGATCCAATCGCTGCCGATGGGTCTGGGGCAGATCTTTTTCTCAGACAAGCTTGTTTCAGTTTTGCTAGTCGTCCTAGGCATTGCCATCTGTACCCCGATTGGGGCAGTCGTGGGATTGCTGGGTTGCGCGATGTACCTGCTAGCGGGTTTGCTGCTGGGAGCCAAGCCGGGTGAACTTTATACGGGTTTGTGGGGCTACAATGCAGCTCTCACCGCGACGGCAATTGGGGGAGTGTTTTACACGCCAAACCGTCTCAGCATTTCGATCGGTCTGATCTGTGCTTTCTTGGCATCGATCGCCAGCATTCTCTTAGCACCCCTGTTCTCGCTGCTGAAGCTACCCCTTCTGTCCGTGCCTTTTTCCCTTGTGACGATTGGGTTCTGTCTGATTTTGCAGCGATCGCTGCCTTCACTCGTACCCGTGGTTCTGCATACAGTGGCGAGTCCAGAAGAACATCGACAGCGGTTCCGTGCAGCCAAGGAAACTATTGCTAGCTTCCGGCAACAACTCAGAGCCGCGCTTCAGGGGCAGCAACGCCATATCTTGTTTGAGCAGGCAACTCCTGCGATTAAAGGCGATTTGCGCTACATCTTCGATGCAATCGATCGCGATCGCAGTGGGTTTCTCTCAACCCAGGAGCTTGCAACTCACTTGGATCAGGCAGGAAAAGTCCTCTCTGAGGGTGAACTTACCTATCTGTTCAACTGCATGGATAGAGATGGCAGTGGTGCGATCGACTTTGAGGAATTTGGCGAATTAATGTTGCGCCATCAACGGCTGATGTCGAGATATACAGAATTTGTCACATATTTTCTACCCATTGATGCCGATGCAGATGATATTATCAGTATGCACGAGATGAATACGGCACTACGCAGTTTGAGAGAGCCACCTCTATCTGAGGATGAAATCACATTCTTACAAGAGCAAACAGGAAGCCAGCCATTAACCTGGAATCGGTTTATTGAAGTGCTGCTGCTGACTTGAAGAGCGATCGTAGCCTCGATCTTATGCCACTTGTTTATAATCAGGAGAAAAAGTATGGAGTCTTTAGAGAATCCGATCGCAATAGAACAGTCTTCCCATGAATACAAAGCAGATCTTCTCGTTGTTGCCGCTTTACATAAAGAAAAAAAATGGCTTCAAAAAGTTTTTGATGTTGAATGGAGAAATGTTGAAAGAGATGGTGTGATTTTTCAAGTTGCCGACTATAAAATAGACGACAAAACATTCAAAATAGTTGCAGTTTCCCAACTACATATGGGGATGCCCCAGGCAGCAATTTTAACGACTAGAAGTATTATGTTGTGGTCTCCTTCAGTGGTTGTCATGACAGGAATCTGTGCCGGAGTAGAAGGTCAAGTCACTATGGGCGATATAGTGGTTGCTAATAAGGTATTTGACTATGGCTCTGGAAAAGTTGTTAACGGAAAACTACGACCTAATTTTGAACCGGTTCAGATTGATTCTTGGATTTGGCAACTTTTAGAGCTATTCAGACATGATGAGGCTGTCCTGGAGCAAATCGATCGGGAATATCCTCTAGATGATGGTCGTCCTGGCAGTCCTTTGGTCGCTCACTTGGGTTCTATGGGTTGTGGATCTGCTGTTGTCGCAGATGCAGCAATGATTGAAGAAATAGTGCTGACTGAAAGAAAACTATTGGCTCTTGATATGGAGTCTTATGCAGTGGCTTTAGCGACAAGCCTGAGTACAACACCCACAAAAAGGATCGAATTTTTTATTGTGAAAAGTGTTGTTGATTTTGCCAATAGTTTGAAAGGAGATACTCATCATAACTACTCCTGCTATGTAAGCGCCGCTTTCATAAAAAAGTTTTTGGATCGTTATTATCGTCAATTGTTTTTGGATAATGCCTGATCGGACTTTTCTACAATCATCCCTTACTTGAGGAACCTTATCCTATGACAACTCCACTCACTCATCCCAGAATCATTCTCGACACCAAGCCGGGCCCAGATGATATCTATACTTTCCTTTAGCTTCTGAGCTCAGTCAAATAAGGACTCGCTGAACTTGTCGCCGTTACTTCCGCAGATGGCAATGTCCCTGCTAAACGCACCTTTTCTAGTGCTAGCCAAATTTTAAATTTAGCAGGGTTCCCACAGATTAAAGTGGGTCGCGGTGTCCCCATCAAACAAGTTGTGGAAGATGCCGGACATATTCATGGGTCGGATGGGATGGGCAATCTGTCTCATACTTTACCCCCAGCCACCCATAATTTTGATGATGCTGGCCACTGGGCCGAAATCATCATCGACAAGCTAAACGCACCTGCAGGGGAGATTACCATCATCAGCGGCCCCCTGACAAACCTCTTTTTTGGCGGAAACGAAAAGTCCTGGCATCCTCAAAAAAGCCCAAGAAATTGTCATCATGGGAGGTGCTTTCTTCTGTTCCGGTAATGTTACTCCCCATGCCAAATTCAATATTTGGTTTAATGCTGAAGTTGCTCAGACAGTATTTGACAGCCGAGGGGAAATTTTTCACCAGTTTCGTTGAAGATTTGAAGCAGTTCTTCACAACCGCCGAGCTTTCGTGAAGGCGAGATACCCAACTTCTCTAAGAAGTCGGCTATCTGAACTGAATCGGCAAAATTAAACGTGTTAGTTTCACAAAGGTAAAAAATAATGACGACCACAGAACGGTTTAAAACTTTCACTATCTTACATTCCAATGATATGCATGGAGACTTTCTGGCCGAAGCTACGGGACTCGCAGAAGGTCATGTAATTGGTGGAATGGCCTTACTTTCCGGCTATATCAATAAAGTTCGCCAGGAGGAGAAAAACGTGCTTTTTGTTATTTCTGGTGATATGCTTCAAGGCTCTACGATTGATTCGGAATATAAAGGCTTTTCCACCATAGAAATTATGAATTACCTGGCTCCCGACGTAGTGACGCTGGGAAACCACGAATTAGATTATGGGTTGCCTAACTTACTTTTCCTGGAAAAAATGGCAAATTTTCCGATCGTGAATGCCAACTTGTATATCAAAAAGTACAACAAACGCTTGATGAACCCCTATATCATCCTCAATGTGGATGGCTTCGATATTATGTTCATTGGAATTATAACTGAAGAAGCTCTTAAAACATTAAAACGTGACAAAAACATTGGTACATTCGTAAGTCTTGAAGATGCCGCTTCAGAAGTTGGTAAAATTTGCAACGCCTACAAAAATGACGACATTGACCTAACAATTCTCCTGACTCATATCGGTTTTGAAGAGGATAAAAAACTCGCAGCATTGCTAGACCCAGAATGGGGTGTGGATCTGATAATTGGCGGACACTCCCATACATTTTTAGAGCAACCTGCCGAAGTTAACAACATTCTAATTGCCCAAGCCGGAGTAGGCACAGATCAAATTGGGCGTTTCGATATTGTAGTGGATGACGATACTAATAGCATTGTTGAATGGAAGTGGCAGCTCTTACCTGTAGATAATAATCTCGCCGGGCCAGATCCAGAAATCGAAAAGCTGATCGCTACCTTCAAAGAAGGCGTAGATCGTAAGTACAATCGACTGATTGGACGATTAGCACGTCAACTGACCCATCCTAAGCGTGAAGAAGAAACAGAATTGGGGAACTTATTCGCTGATATTTTTGCCCAATTAGATAGCTTAGATGTAGTTTTTGTTGCCAGTGGTTCAATCCGGGGAAAAGAATTAGGACCGGCAGTAACATTGAGCGATCTTAAACAAATATTCCCTTACGAAGATCCTATGCATAAATATAGGGTAACAGGCCTACAGCTTAGAAAAATATTCGCGCATATTATGAGATTGGAAAACCGAATACCTGGTGAAAGTGAGTATCTTCAGGTCAGTAAAGGTGTTCGGGCAGTTTATAGAGACGCGGAAGAAAAGCTGGAATCTTTAAGTATTAATGGACAACCTGTACAAGATGATGGACACTATACCATCTGTATGGATGGCTATCGTTTCCAAAATTCAGAACATACTCTAGGCCTAACCCATGAAGAATTAACAAAATTAGCTGACCCCAAGGTAGTCACAACATCTTGCCAGGATGTCATTGAAGAATACTTTAGTCATCATCAAAATCTTGATAGCCATATCGAAGGAAGATTTGTCTACAAGTAAAGGTTTGAAGTTCTTGCTTTACGGGTTCTACCTGTACGGTCACAATTTACTTCTAATAAGTTTAATGGAGCAGTAATAGCATGATCGCCCTTTCAAATCAGTCCTTTCCAGTAATAGTAGATACAGACGGTGGTGTTGATGATGCCTTGGCTCTAATTATGGCCTTGAATTCACCTCAATTAGACCTGAAAGCCATCACCGTTGTCGCTGGCAATATTAACGTCGAGCAGGCCGCTAATAATGTGTTGCGCGTCATCAGTATTGTGGAGCCAGATACTTCGCCCATTGTTGCCAAAGGCTGTGAAAAACCACTGCTGAAACCTCCCTTCAATGCCGCAGGAATTCATGGGGCAGATGGTTTGGGTGAGTTGGAGCAATTTAAGGAAGCGGATGGTACAGCTCGCTATCCCAAACTTACTACTAAGCCATCTACAGAGAATGCTATCGATCTGCTTCTTTCGGCAGCTAAAGAGTACGATAATCTGACGATTATTGCTTTAGGACCACTCACAAATCTAGCCACAGCGATTCAGAAAGATGGCCCAACGATGAAAAAAATCGGGCGGATTATCATTATGGGTGGGGCGGTTACAGTACCGGGAAATATTTCAGCAGCGGCTGAATTTAACTTTTTTGTCGATCCCGATGCGGCTCAAGTCGTGATGGAGTCAGGTATTCCCATCACATTAGTGGGTCTAGATGTGGCGATGAAAGCTCCTTTACCCCGCCAAGTTGTTGAAGATAATTTACAGCGCCGTCCTTCAAAAGTCAGCCAATTTATTGCGGATTGCACGGGAATTTATATGGCTTTCTACCGTGACAACGAAGGCTTTTATGGGTGTTATTTACACGATCCCTTGGCGATGGCGGTTGCAATAGATCCCAGTTTGGTAAGGACAGAATCGCTACATATGATGGTTGAAACCCAAGGAAGATTCACGACGGGAATGTCGCTAGCCGATCGCCGCGATCGCAGAGATGAGGAAACGAACCCCCCCAATGTACAGGCTTGCTTAGATGTGGATGCTGAACGGTTTATGCAGCTATTCGATCGACTTGTCTGACGAGTGACACAGGTTGTACAATGCCCGATCGGACTTTTATACAATCATCCCTTGCTTGAGGAACCTTATCCCATGACAACTCCACTCACTCATCCCAGAATCATTCTCGACACCGATCCGGGCGGAGACGATATCTATGCCTTTCTTTGGCTTCTGAGCTTGGTCAAATCAGGACTAGCTGAACTTGTCGCCGTTACTTCCGCAGATGGCAATGTCGCTGCTAAACGCACGTTTTCTAGTGCGTCGCAGATTTTAAATTTAGCAGGGTTCCCAGAGATTAAAGTGGGTCGCGGTGTCCCCATCAAACAAGTTGTGGAAGATGCCGGACATATTCATGGGGCGGATGGGATGGGCAATCTGTCTCATACTTTACCCCCAGCCACCCATAATTTTGAGGATGCTGGCTACTCCGACGACATCATCATCGACGAGCTGAACGCAGCCCCAGGGGAGATTACCATTGTAGCGATCGGTCCGCTGACAAACCTCGCTGCGGCGGAAACGAAAAGTCCCGGCATCCTCAAAAAAGCCAAGGAAATTGTCCTTATGGGAGGTGCTTTTTTCTGTTCCGGTAATGTGACTCCCCATGCCGAATTCAATATTTGGTTTAATGCTGAAGCTGCTCAGACAGTATTTGACAGCCGAGATGATATTGTCGTGATGCCGTTGGACGTTACCAGACACTTAATTTTCACACGAGATATGACTCAAGCAGTCACTCAGGCGAATCCAGAGAGTAAACTTTCCCAATTCTTGATAGCTCTTTGTGAGTTCATGATTGGCACAGCCTTGGGTTATCGAGAAACAGCAGGAATTCCAGGCCTTCTTGTCCATGATGCAGCAACCTTGGGATACCTATTTTATCCAGAAACTTTGATGTTGAAAAGGGCAAAAGTTCGAGTTGAAACAAAGGGAGAGCTGACACTGGGACAGACATCGATTGATAGTCGTCCTGCACCGAAAACCGGAGCAAATGCCTGGGTAGCGCTGCAGGTTGATGAGAGCAAATTTTTCACCAGTTTCGTTGAAGATTTGAAGCAGCTATTCACAACCGCCGAGCTTTCGTGAAGGCGAGATACCCAACTTCCAATAGAAGTCGGGTATCTCAACCGCCGAGGCAAAATTAAACCTGTTAGTTTGACCAAGGTAAAAAATAATGACGACTACAGAGCGCTTTAAAAGTTTCACGAGCTTACCTTCCAATGATATGCTTCGAGCTGCGTAAGTTCTGAGTTAATCAATATATCTATCTAAGGAGGCCGAAAAATGGATCTTGATAACTTGACTCAAATCTCCAGACGAGATTTGGAACTGATTGAACTACACCAATTTCAACAACCCATCTACTGTTGCAATGTCACGGCAATTGCCTATGCCTTTACCGCCTTGGGCTATCTGACGACCGTCGATGAAATTTTCTATATCGCCCAACTGCCGATCG
>Ga0164304_10000134_pt1 | contig 17369 bp, 13 predicted proteins | sample Whisoiple_217_MG_FD_110216 | JGI IMG/M metagenome (GOLD analysis project Ga0164304, IMG submission 110216) | Soil microbial communities amended with pyrogenic organic matter from upstate New York, USA - Whitman soil sample_217_MG | ecosystem: Environmental > Terrestrial > Soil > Agricultural...
GAGACACCATTCGCATCATGGCAAGGTTGAGGTTCATGGCCGACGATCGAATGAGGCCGGCTGTTGATCAAATTCGCACGTTCGCCGAGCAGCAGATGCGGGAAACGGGAGTGCCAGGCTATCAGATAGCTCTGGCAGATCGTGATGGCCCGATCGCCCACATCGAGCTATGTCGGGCACTACCGGTCGTACAACCCTTGGGAGAGCAACTTCCGAGTCGTCATCCGCGACGGATCGCTGATATTGATCTGGCCGCAAGGAGCCGAGGACGAGTTGATTCCGCCCTACAACGGTTTCCGCGTTGGGGCCGATCCCCGGATTCCCGAGCGGCTCTGGTTCGACACAATCCTGAAAGGTCGGGCGCTTCAGGCGAGGGATTCGCTCGGCTCGATTTACCACCGATTTTCCCCGCCGTAGAGCCTTCAAAAGGCGCGCCGGGGGACTGAATTTCGTTGACATGCCGGGACCCCGACAGTATCCTTATACGGCTACTGCGGAAGTGGCTCAGCTGGTAGAGCATCTCCTTGCCAAGGAGAAGGTCGCGGGTTCGAATCCCGTCTTCCGCTCTCTTCCGACCCACGCAAACGCGTGGGTCGTTTTTGATCCCCGAACGTTGGGCCCTGAACCCGTCTCAACTCCGCGTTCACATGCCCCCGATTTGGGCCAGGAAACCCTATTGACGCCCTTTCCCGGGTACATAATCATGGGATCACCTTCCTTGTGGGGAGCCGCGTTGGAGCATCCGCGTTGGACACTGTCGTACTTGCGGCACTCTCGGTTCTGATTGCGGTCTCACTGATTCTGCCTCCCCTGATGCGCTACCGGCACCGGGCGGTGCGCGACTTGACCCTGGCCGATATCGGTTGGTTTGGCTCGGCGGAGATGGCCTACCGCACCGTGGCCGTCAGCCGGACCGCGGCGATGACGCAGCTGCGCGACCAGCGGTCATCCGATCCCGACTGGTGGTCTGAGCTCATGCTGCTCTTCGGGATCATGGCCGCAACCGCCACGTCCTGGTCGCTCATCCCTCCCCCGGACCGGCTTCGTGAGCTCGCCGTGCGATTCGATCTCTGGATGGACGAGGTCTCGCAAGCCGCGATCCTCTGCCACGCCGAAACTTCGGCGCATCGCCACAGCGCGTGCGGGCAGAGGCTCCGGGATGCCGATCTATCCTCCCTGGAAGTGACTCGCATGATGGCGGAACTCCGGGTCGCCCTGTTGGAGCACCGGGTGCACATCTCCGATGAGCACACGGCCGCCTAATCGGCATATTTGCCCAGATTCGCATTTTGTAAGTAGGGCACCGCTGCCGATCATCCCACGGATTTGCCCAACTTCCGCCACTCAATGACTTGAAGTCACAATTTTTGCGCTGTAAATTTTCGCTCGACCGACATCATTGGGATGGTAACGAGTCGAACTGGAAAACAAGCAGTCAGTCCCGCGAGGGGCAGCACTGGATGGAGTGCTGCACACCGAAGAGCTGGTCGGTGCCGAGCGTCTGACATGCCCAAAGCGCTAAAGGGGGAAGCGCTCGACATCACACTCTCGTTCATTAGATTCGACCTGTGCGGCTGGCACAGGACAAGCATGGCTGGGTTTGTCACGAATCAGATCCTCTTTTCCGATCATCCGACGCTATTTCCGCGACTCTTGCCCCACATAGGGGTGCTTTCTGTTGCCGATTGATTTCGGCTTGTTCAGTTTTCCAAGGGTGAGTCTGCGTAGCCGGATCGGAGAGTGCATAGGGGACTTCTGGGGACGTGCACCTGGTTCCAGGGCGGGGCAATTCTAGCCAACAGGGTCGAATTGCCCGTACGCACCTAGGAGGTGACTCCACACATGAACACCAATCGCATCCATGCATTGGTCCGGGCAACTGTCGTAGTCGTCTTTCTGGTTGCCTTGTTTGCGCCAATCTTTTCGTGGCAGCGAACTGAAGCTCTCACGCCGAAGATCTCGCTCAGTTCCACGAGCGGCGCCCCGGGAGACGTGATTCGTCTCAACGGCGGGAATTTCCCCGTTACATCATCCGGCTCTCTCTTTTGGGGAGACCATTTCAATCCGCTCGCCATGTTCAAGTCTGGGCAGTCTGGACAGGTCTCGTCGCTCTTTACCGTGCCGGATGTCCCGCCCGGTGAGTACGAGATCCACTCCAGCGCCGGCCCTGCCCTCGCGTCCGTCAACTTTACGGTCACCGAGGGTCAGCCCACGCAGCTGAACGCGAAGCGACGGAAGACGCCGACCCCCGCGAACGACGGCGAAGCTCCGACCGAGACACCAGCTCAGGACCCGACCCAGGCGCCGGTCAAAGAGGCTGCTGCCACGGAAACTACGCCTACAAAGACGGCGACCACGCAGGTAACCCCCGAGAAGAGCATCACGCTGACACCGGTTGCCGATGCCTTTGTCTCGGCGGATACGCCAGCGCAGAACTTCGGCGCCGACCCAGCGCTCAAGAGTGACCGAGAGCCAATGGAAGAGGGTTTCCTGCGCTTCGATGTCAGCGGCACCGGCGGGGTCTCACGCGCCGTGCTCCGCGTCTACATGTCGAATGGTTCCGGCTCGACCACTGAGGTCTACGGCGTCGCCAAGGAGTGGGACGAGAAGACTGTCACCTGGGACACGCGCCCCAACCACATTACCGATCGGATCGTCGAAGTCGCCACCGCGCCGGTAAATTCGTGGGTCGAGTACGACGTCTCGAGCCTGATCACGGGCGACGGCACGTTCAACCTCTCGGTTACGAACCCGCATCGTGATGGCATCGCATTCTCGTCCCGTGAGGGCGGCCGCGCGCCGGAGCTCATCATCGAGAGCGGCGCAAGCAGCGAGCCGACCGTCGCAATCTCACCCACCACGCCTGCAACGTCGACTCCGGCCCCGACCAATACTGCACCGGCCCCGACCAATACTGCACCGGCCCCGACGAACACCGCGCCGGCCCCGACGAACACCGCGCCGGCACCGACCAATACTGCACCGGCGTCGGGTGGATCCAATCTGACGCCAACAGCAACCAAAGCAGCTCCGACGGCAACCACGGCGGCTCCGACCGCAACGGCTCCCGCTGCCAAGTTCGGGGTGACGATCGATTCTCCGGCGAACGGCACGAACGTGACCTCTGCGAAGTCGGTGGCGATCAAGGTCACGGCAACCGGTCCCAACCCGATCAGCAAGGTCGAGTTCTACGACAATGGCAAGCTGGCCGGCACAGAGGACACTGATCCCTTCGCCTATACCTGGGCGGTGGACGCGCAGGCGAACGGCACCCACAAGTGGACCGCGAAGGCATTTGACAAGACAACTGGCGCGTCGGTGACCTCGACTGAAGTGTCAGTGACCGTCAACGTCGCCGACGCCACCCCGGGGACGGCCGGCAAGGTCACCGCCGCGGGCGAGACGGCTCCCGTCCCCAACAGCGGCGACGCAGCGGACGATCCTGCGATCTGGATTCACCCGTCGGACCCGAGCCAGAGCACGATCATCGGCACCGACAAGCTGGGCGGCCTGGCAGTCTATGACCTGAGCGGCAAGCAGCTCTACTACTACGCCGACAGCGCACCGAACAACGTCGACCTTCGATACAACTTCCCGCTCGGTGGAGTGCCGACGACACTCGTCGTGACCAGCGATCGCACGACCGACGCCATTCGCATCTACCGGGTCAACCCATCGACACGCGGTCTGGAGTACATCGCCGCGCGAACGATCAGCACCAACCTTGGCGTCGCCGGCATCACGATGTACATCAGCCCCACCACGGGCAAGTACTACGTCTTCATCGGCGACAACAGCGGCAACAATCAGCAGTGGGAGCTCTTCGACAATGGCGCCGGGAAGGTCGACGCCAGGAAGGTGCGCACCATCTCGATTTCGTCAACAACCGAAGGAATGGTTGCCGACGATGGAACCGGCGCCCTTTACATCTCGCAAGAGGATGTCGCGCTGTGGCGCTACAGTGCTGAGCCGGATGGCGGCGCCGCCCGCACGCAGGTTGCTCCCGTCGACGCCAAGAATCTGACGGCCGACATCGAGGGCCTCGCGATCTACTACGGTGGCCCTGGTTACCTCATCGTCTCCAGCCAGGGCAGCAATGACGTGGCCGTTTATCGCCGCGACACGAACGCCTATGTGGGTCGATTCCAGGTGACTGATGGAACAGTCGATGCCGTCTCCTACACGGACGGTTTGGACGTGACCAACATCTCGTTGGGTGGCAACTACGCTTCCGGACTCCTGGTCATGCAGGACGACCGCAACGACAGCGGCAATCAGAACTTCAAGCTCATCCCGTGGGATCGCGTTGCCGGCGGGTTCAGCACCAAGCTGAGCATCGACACCGGCTACGATCCACGCGGCGTCGGCGGTGGCGGAAGCTCCGCACCCGTGCCGACGGCGACTGCACAGGCGAGCGCCACGGTGCAGAGCTCGGCAACACCGAAACCGACTTCCACGGCCACGCCGAAGCCAACGTCGACCGCGACGCCGAAGCCGGCCACAGCGACGCCGAACGCGACCGGAACCCCGAGCTCGGGCGGTTCGACCGCAACGACCTACTATGTCAACAGCTCAACCGGCAACGATGCCAATGCCGGCACGAGCACGGACAAGGCCTGGAAGTCGCTCACCAAGGTCAACTCCGCTGCTCTCGTCCCTGGTGACCGCGTGCTCTTCGCGCGCGGCGGCTCCTGGACGGGCAAGTTGACGGTGTCGAAATCCGGCACATCGGGCGCGACGATTCTGATCGGCGCGTACGGAAGCGGCAACGCACCCATCGTCACGGGCGCATCGAGCTGCGCGACCTTGTCCGGTTCGTATCTGGTGCTGCAGGATCTGCAGTTGACCGATTGCTCCTGGGCAGGGGTCGAGATCGCCGGATCGCACAATCTCGTGCGCCGTAACATCATCACGCTGAACGTCGCCGGCGTTGTCGTGAAGTCGGGCGCGGTCTCTGACCGTGTCATCTCCAACGAAATTCGCGACAACAACAAGATGTCGGTTCTGACCTCGGGTGGAAACGACGACAGCGGTGCGTTCGGCGTGCTGCTGCAGGGTGACAAGACGGAGGTCGGCTACAACACGATCACCGGGTCCGACGCCTTCTCCTACGACTACGGTCGGGACGGTGCCGCGGTCGAGATCTACGGCGCCACGTTCAGCGACATCCATCACAACCTGGCCAAGCAGAACGACGCCTTCACCGAGCTGGGCAAGTCCACATCGTCGGACAATACCTACGCCTACAACGTAGTGATTTCCTCACTCGAGACCTCGATCTTCGTGGTTACGCGGGGTAGTGGAAGCAGCTACGGACCGATCACCCGGACCACGCTCTACAACAACACGGTCTACCTGACCGGCGCCAAGAGCCAGGGCTTCGTTTGCAGCTCCGGCTGCAGCAGCACGATCCTCCGGATGCGCAACAACATCATCCAGGCGGTCTGGAAGGTCGGCTACGCGGACAACAAGTTCGACGAAGACAGCAACCTGTACTTCGGCGGCATCGCCCAGTTCACCATGGGCGCCAACAGCAAGATCGCCGACCCCAAATTCACCAACCCTGGTGGCGGCGACCTGACGCTCACGGCGAGCAGTCCGGCGATCGACAAGGGTGTTGACGTCGGTTACAGCGCGGACTTTGCCGGAAACGGAGTGCCGAAGGACGGCAACGGTGACGGCAACGCCAAGCCGGACATGGGAGCCTACGAGTACTAGGCACACTCGATATCACTCGCACGACGCCGGTCCAGTGCGGACCGGCGTCGTGCTTTATGCGTGGTTTGGCGCGTAAGCCTCCGGTCGTCCCTCTTGATGGTCCCAGATCATTAGTCGGGCCGTCGGGTTGTGCCCTGGATTGCGATCGATCTCAATGAACGTCATCAGCGGTTGTTCGCTGGTGAGATCGAACGAATCCGCTTGCGTGACCAGCCAACTTCCCGCGTTGAGGCAGATCGCGCTGGAATTCCCGCCATTGACCGGAGCGCAATCTGCCAGGTGCGTGTGGCCGAAGACATAGAACGGTGCGTTGCGTCCAGCATTCGCCAGAATTCGGTCGATCTCGCCGGCGACGTCGCGCAGCAGCGTGGCTCGTTGAGCGGGAGACGATGGAAAGCCGAGGTCACGTTCGCCACTCGAACCGGCTTTGCGACCGGCAATTCTGGTCCGAGCCATCGTTCCAATTCCGCGGCCCAGCCGGCCCCAGAACCCGCTGGCGATCTCCTCGGCGATCCGATCAATCGCGATGACCGCGTCGATCGGCAGGTCCATACGCGTCGCGAAAGGTTCCAGATCCTCTTGTCGATAGCGACGCCGGCGACGGCCGGCAACCGGTTTCCTCATCGCTAGCGCCTGGCCGATAAACCGGACGCTGAACTTGGCCTGACTCGGAACTGAGCGCGCGAGCACGGCCGGATTTCTACCAAGTATTCCAATCAGGTCCGAAAGGCGTATAGTTGATGACGCACTGCGGGCGCCAACCAATTGAGTCAGATGGATGACGTGCTCATCGTAGAGCGCACCGATCGGCCGGGCGGCTCCGGATATCGGCACGCGCTCAATCTCGACGAGCGCAGGGAACGAGTTGATATCGTGATACTGGTTGCCATGCTCCGCGTAGAGTAGATCCGGAATTAACATGAACCACGGGTACCAGCGAATTTCGCCGGCGCCGGCAGGATCCAGGGTGCGTTGCACCGCCGCTCGCACCCCGGGACGCAAGAGCTCCACGTCATGATTCCCCGGCAGCAGGTGCAGGATGCCACCCGATTCCAGGAACCGGGCAAGCGACATGAACACGTCCGGATGTCCCAGGGCGATTTCTCGGAGTTTCGCAACTGCATCGTCATCCGATCCGGCCCGCGTGCCCGGCGCGGAGGGAACGCGTGGAAAATCGAAGAAGTCCCCGAGAATGATCAGATTGAGGGCGTAGTTATCTTCCTCCGCTCGACGACGAATGTCATCGATAAAGGAGGAAAACGCCGCGTCGTGTCTGAACAGCTCCAACCTTGGCTCGGAGCCCTTTTCACGAATGCCTCGGCCAAGGTGGAAATCGCTTGCGACGACAAAACGATCCCCCGATCCAGTCGCGTTGCGCGGTTGTCTGGTGGAGTCTTGTTCCGATTTAGTGCTAATGGATGCCCCCTTAGCGCATGGTTATGGCAAACTGCTGACGAGCTTCCGGTAGACTAGAGCGCATCCACTGAAATCGGGGACTCGCACCGATGGCAAGCTTTGAATCGTCTATTTCAAGTCTATCGCGGACCCTCGGCCGAAACGTAATGTCGTCGTGGAGTCGACCGGCAACGGTATTGGGATGCGTTGCCCTCTGGGTATTGGCCCTCCGTGACATCGACCTGAGTCGAATGAACGACTTCGGTTTGATCTCAGTCCTCTCGCCATTCGACTTCATTGCGCTATTCATCCTGACGGCGAGCTTCTGCATCAGCGTGCGGGATGACTCCGTGCGCGACGCCGTGTTGCTGTTGCACGTGCTCGCGCTCATTTTCATGCTCTTTGGCGTGACCTCGATCATCGAGCAAGTACCCCGCTTCGAATCAACGTGGAAGCACGTCGGCGTCGCCGACTATGTGATCCGGCACGGCAGCGTTGATCCGCAGATTGATGCCTATTTCAACTGGCCGGGATTCTTCATCCTGCTCGCCTACCTGACGGAGATCACCGGTGCGAAGAGTCCGATGACCTTCGCGAACTGGGCACCGGTAGCATTCGAGGTGCTTTACCTGCTGCCCTTGATGATGATTTTCCGCCGCGCGACGAGCGACCGCCGCCTGATCTGGCTCGCTGTCTGGACCTTCTACATCGGCAACTGGATCGGCCAGGATTACCTCTCCCCGCAAGCTTTCAGCTTCTTCCTGTATCTGGTCATCATCGCGATCCTGGTCAACTGGTTCTCGACCTCATCCGACCAACCGCACCCCCTCATTCGCCTGGCAACCCGGTTCAGACTTCCGACCGGCAATCTATCCATGCTCTACAAATGGGCCGCGCCGGCCGACATGCCCTCCAGCGCGTCGGAACGATGGCAGCGTATCGCACTCATATCGGTCATCATCGGCCTCTTCTCCGTCATTACCATTTCGCACCAGCTCACGCCGTTCGCGGTGCTCGGGGCGACGGCGCTGCTCGTGCTCTCCTACCGCTGCAACCTGATCGGGATGCCGCTGGCAATGGCCGCAATTGCGGCACTCTGGCTCAGGTATGGCGCTTCGGCATATTGGGCCGGCCACGGAAGCCAAATCACGAGCGGGGTTGGCAACCTCAACCAGTCGGTTGGGACGAACGTCACCGACCGGTTGAGCGGTAGCCGCGGACACGAGATCGTCGTCTATATCCGCACGGCCATGACGCTCGCCTTCTGGGTCCTTGCGGGAATCGGGTGCTTGGGCCGCATTTTCCGCGGTCACCGCGACTTCACATTTGCGATTCTCGCGGTCGCTCCGTTTCCGCTCGTTGCCGCTCAGTCGTACGGCGGCGAGATGCTGCTCCGCGTCTATCTCTTCTCACTGCCGTTCATGGCTTTCTTCGTCGCGGCGATGTTCTACCGCTCGGAAGAGGTCGGTGGATCATGGAAGACGACTATCACGATCATGGGTCTCAGCGTCCTCGCGCTCAGCCTCTTCTTCGTGACGCGGTACGGGAACGAGCGGCAAGACTACTTCACGCCGAACGAAGTGAAGGCGGCAGATATCCTGTATAACGACGCGCCGGCGGGCTCGGTCATCGTCGCAGGCACGGTCAAGACGCCGTGGAAGAATCGCGACTACGAGCTGCACAAACACAGGACGCTGGCGGACGACATCGAATGGCATGACCCGACATCCATCGCGTCGGATATCGACCAAATCGCGGCAATCCTGAAGGATCCTGACTACAGCGGGGGATACCTGATCATCACGCGCAGCCAGATCGCAAACTCGGAAATGTTCGGCCTGTTGCCGTTTGACCTCGCGCAAATGAAACAGGACCTAAAGCACTCCCCGGAATTCAAGGTCTTGTACGAGAATCCCGATGCGACGGTCTTCGTCCTCCGTGATCAACCGGCGGCCGGCCCATGATCGCGCAACGCTTGATCTTCTCCTCGCTTCCGATCGCGCTTGCGGTTACGGCGGCTATGGTCACGATTGGCAGCGCGCCGGTGAACATCCGGTTCCCGATCGTGCTCGCCTTCCTGGCGATCGGCCCAGGCGCTGCGATCGTCGGCAACTTGAGCCTGACTGACCCGCTACACCAGCTCACGCTTGCGATCGCGATCAGCGTCGGAATCACCGCCTTGCTCAGCATTCTGTTTCTCTACGCCAGAATATGGTCACCTACCGGGATCCTGGTGACGACAATTGTGATCACGATCGCAGCGGCACTTGGCTCAGATGCCTGGCGACTCGTGAAACGACGGCGCCGGGCACGGATACAAGCGGCCGCTTATGCAATTCCCCGATTCGGATCACGCCGGGCGCGAATGCGGGCGCGGAGCAAGTCGTGACGGACATTTCGGTCATCATCCCCTCGTACAACCGCTCTGATGCCGTCGTCCGGCTGGTGCGCGCCCTTGTCGCAGGCCTTGATCAAGCTGCCTCGAGCGAAATTGTCGTCGTACTGGACGGCTCAACTGACGACTCGGCCGATCGACTTCACGATATTGCCGAATCCGGGGTCCACCGCCTGATCGTGCAGTGGCAGCAGAACCGCGGCCGCGCCGCAGCCAGAAATGCCGGCATTGCTGCCAGTTCCGGCGACATCTTGCTCTTCCTTGATGACGATGTTGTTCCAGTCGGGCCGATCGTTAGCCATCATCTCCGCGCTCATCAGACTGCGGATGCCGTGCTCGGCCGAATTACCCATGGGGCAACGAGCCAGGAGCCCGGGTATATGACCGATCTGAGCATCGAGTTCCACGAGTCGAGGCATGCACGACTTCTGAACCCGATCACGAGCATCGACGCTACCGAAGTCTTTGCCGGCAACCTCTCCGTCAAACGGAGTTGGCTTGACAGGGTTGGCGTCTTCGATGAGGAATTCAGCGGCTACGGGTGCGAGGACTGGGATCTCGGCGAACGACTGTTGGCGGCCGGCGCGACAATCGCCTATTGCCCTGGGGCCGAGGTCATCCATTACGCCGGGGTTACCAATGAGCGCTGGCTCCGCAATGCCAGTGAGGAAGCAGTCACACAACTGCACTTGATCCGGAAACACAATCGCCTCGTTTGCCATACCGAAATTGGAGCACTCTACGAAACCGGCCTCGCCGAACGTCTCCTGTCCTACGGTGCTATCGCCTGGCCGGGAGCAGCGCCCCTCGTCGCCCGAGTTGGGATGGCGGGGGCCAAATTGGGAGGAGCGATCGGCAGCCGCCGCGTAGCGCGCGCCGGACTCTTAAAGAGCTGGCGGATGGCGTTCTGGAGCTCGGTCAGCGCAGCTGTTGGATCGAGCAGAGAAACCCGCTCGCGCTTCCGCTATCACGGCCGAATTCTGTGCTACCACCGCATTTCCGATGCGCACAACCCAGCGCTCGCCGAATGGGCGGTCACCCCGGACGCCTTCCGGAAACAGATGCGCTATCTGCACACCAACGGGTATGAGGCGGTGACGGCGCGCGAGTTGCTTTCCGCGTTCGCGGAAGGGCGAAGTCTGCCGCCAACTGTTGCGATCACATTCGACGATGGATACCTCGATGTCATCGAAAACGCGGCGCCAATCCTCCAGGAGTTCGGCTTTCCGGCCACGATGTATATCGTTCCCGGCCGCGTTGGCACCTCGGCGGAGTGGGATACCAGGTACGGGGGAGAGATGGCTCCGCTTGCCAGCGCCTGCGAGCTTCGCAGCGTGATCGATGCCGGTTGGGAAATCGGCCATCACACGCGCACGCACCCGGATCTGACGGAACTCAGCGACGAGCATCTCACGGAAGAAATTGAAACTGCGCGCCACGAGCTTGAGACGCTCGTGGATTCTCCGGTCACAACCTTCGCGTACCCCTTCGGCCTTCATGACCGCCGGGTACGGTCTGCCGTGAAAACGGCGGGATTCGACGGCGCTCTGGCGTTTGGCACCAGGGCCGCATCCTCCCGGAGTCCAGAATTCGCGACTGAGCGCGTTGCGGTCTTGCGGGAGCATTCCATGATCGATTTCCGGCTCCTGCTCTGGTGCGGCTGGGATCTGAGCGGCGCGATTCGCTTCGCACTTGGCACGCCGCTTCGGCTGATCCGCCCGGCGCCGCCTCAACTCGACTCGAATTGATGCGGACAGTGGTCATAATCCCGAGTATCGGGCGGATGCCCCTGCTCGACCGATGCCTGTCCAGCCTCTTGACTGGTCGGAGTCGACCTGATGAGATCATTGTCGTCTTCCAGGGTCAGCCGAATCCGGCGCAGTCGACGGAGATTACGGACCGGTATCCAAACGTCACCGTGATCTGGTCTGCGCGGGTCGGTGCCTCCGCCGCCCGCAATGCCGGGGCACGCTTCTCCGATGCGGAGCTCCTGCTCTTCCTCGACGACGATTGCGAAGCGGATGCGGATTGGGTCGCGACCTATGCGGAGCGGTTCCGCGACGACCCCTCGCTCGACATAGCTGGTGGTCGGGTCCTGCTGGATAAGAACGACGCTTCCGCCGATATCCAGCTCGGGATTCAAGACGATCAGACGCCTCGACGCGTCACCGGTCGCCGAAACCCGGTGGGCACGCTCGACAGGGGCGGAAATTTGGCCGTCCGACGGTCAACATTCATGAAGTTAAGAGGATTCGACGAGGGTTTGGGACCCGGCACGCAGTTCTCGGCCGCGGAGGACACAGATTTCGTGTATCGAGCAATGTGCGCCGGCATTGAGATGGCCTACTTGCCGGATGCCATCGTCTTTCACGCCCAATGGCGCGAGCTGTCGGATGCGGCTCTCGTCGAGCAGGGCTATGGCATCGGACTCGGGGCGTTTGTGGCAGGTCATGCTCGACGCGGCGACCTGTATGCTCTTTCGCTTGCCGGCAGACTGATGTGGCATCTGGGCGGCAAGCCGCTCGCCCGCGGACTCGTGAGAAGACGGGCGCCGGACATCCGCAGCGGACTCCGATACTTGGCGTGCATACCATGGGGGTTCGCGCGGGGGATTGCCCGGGATCGCCAGTTGATCGAAGAGTCCGGCGAGTCACGAAACACCCTCATCGCCATGTGAGCCGAGCAATGGTGCGCGCCACGGACTTCGGCGCAATGGCCATTACTATCATCCATCCCGCGTATGTGACTCGTGTGCGCATCGAGAGATCATGTCGACGCCTGATTGCCCAGAGGCCACACCGCGCAGTGCTGAACCGCCGGTCTGCCCCGAAGCTGGCGAGTGCCATCTCCTGCGCAAGCAAGGTTACCGATTCTGCTCCGACACCTTCGACCGGAACAGCGAGATCCAGATCATGCGCATGTCTCGCGATGTGGCCATGCGTCACGTGGCTCAGCTCGACGATCCGGGCCGATCGCTCGCGGTCGTAATCGGGTCGGAAATCCGCATTGCGCCCGTGAACTCGATATGAGCCTCCAGGACCGGTCAGCGAAATCACCGGTCCGTACAGCGGAGCGAGGTTGATCAGGTAGATATCGGCGCCAATCGTCGGGTAGTCCTCAGTCGGAATTGGCATGATGCGTTCCAGAACCCAGCGGGGATACGCGTTCCCGCTCATCGGCGACCAGGCGAGATCGTCGTTATATCGGACGAGTGCTTCGCGGACATCTCCCTGCCGCATCCGCTCGGGTTTGGCTGGCACGAAACCTGGCATGGGATTGCCAAGCCGGTCTGAACGTCGAAGTGGAAACTGCACCTTCGCCGTCTCAGGTTGTCGTTGGAATGCCTCGACAACGCGAGGGACGAGGCCCGGATCGAGCAGATCATCCGCGTCGAGGAAGAGAACGAGATCCCCCACAGAGGCGTCAATACCGGCATTGACGGCGGAGGCTTGGCCGCCCTTCGGCTTTGATATGACGGTGACCCGATCCCGATACCTGGCGAGCACGTCGGCCGAATTGTCAGTAGAGCCGTCGTCGACGACCGTGACGACGCAGCGCTGGTACTCCTGCGCCAACCCACTCTCGATGGCCTCAGCCACGAACTCGCCATAATTGTGGTTGTTGATGATGATGTCGACGGAGCAATTACCCGCGCAGTTGACTCGTTCGCCGCTCATGGCGCGGCCCGGATCTTTGCGCGGCGACGCGCAATCGCTTCGCGATACATCGCCTCGATCCTGGGCACGATCTGCTCGGCCCCGAACATCCGGGCTCGCACACGCGCCGCTTCGCCCATCGTCTCGCGATGCCCCGGGTCGGCGACCAACCGGTTCATCGCTCGCGCCAGCCCATTCGCGTCACCCGGATCGACCAGGACCCCCGTCTCGCCGTCCGCCACCACTTCCGGGATTCCGCCGATGCGGGATGCGATCACCGGTCTCCCAGCGGCCATGCACTCGAGCAACACCAGCCCGAACGGCTCGGCCCAGATCGACGGGAGAACGCCGAAGAGGCATCGCTCCCAGGCCGCGCGCACGGCCCGGTTCGGCCACCCCGAAAGGATGTGCGTGCCAGGGGGCAAGTCGGTCGACGTCTCCGGCCCGACGTCCCCCAGCAGCACCAACGCGGGCGGGTCGGGCAGGTCCCGGTACGCGGCCAACAGCACCTCAATCCCCTTTGCGCGCCGTAGGTCGCCGACAAACAGCATGAATGGCCGTTGCGGGAGACAATCGAGGTATGGCTCGACCTCTGATCCGGATTCGCCGAGTTCCAGCAGGAAGTTGGGGATCACTGCGCATCGCGAATCATCGTCGGCGATGCCATTTCCTCTCGCGGTCGCGTGGCTGACGGCGATCACGGAGTCGGTCGCTCGCAGCTCCCGGCGTGAAAATGGCCAGTTCCCCACCGCGACAATCGAGCCCTTCGCCACACCATAGTGGGCTGACGCGCAGCGCAGGCATTTGCCAACTCCTGGGCCAGAACAGACCGCCCCTTGGTAGAGGAGATCCTTCCGCGCGCAGCTGAGCGTGTAGTAGTGCAGCGTGGTCACAAAGGCGGTACTACCCCTCCGGTGCGCAGGGAAGTACGACCGCGCGAGCCAATCGTGCCCATGGACGACATCTGGCTGCGCCTCCTCGACGATCTTTCCAATCGCCCGAGCCAGCATCGGATCCGGGAATGGGGGCGCCCAGGGACGTCCGAGGCTGGCGTAGAGTCCGGGTACATGACGAACTGCCGACGACAATCTGCGAACGCGAACGCCGTCCAGAACCTCATCCTGCGGCAGCCCCTGAGTATGGAGTGTCGCAACGGTTACTTGATGTCCGCGTCCCACCAGGGCTCGGCTCAAACCTTCGACATGCACTTCGACCCCACCGGTGAGTGGCCGATAGAAGTCGGACAGCATCAGGACTCTCATCCAGACCCACCGATGGCATCCCGATAGATGCGCTCGAATTGATCGATACAGTCCTCCCAACTCGGGACATCGGCATCATCGGCCATGATTGTCCGGCGGAGAGAATCCGCGATCGCGTCTGCGATGACAGGAATCGAGCTCTTCAATGGGATCGTATTGACTAGTACCGAATCGCGGAGATCGGCGTAACCGGCGATATCGGTCACCAGGACCGGACGACCGAGCGATAGAGCCTCCCGGATCGAGAGTCCGGCGGACTCAAAATCGCTTAACGAGATCACTAATGCGGCACGCTGCATGACCTCGGCCATTTCGCGGCGATCAGTCGGCGGGATTGGCGCGATTGTTACGAGATCTTCGACCTCGAGTTCTCTGGCAATCTGGCGCAGGCGTGTCTCGAGCGGTCCATCCCCGATGATCCTCAACTGCAGATTCGGCACCCGGTTGAGCAAGCGCGGCAGAGCCTCGATCACGCGCTGGTGGCCCTTGTAGTGCTCGAGGCGGCCGACCGACACCAGGAGCGTGCTGCCAGTTGGGTCCCGGACACCATCAGCGATCAGGGGCAAATTGGCGAGCACCGGCACCATCTCGAACTTGTCTGCCGGCAATCCCAGTCGCCACTTGAAGTACTTCAATTCGGATGCGCTACTGGCGACAAGACGGTGCGCCCGCCGGAAAAGTGGGCGCAGGGCCCGTATCTGAGGCCCGCGTATGGCACGCCGTACCCGGGACGAATGACCACCGCTGTGAAACGCGAGAATGTAGGGCAGCTTCTCCCGCGACGCCGAAAGCATCGCCAGGGGCGCAACCAACGTGTGATACCCCTGAATGTGGACGACGTCATACCGGGATGAGGTCATCGCGCTGACGATGTCAGGCGCCAGGTAATAGTCCCGGTTGGCGGGCCAGGCGCGAACGCGGAGGATCGTGACGCCTCCTCGCTCCTCACGTTCGGGAAGTTTGCCGCTGCGATCAGTAGTAAGGACAGTGACCGCGTGGCCCCTTCTTGCCAGCCGCTCGGCCAGCTCCCGCGTGTGGATTTCCGTTCCACCAATCTCGGGAACGTAGCGCGCGGTCACGAGCAGGATTGCGAGCTTCTGGTTCCGGGACTGCCGGGATATGCCCGACCCCTCCAAGGGAGCCACAGCGCCTGCCATAGCCGAAATGTTCATACCTTTGGACGCCCGGCGCCCGACGGGTAGTTGACCTTCATCGGACCTTGAGCGGCTCGGACGCCAATCTTCACAACGACTAGAAGGTGAGATTGGGCCACGGGCTGACTACGACTGCGACCGGCTTCTGGCGACCGGCATTTGACGCAGTCTTGCGGGTACTGCGATTGCGTTGACCGCAGAAGTATATTTCAATACTATCGCTGATGAATTTGGATACCAGCACAACAATTGCCCGACGATACCGATCAGGCTACCAACATTCGTACCCCGGCGCAGCGCGCCAGCGTCGCTGATCCGTTGTCGGTCCAGGGAAAGGTGGTATGGCGATAGTCAGGTCCGACCATAAGCGTCTTCTCGATGAGATGTATGCGCACAATGAGGATCCTTGGGACTACGCGCACAGCGACTACGAACAAGGAAAATACGCGGCGACACTGGCTGCGCTGCCAGAAGCCCGGTACAGTTCTGGGCTCGAAATCGGCTGCAGCGAGGGGGTTTTCACCACACTGCTCGCCGACCGCGTTGACCGTCTCGTCGGAGTGGATATCTCGGCGATTGCCATCGAACGCGCGCGTGGCCGTTGCGCGCAGCAACCGCATGTCGAGTTTCGCGAATTCGACCTGGTATCGGAGCCGATAGCCGAGCGTTTTGACCTCATCGTATGTTCGGAGGTGCTCTATTACGTCCCGCCGTTCGAACGGCTCGGGGTTGCCCGCCGGCTCGTCAATGCCCTGAATCCTGACGGGACCCTGCTGCTGGTACATTCCATGAAGAGACACACGCGTCACTGGGAGGACATCTACGGCGAGGGCGGCGGAGAACGTCTCCATCGGATCTTCACCCATGCACTCGGTCTACCAGCGCTAGCGCGCCATGCATCGCCAGGTGAATACGAGATCCTTGCTGTTTCGTCGGCCCCGCCGACGTTCGGAACACGGCGACGCATGATTGAGACTATCCGTTGCCAGGTATTGAATGTCTACCCGGGACTTCGGAGAGTTGCAGTCAACCGCCTTCGTCGTTATCCCCGCCTTTATGGAGTGGCAGCGCGCGCGCATCGCTCCTTGGCCGGCCCTCACCTGGATGGCGAAGACTAGTACCAGGACGCTGCTCCGCAGATTTGCGACCTGAATTGGTGTTAGGCGTCTGCGACCGGGTCGAGCTTACCGTCCCGGATATTGCGCAGCCATCCACTGACGACGGTGATCGGAGCGGCAACCGTCGCCCGCAGGCCGGAGGTCGATCGATGTGAGCGATAGATATTGCCCGAGATCTCACCGATCTCGGCGCCACGCTCGTTTACTACCCGGACGCCGGTCCGGGTGCCGAGCCGTCGGCCTCTCGTGTCATAGACCGCATCTTCGGCCACGAATCCAAGCTTGCGCCCTCGAGAATTCACAAGCGGTGTGATCATAAGATCAGCCTTTCCCTCCGCGCTACTCTGACGACCGCTATTGACAGCCCATCCACTCGGGTCAACATTGTACGTACATCAATATTAGCGTACGTACAGCGGTCTGGTAAGAGGAGCAACGGCGGAAACTCCCCATCCGGGAGTCCCAGGACCAACCAGCCATTGGTCAAGCGTCAGTATGCCAAATAAATCGAGCTGAGTCCCGTAAACATCCTGTAGCACGTCACACACCTTCGTTCGGATGAGATCGTAGTTCGGTGTGTGCGCCACGCATCAGGCAGCGCCCCATCACGTGCCGATGCTATGTCGATTTTGCCTACCGTCGATTAAACGACGATTAAGAAATCGATGGGC
>Ga0164304_10000137_pt1 | contig 17234 bp, 11 predicted proteins | sample Whisoiple_217_MG_FD_110216 | JGI IMG/M metagenome (GOLD analysis project Ga0164304, IMG submission 110216) | Soil microbial communities amended with pyrogenic organic matter from upstate New York, USA - Whitman soil sample_217_MG | ecosystem: Environmental > Terrestrial > Soil > Agricultural...
AAGCGAACGTACCTTTTTATAGTTCCGTTCTGTGGTCGCCCGAAAGATTCTCTGTCTCAAATTCCTGACAGTCCGATTGATTTTGCGCCAGTTAATGGCGTTCCAATCGGTTTGCCCTTTGGTACTGACTTCGCCTTCTGAGGAAACAAACACAGTGCGGTTCCTCGTTAAACCGATGCCTTCCGGGTCGAGAGTATTAGTAGCAAAAGGTTGATTGTTTTGGTTGAGCAGAGTTGTCACTCCAGAAAAATTAATCCCGGAACTAGACAGCGAACCAGAACTTAAATCGATATTGATAGTATAGAATCGAGCCGGATTTCTGTCCGAACGATCGTCAGAAATACTGTAATAGCGATTGTTAATTTGGTCGTAATCAATGCCAGAAAGTCCGCCGACTTGAGTTCCTTCTACAGTGACAGAACCTGTTGGATAAGTAGCTTGTCCGATGAAGCTGATATTTCTGACACTGGTGCGGGGAGAGCGATCGCCCACAGCAATATCTGCCCAAACTAAACTGTGGTCAGAAGTAGGAGTATTTTCCGCCGTTTGGCGATCGCCTACCAATCTGTACAGCGGATCTGTCGTCAAAGGCCAAAATACCGCAGCATCATTAATGGGCAAATCAGCGGACGGCAAAACATAATCCACTCGCAGATTTCCCGGGTTATTCCCTGCATCTCCAAAATCCGCCGTATCAAAAGCTGGATTGCCTTTCTGGTTGACATTGTTACCGCCGTCTGGTACTTGTTGTATTCCGCCTAAACTTGCAGGAATTGTGCTAGTGACTCCTGTATTTACTCGCGAGTTATCTAGCAACTGCCAAATCGCATTGTCAAAACTATCACCATCAAAAGGATCGGCATTTTGGTCGCCCATAATTACGAAACTAGCATTGGGCGCAAGTCCGCCAACTGTGCCACGATCGTCGTAAATATAACTACCTTTTCCGGGAGTAACGTAATCTGCCCAAAAGCGAATTTCATCATGGTTTCGCTTGCCGTTTCTATCTTCAGGACCGTCAAACACAGGCGGAGTTGGGTGACTGACTAAGGCGTGAACAATCTCACCGTTGATATTAATTGGCACATCCCAGTGACTCTTTGATGAAAGGCGAAACACGTTTAATTCTGCAGGCGAGTAATAGTCATTTGCTGCCGGGGTAGACGAGTTATCGGGCAATAATGCTCCCGGCATATCTTTCCAAAGGAAGTTTTGAAAAGTGCGAATATTGGCAGTATCGATGGGATATTTTGAGTACACAGCCATTCCGTATTGTCCGGGAAAATCCCCAAACCCGAAAGCGTCGTTGCCGTAACCGTTTACGCCAATTTGTGTAACAGCAGAACCGTTATTGTCTAAATCTAAACCCGAAGCAATGCCAGTGTTAGAAGGGGCAGCATAGCGAAACGGATAATTAACAGGAGTTGCGCCATTTTGACTGACTGACAGATAGTTTTGCTGAAACAAATTTAGCGCAGTGTTGCTGCTGTCGTAGTCAAATTCGTTAATTAACAAAACATCTGGATCTACGCGCTGAATTGTTTCAGCAACATTCTTTGCTTGCTGGTTGTTGGGAGTAGATAAATCTGTAATTAACCGACCTGTACTACTGCGGTTCAAAGAAGCGTTGAAGGTAGAAAAGCGAACTCCTGGAACTGGGTTTTGGGCTACAGTGAAATCTCCTACATCGAAGGAGTTGACTCCCTCCAAAATCGCGAGAAATTCGTTACTTCCTGTATCTCGGAGAACAATGCTGTTGCTGAAATTACCCGTACCTTGAGAAATTTCGATATTTGCCGGGGAGATTCTGCTTAAACTAATTAAGTCTTGACCTTTAACAAAATCGGTGATGAGGTCAGCATTTTCTAGTTGGGAACCGCCAGTAGTGCGCGTTCCGATCCGACCGATCGCGAAAATATCTTTACCGCCACCGCCAGTTAAAACGTCGCGGTCGAGGTCGCCAGAGAGAAAATCGTCTCCTTCGCCACCTTGAAGGGTATCGCGGTTTCGACCGCCGTTGAGTACATCATTTCCCGCACCGCCCAATAAAAAGTCATTGCCCCCCAACCCAGAAATTATGTCCGGTGCAAGCGTCCCGCTTAATGCGTCATTCCCTGATGTGCCGTTAATTGCTGTCACGTTAAGTCACCCCTCCATACCCTTGAAGTCAAATATTTTAGGCTTTGGGAGTATAGTCTCACGCTGAGATTAAAAACTGACTATTTACTGGTTAAAAACTCGCGCACTTTTCTTCCTTGAGCCGATCGCTCTCAGTCGGGGAGATTTCCAGAACTATGCAGGCAACCTGATTAATCTGCTGGTGAAGCTTCGCTTCAAGTCAATTTGTGCGGCGAGCGACTTTTCTGACCTGGTAGTCCAACTGTACAGTGCCTAATTCAATGACATCGAGACAATTTTGTGTCGCGCTCGCAAAACTTTCCCTCTTGCAGGATTACAAAGAAAGTTTTGCGAGCGCGATCTACCATTTGACTATCAGCATTGCTTTCGCTAGATTGAGCCAAAAAAGCAACCCAGATTTAGCGACGGCCTTTTTAACGGCACTAATATGTCTCCACGTTCAATAAAAAGTGACTGTACATTTCATAAAGCGAGAACACAAAGCGCTCGCGCTGGCGGGCCGTCGCTGCCATCTCATCGATACCTGACGGGGCACCGTAGGAATCCAGGATCGAGAAACAATTGAGAGTATTAAGGCTGATTCCTCTCAAAAAAAAATTAATCCCAGGCGCATTCCCAGCATGACCGCTTCCGTGCGGCTGGAAGCGTTGAGCTTACAAAAAATTGAGCTAATGTGGAACTTGACGGTGTGTTCAGAGATGTTCATCTGTCGGGCGATCGCTTTGTTCCCTAGCCCCGTTGCTAAGAGTTGCAGCAGTTCTAGTTCGCGGGGAGTGAGGGGAGTATCAACAAGATCCGGCGGTAACTCCGACCCGCTCGATGGGGGCAGTTCGTGAAGCAGAGCATCGGATAAATCGGGATGCAAAACTATTAAACCTGCGGAGATCGCCTCGACGGTCACAATCAGTTCGTCCGCCGTAACGTCGGTGGGGAGAATGGCTTTAACCCCCAACGGCAGCAGCGCTATCGCAGAATAAGATTCGGTCGGCGCAACCAAGATGGCGATCGCCACTTCCTGTTGAAGAACCGCGAGCGTTTCCAGATGGGTGTCAGTTAGCAGGGCCGCTTCCAGTACGATTGCGTCGGGGTGTCCAGAACGCAAGGATGACTCCAGCGCTGCCAGAGCGGTAATTTGTCCTACTATTTGGAGCGTTGGTTCGCGGGTTATCATCGCCTCCAACCCTGCCTGCACGATCGGCGAACGAGCTGCGATGAGAATGCGAATCACTGAAGTTTCCTCCCAAACATGGCTAGCGTTCACCGACCGTCAGGGTTAGTTCGATGAGCTGTCCGCCCCGGATCATCCGTGCCGTAATGGGTTGACCCACGCGCTCCGGGCGCAGCTGCAATCGCAGAGCTTGTACGCTGGAAATTGCTGAGCCCTCCAAAGTTAATAAAATATCGCCGATGAGTACCCCACCCCGTTCGGCAGGACTGTCCGTTTCCACGCTCACAATTAATACGCCGATGTCCTGGCCCAGATTGAGCGACTGTTTCAACTGAGGGTTGAATTCTATCGGCTGCAATCCGACACCTAGGTATCCTCGCGTGACTCGTCCTCCTTGCAGCATTTGGTCTACTACGCGCTCAACCGTCGTCGCGGGAATGGTAATGACTTCACGACCTCGCGAATGGGTGGTATTTATGCCCAGCGCCCGACCTTGAGTATCCAGCAACAGGCTCCCAGCAAATCCCGGAAATGGTCTAATATCTGGACGAATTAGGCGATCGATATGCCCTCCAGTCCAACTTTGCCACGCTCCGCCTAGGGATGCCAGAATGCCGCAGCCGGCGATCGCGTTGCCGCCGTCCGAGCGGCCGAGAGCCAGTACCAAATGCCCCAGGCGCAGTGCATTTAAATCTGCTAGCTCAGGCATTGGGCTATCGGTGGGATCGACGCGCAGCACTGCAATATCCGTTCCCGGATCTGCACCCACCAAGCTGGCCGGCTTTGCCTCGCCATCCGGGGTCATCAGCATTATCTCTCCCCGGCACCGCCTTACATCAACGGTGGTGACAACGATATCCGGACGCCAGTACACCCCGCTGAGCGTCAAGCGACCTGATGGCAAAGCGACGATCGTTGAGGTGGAGCGGGAGATTGCATCCGCCAGTTCATCCGAGAAAGTTGATAGAGTCGTCATGGCAGTTACTCAATTCTTTTCCTCAGAATGCCAAAAGATCCCCCCTGGTAACATCAGGCAAATTGGTAGCTCGTCCCCGGAAAAATGGCTAGGCAATAGACCTAAACGGGCGATCGGGAACCTAGTTAAGTTTTTCAATCCTCATCCCAACAAGATCGAGCATAACCGAGTTTTGTAGCTGCAGTACATTCATTTTAACTTAATTCCTGCCAATATTTATCATTAGAATCGGGAGCATCGGATGAGACTTAATTTCATAAATTTTTGATTAATATGTCAACCGCAGATGCTCTTTAGAGCGACACAGATAAACGCAGATAATTTCAAGATAGGAAAGCTTGGGGATGCAAGAATTTTATTGTTTGAGCGACCCTCCAGTGGACTTAGAAACTTTGGGGATAAATAAGTCACAATTCCTTTGATATCAACAACCATTATCTCCAGGTGAACTTAGGGGAAAGCCACTCCGTATCTATCAGTTCCCTGTTAGTTAGCAATGGCTGAAGATACTTGCTGCGAAACATAACGTGCGGCTTTAATTAAATCGGCGGCTTTTTCGCCAATCATAATTGTGGGCGCGTTAGTATTTCCTGTAGTAATCGCGGGCATGATCGAGGCATCAACAACACGCAACCCCTCAACCCCATGTACCCGTAGTTCAGGGTCTACAACCGCCATTGGGTCAATACCCATTTTGCAAGTGCCGACCGGATGATACACCGTATCGCAAGCTTCTCGGACGTAAGCAACGAGTGCTGCATCACTCTGGTTGTCGGCACCTGGAGCGATTTCCTCACCGCGAAACTCATCCAAAGCACTTGCACCGAACAAGTTACGGAGTAATTTAATGCCGACAACGAGCTTTTGCACATCAGCTTCACTTTGGAGATAGTTCATTTGAATCATCGGTGCGTCTTTGGGGTCGGGCGATCGCAAACTGACACTGCCAATGTTTTGGGGATGAGTCAAACAGACGAAACTTGTGAATCCTAAACCAGAGTGGGCATAACCAGGCGGTGCCAACACAGCCGGACCGAAGAGAAACTGTAAATCTGGCGCAGCATCCAGATTCCCCTCGGTATGCAAAAACATACCAGCTTCACCGATACTACTGGTGCTTGCCGTGTGTAAATCCTGAGTTGCCTCGTGTGCCACGGGCACGACAGGGTGGTCTTGGAGGTTCTGACCAACTCCAGGCAAATCAGCCACTACCGGAATTCCCAGCGCTTGCAGGTGTTCTGCATCCCCAATGCCGGAAAGCAGCAGCAGCTTAGGCGAATCGAACGCGCCCGCACTTAAAATCACTTCTGAGTTGACCCTGACTTGGTGCAGTGTACCTTCATGCAGGCATTCCACCCCAACGGTGCGGGTACCCTCAAACAACAAGCGAGTCACCAACGCTCCTGTCGTTACAGTTAAATTGGGACGCTGGAGAATGGGCACAAGGAAGGCAGCAGCGGTACTATGCCGCTTACCATCCTCGATCGTCAACTGATAGAGTCCTGCTCCTTCCTGCTGCATTCCATTCGGATCGGGATTGTGGTCATATCCTAGTGCCACTGCTGCGTCTACAAAACGTTGGGATACCACAGCAGGCGCAATAAGATCGGTGACACTCAACTCTCCATCGACCCCGTGAAATTCGGATGCGCCTCGTGAGGAGTGTTCCGATTTCTTGAAGTAGGGCAAAACATCTTGGTAACTCCAACCGGGATTCCCCAATGACTGCCAGTGGTCATAATCGTGAGGATTGCCCCGCAGATAAATCATGATATTAATCGAACTGCTGCCCCCCAGGACTTTGCCACGGGGACAAAAGATTTTGCGGTTATTCAGGTAGGGTTCGGGTTCAGAGAAATAGCTCCAGTCCACAGAGGAGCCTTGTAGACTGAGGCATTGGGCAGGAATTTGAATCTCTGGTTTCGTATCTGGGTTACCCGCTTCGAGCAGTAACACGGTTGTGTCACTGTCTTGTGTCAGACGGTTAGCGACCACGCAGCCTGCCGAACCGGCACCAATCACAATATAGTCATAGTGAGTCATGAAAATCCTCCTTCTTTGTTGTCTGTAATAGCTTTAATTTTGTTATTGCGCGGTATATCTACCATCACGATGATTTGCCGACGACTTGCAATAACGATTGCTCCAGCTTGAGCTAATGCGTAGAGGCGAAGCTGCTGTCGGAGACATCACACTGGCTTTACCAATCTCCGATGTTTCACCTGTAACGAGTGCGACTTTTCCAGATAACGCGATCGTTGTTAATTTTCTTCTTTACTAAAGTGAAATAACTAATGCAACATGGCAGAAACAAACTACTCTTTGAAAGACCTAAAAATCTGACTTTAAAATTTTTTTTTCTGCTCCCTGCCTTTTACAGCGTTTTCGAGGTAAATGAGGTACAATAAATCTTAGTGCATCAAGAATGAAAATGAAATCGTACTCAATCGATCTGCGAGAAAAAATAGTAAATGCCTATGAAAGAGGTGGCACATCAGGCGCGAAAAGTGGCTGTTCAATTTGGTGTAGCGAAAAGCTACGTACAAAAGCTCCTCCAGCTAAAGAAAACCCAAGGTCATCTAGAACCCAAAAAACAAGGTGGGACAATGAGGGGTAAATTGGATGATTACGGCAGAGAATTGTCCGAAATGGTTAAAAGCTATCCAGACGCAACACTATCAGAATACTGCGAGTATTTTGGAGAAAAATATCAAGTTTGGGTATGTGCAAGTGTCATGTGTGGTGCATTACAAAAACAAGGACTAACACGAAAAAAAAGACTTTACGTAGTAGCCAAGGTCAAACAGAAAGAGTTCAAAAACTGAGAATAGAGTATTGGGAGAAAGTAAAGAGCCTAGACCCAGAAGACCTGGTTTTTATTGATGAAATGGGTGTTTTACTTGGTTTGACTCGGACTCATGCCAGAAGCGAGCATGGCAGTAGAGCGTAGGATTTTAAACCATATTATCGAGGGGCGAAAGTAACTGTCATTGGTGCAATCAGCTTAAAGAAAGTTTTGTCCGTCATGACTTTAAACGGCTCAATGGATGGAAATGCCTATCAAGTCTTTATCGAACATTTTTTGCTTCCACAATTATGGACTGGTGCAATAGTTGTGATGGATAATCTTCCAGCACATCAAGTCGCAGAAATTAAACCCTTAATTGAATCCGTTGGTGCAAGTGTTCTATACCTGTCTCCTTATTCCCCTGAATTCAACCCCATTGAACATTGGTGGTCTCAATTGAAAGCGTTTCTCAAACAATTTTCTCCCAAGACTGCATCTGGAGTTGATAGTTTAATTAAAATAGCACTTGAATTAATTAATCCTAAACATCTCAAAAACTGGTTTACCAATTGCTGCTATTGTACCTCATAAACCTCGAATCTGCTGTATATTCTGCTTTCTTGCACTAGATTGTTCCTATTAATTAATAACTTGTGTAATTGGCAGGAGTTGAAGAAGTGTGATGTACTAAGGGTACGTCCTACCGATCGCCCAGCTGCTGTTCTAATTCGGCAATCCGAGCTTGCAGAGGAGCCATCATCGCTGCAACTTCTGTTTCTGAATAGCGGATGGGAATATGCTGAGGACAATTCTCGCTGGTGGCTTCAACGTGGAAGAGGATAGCGCGTTCAATTGTGGCAGGATAATCTGGAACTCGTAGTCGTTCAATTAATGCCGAATCCCCTTCAACATATTCGGCTCTTCCCCAAATCTTGATGCGTCTGCGATGCCGATAATCCATCAGGAACAAAAACGCTTTGTCATTGCCAGATAGATTGCCCACCGAGATGTACTGCACATTCCCATAAAAGTCTGCAAAGCCGAGGGTTTTCTCATCGAGTACCTTCAGGAAACCAGAAGGACCGCCCCGAAACTGGATATAGGGATAGCCATTAGAACTGACGGTTCCCAAGTAAAATCCATCGAGTTGCGCGATGAATTCCTCAAGTTTGGGAGTAATCGAATCATTGGCAGGACCCTTTGCAATGTAGCGTTCATAGCTCTGCCGCGAACCCCGCTGTTCTTGTGCGGCTTGCACTTCAGGTGTAAAAGCAATTTCTCCAAATTTACGTGGCATAATACCCTCTTAAGCTACAACAGGCTCTGCAATGCCAATCATGCCGACAAAACCAGGAAGATGTTTGACGCGATCGATCCAAGCCAGCACATTGGGGTAATTGTCTAGGGAAATTTTGCCATCGGGGGCGAGAGCAACATAAGGGAAGACTGCCACATCGGCGATTGTCGGACGCTCTAACTCCAGCCATTGGCGATCGGCTAAACGATCGTTCAGTTGAGTCAAGATGAACTCTGCTTTCTGATTTGCCCGTTCTAGGTTGATGCTGGTCGCTTTGAACAGGTAGTACAAACGTGCTGCTTCTGGGCCTTGCCGAATTTCTCCTGCTGCTGTCGATAGCCATCGAATCACGCAACTCATGGGTTCTGCCTCTGAGGGCAACCAAGATTCACCATCATATTGCCGAGCCAGGTAAACAAGAATCGCTTGAGCATCCGGTAGAACAGTATTTCCATCGACTAATACTGGAACCTGGCCAAAGGGATTTAGAGCTAGAAATTCCGGCTGTTTGTGCGCCCCTGCTGACAAATCGACTTTAATCCATTCGTAGTTTAAGCCCAGCAATGAGAGCATTAATTTTGCTTTGTAGCTGTTGCCAGATAGTTCGTGACCGTAGAGCTTAATCATGGATTAGTCCTCCAAATTAAATAAGGTTAAAGAAGGACAATCAGCGGGAAGCGATTCCCTCTCTAGTTGGAACACAGAGGCGAATGCCGAAGGCGCACTCAGAGCGATCGCACTGAGGACATCCCAAATAGTAGAAATTTTCTTTGCACAAGGCTCAGTATCACTAGATTGAAGGCGATTCATAAATATTAGACCTCTTGTAAATCTTTGGTTCTATTACCTTGTTTTCCTGTTAAAAGTTCCCGAATAAGAGCAAAAAGTCTATTAATTAGGCTATTGATCTAAATCGGAACATCCAGGTGAGGGAAGGGAACAGGGAAGAAATATTTCTGTTAATTTGTCCTGGCGAACGGTTGGTAGCTATTAATTACTTACAGTGACAATGGCTGCCATCAATTGCTCAATATTCCAGAGTCTGGTATATCGAATTCCATTAATAAAGAGTTCTGGGGCAACCTTTACTCCACTGTGCAATCCACTTTCGATATCTTGATTGATGCGATCGATATGTACTTTGCTGGATATATCTTGCAGAAATTGGGGAATATCGAGTCTTAAATTATTGGCATACTCCACAAGACGATCGTTTCCTAACTCTTGTTGATGGGTGAACAAAATGTCGTGCATCTGCCAAAACTGACCTTGGGTGGCGGCCGATGCGGCCGCTTCGGCTGCGCGTTGGGCATAAGGATGTATTTGCAGCTGTGGAAAGTGGCGAAATACAAAGCAAAAGTCGTTAACCTGTTGCTGGAGCGCCTTGATTAATTGGTGAGCTTCGCCACAAATGGGACATTGATAGTCACCATACTCAACGAGTGCCACTGAAGCGCTCACCAATCCCTGAATATGATCTTGTTCAGAAATTGGCACAAGCAACCGATTATAATCACCGAGACTCATTGGCACCTCTTAGGAAAAAAGTGCAGCAGGTAGAGACAGATGATTGCTATAAAACATCTTTCAAAATTCGGTAAATCAATACCTCTGTGTTATCTGTTGCATACTCTCAATTTAGAGAGTTAAGTCGATTTTGTCCCTGAGAAAAGCCTCAGAAGATAAGCTGACAAGTTATGCAGATGATAACCTGACAAATTTGACAGGTATGACGCTATAAGCTAACAATGCCCCGCCTTAATGCAACGATCACGGCTTGAGTGCGATCCTCCACGCCCAGCTTACTTAAAATATGATTGATATGAAAGTTGACCGTGCGTTCAGTAATATGTAGAGCCTTGCTAATGGCTTGGGTACTCTTGCCTGTTGTAATTAGTTGAAGTACCTCTAATTCGCGATCGCTCAATTCTGGACTCGTCATGCGCTCCAAGAGTTTGGCACCGACGCGGGGTGGAATGTGCTTCTGTCCTTTTTGAACTGCACGAATCGCGGATAACAATTCTTCTGGCTCAGCATCTTTGAGTAAATATCCTTTGGCTCCTGCTCGTAATCCCTGATAAATGTCTTCATCGCCCTCGTAAGTCGTCAATACGATAATCCGAGCAGCAGGAAACTCGGTGCAGATGGCAGTAATCGCAGCGACTCCATCCATCTGGGGCATTCGCAAGTCCATCAAAGTTGCATCTGGCTGCTCTTGACGAAAGACAGCGAGTGCCTCCTCACCATTTCCAGCTTGTCCAACAACAAGGATATCTGGTGCTTCTTCCAGCATCGCGACCAAGCCCTGACGCACAACCGGGTGATCGTCTACAACCAGAACACGAATGGCATTAGGTTGACTCATGATAGTTTTTCCTGCTGATTTACGGACACCGCGATTTCTGTTCCTTGTCCAGGGGTACTCTGGATCTGGAGTTGTGCTCCAATGCGATCGGCACGTTCTGACATCCCTAATAAACCAAAGCCATTTTGACTAGAAGAACGATCGATTGTAAATCCCTGCCCATCGTCCTCGATGCGTAATATACACTGGGTAGGCTGATAGGTTAGTTCAACACGAATTTCAGTCGCCTTTGCATACTTTAGTGCATTAGTCAATGCTTCTTGTACAATCCTGAGCAGATTATTCTCAACCTCAGAGGGTAGCGGATAGGGAATACCGATGGCTTCACACATAATTGTCGTACCAGAAGATGATTCTAACTGGGTTGCCAGTTGCTTGAAAGCGCTGAATAGATCGTTATTTTCCAATAAGTATGGACGGCGCAGCGCCTCTACAGAGCGGCGTGCCTCTGAGAGTCCAGTTTTGGCTAAGTTCTGGACTTGAGCCAGATGAGTCTGAGCTTTTTCTGGGTCTACTGTTATCTTGTTAGCAGCCGTTCTAGCGTGAATGATAATACCCGTGAATGACTGCGCCAGCGTATCGTGAATTTCTCGCGCCATGCGGTTGCGTTCTTCTAGGATAGAGGCTTCTTCGGCGCGTTTGCGATCGCTAATATCAAGAATCACACCCAACATTTGCACAGGCTGTCCAGCTTCGTTATAAATGCCTCGACCTCTGCCAACCAACCAGTGAATACTACCATCTGGGTAGATCACTCGATATTCAACTTCACAATCAGTGTGGGTTGCTAGAGATGTTGAAACAGCTTGCTCAACCCGATGAATGTCTTCTGGATGAACGCGATCGCGCCATGCTTGAGTCATATTCTCAACTTTACCCGGTACTAACCCCAGCAATCGAGCGTGGTTATCGTTCCACTCTGTTGTATTCTCAATGATATTCCAGTTCCAACTGCCGATGTGGGTGAAGTCCATTGTCAACCTGTGTTGCTCTTCACTTTGTCGCAGGGCGTTTTCAATTCGTTGGCGCTCTTCAATCTCCTGCGAAAGCAGCAAAGTCCGCTCAATTACTCGTTGTTCCAATGTTCGGTTATAGTCGGCTAGCAGTTTCTCTGCTTGTTTGCGCTCTGTGATGTCTTGAAAGGCTGCGATCGCATAAACTACATTGCCCTGTTCGTCAAAGACGGGAGTGCCCCACACCTCAACAGGGATCGTTTGGTTATTTTGGCGAATTTCTACGTCATCAATCGTAGTGCGTTCGCCGTTCAACGCCCGGATGATTGGCATTTTTTCAGTAGGGTAGATTTGATCCGTTCCCGTCACATAAAATTGATAAGCCTCTGCGATTTGATCCGACGGTACGGCAGGATCGATCCCTTTGCCCATGAGATGAATGCCCCGTTGATTGGCATAGTAAAGGCGACCCGTCACATCAATGGCGGCAATTCCTACGGGAATCGCTTCTAAAAATTGAGCCATCTGACTTTCGCTCGCGCGGAGCTTTGAATAGAGCTTGGCATTTTCGATCGCGATCGCTGCCTGGGTCGATAACAGATTCAACACCTGCGATCTAGCGGGTGTAAACGCTCCAGTTGCTGATTGATTTTCGAGATACAACACGCCGACGAGCTTACTTTGATTCAGCAGCGGCAAACAAAAAATAGATTGCGTTTGGTTGCGTTGAATATAAGGTTCATTGATAAAATTACCTTCACGAGTGGCATCATTTAAGATGACAGCTTCATGAGTCCGGAGCACATACTGAATGATTGATTCGGGTAAGCGAGTTGCCATTGGAATTGATTGCAGCACTCGCGTAGCAGAAACATTCTCACCGTCATTGAATTCACAAGAAGCCTCGATCGCCCATTCTCCTGAGTTTTCCAGGAGCAGGCATCCAGTTTGTGCCCCAGCATTTTCAATTAAAATTTGCATTAAAGAACTGAGCAACTGCTCCAATTCAATTTCACTTGAAATTGCTTGAGCTGCTTTCATCACCGTTGCTAAATCAAGAGCAGTATTTGAGGTATTTAAGGTGGTCCCATTCGTAGTGCGAACTGGTGTAGAAACTACTTTGGACGACTGAGGAAATAGTTGAGGATAGCGAGTTTCTAAATCCTTAACCTTTGCCGTTGCTCCCCAGCGTTCATAACAGTAATGGGCTTCCTTCATGTAGAGCTGGGTAAACTTTTCCAAACCTCTCGCTAGATAATGCTTGGCAGCTAATTCGTATGCTAACGCCTCTTCCTGGATATATCCGTTTTCTCTAGCTCCTTGAATCGCTTGTTCGTAAAACCCCTCAGCCTCTAACAACTGACCCAAAACTCGCGCTTTCTCTGCCTCAACTAGATGATACTTATGCAAAAAATTCATAGGCGCATGAAGTGCCCACTTGTGCAGTTTTTCCTGATTGTCGATCACGTTAGGGAGCAATGCTTTTTGTTCTGAATCAGGAACGGATGAATAAATTGCCAGTCGGACTAAAGAGTCATAAAAGCGAAGCAGTGGCATCGTTACCTGCCCTGGTGCACCTTTTAGATACCCCTCAGCCGCATTTGCACTCTTTAACGCTTGAGTAAACTGCCCAAATAAATAGCATAGGATCAGCTTGTTGATATAGAAATATTGAAATCCAAGAGAATCATTGTTTGCTAAATAGCGGTTCAATCCCTGTTGCTCCTTGTAAACAACGCCTTGTAAACAGCAGGGGTTATTAACCTGTCCTTGTAAGTTAAGCACTGCTTGCCAAAAGATTTGATGGTAATTTAAGCAAGTTTCCTGCTTCAATTGGGCGATGGCACGGCTGTAATTTTCCATCTCCTGTTCTAATTCTGTCAGTTCTAATCCACTGAAATATAAATACTCACATTTTTGGTAAGCCGCTAAACCTGCAAATATGAAATCTCCGGTTTCTACTCCGCTGGAGTAACTTTCCTGCAATAGGGATGCAATCTCCCTAAAATGGGACTTTCCAAAGCTGATGCCTTCTGCAAAAATTAGAAAGGTTTTGCTTTTAAGTTCTTGCACATTCAGCCTTTCCACAAGGTTGAGGGCGAGTTGACCCAACTGATGAGCTTTCTCTACATCCTGAGTTGCTGCGGTGATAACCACTCCATAACAAGAATAGGCAACCGCAGAAGTGGGTGCATTGCCATATTGAATCGATAACTTGACTTGCTCACATGCCATTAGCCAAAACAGTGCAGGTGCAGCCTGAAAGGCAGGAGAAGCGATATTTGAAATAATCCGCATGACTGCCAATCTACTGACATCTGTCATTAAAGGTAAATGCACTAAATCTTGAATATTCCTTCCTTCCAGAACTTCTCTTGTTTCTGAAAGTGCTTGTTGAATCTGCAATTCTGTGGGCACTTCTGGCAGGTTCAGCCCTAGTTTTGCTAACACTTGCAACCCGACTTTAATCGCCTCTAACTTGTGAGTTTGTGCTACATAGGTTTTGATTGTGACTTCATGAACTTTCACTTCATCTAAAATGGTTATGGCTTCTTGCAAAACAATAGCAACCCATTGCTCCATCGCCAGAAAGTCACCGGATAAATAGGCAGTTTCTGCGGCTTCTTCATGGAGAACTAAACTGAGGTCATACTGATGTTGCCAACTATCGGTTGTGAGTAACTCGATGCCTGCAATTGCATACTTCAAAGCTGTACTATAGGCAGTTGCCGCTTTGGCTTTTTGGGCTGCCATTAAGCTGAGTCTGGCAATGCTGTTTCGTTCCTGCTGAGAGACGATGAGATCGACCCCTGAATTGAGATGATCGACAATTTCAAAAAGCCGCTCTGATAGCTGTTCTGGCAAAGTCTTTTCAAGTAAATTGCGACCGATTTGAAGGTGAACAATTTGTTGGTGCGACTCATCAATCAAGGCATAGGCAGCTTGCTGCACACGATCGTGCAAGAACTTATAGTCTTGAACTAATAAGTCTTCGTCTAATTCAGATAGCGGTTGAATGAGACCAGCTTGGATTGCTGTTAATAAGTTTTGGAAAACTGCTTGAGGAGATCGATCGCAAACAATCGCCAACGTTTCCAAATCAAACTCAGCCCCAACACAAGCGGCTAAGCGGAGAACTTGCTGGGTGTTCTCTGGCAATTTCTTCAACTGGATCAGCAACAACTCCACCACATTATCAGTGATATCTTGAGCTTGGATTTGATCGATGTTCCACTGCCAGCTTAAGTGTTCCGCATCAAAAATCAATAGATTTTCGCGATACAATACCCGCAAAAATTCATTAACAAAAAAAGGATTGCCATCGGTTTTGTATAGAACTAATTCAGCTAAGGACTGAACAGTGTCAATATTCTGATGTAGGGTTTCAGCAATCAACTGGCTTAATGGCTCCAGCGTCAAAGGTGTCAGGATCATCTCCTGAAGCACTACCCCTTGCTTTCGCAGGCTGTCCAGCGTTAATAACAGTAAGTGGGCTGAGTTCACCTCATTATTTCGATAAGCTCCGATCAGAAATAGGGATTGGGTTTGCTCATCCAGCATCAGCAACTCGATTAACTTGAGTGTGGCAGAGTCTACCCACTGCAAATCATCTAAGAAGATCGTAAGGGGATGTTCCTCTGAACAAAACACTCGCACAAACTGCTGAAAGACCCGATTGAAGCGGTTCTGAGCTTCCATTGCTCCAACTTCAGGAACAGCTTGTTGCTGACCGATCATCAGTTCTACTTCAGGAATCACATCAATGATGATTTGTCCATTGGTTCCCAATGCTGTGAGCAGACGCGATCGCCACTGTTGCAATTGCTCGTCGGGTTCACCCAGCAGTTGCTGCACCAATTTTTGCAGGGCATGGGCGATCGCACTGTAGGGAATATTGCGCTGAAATTGATCGAATTTACCAGAGATAAAATAGCCGCGCTTTTGGGTAATTAATTTATAGAGTTCCTGCACTAATGCTGATTTCCCAATTCCAGCATAGCCAGATACCAACATCATTTCGGCTTTGAATCTTGGGTTGCCCGTTTGTTTCTTCTCCCAAGTCGTTTCTGTATTGTTCTGTAAAGAAGCGACGCGATTGTCCTCCGGACACGCTACGTAATCTGCGGTAGCCTGCGGCTTCTCCAACGGAGTACGCAGCAGCGCTTCGCTATCGAAAGCTGCTAGTAACATTGCAACTTCCTTGTCCCGTCCATACAGTTTTTGTGGAACTTGAAACTGATCGGAAACATCTTGAAGACCTAATTGAATGCTATCAATTCGACCAGTTTCTTCTAATTGATGAACACAGAGTTCTAAATCGGCTTTGATTCCCCAAGCACTTTGATAGCGCTCCTCCGCATTTTTCGCCATCAATTTCAAAATAATATCTGAAACGGGTTTGGGAATCGTTGCATTCAGTTGGTGAGGTGGAATAGACTGTTTGGCAATATGACAATGGACTAGCTCAAGAATGTCCGTTGTTGGAAACGGCAGGTGTCCAGTTAGAAGTTCGTAGAACGTCACACCGAGTGAGTAAAAATCGGTGCGGTAATCGAGCGAACGGTTCATGCGCCCTGTTTGCTCTGGAGACAGGTAGGCAAGTGTCCCTTCTAAAACATACGGGCTTTTGAACGTTGGATGAGTGCGGCTAAATTGGGTAGCAATCCCGAAGTCAATGATTTTGACAACGCCAGTATTCGGATTAAGGACAATATTGCCGGGGTTGATGTCTTTGTGGATGACGTTAGCGGCATGAATTCTGCCCAGAATATCTGTGAGGTCGATCGCAAGCTGGAGAAACGTGGATAAGGGCATGGGGCAGAAGGTTTCTGGGCGCTTGTGCATCCATTGCTCTAGGGACTCCCCGCCAAAATCTTCTAAGAGAATGACGAGAGTGCGTTGATACTCCTGCTGGCTGTATGCCTTGACAACTCCTTCCTCTTTGAGGGAACGGGTAATTTTATATTCCTGTCTGTAGCGAGTTAGTTCTTGGGGAGAGGGATAATTTTGCTTGAGCATTTTTATAACGATCGCTCGATCGTCAGGGACGCTGATGCCCCGATACACCAGAGAATTAGAACTTTCGTAAATTTTGCTTAGAATAGCAATACCCGGTAGAGCAACCATAGAGCTTCTCTGGATGAGTACGATGGGAGATACCTCAAACTATAGAACCCATTGAAGATTTTTAGCGAGATCGCCTGTTTATTACGGCAGGCACATCTTTATATGCGATCGACCTCAATACTCGTGGGGTGCAAAGATGATTTACAAATTGGTTATTGGCTTTGCCTTCAGTTTTCTATTAGTTACTAACATTTCATCTAATCTACCAGAGCTAGGTCTAAACCTATTGAGTTCGCTTAATATTGTTTTCCCCGCCGGGCTTCAAGGCGTAATGCTTTTACTATTAAGAGTTAGTGTCGGTCTATTGTTCTTACTGCACGGCTATCCTAAAATAAGGCATCTTCGACAGTGGGCTGATTCTTTGAAAATGCCTATATTTCTTTGCTTTTTATCAGCAGCATCGATGTTGGGCGGCGGAATT
>Ga0164304_10000138_pt1 | contig 17162 bp, 17 predicted proteins | sample Whisoiple_217_MG_FD_110216 | JGI IMG/M metagenome (GOLD analysis project Ga0164304, IMG submission 110216) | Soil microbial communities amended with pyrogenic organic matter from upstate New York, USA - Whitman soil sample_217_MG | ecosystem: Environmental > Terrestrial > Soil > Agricultural...
CGGCATCGAGAAAGTAAACCGGCACGCTGAAACCGCCGGGGCCGACCACCTCGTACTGCCACGGCCGCAGCACCACCGTTCGACCTTCGATCGTCACGCTGGCTCGCTGCGGCAACTCAGTCAAAAAATCATCCACCGCCCAATCGACCGGCTCTTCGATCTGTCGGCCATTGTCGTCAAGCCGCTGATAGAAGTAGCCTTTGCGGTGGAGCAACGTTACCGCCACCATCGGAACTCTCAAATCCGCAGCGGCTCGGATCATGTCACCGGCCAAGATACCAAGGCCGCCGCTATAAGTCGGCATATCGGAGATCAGGCCGATTTCCATTGAAAAATACGCGATCTTTCGCTGATTCATATCAAGCGGAGCGACGTCGTCACCGAAAGGAAAACGCACACGCTATGCCAATAAAAAGAGTATTAAGATGCGAGTTCCCCCTCGCGGAACTGACAATTCCGCAGCGTTGATTTCGCAGTTGCAAGAACCCATACGTGAAAATTCAGAATTCGCATCGATCCGAGACCTGAGTACGGGCATATCTATTGCTCACTTTTCGCGAGCAGCTTGGGATAACGATCATGTTGCTGAAGAGGGCTAGCGCGTCGCCGGAGAACGATAATCGGCGAGCGCGTGTACCAATACTGATTCTCGGCGCCGCGGGGAGAGATTTTCACATCTTTAACGTCTGCTTTCGCGACGATTCAAACTACGATGTCGTGGCATTCACAGCCGCACAGATTCCCGGCATCGAAAATCGGCGCTATCCTGAGGCGCTGAGCGGACCTCTTTATCCGGACGGCATTCCGATCTTTCCGGAAACGGATTTGGAGAGCATCATTGTTCGGCATGAAGTTCAGGAAGTCGTACTCGCCTACAGCGATCTGTCGCACGTGTCGGTAATGCATCTCGCGTCGCGCGCTTTGGCCTGCGGCGCCGATTTCCGCTTTATCGGCCCTGCGCGCAGCTCGATTTCGTCACGGCGGCCGGTCATCTCGGTCTGTGCCGTGCGTACCGGCTGCGGGAAAGATGCGGTGATCCGGCGCATCGCCGTATTATTGCGCGGCCAAGGTTTCCGTGCCGTTGTGGTGCGCCATCCAATGCCCTATGGCGATCTCGTCGTCCAAGCGGTGCAACGATTCGCCACGGTTGAGGATTGCGATCGCCAGCACTGCACCATCGAGGAACGCGAGGAATACGAGCAGCACATCCGTAACGGCACCGTTGTCTATGCTGGTGTCGATTACGCCGCGATTCTAGAAAGAGTCGAGCAAGAAGCGGATATTCTTCTGTGGGATGGCGGCAACAACGATTGGCCGTTTTTCAAAGCCGATTTGGAGATCGTCGTTCTCGACCCGCATCGTGCCGGTCACGAGTTGCTCTACCATCCAGGCGAAACCAACTTCCGGCGGGCGCAAGTTTTGATCGTCAATAAAATCGACTCAGCCCCTGTCGAAGGCGTAGCGCAGGTGATGGCCAACATTGCGGCAATCAATCCGGCGGCAACGGTAATCCAAGCCCGATCAAATATCGCGGTCGATCGACCGGAGCTGATCACGGGCAAGCGCGTGCTGGTGATCGAAGACGGGCCGACTCTGACCCACGGCGAGATGGCTTACGGCTCCGGGATGATCGCGGCACAAAAGCATGGCGCCGCCGCGATTGTCGATCCCAAACCTAATGCGAAGGGAAGTCTCATCGAAACCTTCAAACATTTTCCCTGGGTCGGGAGCGCTCTTCCCGCCATGGGATATTCAGAGGCTCAACTCGGCGATCTCGCGGCCACCGTGCGCGCAACCACTTGCGACAGCATTGTTGTCGCGACGCCGGTGGATCTCGGTCGGCTGATTGTATTGCCCAAGCCTTACTGCCGCGTCAGCTACGATCTGGAAGAAATTAGCCGTCCGGATTTGGCTCAAGTGCTCGACCATTTTCTGCTTTCGCATGTTCGATGCAATCAGTCCGAGGGATGAGCGCTTCCGAGCATCCGCAAGAGCACAGCGAACGCGGTCTCAGCTCTGCGGAAGCCCAGATGCGACTCGCCCGCGACGGCCACAACGAGATTCCCTCGGCGATTCGCCGCAATACCCTGGTCATCGCGCTGAGTGTCGCCCGCGAGCCGATGTTTTTACTGCTGATCGCAAGCGCGGTCGTTTATTTCGTCCTCGGCGATGTGCGCGAGGCGCGAAAATGATGCCACGGCAAGATCGTTGACCTTTACGACTCTAGTGCTCCGGTTGTTGAGCTTGATTACCGTCAATCGCTCCTGGTCCAGAAATATTGTGCAAATACTGCGCTCGCCCAACGCAGCCTATCGCTGGGTCATGGTCGGTGCGACGTTATTTTTAATGGTAGTTCTGTACGTGCCGTTCTTGCGGAGCGCTTTTCGGTTTGTGCCATTATCTTTAGAGCATCTGGGTTTCGCAATTGCCGCGGCGTTCGGAATGCTGATTTCGCTGGTCTCATTAAGCGCTTTTCGACTCAATCGTGAAACCCGGAGCGTCTTCATCTGGCCGGCCGTAGCGACAATACGGGGCAAGTGGCGCGGGCGACCACCTTGGCCGTAACACTTCCCAGCATGACTTGCTCGAGCCCGGTACGGCCGTGTGTCGACATCACGATCAGGTCGGCTCTTTCGTCTGCGGCTTTGCGCACAATATCCCGGTACGGCACACCCACTTCGACAACTTCTTTAACTTTTAGTTGGTCGAGAAATTCTGCGCAGGATTCCTTGACAAAATCGGCCAAGCGCTGGCGCTGCTGCGGCACCAAAGCTTTGACCGGATTAAGTTCGTCGTTTTTGTCGAACCATTCGCCATCTTCACTGATCACGTTGTAAACGATCACTTCAGCGCCCTGCTCGAGAGCCAACTGCATGGCGTAACGGAGCGCCGACTGGGAGAGATTGGAAAGATCCGTCGGCGCGATAATCTTGCTCAGCTTCATAATTAACTTTCCTCGTCAGTGCTATCGAAATGCATCCAAGACAAACTCTGCGGAGTGTCTTTGCTTTATTATCACCGGCTTGCCTCAATCGCCACAGAGGCCGCAAAGCCCCAAGACGGTCCGCAGTGCATCTGCAGGATTCGAGAATGATCTGCCGCGCAGAGCGAGGAATTCTTCTTAGTTTCTTCACAGCTTCCTTCGCAATTCTGCACAAGCATCCACTTATTTTTTCATCTCTGAAAAAAACCGAGTGAAACCGCTGTTCTTTAAATCGTTTACGTGGCACAGACAGTGCACCGCGTTGAATGCATGAATCACTGCCTAGCAAGCAGCAAATCCGGACGAGCGCCCATATATTAAAAACGCCCAACCCGTGCCCCTAGTTGCTCCATTTTTGCTTAAGCTCGCAAAGCACGTGGCGCTTCTTGCATGCCTGTTACTCATCGGAAAAGCTAGGGGTGAGCCGACCATCGGCCCACTCGGGATTCTTCTGGTTATTATCGGTGCCGCGCTAACCCATTCTGTCGGTCGCTGGCTCCAAATCGGCGCACCCACCGTGACCACCTTCTATGATCGCTGAGCGCCTCGATCAACGGAAGATCGTTTTTGGGCTCACGGGAGATTTTGCCCAAGCGCTGGACCGTTTGTGCTCCTATTCACCGGTTCAGGATTTTGCCGCGAAACTGCATGCGGCAAAACCGCAGCACAAAGCCGAGCGTTACAGTTACATCGGCAATGGCATCGCGGTTCCCCACCTACGGATCGACAATTTACCAACTCCGGAACTGATTCTCGGTCTCTCCTCGGAAGGATTGAAGCTCAATCATGAGCGTGTTCACGTGGTTTTGCTTCTCGCCACGCCGGCCGAACAGCCCGAGCAACATCTTCAATTCCTTCAACGCATCTCTTCCTTGCTACCGGCAATCCGAGACGAACTGCTGAATCAGCGCGACCCTCGTCGAGTGCTGCAACTCATCGCGCGCGCGGAGCAAATGTCAGCGCTGCCCACTTATCTGAATCTGACGCAGGAGCAAATCGGCTTCGAGCTTGAGACTGATCTCACCAGTGGTCTCACGTCGGCGGAAGCGCAGGCTCGCCTGGCACACTACGGCCGTAATGTCTTGAAGCGCGGCCGCCGTGACCCCTGGTATCTTAAGCTCATGCGAAATTTGTTTAGTTTCTTTGCGATTCTTCTTTGGGTCGCCGCGCTGCTTTGTTTTATACCGGGTGTTGATCTGCCGCAGCTCGGTATCGCGATCCTGACAGTCATCCTCATCAACGGTCTCTTCGCCTTCATGCAAGAATACAAATCGGATCGCGCCCTGGAAATGTTGCAGCGAATGATCGCCCAAAAGTGCCGCGCGATTCGCGACGGGACATTGTCCGAGATCGACGCCAGCGAGCTCGTCCCCGGAGATCTCATCGTGCTTGAAGAAGGCGACTTGGTGCCGGCCGATGCGCGCTTGATTGAAGCCTTTGAAGTGGAAGTCGACAACTCCTCGCTCACCGGCGAGTCGACGGCGGCGCGCCGCTACAAATCGGATCAACCGGTTTTGATTTCCGGCAAATTCCTGTGGATCGAGCTGCCGAACATTGTTTTCGCCGGCACTTCGCTGATGCGCGGCCGAGCCCGCGCGGTGGTCTTCGGCACGGCCATGAATACGGAAATCGGCAAGATCGCCAACCTCACTCAAGACATTCGCAGCGAACCGAGCCCACTGCAAAAACAATTGCGCGGCACGGTTTACTCAATTGCCGCCCTCGCCGGCGGCCTGGGATTGCTGTTTTTGTTTTTGGGCTGGTTCATTGGCGGCCTCACTTTCCTGGAAGCCTTCGTGTTTTTCATTGGTCTTTTCGTAGCCAACGTACCCGAGGGGCTGCTCCCCACCGTCACCCTTTCCCTGGCCTTGGGCGTACAGCGGATGGCCAAGCGCCACGCTCTGGTAAAAAGCTTGCCGGCAGTGGAAACGCTTGGCTGCACCACGGTGATCTGTTGCGACAAGACCGGCACACTCACGCAAAATCTCATGATGGCCACCGAAATAGCGGTGGATGGCGAGACGATCCACGTCTCCGGCATCGGCTACTCGCCACGAGGCGAATTCTCTCATGCCGGCAAAGTGCTATCCCTCAATGCGATCTCGCAATGGAGCACGCTCCGGCGTCTCCTCGACTGCGCGTTTATTTGTAACAATGCCAAGCTCGAACAGCGCGACACCGAATATCGCGTGATCGGCGATCCCACCGAAGGCGCTTTGATGTGTCTCGCGGAGAAAGCCGGGGTCCGCGGCATGCACCAGCGACTGCATCTCAACCCGTTCGAATCCATTCGCAAGCGAATGAGTGTTGTGGTGAAACCCTATCGCGAACCCGAACCGACGATCTATGTAAAAGGCGCGCCGTTGGAAACCCTTCAGCAATGCGATCGCATTCATGACGGCATTGACGTGCGGCCGCTGACTGAAGTGGAGCGCAAGCGAATTCTCCAGCAGAACGACGATATGGCCGACCGCGGCTTACGCGTCCTCGGCTTCGCCTATCGCGATGGCGCCGAATTGAACGGCGCACCTTTCACAAGCATCGAAGTTGAAACCCGATTGGTTTTTCTGGGCCTCGTAGCACTGTCCGATCCGGTGCGGCTGGAAGTGCCGGCTGCTATCCATGCCTGCCATAGCGCCGGTATCCGCGTCATTATGATCACCGGCGACTACGCCCTAACTGGCCGCAGCATTGGTCAACAGATCGGCCTTGGATTGAGCGGAACACTGCCGTCATTCAGCGGCGCGGAAGTTTCCGAGATGGACGATCAGTCTTTGCGTGACGTTTTAACCCAAGGCGAAACGATTTTTGCCCGCGTTGCACCGGAGCATAAGCTCCGCATCGTCTCCATGCTCAAACAAATGGGCGAGATTGTCGCGGTTACCGGCGACGGCGTCAACGATGCGCCGGCGCTCAAGAAGGCGGACATCGGCATTGCCATGGGTCTGCGAGGCAACGACGTCGCCAAGGAAGCGGCGCGCATGATTTTGACCGACGATAACTTCAGCTCCATCGTCGCGGCCATCGAAGAGGGCCGGGCGATTTTCGACAACATCAAACGCTTTGCCGCCTACGTGCTCAATAGCAATCCGCAGGAAATGTATCCGTACCTTTTTTGGGTCTTATTCCCCGGCATGCCGCTGGCAATGACCGTGATGGGCGTGTTGGCGGTCGATGTGGGAACCGATTTGATACCGGCGATGGGCCTGGGCATCGAGCCGCCGGAAGAAGGCATCATGGAGCGGTCGCCACGGCGCCGCGACGAAAGGATCTTGTCGCTCGCTTTCATCCTGCGCTCTTATTTCGTCCAAGGCACTCTGCTCGCCGCCAGTTGCTACGCTACTTACTACTATATGGGCTGGGTCCTTGGCGCGTGGCGACCCGGCGAGAGTCTTACAAATATGCCAGCGTCGCCCGGCGGCCTCAAGTTTGAGACCGCGTCCTACGCTTACTTACAGACTTTGACTGCTTACTTTTTCCCAACGGTAACGACGCAAATCGCCAATGTGCTCTGCAAGCGCTCGTGGCGCAGTTCGCTCTTTTCAATTAACTTCGTGAACCCTGCGCGCCGCCAAGAAGCGCTGGAAGCAATTTTGACTTGGCGTCCGCCGCACTATACGGCGCGGGTGCGCATCGATTACCACGTCAAAGGCGTCACAGAATTTGACATGGTGCGCGCCTTCTTAGCGCTCGCAGCTGGTTTGATCGCGTTGCCATTCCGTTTCGTTTCGATGCTCTTCGTTCAGTCACTGGCGCGCATCGAGCGCCCGATCATCGTTCCGTTTACCACCTGGCTCGCGCGTTTTCTCGAGCGGCACTACATTATCTTTAATTTCATCTCCAATCCGCTCATCGACCTCGGTATTCTGTTCGAACTCGTGCTTTGCTATCTCTTCTTCTACACACCTCTTGCCGAGATCTATTACTTCGCCCCGGTGCCGTGGCACGTCTACCTCTTTGCCTTTCATGGCACGGTTGTGCTGATCGCTTTCGAAGAAGCAAAAAAATACTACCGGCGGAAAGGCTGCCCGCTGGAATTTCTCGGTTGAATTCACGGGGAAAAACTATGGCTGAGCATGTCAAAAAACAGTGGTTTCTTTGTGGGAGAGCTTCTTCGCGCAAGAGGATAGCTTCCGACAAGAAATTTCGGCTTATTAGTCTCATTTTCCCGATCGTGTCTCTCCTGTTTGCTTTCTTGCTCGTTCTGCATACTGATGCGGCGAGTCAAGACCATGCGCCAATTGCGGATCAACTCATTGGCGGCGAGCTTTCTTACGTCGTTCGGAGAGGAGATTCACTCACAGGCATCGGCGCAAGGTTCGGCGTAGGCGTGGGCGTTCTCGCCGCAGACAATGACGTTTCCCCAAGCGCGCTTTTGAAAACAGGACAACAGCTGCGTGTCGACAACCGTCACATCGTACCCAATATCGTCAGCGACGGGATCGTGATCAACATTCCGCAGCGTATGCTCTTTTATCTCAAGGAAGGCCGCTTGATTCGTTCCTTTCCCGTTGGGCTGGGACGCCACCGATTGGCCCACCCCAACGGGCCCATTCAAGATCGTCGCGAAAGAAGAAGACCCTATATGGGATGTTCCCCTATCGATTCAGGACGAAATGCAGCGCGAAGGCAAAGCCGTAAAGACCTGCGTTCCACCAGGCCCTGACAATCCGCTGGGCAAACATTGGCTCGGGCTTAGCATCGCCGGCTATGGCATTCATGGCACGATTGCGCCGATGAGCATCTATCAGTTCCAGACCCACGGCTGCATACGCGCGCACCCCGACGATATCGCCGGTCTTTTTGATGAGGTCTCACCCGGTACGCGTGGCCTGCTTGTTTATCAGCGCCTTCTGATCGCGAACGCCGGCGGGAGAATTTTTCTGGAGGTCCATCCCGATCCTTATAAGAAAAAAGATGTCAAAGTACATGCTCAATTCGAAGAATTACTAAAAAGCCTACCTCAGTTTAGCATTGATCGTGAGCTCGCAACGGGTATAATTCGCAAGCAGGACGGTATAGCCCGACAGATCGGAGTTGGCAGTTTGCGATGAATCATGACAGGAACTTTTCACGTCCCAATCCTGAGCCTGTAAAAAACCGTGAGCCGCAACTGACCCGACGATGCTTCGTCAGGCTCGGCGCAATTGCGGCGACCGCCGTGCTTTTCCCTGGCGCCGCGTTCAGCGCTGACACGAGAATTCCCGAAAAATCTTTGGCGTTTTACAACACCCACACCGGCGAAAATCTAAAGTCAGTTTATTGGGCGGAAGGCCGCTATCTGGCTGATTCACTACGTGCGATCAATCACATTTTGCGCGACCCACGCAATAACGAAGTTCATGAGATCGATACTCGACTTTTGGATCTCCTTTTCTCGCTTCGTCACGAAATCGATACAAGCCAACCCTTTCACGTCATTTCTGGCTACCGCTCCGCAGAAACCAACACATATCTGCGCGCGCACACCACCGGAGTCGCCGAAAACAGCCTACACCTGGTAGGACAGGCTATCGACATCAGGTCACCGGGGCGAGAGCTGCGCAGCTTACAAAAAGCTGCCATCCAGTTGAGAGGCGGCGGAGTTGGTTATTACCCAAAGTCGGATTTCGTGCACATCGATATCGGACGCGTGCGCTATTGGTGAACTGTTTCTACTTACTAGCACAATAGCGGCGTCTCTATGTCGGGGCAACGAGGACACGTGCATCGTCCGGCGCGATCGCCCTCTTCCCAAAGTCATCGCTGCCATAGGATACGACCGGTCTCCAAGGGAATCGCAACGCCAGCGCAATACGGTATGACGCGCGCTGTATAGTCCGTTCCCGGCCGCGTTGCATCCACTCGCGCGCTATAAGCGTACCCGCCGGCCGCGCCCACCAGTTGCCGGACTCGCTTCATCTCCTGCCGGACGGGTCCCGAGTCGTTGACTCCGTCGGCATAAAGCTCAACCCGCACTCGATCCGGATCAACATCACCGAGATAAAGTTGAACGTCGAACACGTGCTGGTCCCCGACCGTCTCAACCCTCGCTTCGCCGAAATGCAGCATCGCCCATTTCTGGTCCAGAGAGTGCTGCCAATCGACCACTTCCCTGCCGACTGCACTTTTGTCTGCAGCGCGTGTCCGATAGCCGGTGGCAGCTGGGAGGTAGTGTTGCTCAGTGTATTCGCGCACGGTGCGGTTGGCAGAAAAGCGCGGTGTTAACCTCGCCATACTTCCACGCATGCGCGCCACCCAGGCGGTGGGAATACCCTCGTTGTTGCGGGTATAAAACTCGGGGATCACTTCCCGTTCTAGTAGTTCGTAAAGCGCCTGCGCTTCAACAGCATCCCAAGATGGATGATCATCATGTTCCTGGCCATCACCCAACGCCAACCCCACCTCCGGCGTATAAGCTTCGGCCCACCAACCGTCCAGTTCTGACAGATTGATGCCACCATTGACGAGCACCTTCATCCCGCTTGTCCCACACGCCTCCCAGGGCCGCCGTGGCGTATTGATCCAGACGTCCACACCTTGCACTAGGTGCTCAGTCAAAAGCATGTCGTAGTCGCTTAGAAAGATCGCATGGCGGCGCGTTTCGGGCCGCCGTATGAAACGCGTCCATTCCTGAATCATGGCCTGCCCGGCGTGGTCATCAGGATGGGCTTTCCCGGCAATGATCAGTTGTACAGGGCGATGAGCGTCAGTTAGTAAACGGGTGAGGCGTTCGGGGTCGTGCAGCAATAAATTGGGCCGCTTGTAGGTTGCGAAGCGACGCGCAAATCCGAGCGTCAATACATTCGGATCAAACAGATGCTTTGCAGTTTCAACAGTCTCGTCGGACGCACCCGATGCAATCAGTAGCTGGGACAATCGTTCGCGGGCGTATACGACAAGAGACCGGCTTGCATGGGTGCGCATTTCCCAGAGCTCGCCGTCGGAAACGCTTCGAATGTCCCGCTCCAGTGTTTCTGTCGTGCCGAGCCAGCGATCCTTTCCGCAGGCCGCCGTCCAAAGCGCATCGGCCGCCGCCGAGTCCCAACTTGGCATATGCACACCGTTGGTCACGTGTCCGATTGGGATTTCATCTTCCGGCCAGCGCGGGAAGAGGGGCTCAAACAATCGTCGGCTAACCTTTCCGTGTAAACGGCTTACCCCGTTGACGGCGCCGCTTGCGCGGATCGCGAGATAGGCCATGTTGAAGCTCTCTTGCGGGTCGTTTCGGTTTTGGCGTCCCAAGGCCAGCAACTCATGAAGCTTTAGGCCGAGTTCCTTCTGGGCGTACCCACTAAGGTATTGCTCGATCAAGTCGGGAGCGAACCGGTCAAAACCAGCGGCCACCGCAGTGTGACTGGTGAAGAGATTACCCGCTCGTGTCACGGCCAATGCAACTTCGAAGGACTGTCCTGTCTTTTTGATGAAGCTCCGCGCGCGTTCTAACACGGCAAAAGCTGCGTGTCCTTCATTCAAGTGACAGACTTCCGGATGGATGCCGAGCGCTTCGAGCAGCCGCCACCCACCGATGCCGAGAGTCAGCTCTTGCTTGAGGCGCAGCTCGGGTCCTCCACCATAGAGTTCGCTAGTAATCCCTCGATGAGCGGGAAAGTTCGCCGCGTCATTGCTATCCAATAGATAGAGCTTCGCTCGGCCAATCCGTACCTCCCAGGCACGCAGCCAGACCGAGTAACCCGGCAACGCAATCTCCACCCGCAACCATTCTCCGTTTGCCTGCCGCAAAGGGATAATTGGCAGTTGGCCCGGATCGTTGTAGGGAAAGAGGGCCTGTTGCGCCCCGTCCTTGTCAATCACCTGGCGAAAATAGCCTTGTTGGTAGAGCAGTCCCACACCGATGACCGGCACACCCAAATCGCTGGCAGCTTTGAGCTGATCGCCGGCGACATTGCCAAGCCCGCCCGAGTAAATCGGCAGCGCTTCGCTCAACATGAATTCCATGCTGAAATAGGCGACACAGCTCAGAGAAGTCCGCTGATAATTTTGTTGAAACCACGCGGGCGCCTCCGCCGCTTCACGTCTAGCTTTCACAAGAGCATCGACTTTCTTACGGAATACAGGGTCAGCCAACATACGTTGTATTTGGTCCCGCGAGACAGTCTGCAGGATGACCCAGGGGTTTTGGGTAATCTTCCATAGGTCGGGATCAAGCTGTCGCCATAGTTCGTCCGCGTAATGATTCCATGACCAGCGCAGATCCAGGGCAAGCTCTGTCAACTCATCGAACCCCTCAATTTCCGCCGGTAGGAAACTGTAGAGTGGACTTAAACCGCGTGTTTGTTTGCTCATTGGCTTTACTCAGGCAAAGAGCAACGCGGAGGGTAAGATAATCGACACCGAGCTCACGACATCAAACGAGAGAGCTTTTGAGAACCAAAGTCAAATTGCAAGGAACTCGGAGTGTGGTCTCACGAAGCGATTCGCTTTGCGAGTTTTGCCGAGTATTGTCTTTTGGTGACCGCGCTTCTCGATCCGATCGTTGCCGCGCATTGACATGAGCGCCGATGTGTGAAAGGTGACGCAACAGACGTGTAACCAGCGGAACATCTTTGGCAGTCACCGAGAGGATCGCTCGCGAGAGGAGCCACTATGTATTCGCGGATGCTGATCCCGCTTGACGGATCCAAACTTGCCGAGCAAGTTTTACCCTATGCCCGCTATTTGGCTAACGCCTTAACCCTCCCCGTTGAGCTCTTCCAGGCCGTGGACGCCGCTGCTCTCGAGGCCTTGGCCAATCCTGCGCAAAGTCGGTACATAGATACGCTACTGAACGAGAAGCGCACGAGCAGCGCACAATATCTGGAAACCGTCGGCAAATCTTTCCAACAAGGTCGAATTGCTTCTGCAGTGGCAGCGACGAGACTGTCAAAGCACCGGGTGATCGCCTGTGCTTCAACAATTGATGCACTCGGAAGCTTCATTGGTAGGTCACATGGAACACACTGACGGTGAACAAATGCGTGCGTAGATCGCGACGGCTATTTGCCCTTCTGCGCAGGTACCACCAAGACGGGACAAGAGGCGGCTCGGAGAAGTTTATCCGTCACGCTGCCGATCAGCGCGCGGGAGAGACCGGTGCGGCCGTGCGAACACATCACAATGAGATCGACCTGCTCATTTTCGGCGCAGTCGAGAATCGCGCCGTAGGGCTGCCCGGCATCCACCAGCCTTTTAATCCGAACATGCGATGCTGCATCACCGATCTTCTCTGCGATAAACTCATCCAGCCGCTTCTTGTGTCTTTCTATATCGCCTTTATTAATGGTATTGGTTTCGTCCAGCAACACCACATTCAAGACGAGCAATTCCGCAGCGGCATCACTTGCCAGCTGGCATGCGTAACGAACGCCGCCAGCAGAGAGATCGGAGAAATCTGTTGGGGCAAGAATTTTTTTTGGCAAGCTCATGGTTACGCTCCTCCATTAGTCGACGTTGCCTAGCACTTATTGAATATTCAAAATGCCTGCCACGAGCGGTTAGAGTTTGTAGCCGATCTTGCGCAACAGTTCCTTGCGCCAGGCAATCCCCGCTTCGTCCTCGACCCCATTGCTTTTACCGCCATCGATCACGCCCATGATACCGCGCCCCTGATCGGTTTCCGCGATTATAACTTCGACGGGATTCGACGTGGCGCAAAAGATGCGGCACACTTCCGGAATATTTTTTAGCGTGTTGAGTATGTTGATGGGAAAAAAGCCTGGGCCCAAGAATAGAATGAAGCTATGACCGGCTGACAGCGCAAGCGCGTTGCGTTTGGCGAGCTCGATCAAGCCGTCATCCGTGCCAGTCCAGCGCACCAGCAGCGCCCCCGAAGCTTCGCAAAAGGCAAAACCAAATTTGATTCCCGGTACGCTCTGCACCAACGCTTCATGAACATCCTCGACAGTTTTAACGAAATGGCTCTGGCCGAGCACAAAATTGATATCATCTGGCTTATCGATCTTCAGCGTGCTCAACTGCATACGTCATTCCAATTCTAGCAGAACCCAACCAGCAGCACCTCGATGAAAATAGGGCCGCGGCAGATTTAACGACGCGGGCGCAGCCGGTTCAAGCGGCGCGAAGCAGTAAGACCGGATCTTGGCAATGCTGCACGGCCTTTTCTGCAACGCTGCCAAGCAGCCAGCGGCCGATGCCTGAGCGCCCGTGGGTCGACATCGCAACCAGATTGTTCTCGGTTCGGACTGCAAAATCGATGATCTCAGTTGCGGCATCGCCGAGCAGTGCTGTAGAGATCACATTGTCGAGACCTTCCGCACGCAGCGCCTGGACTTTCCCGTCAAGGTAGGTTTCTGCTTCGCTCTTTATGTTTTCGTTGAATCGAGCCGTGCTCTGAGCAATCACACCATCGGTGATAATGTAAGTTTCCGCCGCCGGGGTATAAACCCGAATGAGTTGGACTTCCAACTTGAGTGGCTTGGCGAGTCCTATCACCGTAGGCAGCACTTTTTCGGCCAATCCGGAGCCGTCAAGCGGCACAATAATCGTTTTGAAGTTCACAGCGATCGCGGGGTCAACTTTTTCCGTCGGGCGAACGATCAGCAACGGATTGGCGGCATGCTGCACAACCTTGCTTGTGACGCTGCCCATTAACCAGCGGCGTAGGCCTGACATGCCATGCGTCGCCATCGCGATCAAACAATGCGGATCGCTGCGATAACCTTCGATGATTACTGTCGCCGCCTCGCCGGTCTCGACATGAAAGTTGGTGGATACGCCGGAAGAAAAATATTTTTCGCGAACTCCCTCCAAATAGCCCCTCGCACGGGCAGGCGACCAAGACGGATGATTAGAAGCGGATTCGATCACCGTGAAAAGATCGACCGGCAGATTGAGGGGCGTGGCGAAGAACCGCGCAAAAGGAAGAATTTGCTCGGCGAGCCGCGATCCATCCAGGGGCACCGAAATCCTGCTGAACATTCGCGCTCTCCCCGTGGTCCTCAATGAGGTGCTCGGAACACTAGAACTGGGCTGCTGCAGTGGCGGACGACGGTCTCCGCAACGCTCCCCACCGCCCAACGGCGCACGCCAGATCGCCCGTGCGAGCACATCGCGATTAGGCGATCCGGTCGATTGCCCGCATAATAGTTGATAATTTCATCGGCGTCATAGCCCTGCCTGGAAGCGATAGTGACGCTGCTCACGCCGGCTTTTTTCAACGCAGCTTTCTTTTCTTCTAAATAGTTCAATACGTCAGCCTCGGTTTGGGCGAGCAATCGATCCAAATCGATGGCGAACCCGCCACCGGCATCGTAAAACCCGGGCGGGATGTTGTAAGCACGAAACAGCACCATCTCGGCATCGAGCTTCTTAGCCAGCTCGCTAACCGGCGGCAGGACGCTTTCAGCAAGCGCAGAGCCGTCGAGGGGCACCATGATCGACTGAATCGAGACTTGTTGCTCGGTGACAGCGGTCGGCGTCGACCGGATCAAGAGCAAAGGATTGCTGGTGCTGCGTAACACCTTTTCCGCCACGCTGCCTAACAGCCAACGATTCAGACCGGAGCGACCATGAGTCGCCATTGCGATGATCGCTGCAGGGTTTTGTGCCGCATACTCCACAATCGAGGACGCGGGGTTGCCTTTCAAGATACGGCAATCGATTTGCCCATTGGCGAAACTTGGCGCGATCTTTTCTAGGTACTCCCGGCGTCTTCGGGTCTCGTCTTCGGCAAGCTGATCGAGAAACAGCGATTCGTAAGCAGCGGCGCTGCGCGCGAGTTCCGTCAAGTCGATGATCGAGATCAATTCGATAGGAATACGAAGCCTGGCGGCGAGCAGCAGTACGTACGGTAAAACCGCTTCGGCCGCGGGCGAACCGTCTAGCGTCACCAAAATTTTCGTTGGCACGGTATCCATGGCCGATTGTGTTTCTATCGCGCTCTCGCCACCAGCACCGGATCAGCGGTGTGGCGCACGACATTTTCGGTAACGCTGCCGAGCACCCAGCGTCTTACACCGGAACGACCGTGTGAACACATAGCGATCAAAGCGTCCGGCGTCTTGCGTCCGATAGCGATGATCTCGTCGCCGGCAAAACCTTCCTTGGAAATAGCCGAGACTTTTTCCACGCCGAGCTTCTTGATCTCAGCCACTCTTTTTTCGAGATACTCGTTGGTTTCGTCGCGCACGGCGGAAATGAGATCGTCGTAGTTGACCGCATAAAAACCGTCATCACCGGCATACGCGTTGTATGGAATGTGGTAAGCGCGAAACAGCACGACTTCGAGTCCGAGTTTCTTTGCTACGCCGGCGGCCATCGGCAGGATGCTCTCCGCCAATTCGGAACCGTCGAGAGGCACAATAATGCTTTTGAACGAAGCCTCTCCGTTTCCAGGAGCTGCTTCAGTAGCGCGCACCAACAGCAGCGCATTGGCAGCGCCGCGCAGGACCTTTTCGGCCACGCTGCCCAGAAGGAATCGGTTGAGGCCCGAACGGCCGTGGGTCGCCATGGCGATGAGCATTGCCGTATCGGTTTCGCCCCTTTCGATGATCACATCCTCAGCCCTGCCTTTTTCCACTTTGCAGGTCACGGTGGCGCCGCTAAAGCTCTGTGCGACGCCGCGTAAATAATTTTCGCTGCTGTGCATTCCTTCTTCGATCATCGTATCAAGAAAGCGTGCCTTTTCGGCGGTGATATGGGTCGCCAGCTCGGCGATATCGATGACCGCCAACAACTCTATGGGGATTTTGAATTTCGCCGCTAAGTAGCGGGCGTAGGGCAGCACTTTTTCCGCGGTACTCGAACCGTCCAGCGGGATCAATATTTTGCTATACATGACCGTCCTCCTCGTCGCCAACAAGCTACCCTACACTCGTCCAAAGCTAAGTTATTAGTCAACTTTTATTTTAACTTCTTTCGCCTTTGCCGCTTCAGTCTTCGGCAGACGGATCTCCAGAATTCCATTCTTGAAGGTCGCTTTGACTTTGTCGCCGTGCACATCAGTGGGTAACGGCAACGTTCTCACGAATGATCCGTAGGAACGCTCCGAGCGTAAATAGTTCTCTTTCTTAACTTCTTCCTCTTTTTTCTTTTCCCCTTTGATGGTCAGCGTGTGATCCGTCAAATTCACCTCGATGTTGTCTTTGGTCATGCCGGGGATTTCGGCCTTTACCACGATATCGTCTTTCTCTTCGAACATATCGACCGCCGGCGCAGTTACCTCCATGTCTTCACCGCCAAACCATCGCTGTGGCCACCACGGTCGCGTTCTGCGTCCGAAGTATTCATCCATCATGCGATCCATCTCCCGCTCCCACCGGGTCAAATCCATAAAGGGTCGCCAGGGGGCCACGGCCTTTGTTTCTTTTTCTTTGCCTGCCATTGTTCCCTCCCTTTCTTACGTCCCGCCGGACTGAAGATAAATTGCGCAATCGTTATGCCAGGAATGGCGCGGAAATTTCGCCAGTCTCGAGAAGGATTTCGCAAGGTTGAAAAAAAACTCACGAGTTCGTGTCAATAATGAAATTGAAAGCGAAACGATCGGAAAGTTGTCGAGCGCGGCACGGATAGGAGTCGTTTGTTTGCAAAGCGGTACGGTGCGACAATCGCACCCACGATAAGCTGGTGACCCTGAGTCGTATCTCGGAGTCCGCCAATGGCACTTAGTTCGCAGCTGCCTCCATGACTGGCTGGGAAAAGGACTGATTAATGATGAATAATTTTTATGAGCCGCATGTGACCAGGCCGATAAAAAGTGCTGCCCGAGGCGAACAAAGATCAATTTTACTCATGGAACCAAAGCCATTGGCGGCGTTCGTGATTGCATGCTTTATTGGGCTGGCGATTTTATTTCATTTCGATGACGCTTCAGCTCAGGAAGCGGAAGTCATTGCCGGCGGGGAACTCGAGTATCAAAAGTATTGCGCTGTCTGTCACGGCGTCGATGCTAGGGGCGGCGGAATCATGGCAAAGTTCCTCACCATCAGACCAGCGGACCTCACCCAGATAGCAACTAGGAACGGTGGCACATTTCCGTTTTGGCAAATCTATCGGGTGATCGATGGCGGCGAGGTTCGCGGGCATGGCAGCCGCGATATGCCCATTTGGGGTGATCGCTTCAGAACCCAGGCGGGCGGAAATGATCCTGGATCGCGTGCCCAAGCCGCGGGGAGATTGCTGGGTCTGGTGTTCTACCTACAGCATATACAGCAATAACCTTCACCCCGCAGTATCGTTGGCA
>Ga0164304_10000140_pt1 | contig 17112 bp, 11 predicted proteins | sample Whisoiple_217_MG_FD_110216 | JGI IMG/M metagenome (GOLD analysis project Ga0164304, IMG submission 110216) | Soil microbial communities amended with pyrogenic organic matter from upstate New York, USA - Whitman soil sample_217_MG | ecosystem: Environmental > Terrestrial > Soil > Agricultural...
TTCAAACCCCTTGACAAAATGCCTCCGGCTCTCCGCAAACATATCAGATATCCAGTAGATTTGTTGAGCATTCAATCAGAACGCTTGCTAACTTATCACATGGAAGACCCGCAAGTATTTTACAATCGGGAGGATTTGTGGCGAGTTCCCAATGAAATTTATGGCAGCGAACAGCAGCCCGTAGCACCGTATTATTTGATTATGAAGCTGCCAACGGAAACAGCAGAAGAATTTATTTTGCTGCTGCCATTTACACCAGTAAGTCGCAACAATTTAATAGCTTGGATTGCAGGGCGATCGGATGGTAGCGAGTACGGAAAATTGCTGCTGTATCTGTTCCCCAAACAGCGATTAGTTTACGGGCCGGAACAAATAGAAGCTTTAATTAACCAAGATCCCGTTATTTCCGAACAAATCTCTCTCTGGAATCGCCAGGGTTCCAAAGCACTTCAAGGAAACTTATTAGTAATTCCCATAGAACAATCTTTACTGTATGTCGAACCTCTTTACTTAGAAGCCGAACGGAATAGTTTGCCAACTTTAATCAGAGTTATTGCTGCCTACGAAAACCGCATCGTCATGGCAGAAAGTCTTGACTTGGCACTCAAGGCACTTTTTCAGAAACAATCTACCAATAAACCCGCAATTGTGCGACCTGTAGAAGGAACTCAACCAGCTTTAAAGAGTGAATGATATCAATTCCGATTGCACTCCTCAGGATTGTTGACTGTTGACTGTTGACCAAAAGCATCCAGGATACAAGCCCCCGGATTCATTCCTTAGCAGACTTAGGATCCAGAAATAAAAAACCTGTATCCGATGAAACTTGCCCCCGAATTTATCCGTCGGGTCAATGCTTCAATCTCAAATCTCAAATCTCAAATCTCAAATCGATTGACTGTTGACTGCTGACTCTAGGTCAAAAAACTGAATAGTTGAGTGTTAAGTATTGACTCGATTTTATGATTCCGATGCAACCGGAAACGATATAAATTACTGCGATTTCTGTTCGCTAGCAGCCTTGATATCCTGCCACCAAACATCGACATAGGGCCACATCAATCTCTCGTCTCCTCCAGAATCTAGTTTCACTGTCACCTCATAACGGTCAATATGCGTGAGCTCGCCAGTTTTGCCATTCAAATACAATTGTTTGGGATTGTCGGTGATAATTTCTACCCTTTGATTCAACAGCGGCAGCATCTGGGTAGAAGAACCCTGAAACGGATTTTTGCCTTTGAGCACATAGCCGCCAATCAAAGATAAGTACATTGAAGCTAGGAAAAATACCGTACAGAAACCCACAATTACCAGTGTTTTTTGTTGTGAAAAACTGGTATAAACGCTCACATATCCTACGCTTATAGTTCCAAAAAACAACAAGTTTGGCAGGTACAGCCCATCTTCCAGACACACGCTACCAAAAAACATGAGGGCTACCTGAAAACCAAATAATGCAGCCACCCAACTCCACCCAGTTAGCAACGATGCAGATAGTAGCCAATTCATTGTAACAGTAAGGGCGATCGCCATTGCTATTGCCCCAGGTGGTGCTGCATAATCGTACTGTCTGAAGGGAAGAAGAACAAAAAATACTAAAGCATAAGCAAAACCCGCAACAGCCAGTGCTAATCCACTAATTATTGCGTTCCAGTTCAACATCGCGATAGATTTTTGGAGCGGTAAAGTGAAGCGTTCATCTTCTGTTTTGATAGTAGCCGTTGAAAATTCCCAGCGGACTAAGGCCAGAAATTCTAATCCTAGGGTGCCCCACAAGCAGGTTACCGCTATATTTAGGGGAGCGAACCGATTTGTTAACCAAGCGTGCTATCCCAGTTTCCGAAGGTGAAAATCAGCCACATCAGAAGGTATAATTTTCCGAAAATCAGATTATTTAGGGTCGATCGACTTAACAAATTTTTGCACAGGCTGCGGTAGAGCCGGCACAAAAGTCTTTCTAAAACCCCTAACATCGAACACTCGCCACAAAATACCTACCGCTACCGTCAAGAAAAATAACGCTCCCAAAAAATTGAACACAGCAGACAGAAAACCGCTGTTCCTTTTTTTCGGAGGTGTAATATGTGTCCTGCGATATACAGCCGGCTCGTAATCTCTCTCATCCTCGCGAGTCGGGGGCGGCGTTTTGGGGCGCGAACTCGCCCTGCGCTTCTGAGTCAAACCCGTTTTATTAGTTTTAGTAAAACTGCTGGACGCGTGCAAATCAGAACTGTCGGGCATCCCCGTTAACTGGCTAGCAGAAGCCCCCGTTTTGCCTGCAGCAGCATCCTGAATTCTGCTGTTAGAGCGCTGAGTCGATTTGCGTTCGGCGAGGGTGCGCATCAAAGTTTGCAATTGCTGAGTCGCCGCCGGCGGGCGTTCCCCTTTCCTCGCCCAATTTAACAGCATCGCCCCGGTAATCCCGCAGAGATTCGCAGCCCCCACAGAAGCCAGCCGCTTCAGTAGAGGCTGGCTGTTGGACACAAAAATCACCAATGCCTCCGGGTGTTCCTGAGCCAAACCGTAAACGCACTGAGCCGTCGCCACCACGAGCATTGCTTGCTTGCCTTGATTTTTGATCGAAGGTTCGAGAGCGCGGTGCGTCTGTTGAGCGTCTGTTGCAATCCAGCCGCTGTCGGCAAAAAAGCGCATAAACTCCCTAGCTACTTGCTCGATGGCCGGTTCCACCGCTTGGTCGGTGAGACGATCTATTTCGTCGTACACTACTTCCGGGATATAGCAAGTTCCCACCTTGGCATATTCTTGCCACACTTGAGTTCTGCCAGCCATTAAAACATCTGTATCAAAAGTTACCAATAGAGGAGGGAGTGGATTAGCCATGACTTTATCCTATAGGCTCAGATAAGCTATTTAAACTTAATCGATCTAGTTTAAACAAATTTGGGGTTATAAAAAATCAACTTTTGGTAATAAATAAATTGCCCAGGGCGGGGATCTTAATTGGAAATTAGTGACACTCCCGGGCTATCAGGGGTGGGGATTCTTGCTTCGCAGGGATTCCCATGAATTTACTTGCAGTGCGGTGCATCTTGACCCTGTGCCCTACGGCTGCAAGCCATCGCTTGAGAACTACTTGTGCGGCTGCGACATCTCTGTCGGTTGTATAGGCGCAATGGTGACAGGAGTAAACTCGTTCTGATAACTCTTTTTTGCCTGTTTCATTAAGGCAATTAGGACATATCTGGCTCGTCTTTTTGGCGTCTACTTTCTGGAAATATACACCGCGTTTAAAGCAAGTTTGCTCCAATATATTGAAGAATTGCCCAAACCCAGCATCTAAGCAGTGCTTGCCTAACATCGCCGACAGTCCGACCAGATTAAAGTCTTCGAGAAACGCCATCCCTGCGTCATCGCACATTGATGTGACAACTTACGATGCCAATCTTTTCGGCTGCTTGCAACATATTCATGCAGCAAAGCGACTTTTTCCGAAGCTTTTTTCCGGTTGTTCGAGCCGATTCTTTTTCGAGTAACGCGCTTTTGCACCAATTTAAGCTTGCGTTCTGCGGAGCGGAAAAAACCTCGTTCTTTTGATTAAAAGTCCGTTAGAAGTTGCAACAAAATTAGTCAACCCTATATCAATTCCTATGGGATTGCCGTGAGGAATAGTATCGGGAATCGAGACATCCCATTGCAATGTCAACATTATGTACCAGCCACTAGACCGTTTAACTACGCGAGCTTGTTTGACGATTTCGCCCTGGGGGATGGGGCGATCCTGCCAAAACTTTATCGGGCCCATTACAGGCAGTTTAAATCGGTTGCCTTGATGGAAAGTTGTACCCCACTGCGGTTCGTTAAAAGACCTTAAAGCTCCCTTTTTTTTAAACCGAGGGAACCCCTGGCGAGAGCTTCCACATAATGACGAAACTTTTTTCCAACCTCAAACGCGTTTGTTGCAGTAGGGCCGCGTTTACTCGCAGCAGTGGGAGGCTGATTTTCCTGTAAGTTGTTAAAGCCTTGCACTGACTTGAATATGTCGGTAAGGGCCCGTCAGCAGGAATAATGCACTCGGAGCTTTCGGAGCAACAGTGAATTTGACATTTGCGTGAGTTGTACCAGTCTTTGCACTCTTTCCAAGCCGAGTTGTACACCTTGCGGCACTGTTCTAGCGAGTCTTCAAAAACTGCTATCTGTGTCGCTGCGGGCTTCAACTTCAATTCCAACAACGTCAAATTAAACACTTGCTTCACCTCCTTGACTCAGTATACAGCCGCCCTATAAATCCTCAAGAGGTTTCTTAAGATTAATTAAATTCGCCCGCTTATGGGCGAGGCTCTAGCCCCAAAATTTTGGTAGTTAGGAACCCGATCGCCCTTCAGTTCCCCAGTTCGAGCGCTCAATTCCTATATTCCACTAATTTACCGCAACCTAAGAGCCTATTACCAAAGACACCTGGCTACTGTTAGTTCCCAATTCCCAGACGGCCAGCCATTGCGGGAGTCAACGGCAACAGCGCAGCAATCATCAAGAACAAAGCTAGCAAACCCAAAGCAGCGCGAGCGTCGTCAGGCTCAGTCAGCTCGTTGAGGCTCGGCCGCTCCAGATTCCGCTGTAAAATCACAATCACGATCGCCCAATACAGAGCCAAAGGATTAACTAAAGAAGCGATCGCCAGCACCACAAACGTCGCCAAAGTAGCGCGACTTGCTATTTTCCGACCGTAGATGGCTTGCACGATTCTACCCCCGTCCAACTGTCCCGCCGGCATCAAATTAATCGCCGTTATTACCAAGCCCAACCAACCGATAACTACCAGCGGGTCAACGTCAACAATCTGCTGCTGCAAGCGGGCACCCAAAACCACTTTTGCCAAAGTTCCCACCAAAACCGATCCCTTGAAAAATTCTGCGGGAATTTGAAACAAACTCCCCGGGTGAGATAGCAGCAAACCTGTTACCAGCATTAGCAGAGAAACTATTCCCCCAGCGGCTGACCCGGCAAAAGCGAGGTCAAACAAAACTTTACGGTTGGGCAGCAGCGACTCAAAACGGTCGATCGCTCCAAAACAACCTATCTGCAAAGTTGGTATAAAAAACGGCCAACTCAAGCGAACCTTGTACCGATTTGCCAGCACTCGGCGAGCAATTTCGCCAGAGCCTAAAACCGCCCAAATTCCGGTCGCAATTGGCAGAACTTCGAGATATCGACCCGGCGAGTTAAAGAAATCGAAACCTAGGAGCAAACCGCCTGTCTCTAAGCTAGTAGCAATTGTTGCCAGCAGCAGCACAACTGCTAGGATTTTTTGAGATACGTTAGTTGGCTGCGGGTCGTTGGTGCTGGGCAAGATAATAACTACTGGCTTGTCGTCCTGATTTTCTACTAAAAATAGACGGTAGCGATCGTTTAATTTTTCTGCCAAACTTGCCGTCAAACGTGAGTGTACTTGTTCTGGGTCTCCTCGGAGATTGCCTTTCAAGATCACCCCATCTTGATAAGGAATCGTTTCTGTAGCAAAGAAAGTATCAATGCCAAAGATGCCTTTAATTGCCTTGAGGTCTTCAACTGGAACGGGAATTATTTCTGATTCATTATTCCCAGGCGACGAGGTGACGATCTTAATGGTTTCTTTGGCTGGTGTCGGCTGCGAGTCAGGGGCCGAGAAAGCATCGCTTTGGGACTTTACCTCAGCAGCATCGGGGCGCGATCGCAGCACTGCATCGGATGCAGCCTTACGCAATTTCCGGCCCAGATAAATGTATAATCCCGTCGATGCCACCAGCAGCAACAATACCGCAACTAGATTGAGGTAAATCCCGGCGGCGAACAAACCAAAGAACAGCAACCAGGGACTCATCAGGGCAACTGACTGCAACCAGGCCAAAATTCCCAGTTTGCCAAAAGGTCTGGCGCGATAAAATCCCCAACCCAGAATTCCCAGAGCAACCAATACGAGCGCAATTGTTGCCGTATTTTCCGATGCAACTATAGGCATTCCGCTTGCTTGCGCAAATAGGGGCTTTAATCGGTCGATCGCGCTGCGGTCGAGTAATAGCATTAAATTTTGGAGAATATGAAGTAGAGTTGTTGGGAACATATCCAAACCTGTCGGAAACTAGCCTGATTACTAAGGATAACCCCTGAGGGCTACTCGGCCCACAACTGGCGGATGGTGCTGTTTTAACATCGCCGGTTCCTGGCTATTGACACAATAGACTTTTTACGATAACACTTCGGCATTAGCAAACATCTACTCACAAGGGTAGCAGTATCGATCGCCCGTCCGCGGGAAGATTAGCCCCGGTTTGGTTGGCAGGCGGGGCTTTTTCAACGATTTGACTGTTTTTCGGATTCGGGCATCAGAAACAAATCCGAAGCAAATAAGATTTGGGCCGCTCTCTCCTTTGCAGTAAAAAAGTGCTGAAACCCTTGATATCATTAAGTTTGTTTGACGGGTACGGCAGGACTTGAACCTGCGACTCGCTGCTTAGAAGGCAGTAGTGTTAAATTTTTAAATCCCTTTGTGTGTAAGCCTTTCAACCTTTAGCCGCGCAAAACTAAACTAAGTTGCACAACAATTGCACAACAAATGCACAACATTTTGATATTGTAGGCCTGTAGAGTTGAGGGCGCAATCGTGCAAATAAAACAATCTCAGCGTCGGAGAAAGGGGACTGTAGGAGTGATGGCAAGCCGAGGGATGCTACGTCTTCATTTACCCCGTGAGCTTTATTCCGGCAAAAATACGTTTCTGTATATCGGTCTGGCGGATACTTTGGAAAACCGGGCGATCGCAGAATGCAAGGCTAAGCAGATTGAGCTTGACATCCTTACAGGGATGTTTGACCCAAATGATTTAAGCAAATACAAGCCTGTCCAACCCCACAAACACAGCAATCTGGTACAGGCTAAATTTGGGACAGCAGGTCTGACGCTGCAAGAGTTGTGGGACAAATATTTAAACTACAAGCAGGAAACGCTCAAGCCAAAGTCTTTGCACTACTTGCGGACTACGTTGGGGCGACACATAGCCAAGTGTCCTTCGGATATTCTGCAAGCGCTAGAAGTTCGCGAAGCCCTTTTAGTGACAACAACGGGGGATATGACTAAACGCATTCTCACCCACTTAAATGCTGCTGTTAGTTGGGGTATCAAGCACAGGTTAATTACTTTACCTATTAGCCCTTACAAAGATATGGCCAATGATTTGCCTAAGTACAACTGGCAGAATGACCCTACTCCTAATGCTTTTGTCACTGAAGAAAAGTTGCTGGTGCTACAAGCTTTTGAGTTTCACAAAAATAAACCAGGACACTGTTACAACACATACTACCCATTAGTAAAGTTTTGGTTTTTAACGGGTTGCCGTCCTAGCGAAGCTATTGGTTTGACTTGGGGGAATATCTCGCCAGACTGTTCTTACGTTTTGTTCAACGGCAGTATTCAGTTCATTGAGGGTAAAGCTGTTGAGAGCAAGGGTAGTAAAAATAACAAGCACCGAAAATTCCCTTGCAATAATGAGTTGAAAGAATTTTTAGTGTCAATTAAGCCACAACAGTTTGACTCCAAAGAATTGGTTTTTTCTTCTCCTGCCGGGGAGGCAATCAACTACAGCAATTTTTCTCAAAGAGCTTGGCACAAGATAGTTGTACCTATCACCGACAAGACGCGAGAATTTGGTTATAAGCCTACTACCCCATATTCTTGTCGGGATACTTTTATTAGCGAACAATTGGCGCAAGGTATCCCATCTGCGGTAATTGCTCGCTGGTGTGATACGTCGGAAAGTATTATTAATTCCCACTATTTAGATAACAAAATATTGGAGCATTTACGCCCGCTTTGATATTGCAGGCGCAACTCTCCGACCTGAAACAAAAAACAGCCATTGCCCGGAAAGCTTTGTCAAAAGCGGCCGACGTACTCAACCAGTTAAAAGCCAAGCACAAAAATCTAAAACCGACCTGAGGATGTAGAGGCGCTGCTAAAAATTTTGGAAGCAGACACAGTATCACTCCCTAATAATCTGGACTGTTAGCTCGGTTGTCATACTACCTCACCCTTATCTGGGACGAAAACCAGCAAGTCACCTGGCTGACAGTTGAGCGCTTCGCAATATTTCAATAAAGTTTCATGCTCCAGTCGATTGGGCATAAGGCGCATATTTTTGTGCTTGTTAACGGTCACTGGGTGCAGCCCGGTTATTTTTGCCAACTCTTTATAATCAACCTCTCGGTCAGCCATTAATACAGCTAATCGCCATTTAATCCCCATCAGGGCCTCTATTATACTTGACACTATCTTACCTTCTTACGTTAAGCGTGACGGTTATAGGGTTAATCGTATCAGATATCATCTTAGCCACAACGCTTGACAGCTTTAGTCGTAGCGATTAATATAGCAATTAACAAAACAAAAGCGGTCAGTGCAAGATTCTGAAGCCAAGCACTGACCGTTGCCCACATTCATGAGCAAAATTATTATGCCATTTTTAGGACGCTTGTCTGGTGCAGACTTGCAAAGTTTGACGTTTCCCCGGCGCGAGTTGCCCAAAAAACTGTTGGCGATCGGTATAGCGTTGCTGCTGCCAGAGCGTCGGTCTGAAGTTTTAGTCGCTCCAACTGAAGTGCAGCCCAAGTTCAAGATTGGTGATTTGGTGGCAGAAGATTGGCTTAACGAAGATGACAAGGTAGATACTGAGTTCGGTCAAATTTTAGGAATGACTTATTTTAAGGAGGCTCGGCGCGGTTTTGAGGCCAATACCTGGATTTATTATGTCAACTGGACGCATAGTACGTCTGATGTAGACTTTGCCTATCCCACGTATGACCAAGAACCAACCAGGGAATGTGACTTGAGGCTGGTCAAACAACTTGGAGGTCACAAATGATTGCAGTAGCAGAAATGGCTCAAGTGATAGAACTAGCTCAAAGTATTAGCGAACAACAGAAAATGCTAGCTACAGCTTTAGCAAAACTAGCCGGGTTCGAAGAATCGGGAAGCTCTCAATCACTAACCCTTTTGGAAACTTGGGACAAGTATATTGACTTCAAGCGGCCCTCAGTCAGCCCCTCATACCTAGCTCACCAATTACAGGCAACCAGGAATCACCTAGAAAAACTTTCCGGTTCGCCAGGAATGGATGCCGTCGCCGTTCGGAATTGGGCAATGGCAAATCTGAGCGTTGATTCAGCAAAGCGGTTAATCTCCCAGCTCTCTGCGTGTTATGTGTGGGCTAAAAATAGCAATTTGGTTGAGGCCAACCCTTTTGCGGGCATGGCTTCACAAATAAAATTGCCCCGATCCAAGAAAATAAATGCCGGAGACAGAGAGATTGAGCCTTTTACTACAACTGAGCGGGATTCAATTATTGCAGCGTTCAAGACCAATCAGTTTTGTCATCCTTTCACCTCAAAAAACCACTTGCACAGCAACTACGCTGCTTACGTCGAATTCCTTTTTTACACGGGATGTCGCCCCAGCGAAGCCATCGGTTTGCACTGGAAAAATATAGACCTTGACAAGCGGATTGTCATTTTTCGGGAAGCTGTAGTTCAGTCACCCAAAGGACGGATTCGCAAAGAAGGGCTGAAAACGCAAGCATTCCGCAAGTTCAAAATCAACGACCAGTTGCGCGAAATACTTGAGGATGCTAAACCGCTAAGCGATAGCGCCGAGAGTCTGGTTTTTCCCGCTGCCGAGGGTGGTTTCATCGTCCAAGACAATTTCAGGAAGAGGGTTTGGAAGACAATTCTACAAGGTTTGGAGCTTGAGTATCGCACCCCTTATCAGACTAGGCACACATTCATCACCCTTTGCCTGGACAAAGGCATTAACGCTAAAGACATAGCTCAGTGGGTGGGCAACAGCCCAGAGATTATCTACAAGCATTACGCGGGCAGTAGGCATGGTCTACAGGTTCCAGAGATTTGATGACAAAACTTTACAGCCATCGCTTGACAGGGGTGGCTGTAAACTTGCGATCATGTCTAGCTTCCCCGGCTTCCAATGTGGAAGTAGCGCGAAAAGCATTGGAAGTTATATGGTGCAGAGTCTGAGGAACCGGAAGCAGCACTTACTACCACTACCACTTCCCATCTGAGCTACATAAATCGCTGTATACGGAAATCTGTAAGTTGCGGGAAGCGGACAAGGGTGACAGCCCAAAATACAAGGATGCTGAGGCTGAATACAAACGTTTAATCGGTGAGGAGGGGTAAATAGAGGCGAGCGAGGGGTAGTTGCATCTGTAACAGTCGGTATGGAAAGCGGCATTTTACCTCTTTTTTACCCTCTCGTTTCTCTCCTCAGTCTCAACCACGTCGATGTATAACATCGACGAGTGATTCCTAGGCGGGAAACGTTGACACCGTAAGGGTTTCAAAAATGAGCATTTTTGAGGTAAAAAACGCTCAAAAACCACGTAGAATGGCTTCCCTCACCCCGGGTTAACTTTTGCCTTGTTACATATCAGCATTTGTTAGTCCCATCAACAAGGAGAAATTATGCCCACAGGAAAGCCCAAGGCTGGAATCTTTATCGTGCGGGGAAGTTCTTCTGGAAACCCTACGGGTTCCGAGACAATTTCCTCGCTAAAACAGCCTCTCTACGGCACAAACTCATATGAGTTTGTCTAAATAACTCGTTATACCAGGCTCCCGCAAGCAGAACGAGATTTAACCCGCCATACACCCCGTATTTTTGTGCATAACGAAAATGGAACCCTATAGGGTTCCTGCACAACGAAACACATTAAAAGGCTTTCCCTATCCGCCTTTCCCCCAAAAAACTCACTCGTCGCCCTTAAGGTCGATGTGGTAGAGACTGGCTAGGTATTCCATCAAATCACAGTAGTGACCAAATTATCACAACCCTATAGGGTTGGATTTTTAAAATATCGGCGTTTCAGGTGTTGCAAGTTGTCAGGGAAGACTTAAATGTTCCGTGATCGCAGGTGACACCTGCAAGCCTTTCTAGCTAAAGATTTCATGCACTTAGGTGTTATGCGCAACCCTAGGGTTGATCCGTAGCACTTTGCCTCAAGCGAACATCATCCAATCACACACGGCATCATCCACTGACGTAGAATCAAGTTTATGAACAAGTGGTTACTTCGTCTACTCAGGCAGAAAACAAAAAAACTCAGACCAACGTTCTCAGCCTTTCTTGTTCGCGAGATTGCAGACAGGGCAAAGAGAGCGCGAAATCAGCGCAGGTTCAAAACAAAGATAAAAATTTATACCAAGTGGACGGCGTACAGCCTACGACAAACTGGGAAAGCGTCAAAAGCTTGGATTGCTAAATTCGTCAAAGCAGTCAAAATACTAGCTGAAATCTGGAATTATGTTGCTGACGCAGTATCGCAAGCTTCTCGCCAGCCCAGGATACGTCTGCTGTTTTGGCTGAAAGCATTGCTGCTCAGGAATAGATTCTCGCAGAGAATAGAACTTTTATTCCAAGAGGTGAAGTGTCGGCTCATTGAAGAATACTGGCCGCCAACTCGCCAGCGCTGCGATTTCATAACTTCCCCGCAATCAACTAGCGGGGCGGTCTCTCCTATGTCCTAAATTTTCCAAAACACTGTAAAAACCAAAAACCGCTGCATTCAATTGAGACCTGAAGGGCAGCGGTTGATGGATATGGTCGTGAGACCAACAATTCTTACTATGAATAGTAACTCGAACAACGGGCATTCTGCAAGTACCGCTAAACTCATTCGTGTAACCGAATCTAATCCTTGCCTGCATTGTGGCAAACCTGACTGGTGCTACCTTATAGGCGATTTATCAGTCTGCAACCGTGACGAGCTACCTGCTACAGGCTGGGAAACCACCAGCAAGTCAGACGCAGACGGACACTTTTACTACGCCCCAATCCAAAAAAAACGCATCCGCCCTGCCCAGACTCGTTACTGGGAATATCCAGACCGTGATGGTTTGCCGCTCGCCAGGGTTCGACGAATAGATTTCGGAGATGGCGTCAAAAAGAAGGACATTAAGCAGCAGCACTGGGACAAAGATAAAAACGACTGGGTAATGGGAGTCAAAGGCATTGAACGTGCCAGTATCCCGATTTACCGCTACGCCGATGTTCAAAAGGCGATCGCAAATAATCAGCTAATTTTCATCGTCGATGGCGAATCCTGCGCGGACAGTTTATGGGATTTAAACTTAGCCGCTACCACAGCTATCGGCGGCATGGGCAAGTGGCGAATCACTGACACAAGCGATTTACAACGAGCGAAGGTAGTTATTTGCCCCGACCGTGACACACCAGGAATTGAGGATGCGGCCAAGGTTTCGGAACACTTCCCAAATGCTCAATGGCTATACAGCGACCCCGACTCCTGGGCTTGGGATAATCCACCAAAAAGCCAAGGATTAGATATCAGAGATTGGATTGAGGACAAGGGTATCAGCGCCCAAGACATCTTAAATTCTTTAACTCCTCACCCGCGCACGTGTAAAAATGTAGTATCTTTGTCATCTTCTGGTAGTGAGCATGACTACATCCCAGACACTGCACCAGTTGGAGAAGAAAGCTTCATACACAAGGCTCTCGAAGCGCTTTATTCTCAAGGGTATTGGGTATCTATAGCTGGGCAACTTCTTGAGTTTACGGGTACTCATTATGAGGTGCGTGCTGAGGCTACTGAAAAGAAGCGCATTCTTGAATGGTTGAGAACTTATGCAGAAATGGTGAAGGGAAAACCTCGCTGCAATCGGTATAACACTGCCAGTGCCAATGATGTGTGGAACTGTATGGTTGGAGCATCAGCCGTAGACCCCAAAAGCATTAACCCGCCTGGTTTAAATTGCTCTAACGGGATAGTCATAGTCAACCCTGACGGCTCCCATACTCTTGTACCGCATAGCCCTGACAAGATTTACACCTATGTGGGCTGCAAATATGACCCTGATATCGACACCACGGATTGCGATCACCTTTTAGAGTGTCTTGAGCCAGACCAGCGGGTAATTTTTATGAGGACGGTTGCCTCTGCATTGTGTCTGTCACTAGCTCGGCTCAGGATGTCCCGTGTTAAGGGGCTACTGTGTCACGGGGATGGGAGCAATGGTAAGGATACTTTGAGGACTGTTTTGGTGAAAGTCTTGGGGCGGGGCGTCACGAGTAAGACTCTAAAGGATTTCCAAGTTTATGATACTGGTCGGAAATTTCCCCTGGCTGGTCTTGAGAATTCTCTGTGCAACTGGTCGAGCGAGAACTCGGATACAACGAAATTAGACAAACTGCAAAGCCTTAAACAGTTTATTAGCGGGGATGTGCTGACAATTGAGCATAAGGGTTGTGGGGAATATGATTATGAACCGCAAGCTATATTTTTAGCAAATTGCAACATCTTGCCGTCTATCAGTACCGACTCTAAAGCCATCACTAGCCGCTACTGCATTTTAAGTTTCAAGAAAATCTACGACATGAACCCAGACTTGAGCAAGGGTGAGTTACAAGCTGACCCCAGATTCAAGTTAGACCCGAATTTTATTGCTGACCAAGTTGCTCCGGCTTTCCTTAAAAAAATGTTGGAGTGCATCCCCTTGGTTTTGGCAGAGGGAATTAACTATGGCTCAGGTGATGAAGCTTTACGGCAAGCTCAGGAAAAATCCCAGCACCTTTGGCAGTTTGTTAGAGATATCGGCTATGAAGCTGGCAAAGGCGAGCGTGTTTACGCAAAAGACTTGTGGCAAGAGCTGAAAGATTGGTACATCGATGCTGGCATTTTGGAAATTGAACCCGATCGGAATGATAATCCGAAACTGATTTGGAACGAGTTACCAGGACGTGATACCCCTGTGAAGGCTATAAACCTATTGTTTAGCAGGTTTAGCGACTTATTCCCTAGGTTGGAAAAGTACCGCCATACAGAGCAAAGTTTAGAGGGTGAACGAACAAAAGGTGAGGCTTACTACCTTGGTATCGTCAGGACTAATTCTGAAAAGAGTCTAAATTCATCCTCACCATCCTCACCGCGTGACTCTGCGGTGCTTTCATCCTCACTACCATCCTCACCCAAAAAAAGCGGTGAGGATGGTAGTGAGGCAAGAGTCCTTACACCGAGGGCGGGTGAGAATGGTGAGGATGTTTCTCCAACTCTTTTGGACTTGTGCAATGGAATAGCAAAATTAACTCTGGCTGACAGGCAAAAGTTGGTTGAGCTACTCACGGGCGTCCCCTGCTCCGACCCGCTTAAAGCCTTCAGAGTAGGAGATAAAGTGGCTGGCAACAAGCCAGACGATGCTAGCTATAACTGGCACGGCCGCATCGTTGAGATTCACACGAGCATCAATTGTAAGGTTGACTGGCAAGAACGCGAAGGATTCAAGGGCGGGCGGATAATCTCTATGTTGTTCTGCAACCTGCGGAAAATTTAGCCGCTGCCTGACAACTGACGACTGAATCCCATCCCCCTTAATTGGGGGATTTTCGTGTCTACAATTTTTGTAGACACTGTGTTGACAATGTAGACAGTTGTCAGTTATTGTAGACAAATACTGTATACAGGTGTCTACGATGAGTCAAAGTCAAGTTGTATCGTTCAGGGCTTCCGGTCACTTTCTGAACTGGATAGAAGCTCAGAGACTAGATGGTGAGTCGGTGAGTCAAGCTGCACAACGCATTCTAAAGGAACTTTCAGGTACGTCTACAACTCTGTCTACAGTGTCTACGTCTGGTGACGCTAACGTCGCATCTACAATGTCTACAGATTTGTCTACACGAAACGATAACAGCGTCGTGTCTACAACCTTGTCTACAAATATGGCAGAAACTGTAGACAAGGTTGTAGCCGTGAGCCTTAACCCCGTGATGGAGCGGATGGCCGCCATTGAGGAACGGCTGGGAAAATTGAGAGCCTGAGCGATGGCAACGATGAATCGCTCAGGCAGGAATTGAAAGCGGCCAACAAGCAGCTTGCAGAATGGGACGCTGAACTGAATCAGTTACACGAGCGCAACGGCGATTTAGGGTTGAAGGTGCAGATGTTGGAGCAAGAGCTCAGGGAAGTGCGGCGCGATCGGCAGGAAATTAAAAACTCGGCTCCGACCGTTGCAGAATTCCCAGAGCCGGCCGACTTGCTCAATCAGTTAAAAGCGCGACGTAAAAAATCCAGAGCGGACTTGGCGGACGTGGAGACGTTCTTGGAAATACTAGGCTCGGAGAGTTAACCCGTGTCTGCCGACAGGATGCCGGGATACCACGTGACCCAGACAGGCAGTGTTGTGCAATTGTTGTGCATTTGTCTTGCACAACAATTGCACAACAAACGCACAACAAATAAGGTTTGAGCCGCTCTCTCCTTTGCGGTAAAGAACGGCTCAAAGCATTGATTATACTAGGTTTTATTAACGGGTACGGCAGGACTTGAACCTGCGACTCGCTGCTTAGAAGGCAGCTACTCTATCCAACTGAGTTACGCACCCAACTCAAAAATCGCTAACAACATTATTCTATCGGTGCAGTGTGCGATCGAGCAAGTAAATTATCTTTTGACACTCAAGCGGTCTCAACACACGCTCGATGCTTGAATATATCTGCGATTTTCAAAGGCATTGTCAAGATGCCCTGACGCTCAAAACAACTACCCAGAGGTATTGCTATTGGGGTTACTTTTATTTTCAAATCGCTTTGGGAGCTCAACACTAGCCAATCCGGTACGCTCCCCACCCTGCCATTACTTGCTCTTTTTGTGTTGTGCTTCTTGGCACTTACGTGCTTCGCGGGAATCTCTCCCTACTAGGAACGGTTCAACACCTAGTTGATTATTCTTACTCGCACCCTGATTATAGGAGAAGATTCACGGCGGTTTCAACCGCCCGGGCGATGCCCGCTCGCGTAGCCGAAGGATCCTTATCCCGCGCGGGTCCTCTTTGGGACGCTCGTTTTCCACTTACCGAGTTTTTTTTATGACTTACGCAGAAACCGGTTTGATGTACGAAAATACGGCGTGGAGGGCGATGGGGGAAAAAAACCAAGGTGATGAGAGTACCTGTGCGTCCAAGACTCTATCTGACAAAAGCTGTCGGGACTCACCTGCCAACAGCACAATTGTAAAGTTACAATCAAAACTAGGTAGGACGTGAATTAAAGTCAGGTATTTAGAGGTCGAGTTGAAACCCAAATATTTTGTCGATCGGATATCTCCAGAAATTAAGACCGAGCTCAGACAGGACAAGAGTCACAGGTGCTTTTTCAGGGATCTCTATTGGTTATGTTAACATTCGATAGTGGTAAAGCCTAAAACGCTGACCCCATTACCGAAAAACCAGAGATCGTTCCCTGATTTTAGGCATGAGTTGAGCCAGAGTCAGTAACGAGCGGGCTAAAGCCACTGAGCTTGTAAGAGTAATCGAAACAAGCTGTACTGACCCGCCTAAGTCTTCACTGACTACGTTGTTGGGGTCACGACACCAGAGAATGCGACGCTAGTTTTCTGCTCTGTCGCTTGTAGTTAAATAGTCTTAAAGTCACTGAGACAGTGCTGCAAGCCTAACAAGCCCTTACAACAAAGGCACAAAGCGAACATTACCTAGAAATAGGGCGGAGACAACCATATCTCCTTGAGGGGCCACCATACCCCTCTCCCCGCAAGGGGATTCAAGGCGGTTGAAACCGCCGAGTCGTTTCCCACGAGCGGGCCCAAGGCACGCGCGGAACCCACTTACCGAATGTTTCTTATGACTAATTTGCTGATATTGAGTTATGTTTGCAAACATTCGGCTCGACTTGATATTTGATAAAAATGTGGTAGAACTAGGATTGAAAGACTCAGGTGAAAATCCTTGATGGTATGGAGCCTCTATCTAAGCTTCCTCTGCAGCATCAAAGCAAAACAGTCAATCGCCCGCTCGGCACGAGCGCGAAAATCAAGCGTTGCCAGTACAGCAGTTGTAAATTGTGCGCGGGGGATTTTCCTTCGTGCATTGATTGATACGCCAAAGCTCAGAGACAATCTCAGCTTAGATATTTGTTAGCGTTTGTTAGCAAAAAAGTATCGGAACGCTTGAGGAGAGCACCATCTCTGGGTGATCGGGAGCAATCCTGCTAATTTAAGTGGACTCGCTGAATCAAGAATCCCCTCGCCTTTAGGCATGGGGAGTGTCAAAAGCACAGCACCTCGGCCATGACAGGAGTCAA
>Ga0164304_10000141_pt1 | contig 17093 bp, 17 predicted proteins | sample Whisoiple_217_MG_FD_110216 | JGI IMG/M metagenome (GOLD analysis project Ga0164304, IMG submission 110216) | Soil microbial communities amended with pyrogenic organic matter from upstate New York, USA - Whitman soil sample_217_MG | ecosystem: Environmental > Terrestrial > Soil > Agricultural...
CGCTTTAATTTTCCGGGCTGCTGTCAAATAAAACCAGTGTTCTGTATTCGCCGGCACGTTGATAAATTCTTCGGGCTGCACTGTGAGTTCGACTTGGCTGCCGTCGGGACGCACGAAGCCGAAAATGCCCTCGCCTGCTACGATATAGCGGACTTCATCCTCGGCGTGGATGTGGCACTTGTTGAATTTGGACAGCATGGTGTCGAGGTTGGGAATGTCTGGGTGCAGTACGATTAAGTCGCGATCCTGATAGCCTGCACTTTCCGACAACTGTTGAAAGTAGCCGTCAAGGGCTTGCAGCACTTGCTCTTTTTGATTGTCGTCGATCGCATCTTTAGCTAACAAATTTTGAATTTCAGCGCTGTCACCCACGGGCCAGCGGTTGAGTTGAATGTTTAAGGAAGCGAGTTCTCGGGTAATGTCGCTCTGTTGAGTGTAGGTTGTACCGTTTTCGAGTCGCAGGATAGCCATTTTTGCAGGTTCCAATTTTTGGGTGAGGCGATACACAGGCACTGTCAAAGATGTTTGTCGATCGCGCCTGTACCAGAATCACAATTTTAACGCTAATTTGAACAGGCAAGATGCCTGTTCCACAACTGTTCAATATTTGTCGCGATAATATTGATAAGTCAGGCGCCAGCTAGCACTAGCAGCGATGGCTATACTGATATCTTAAGTGTAACATTTGCAACAACTATGCCTACTTATACTGGAATTTCTAGCGAAGCATTTCAGCATCCCCTCGATCGCCAAGCTGAGGAAGCGCTGCGCAGCTTACCTGGATTTGACTTAATTGCCAGCAAATTTGTAGAATTTGTCTACGAACGACCGCAATTCGTTTACCTAATGGGAAATAGCATTCAAGTCGGACCACGCCAATATGCCAGCATTTATCATATATTTCGGGAGTGCTTGCAGGATTTAGATGTTTTTCCAGAACCGGGTTTGTTTGTTTCTCAGAATCCGTCAGTTAACAGCTATGCCCTGGGGAAAAACCAGCCCTATGTAGTATTAAACACTGGTCTTTTAGACTTGTTGGACGAGGCGGAACTGCGGGTAGTCTTGGCTCACGAGTTGGGACACATTAAATGCGGTCATCCAATTTTAAATCAAATGGCGATGTGGGCGATGAGCGTCGCCTCGACAATTGGCGAGATGACTTTCGGGCTGGGAAATATGGTTGGCAGCGGTTTAATTTACGCTTTTTACGAGTGGCGCCGCAAGGCTGAATTATCGGCAGACCGGGCGGCTTTGTTGGTAACGGATGACTTAAACAGTGTGATGATTACGATGATGAAACTTGCCGGAGTTAGCAGTAAATATGCTAGCCAATGCAGTTTGCAAGAATTTATCCGCCAGTCTGACAACTATCAAGAGCTCGATCGGGACAACCTCAACCAAGTATATAAATTTTTACTTTACAACGGCGGGCAAGGCGTGATGCTGAGTCACCCTTTCCCGGTGGAACGCCTGCGGTATTTGCGAGACTGGGCAAGTTCCGAGGAATACCGCCAAATTAAGCTAGGGAACTACAAGCGGGCTGTAGCTGAGGGTGCGGTTGATGTGAAGTCCCAAACGCCTAACAGCGAGACGGAGGCTTTGCGCCGTCAGATTGAAGAGTTGCAGCGGGAGATAGAGCGGCAAAAATCAAAGCGAAACTAAGTTTCCTCGTCCCCAGGCATAGCCTAGGAACCAGCTAAATGTTTACCGGATTTGAGGGAGGGGGAAACGTAAAAGGAAGGTAGGCCAGTGAGAGACTTACTCGCAACTGGCCTCCAATCTAAAAACTGTCCCCCCCTTTCTGAAATCTGTTTCTGAGGGGGTGTAGTTTAAATCAAGAGAAGCATATAACTGAAGGGAGCTAAAAAAAATGATTATTGATAAAGGAATGAATACTCACAAGTCAACTTCTAATTTTTTCGGCAATGTCGGAAAAGCCGCGATCGCCCTGACTCTTGTGGCTGCCGGCATGGCATTTACAAACCCTGGGAGAGACAAATACCTAACTTATGCTTCCGGCGAACTCCAAACCGAGTTGGAAAGCACAGTGTGCAAAGATTCTCGCGTGCCGAAAGCTTTGAGCGGCATTACAGATACTTTGATCGGCAGTTGCAAGAATTTGCTGACTTCGCAGCGGGACACCATCGAAAGCTTGCTCGACAATACAACGCAGCGTCAGAATTTAGGCGTTGTCAGCATTTATACAACTGAACTGGGCAAAAAAAGCTATCAAACGGTTGGAGCTTTTGGGAATTTCGTGACTCTGCCACCTAGTTCTGAAAATCCTCAAAAGTAGAGTCAAATTAAGTTCCATTGTAAAAACCGGGTTTTGTAGAAAGCCCGGTTTTTACTTGCGTAATTCTCTCTAAGGAAATCTAAATAAATTCGGATACAGGCAGCACATATTTTTAATCAAGCTCGCTAATAAAAGCAAAAAATTAAGTTTTATTAAAAATAAAAAGTTAGAGTACCACATAATATTAACATGAACATTATAAAGTTTTATGTTTAACAAATAAGCAGATGGCAATGCAATTAAGTAAGGGTGAGAGATTTAATATCTCTAAAGAAGCGCCGGATTTAAAAAAAATGGCGATCGCCCTAGGTTGGCAGGTGACAGAGGCAGGACAAAGCTACGACATAGATGTCTCTGCGTTTATGCTAGGTGCTGACGGCAAAATACCTAACGATAAATATTTTATCTTTTACAATAATCTGCAATCCTTTGACAGTTCGGTACTGCAATCGATTCCTGAAAAAAACAACGGATCTCAAGAAAATAAGACTATTTACGGCATTATCTTACAAAGAGTTAATCCTGAAATAGAGGAAATAACTTTTGTGGTCACTATTCACGAAGCAGAAAAAATTAATGCAAATTTTAGTAATATCAAAAATGCTTTTATCAAAATTACCAATTTGGATACAAAAAGCGAACTTGTTCGGTATGAATTAAAAGAGAATTTTTCGCGAGAGACTGCTGTAGAATTTGGTCGTTTATATAGAAAGAATGGAGAGTGGAGGTTTCAGGCGGTAGGAGCAGGATATCAGGCAGGATTGCAGAGTTTTGTTGATAAATATTGCAGCTAAAACAGTAATAATATTGCTCCAATTACTCACGAATTGGCAGCGGGAACAGCAAATGATCTGCTGTTCCCGGCTGGGGAGTTGGAGGTGGAGTCAGAAACGGAAGCAGAACAGTCTCGTCTGGAGCTTTTGGTAAATTTGTTACCTTGTTACCTAGGGCGTGTTTTCAAACTACAACTTTGGGGGGTGAAGTCTTTTTTCGCCGTCATAAAGGGGGTAAGTAACCCGAGTTTGGTATCAGTCAATGCTATTTATGTTCCAACAAAGGTAAATGCAGCAGAAGTAATAGAACTAGCTGGCATATTAGACAGAATATAGCAATCCTAAATCATTGGTGAATTTCTTACTCCCTCCCCTTGGTAAGGGGAGGGTTGGGGTGGGGTAAAAAATTTACGACTCATTTAGGATGGCTATAGTCAGTAATTCTTGATTAGCAGCGATGCGGACGAAGGTATCTCGTGCAGAGATGCCAGTAACTCGAGCGATATCTAACTGCTCAAACCTTAAACCACCGGACTTGACCTATTTGAAAGTCAGCGATCGTTACAAAACTTAAATAGTTAGATTATTGGAGCAATTTGATTTCTTGCTCAAGAGTATCTATCTGCTTCCGGATTAAATTGAGCTTTTCTCCCTGTCCAGAAGAGTTTAGGATTAATTTTTCCACCACAGATAGGCAACTTTCTAAATCGTAAACTAGCTGACCTCTAGTGAGATCCCGTTTGAGCCGAAAAGTACCATTATCAGATGGCTTCAGACACCCGTATCTCTCTTGTAAAGACTTTACTGCCAGGAATGATCGGTCTGTTGGGGATACATCAAAACCCTCATTAAACTCCTGCGGGGTTAGGGTATCAGGCTGTTTTTGCTTTTGCTTTGCCTCTGCAATCAAGTTTCTATTTACTGAGGGGGGAGCAATGCTGAATGTATAACCTGGTGCATTAGCTTTACGCTGAAGGAATTGAGTAATTTGAATTCCCTGACCCCGAAATTTATCACCTGGGGTTGGGTCAAAACCACCACTGTGAATTCCTACTAATTCACCCCTAATGTTAAAGACTGGACCGCCACTCATTCCAACCCTTACGCCAGGAGAAGCAGCATCGTAAGCCAGAGTATAGCCAAAGTTGCCAGCTGAGTCAGGGGGTTTTTTTGATGCGATTTGAGCTACCGTAAATCGGCGTCTTCTAGTTCGATCGGGTTCTTCTTCCAAAGGAGTTGGCCACCCTGATATAAAAAGCCGATCGCCTTCATTGACACCCGAGCGATCTATGGTAGCAACTGGGTAGGGGCGCTTAGTCCAAAACTCCAACACCGCTAGATCGAGATCGTTTTCTTTACCTGGATTGCCCAACAATTCAGCATTTTTTACAGTGTATACTTGACCATCTGGTGTCCGAAGACCGTAATCAGAGTTTGGATTCCCCACTCTTTTTTCAACCACATGGGCATTGGTTAGAACGTAGTGAACGAAGTTCTTAATCGTACCTATTGGACGCCCGCTTGTATCGGTAACAACTTCGTTCTCCTCTCGTCGAGCCACAATTACTCCCGACCCAGCCTTTGGAAACCTGCCTCTTGTGGCAGCGTCCTCTAAGGCTGCTTTATTCTCTAAGTCAGCATTAATAAAAACAGTAGTAGCACTGGCGATCGCGCTCACATCGGCTTCATCGTCCGCTTGAGCCAGTATAGTGGGGTGGGACACTTTACCCAAGGTGTCGGTTGAAGAGGCTATAGTTGCAGGTGACTGGGAAGTATTAACAGTTATTAGCAATACCAAGACAGTCATAACAGCCGCTAGATAAATTCCTAGTGTTTTCCATTGAAGCTTGAACATGATTTGCGGTGATTTATAATTCTGAAAATACAGGGTTTGAGAGCGGAAAATTCCCAAGAACTTTCCTTGCCCGGTGTGACATTTTAGCTGCTCTAGATTGGTCCATTATCGGGTGCGCCTTCTCTAGAGCGTCGAATTAATTCAACTGCTTGTTGAAGAGATTGGACTTTTTGTTCTAGAGAAGCGATAGATGCTTGATTTTCTTGAGGTGAGGTGGTACTTGCGCGTGCTGCTATTAGTTCTGTCACCTTGTCTAAGCAGGCATTCAAATTTTGAGCAAATTCACCGCGAGTTGCAGGACGATCGCCTTCAAAATTGCCATCAGCATACCCAACTACGCACCCATAGCGCTCTACTAAACTCTGCAACGCTTGATAGTAGTAGTCACTAGGTTTAACATCTGCGATCTGGCTAATGCTAGTTATCTGAGCTAGAGTGGGCATTGTAGTAGCGAACGCCAGGATTATAGCAGTGAGCATAGCTACTAAACCGAGCGCTAATGCTTTCCATTGAGTTTTTGACATAGTTTATCCTTTGATGAGGAGTTTTACAAAAAGTGGCAATTAGAAATATTTCCTAGCGACAAGAAGGCATTGGGGGATGACTTTGGTGGTGCTATTGGGGGAACCGGTGATAAGGAATCAGTCGCCGACAGTGGTAGGCTCAAGCTATTTCCTAACTCGTGTCGCAGGAGGTAATTGACCGGCTCGTTGCACGTATCTAGAAATGGGAACAGCCCAGCTTAAGGCTTCCATGCGCTTAAACAGTTCTGGAGATGGAGTAGTTCCATCTGCCAAAGTGAACGCATCAATACCTTGAATCGGATGTTTACCACGACCGTTGATACCAATCAACCTCCCCTCGCGATCCAAGACGGGCCCCCCACTCATACCAGCTTCAATGTCGTTGGTATAGCCGAGTTGGTAGCCACGCGGCAAAGATTGATTTGATAGCAGCATGGCTATTGTTCCTGCAGTCAAGCGATAAGCTCTTAGCCCCCAATTAAGAGTTTCTTCTACGGAGTTGGAACCCTGATATTGATAGTTGGGGAAGCCAGAAGCATAAACCGACTCCCCAACAGAGAGATTTTTAGAAGTTCCCAAGGCAGCAACTCGATAAGGAGTTCGACTTTCAAACTGAATAAGAGCTAGGTCAACTCCTTCTAAACTGGGAAGTCGCTTGCGGTAAGCAGAATGAATCTGACCGTCAGGTGTCAGAACTGTAAAGCGGTCGTCAGGGCTGGGATTAGCCACATGATCGCAAGTTAAAACTGTGTAAGTTTGTCCTTGACGGTCAACAATAACTCCAGAACCTGCCCCTAGCTTGTTCAAAACTCGCACGGTCACGAGTTTTGCCATTTCCGCAACAGAAGAATCAACCTGTGAAGAACTCTGAGCTAAAGTCCTGGTTGTATCGTCCACGCCTTTATCGAACCGAGAAGTAGATTTATCGGAACTAGCTGAACTACTGTTTTCTGCTGCTACTTCTCTCTCTACAGTTGCTCCAAAATGGAGGTATGGCTTTCTCTCAATTGACAGCAATGGATTTTGAGGCCAAAAAGACATATCCGCAGGAACGTCCAGTAAGCCTTCGAGAGTTCGATTTCGCTCGGTTCCTGGGAGCAATGTCATCAACAAATTGCGGCTACTACAACCGGATTGGTTATTGTTGACGTAGCATATGACATCGAAACCGTTTACTTCTCCAGCTTTCAGCAGCAAACCAGTGAGCCTGCTACCGTTGTTCGCTACCGCCATATTCAATCGCTCTGTAACTCTTTCGCAAAGTTGTTTGGGGGTATCACTACTTTGAGCAAAAGTAATGCTGTTCCAAACAATTAGAGGTCTTGTTTTCTTGCCACTAGAACTAACGGCAATAGTTACATAGCTGTTATCTGCATTGACACATTGAAAAGATGTGCTAGCAGAAGCAGGTTCACCTCTCAAGAGGGTTGCTCCAGTCAATAGAAAACCAGTAACTTGAATGAGAAACTTATATTTCACGGTGAACCTGGACTAGCACTAAACACGCCGACCTGAATCTTTAGCTACCTACAGTCTTTTTACTCTGTTGGGTTTACCATTTGAAAATTTACAATTCTGAGTTAAATGTCCCGATTATTGGAACCACCACCGTTATCGCTGGGAGTTGGATTAACAGAACCACCGCCGTTATCGCTGGGAGTTGAATTGTCCACATCCCCTCCAGCCGAATTCAACTCCTGCTCAACCGCATCTCCAAACGGTATGTAAGTGCTTGACTCACTCATGCGAACTGGATTTGGACTTGTGAAAGGCTCAGCAGAAACATTGAGAAATGTTGCGAGGATTTTGCCTGGATTGCTTCTTGGGGGCAATGTCATCAACAAATTGCGACTATCGCAACCAGATTGGTTATTGTTGACGTAGCAGATGACATCGTAACCGTTTACTTCTCCAACTGTCAGCAGCAAACCTTTGAGCTTACCGCCGTTGTTCGCTACTGCCGTCTCCAAGCGCCCTGAAATTTCTTGGCAACGCCGTTGAGGTGTAAAACCACTTCCAGAAAAGACGGGGTTATTGTACGTGATTAAAGGATTCGTCTTCTTGCCACCAGCGACAGCAATGGTGGCATATCCGCTACCGGAAGTAATACATTGAAAAGTAGTTGGTGCAGCAGAGGCTGGCTTACTGCTCAAGGCGATCGCACCAGAAAGCGTGAGACCAGCAATAGATAAGTTTCGCAGAAAAGCTTTCTTAGACATGACTTCTTACTCCTATCGATCGTTGTGTAATTTAACAATTAGTGGTAACAATGCACCCTTATTTCGATTGAATATCCCCTAAAAAAGGTTTTTTTAGCGTGCGTTTTGGCAAGCCTGAACGGCAGCAGCTTCACTGATTTGTGTTCTGACTGTGACGGTTTTACAGTTCACATCATTCTCAACACAAATCCAGCCTGAAAAAGGTTTCTGTACCTCTGTTCGATACAGCAAATTCTCCATACACTGCTGAATCGCCTGTGGCGACCCTCCAACCGGATTAGTGAAGGTTGTACCTCCGCCTCCGGGAATCACGATCGTCGGTGTGTTCTGATTTGGATTGCTGGCAGGAGCCACTGGATTGCCACCCACCGCATTACGGCACTGGTTGACCGCTTCTTCTTCACTTAGTACCGGAACCCTGATCGAACTCGCCCAGCAGACATTCTTGGGATTAAACAAGGTTCGATAATCAGTCCAGCATTGAGTTCCGGTGCTCCTCTCAGCAGAGAACGCATCCATCGGGTAAGTGTATTCTGTCTTACCATCCTTTCGCTGTCGAGGTGTACCTTGGTAAGTGCTAAATCGCTTATTCTCTACACATCTTTCGATCGCCAAGCCACCACTGGAACACAGGTCAGCAGCTTTATCAGGCGAAACGCCTTGGCTGATAAACTCATTAAGACATTCTCGAATAGAACTCTGCCCGATCGTGCTTTGGCTCATTAGCAGTGGTGATAGCATCATAGCGAGCGCGCCTGCCATCGTCAATGCTTGATGATTTATAATCATGGCTCTACAAATAATGGAAAGTTGTCTTAGCGTGCCTTTTGACAAGCCTGAACGGCAGCAGCTTCACTGATTTGTGTTCTGACTGTGACGGTTTTACAGTTCACATCATTCTGAACACAAATCCACCCTGAAATCAGATGCAGTGAATTGAGGTGAATTTATACGGAAGTTCCCCCCCATGCTCGCGATCGTTTCGGTTCAAAAAAATACGGGGTAAGACTTTCCTGTAGGGGAAAATCTTTTACATAATAACTACAAGTTTTGGAAACTTTTATGTAGTCGGCTTTTTACTTAATCTTACTATCTCCCAAGAGGTAGTAGACAAAGAGTAAATAAATCTTAAAGATATGACTGCAGATCTTTAACGATCAAATCACCGAAACCTATATCCCAAAAGAAATATAACCAACCGACGTCCCCCAAAGCGGGCAAGCTCCGTTTATACAAGACGACTTTAATGATCTTTGCCAGTTCAAGTCGAACACTTCCTTGCGAATTGAACATATTCTTGCTACATCATGCGAAACTGCTTGGGCGAAATGCCTGTGTATCTGCGAAAATGCTTAGCAAAATGGCTGGGGTTGGCAAAACCACACGCGATCGCAATGTCATTCACTGTGCCTTCTTTCTGTTTCAGTAATTGCTTAGATCGCTCGACTCGCTGCTGAATTAAGTACGCATGAGGAGTCGTTCCAGTTGATTGCTTAAATAATCGACAGAAATGGTACTGGCTAATCTGCAATTCATCTGCAAGGGTGGCTAATGATAGGTTCTCACTTAGATGAACATTCATGTACTCAAGAGCTTGCTTCAGTTTGTACTTAGGTAAGCCACCTTCATACTCTGGTAGAATGTGCTTGCGGGTTGAGTAGTTTCTCAAAAAATGTGCTGCCATAGCTGTTGCCATTGACTCCGCATAGAAGCAACTATTTGTTGCATCAGTTTCTAATACCGTTTTCAGAGCTAAGACAATTTGACAGACTAGCGGATCGGGCGTTGATAGCGTCGGCATCAGTTCAATTTGCTCTGGATTTGCAGACTCGTAGGCAGCATGAGCTAGAAATGTAGGATCGAGATAGCAGTGAGTCGTTTCCCCTACCTGACTCGATCTCACTTTTAAGGGCACATGAGCAGGAAAAATTTCAATATGCCCCTTTTCCTGTTGGTCATGTTGACATCGATAACGCTTTCCATCAAATACCATCTCTACTTCCGTTGGCTGTTTCCATGATGGTAGCGAAATGAGGTGCTGAAGACCTGTTGTTTCAGGGAAATCAATTGCAGGCAGTTGATAATGTGCAAGATGGATATTTTTCCATCCCGCTTGTTGACCGGAGTGAATTACTGGACGCGGAGCAAACGTTAACGTTGAATCTTGTTGAGAGTAATCGATCTCTAAAGGTCTCTCTGCTGACATCATAAATTTGCTCTCCAAATTTGTACGAATAATGGTTCTTTAAATAGCGACCAAAGTGGTCTAATTACTAACTCACTATTATCTCGGATGATTCACTTTTATCCCCTCAATCCGCCTGCGCTGCCCCTTGGGGGTGCGGAATGTGGGCTTTAGAGGCGCAATCTCTCTTAAAAAGCCCCTATATCTGTGATTGCGCAAGTCCAAACTCACAGCCCGATCGCCCTACGCATCCACGTCCTTCAACCCATCCTCCAGCAGCATCCGCAAAGACGGTCCACTTTCTTGCGCCCCGTCGCAAGCTGCCAACATCGGCAGTTTACGATGCTCTCCCGACGGACATATCCACAGTAAACCTGACCGTGGCTTCTTTGTCGGTTGCTTGCAGTTTGTTCATAAGACTAGGGCGTGTTTTCAAACTATAACCACAACAGAATGCAGGCGATCGCGATCGTGGCTGTATAATTTGCAGCCAGCTTCTCATATCGAGTTGCGATCCGACGAAATTGCTTGAGTCGGTCGATCGCACGTTCAACAATGTTGCGTTGACGGTAAATTTCACGGCTAAAAGGGCCTCGACGGGGCTCATTTGACAGTCGTGGGATAGTAAAAGGGATACCTCCCCGACGTAGATAACTACGGATGCGGCGACCTGTATAACCTTTGTCCCCTACCACTGTGTCAGGACGTAAACGCGGACGACCTGCACCCGATCGCTTCACTGCTCCTTGTTCCATCAATTGTTCTAAAAAAATTGACTCGTTGCGTTGACCTGGGCGAGCGCTGAAAAGTCATCGGTTTACCTTTACCTTCGCAACGGATGTGTATTTTGGTACTAAAGCCACCACGAGAACGACCTAGTTTCTCCTCTACTTCGCCCCCTTTTTTCCACCAGCGGCGTGAAGGTTCGCACGAATCACGGTGCCATCGACGTAATGAACCGGACAATCTAGTTTTCCTTGTTTGTCCGCATCGGCTTGTAGGCGTTCTAAGACTGGCTGCCAAATATCGGCTTTTTGCCATCGATAAAACCGTGTTGCGATGCTTTCCCACTTTCCATAATGTTCACCGCAGGTCTCGCCACGGGGCACCTGTTCGCTCGTATCCAGAGAACGCCGTTCACCACTTGTCGGCGGTCGCGATCGGGTTTACCTGTTCGGGGTTTCAGTGGTGGAAGTAGCGGTTTTAACTTTTCCCACTGTTCGTTGCTTAAGTCTCCTCTATTCATGAGCGTTAAGAGCTTGCGAGCGCCTATTTTCTAGGATACAACGACTTTGAAAACACGCCTTAGTTCTGAAAATGCTCAAAAGTAGGGTCAAATTAAGTTCAATTGTAGAAACCGGTTTGGGAGACAGGCAGGTTTTTAATTACGTAATTGTACTTAAGTAAATCTCAATAAATTCAGATACAGGCAGCACATATTTTTAATCAAGCCCGCTATTAAAAGCAAAATATTAAGTTTTATTGAATATAAATAATTATCCGGGGCTTAATATTAACATGAACGCTATAAAGTTTTATATTTAACAAATAAGCAGATGGCAATGCAATTAAGTAAGGGTGAAAGATTTAATATCTCTAAAGAAGCGCCTGGTTTAAAAAAAATGGCGATCGGCCTCGGTTGGCAGGTGACAGAGGCAGGACAAAGCTACGAGATAGATGTCTCTGCGTTTATGCTAGGTGCTGACGGCAAAACACCTAACGATAAATATGTTATCTTTTACAATAATCTGCAATCCTGTGACGGTTCGGTACTGCAATCGATTCCTGCTGACAAAAACAGGCGAAGTCAAGATAATAAGACTATTTACGGCGTTATTTTAGAGAAAATTAATCCTGAAATCGAGGAAGTGACTTTTGTGGTCACTATTCAGGAAGCAGAGAAAATTAATGCAAATTTTAGCAATATCAAAAATGTTTTTATAAAAATTAGCAATTTGGATACAAAAAGCGAACTTGTTCGGTATGAATTAAAAGAGAATTTTTCGCGAGAGAGTGCTGTAGAATTTGGTCGTTTGTATAAAAAGAATGGAGAGTGGAGATTTCAGGCGGTAGGACAAGGATATCAGGCAGGATTGCAGAGTTTTGTTGACAAGTATTACAGCGGAAATAGTAATAATATTGCTCCAATTACTAACGAGTTGGCAGCGGCAACCGCAGATGATTTGCAGTTGCCGGCTTGGGAGTTGGAGGTGGAGTCAGAACCGGAACCTTCCGGCGAGACGAGCTCTGTGCGATCGCCAATTAACAATCAAGTTAATTGGGGAAGTCGCAAAATACCGGTAGCTATAGCCGCAAGTTTAGGGGTTTTGGTGTTGGGGACAGGTGCAGGAGCGATCGCCTTAATGCGATCGGGAAATGAAACGCTGAAGCAAGCGAAAATACTAACAGTTGAAACGCAGAATGCAGGGAAAGCCACCGATGTAAATCTGCTCAGAAGTTACGATAAGCGACTTAAAGAAACGATCGCGAATTTAGAGAAAATTCCTAACTTCCCCGGCTTTGGGTATCAACAAGCTAGAGCTGATTTGCTTAAACTGCGCCCGAGTTTGGTTCCTGTACAGCAAAACTTACAGGCTGCAGAAAGTCTAGCAACGGCTCAAAAATTGGCGGTGGAAGCTGCTGTGGTTGTGCAAAAACCGCCTCATCCGATCGAAGTTTGGCAGCAGTCGCAAAGTAAATGGCAACAGGCGATCGCACTTTTAGAAGCGCTCGATTCACGTACACCTGTTTATAATCTAGCTCAAAATAAGTTATCTAATTACCGGGCCAATCGCGCTGTTATCAGTCAAAGAGTTGCGATCGCTCAAAAAGCTGCCAATTTCAGCAACCAAGGTTCTTTGAAAGTTCAAAAGGGAGATGTTCCGGGGGCGATAGCCAATTTTACTCAGGCTTTAGTGTTGAATCCGAACATACCTCAAGCTTACCTCGGATTGGGGATTGCTACTTCAAAACAGGGAAACAAGCAGCAGGCAATTTACAATTACGATCGAGCGCTGCAATTTAATCCTAACTTGGCAGAAGCTTATTTCGGTCGCGGTCAAGCATACTATGAATTGGGAAACAAGCAAAAGGCGATCGGCGATTACGAACAAGCTATTCGCGTTAATCCTAATTATGGTTTGGCTTATTTGGAACGAGGCGCTATTCGCTGTATGCTGGGAACAAAATCGCAAGCAGTATCAGATTTTCAACAAGCGGGAGAACTTTTCTTAAAGCAGGGAGACGGAAATAATTACAAATTAGCACAAAGCTTTATTAATGATTGTCAAGAACCGATTGCAGAGGCGGCAATCTGCGATTATCGAAGGAACATAGACTCTTTCGGCCGACCCTGCGGTCGATCTCTTAATGTTCCGATTATAATTAGAAGAAAATCCGCCACTGCTACCTCAAACTCTGAGTCTACTGATGTTAAAAGCAGTAGCAGCGTTGAAAAACTTTCGCCTGCAAATTCTGATAGCAGCAGTACAAGAACTCGCAGCAGGAGAAGAAGTAAAAGGTAAACCTCAATCGCATTAGTCAATATAGCAATCGCCAATAGGGTTAGGATGTTGTAAATGGTTGAAACGATTGATTTTACTGCTTCTTCCTTCTTCCTTCTTCCGACTTCCATCGGACTTCTGCTATAGATGACAAAATCTGCTGGTAAGCATCGATGGTTTGCTGGGCGATCGCCTCCCAATTATAATGCTTTTTTGCATACTCTTTGCCATTCAATCCCCGCCGTTGGCGCTCCTGTGGATTGAGAAGTGCTGATTTGATTGAATTGGCGATCGCCCCTACTTCCAAAGACCCCACCCAACCAGCTTCTGCTTGCTGTATGTCTTCCGCAATATGTATGCGATCGGAAATTACGACAGGTACACCGGCGGCCATCGCTTCTGCTACAGCAATGCCAAAGTTTTCGTAATAAGAAGGCAATACAAATAAGTCGGCTTTTGTCAATATTTCAACCTTTAAATCACCGCTCACAAAGCCAGTTAGTGTGGTGTATTTTGCTAAGCTGGAATTATGAATTTGTACTTTAATTTGTGTTTCATAATCAGCATTTTGGGGATTTGACCCAGCTAAAATAAAGTGAAACTCTATCCCCGATCCTAAAATACTTTCTAATGCGGGAATTAGCAAATCAAGCCCTTTTTTAGGTTCAATTCGCGACATAAATAAGATAATTGGCACTTGAGATTCTCGCAATCCCTTAGGAAACAAACCTGCTGTCACCCCCAATGGAATCACCAAATCCCGTGGCACAGGCATCTTGCCTGTGCTGCCCAAACCAAACCTTTCTGAGATTTTAGCCTCTTCTTTACTTGTGAAATGAATTGCGGCTGCCCCTGCTAAATTAGGGCGTTCTAAAAGCGTGGCATAAATCTGTTTCAAGCGCTTTTTTTTCTGCAAATCGGCGGGGTCAAGCATACCGCAGGGACGGATAATGTACGGCAAATGATGATATCTTGCAATTGTAGCCGCGAGAGTAGTTACTGGCGAAAAAAGAGCGTGAAGGTGAGCCAGGTCAAATTGTCGCGCATTTTCATTTAACCACTGCAATAACGAGAGTGAAAACTTATATCTACGAAACGGAGAACAGCGGAAATAAATAATTTGATAGCCGTTTTGTTGTAGTGGTTGATTTAGAGGGACATCTAAGGGAATTTGACCGATATCTCCGTTAGAATCTGTGGTGATAATTGTCACATCAATACCTCGGAAAGCGAGGGCCGCAGAAAGTCCGAGTACCATTTGACTTGGCCCGCCGTAGACTAGGGAAATTGAGGGTATAATTTGGAGAATCCGCATCAGGGATAGTTATTTAAATCCACATACCAACATCTCCCATTACAAATTTAATTATCTGGAAAAGTTTGCCCGTCTAGCTGTTCAGCTTCCTCTCTCTTTGTTGCTGTAATTTGGGTATTGTGAGCCATTGTCTTGGAAAATTCATACATTTCACTGGCTTTTGCTTCCGCAGCTTTCACAATTTCAAGGATTTCCAGCAGTAGGCTTTCATCTGGTAATTGTTTCATGGCAATACTTCTAATCTCTCAACTACTTTGTCTATCAAAATTTTCGATTCAGGAGCCATATGTAGCAAGGTTGCTAAATAATCTGCTGCTTTTTGAACATCTTCATCGGGCACACCATCCAGCAATATATTGGCCACAATGTGCTCTGCTTGTAAGCGAACACCGGATACGCAGAATTCAAAATTGCTGATGGAAGAAAAATATTGCATCAGTATTTCATTTTCTGGAAAAAGAGACATCGATCTTCTAAGTGCAAAAAGTCCTTGCGTTGCTTGGCTTTCGGTATCATGTAATACCTGGTAGAGTTCGTCTACCAAAGAGCGTATGTCGGAAGGAATAGACATTTACCACAGGTTTTATTTAACACTTGCATTATACTACTAAAAGTTACAACAATTCGTTGTAAAATTCCAACAACTGCTCAGCTAAAGCTTTATTGGTATAATTACTCATCGCTCTCTGATAACCCCGATCGCCCAAATCTGCCCCCAACTCCCGCCGCTCCATCAATTTCTGCAAACACTCTCGCAAAACCCCTGCATTTCCTTCGGGGAATAATAACCCCGCATCGCCGATGACGTGGGGAATTTCCCCGCAGTCGGAACCAATAACCGGAATGTGACAGGCCATCGCTTCAATTAAAACGTGACCGAATTGTTCTTTCCAGCCCACCGCGGTCAAAGTTTTGAATTTATAGCTGGTTTGCGAAGGCAACACCAAACAGTTCATTAAGTTAATGTAGGGGGGAATTTCTTCGTGGGAAACGCTTTCTACCCAGATTATTCGGTCGCTGATTCCCCATTCTATACATTTTTCGGCGAGGTGCGCCCGCAATTTTCCTTGTCCTACTAACAGCCACTTCCAAGAGCTATTTTTCAACCCTGCCAAGGCTTCAGCTAAAGTTAACAATCCTTTTTCTTCAACAAATCTCCCTACAAATCCTACCACAAAATCGGTCGGTTCAATGCCGAACCTGCGCGATAAATCAGCGTCTTTACCAGTGCGGCGAAACAAAGTTTCATCTACTCCGAGTTGTGGCATTACTTTTACCGCACCGTGATAGCCCCGCTGCCGCAAAATTTTAGCTCCATCTAGGTTGCCTGCAATAATTCCGTCGGTGTGCTGAAGATTGTAATTTTCTAATACTGAAACAGGCCAATTCAATTGATAAGGCAGGTTCCACCAAGTAAATAATATATTTTTTGCTTGCAGTTTTAGCAGTTTATTTAGTAAGATTAACTGAGCGCAGGCGATAGATTTTGAACCTTGTTCAACTTGAATTATCTGCGGTTTAATTTTGTGCAAAACTTTAATTAAATCCGTGCCAAAAGTTAGCAATCCTTGATTGTTTTGACTAAAGTTGGAGACGGGGACTACTTTAAATGAGCCTTTTTGATAAAATTGCGTTTCTATAATTTTATTTTGTACGCCTCCGGGTTTCCAACGCTGCGGCACTACAAGTGTTACTTCAATATCGGGTTCTAGGTTGGCTAATATCTTGAATTTTTCCCGATTAATGTCCACAATATAGGTGTGACTAGCCACGAGAATTCTCATTTATTGGGAAGGGCGAATGGGGAATAGGTAATTATTGAGCGTCGATCTTGTCTTGATGGCTATAACTTTGTCCATCATTCCACAGAGATTGAATTACTGTATTTATAGCACTGAGAAAACCCAAGATATAAAAAGCAAATCTAGTTATAATTTTAAGGGGCGAGTGGCTTTTATAGCAAGGCGGATTTCCCAAAACGTGGCAGTCAAATAGTTTGGCAAAAAACCGCAGGCATTGAAAGGCTGTTAAATTTTTCAATCCCATGAGGAAATGGTTGTGATAAAATGTGATTTGATATTCGATCGATCGCGTGCTGACATCGTGACAGCCCCCGCTCTCTTCCCCTAAGTGAACTAAACACGCATTGGGATCGTACCAAATTTTCAGGCCAGTCGATCGCAATCTCAAACAAAAATCCGACTCCTCCCGCACCGCACTCCCTACAAACCGCTCGTCAAACCTCAGCCCGCACTCGGCAAAAACCTGCCGGCGAAATGACATATTGCAGCCTCTAGCCGAGAGCACCTGCTGCGGTTTTACTGTATGCACCAAATCGATAAAATACCAGGCAATGCCAGCATCCATAGCTTCTCTTGGCAAATATTCGATCGCCAAATCGCCTCCAGAATTATCCAGTTTCA
>Ga0164304_10000143_pt1 | contig 16965 bp, 9 predicted proteins | sample Whisoiple_217_MG_FD_110216 | JGI IMG/M metagenome (GOLD analysis project Ga0164304, IMG submission 110216) | Soil microbial communities amended with pyrogenic organic matter from upstate New York, USA - Whitman soil sample_217_MG | ecosystem: Environmental > Terrestrial > Soil > Agricultural...
AGCAGCGCAGGCCCCCGCAAAATTTGCTCCACAGTACCCGTAGTCCCCACGCGAATGCGAGTGCCGCGCGGCAAAACCGGGCTGGGAGTCGCCATCCCCCAGTGAAAGCCGCGGCCGGGAGCTTCGGCGGCCCTGGCAAAGGGCGAACCAATCATCACTCCATCCGCGCCGCAAGCAATGCACTTGCAGATATCGCCGCCGGTAATTAAACCGCCGTCAGCAATCACCGACACGTATTTTCCAGTTTCGCGATAGTAGTCGTCCCGCGCTGCGGCGCAGTCTGCTACCGCTGTGGCTTGGGGAACGCCGACACCCAAGACGCCTCTGGACGTGCAAGCAGCCCCCGGCCCAATGCCGACGAGAATGCCTGCGGCGCCGGTTTTCATTAAACTCAGGGCGACTTCGTAGGTGACGCAGTTGCCCAAAATTACTGGTATCGGCATCTCTTGACAGAATTGAGTTAAGTCCAGAGGCGCGTGAGACTCAGTGGAAAGGAAAGCTGTCGAGACTACAGTTGCTTGCACAAAAAATATATCGGCTCCCGATTCAGCAACCGCCCGGCCATATTTGCTCGCAGCGGCCGGTGTACCGCTGACGGCGGCAATCCCTCCTCCGGCTTTAATTTCTTTAATTCTGAGATCGATTAATTCTGGCTTGATGGGTTCGGCATAGAGTTGCTGCATCAGGGAAACAAATTCGTGGTTCCCGACACTCGCGATGCGCTCTAATATTGGCTGGGGATCGGCATAGCGGGTTTGAATTCCTTCTAGGTTGATCACCCCCATTGCTCCCAATTCCGACAGCAAAATCGCCATGCGGACATCGACTACTCCATCCATTGCGCTGGCGATAATCGGGATTTCTCGATCGATCCCGCCAATCTGCCACTTGGTATCTGCCAAACTCGGATCGAGGGTGCGCTGTCCTGGTACGAGCGCGATTTCATCTATGCCGTAAGCTCGGCGAGCACTTTTGCCCCGCCCAATTTCAATATTCACGCTGTTTCTCTTCCACAAGGTATTTAATTTAGACTAACAAAATCGTAGCCTGTCGGCAGGTAGCGATCGCGCAAATGAGTTTAAAAAGCCCGATCTTGATTGGATTTTATGAAATCGAAAGGGATACTTTTCCTCAGCAACGGCCACGGGGAAGACGCGATTAACTGTCAAATTCTCAAAGCTTTGAGAGCATCTGGCGTGGATGTTGATGTTTCGGCAATGCCGATTGTCGGTGACGGGGCTGCTTACAGCCGATCGACCGTGCCAATTATTGGGCCTACCAGTAAAATGCCGTCAGGCGGAGTTTTTTACATGAATCCCCTGTTTTTGCTCAAAGATATTGGGGCCGGGCTGATTGCTGTGACTTGGCAGCAATTGCAGGCTGTTTGGAGGCATTCGCGCCACTGCGATTTGGTGGTGGCAACTGGGGATATTGTCGCGGCGGCGATCGCCCATGCCAGCAACCGCCCCTATATAATTTTTCTATCGGCCCATTCTAGTTATTACGAGGGGCGAGTCGATTTGGGTTTAATCTTGTGGCAGTTGCTTTGCTCAGAGAAATGTCTGGCGGTTTTTACTAGAGATGCTTTGACTGCTGCTGACTTAAACCGACAGGGTTTAAAGAAAGCTCAGTTTGTCGGCAATCCTGTCATGGACAACCTCAATTCTACGGGCAAAGATTTGCAGTTAATCCCCCAAGTTCGGACGATCGCCCTTCTCCCCGGTTCTCGCCTCCGGGAAGCCACTAACAACCTCGTTTTGCTCCTGGAACTGGTTAAAGAAATTGCTACTAACTCTACTGTACCGGTGCAGTTTCGGGCAGCTTTAGTTCCGGCTTTGATGCCTCAATTAGATGATATTGCGGCGCGCTCCCGATGGCAACACCGATCGGGAACGCTGATTTTTCCCGCAATCAAACCGTCTTTTAGCGAACACAAATTAGAAGAACTACAAGTAATTTGCTCAGCCGATGCTTTCGCCGATATTTTGCAGCAGTCTAGTTTAGTAATTGGGATGACAGGAACTGCTGTCGAACAAGCTGTGGGCTTGGGAAAACCTGTAATTGCAGTACCGGGAAACGGCCCTGCATTTACCTATCGGTTTGCGGAGGCTCAAAATCGGCTTTTAGGTGATTCGGTGCAGGTTATTGGCACACAACCAGCGAATTCTGATATTATCAAGGAAGCTGCTTTGGCAGTCGATCGCACTTTGCTAGATGATAAATATTTAGCCAGTTGCATTCAAAATGGTAAGGAGAGAATGGGGCGATCGGGCAGCAGCATAAAAATTGCTAATTACGTAGCAAACTATCTTTAATCCCCTATCCGGGTTGGCGTTTTAGTCCCCTCCCCGGGAAACAGGTAGTGTGTGACACTTTTCCCTGCACCAAAAGCCCATCAGGTCATCAAGGTCGTGTATTTTGTTCTATACGACTTAGAAGGTCAACGATCGCTATCAGTGCTTGAGTAACAACGTAAATCATCCCACAGCCAATGCTTAATTGTAACAAAAAAACAAGTAATACAACTGCTAAAGGACTCTGTCGGAACAGACCTCCAGCAAAACCAAAAATCAAACCCAATAAAGCTACAACGAAGAAGCCGAGATACTGAATTATTTTTAGGATTAGGATAAATCGCGTATACAGTCTGACTGGATTAGAGTTAGTTTGTCCCATTTTTATCACCCAGCTAATTTCTTTTGATCTGGTCTATGTTTTCAGCAACTCAGAAACAGTCTTAAATGCGTAACCTTTTGACTGCAAAGCCTTGACAATCATCTCAGTTGCTGCTACTGTTTTAGATCGATCGCCCCCGCCGTCGTGCATCACCACAATCGAACCCGATCGCACATTTTCAATCACCCGATTTGCGATATCTTCCGCCGTGAGTGTTTTTTCATAATCTTGGGAATCCACATCCCACATAATCAGTTTTTTGTGCATTTGGGATACCAAATAAGACAAAACTACAAATCGCCGACCAAAAGGTGGCCGAAAACTGATACTGTCTTGCTTCACCCCAACTTCCTGCAAAAGTTTGTCCGTTTTTTCAATTTCAGACAGCAAAAATTCCCGGGGTTTAAACATCATATCTTTGTGAGAGTAAGAATGGTTTGCCAACTCATCCCCCCTCGCGACAATCATTTTCACGATTTCTGGATGTTTCTCAATATTGCGGCCTATTTCAAAAAAAGTTGCTTTAACTTGATAGCGGTCTAAGATATCTAAAAGCTGATTAGTATAGGGAGGATAGGGCCCGTCGTCGTAGGTGAGGGCAACAACTTTCACTTCGGTATCCGCGCGGTTGATGCCGAAATAATTGTGAAATTTAGTAACTTTAATCAACAGCGATACTGCGAAAAATAACGCTAGGGTGAAAAGCAGAAACTTTTGTAAAATTTTACCGATTCGCATAGCTGCACGGACTCGCTCGAGAATCAAAGTGGATTGTTGTCAGATTACCACAATTGGGAAACTGAATCCTTAAGGTATTTTATCATTAATTATTGTCCGTTCCTAGATTTTCTAGTTTTGGCGATCGCACAGTAGCTAGATGCTGCGATCGCCAGTACGGTTGTATGCTATGTATAACGTACTTGCGTAAGTTCTGAAAATTCAGGTCATCTAAATTAGTCTTGACATTCTGCAGAATAAAAATGTTATACTCGTAGAGGGGCTTATCTACTCATAATTCTACGTTTTCGAACTCAGACAAAAAAAGCTGTAGTTCACAAGTACGAAAGCTAACTATAACTGCAATTAATTGCCTACTACTCAACTTTTTTAAGCAGCAATAGTTCCCCACATGATTTCACTGCCAGATATCACAATTCTCAGCCAGATTTACGAAAGTGCTAATTCATTCGTATACCGAAGCATCCTCAAATCAAATCAGCAACCTTTAATTTTGAAACTCCTCAAAGAGGATTATCCCACACCAGCCGAACTCTACCGCTATCAGCAGGAATACGAAATCACTCGCCGTCTCAACCTAGAGGAAACGATTAAAGCCTACGAACTGCGAAAATACAAAAACACACAAGTCATGTTGTTGGAGGACTTTGGAGGAGAGTCCTTAAAAATCCTGCTGGATGCCCGTCCCTTTGCTTTAGCAGAGTTTCTCCACCTAGCCATCCAAATCACAGATGCGTTAGGCAAAGTTCATCAAAAAAATGTCATTCACAAAGATATCAATCCATCTAACATTGTCTTGAATCCTCAAACCGGACAATTAAAAATTATTGACTTTGGCTTATCTACCATCCTATCCCAAGAGAATCCCAGCCTCAAAAGTCCTAATCTTCTAGAAGGGACATTGGCTTATATATCTCCAGAACAAACAGGGAGGATGAATCGCTCATTAGACTACCGCAGCGACTTTTATTCTCTTGGCGTTACTTTCTATGAACTGCTAACCAACCAGTTGCCTTTTGAATCCGTAGATGCACTAGAGTTAATCCATTGCCATATTGCCAAGCAACCAACTCCACCTCATGAAATAAATCCAGAAATTCCCTTGACGGTCTCAGAAATTGTCAGGAAGTTAATGGCAAAAACCGCTGAAGATAGATATCAAAGTGCTTGGGGAATCAAGGCAGATTTACAAAAATGTCTCGCTCAATCTAGAAATGGCCAAATTCAAGCTTTTTCCTTGGGATACCAAGACATTTCTCCTCAATTACAACTACCTCAAAAACTGTACGGCAGAGAATCACAGATAAAGTCCTTATTGACTGCATTTGAGCGCGTAGCGTCGGGACAAGAAAAACAAGTAGGGGCTGGTTTAGCAAATAACCTGAGTAACCCAACGACAACTCAGTCACCAAATCTGCCCGTACAAGGACAAATTGAACTCATGCTAATTTCTGGATACTCTGGTATTGGGAAATCAGCTTTAGTTCAGGAATTGTATAAGCTCATCACTCAAAAAAGTGGCTACTTTATTGCAGGTAAATTTGACCAGTTGCACCGCGATATTCCCTATCAAGGTTTAGCCGCTGCTTTCCAAGAATTGGTGCGGCAATTGCTCACCGAAACTGAACCCCAATTACAACATTGGCGAGAGAAGATTCGACGTGCATTAGGAATCAACGGACAAATTATTATTGATGTCATCCCCGAAGTGGAACTGATTATTGGCAAACAGAATCCCGTCCCCGAATTACCTGCAACAGAAGCAAGAAATCGGTTTAATTTAGCTTTTCAAAACTTGATTCAAGTTTTTTGCCAAAAAGAACATCCCCTCGTCCTATTTCTAGACGATATTCAGTGGACAGACAGCGCTACGCTGCAATTGATTCAGTTGATAATGACCGATTTTACTACTCAATATCTGTTTGTAATCGGAGCTTATCGAGATAACGAAGTCAGTGCCACTCATCCTACTATGCTGACTTTATCTGAGATGAAAAAACAGGGAGTAGTAATTAATCATCTCTCCCTTTCACCCTTAAATTTAAATCAGGTTAATGAATTCATTGCGGCTGCGCTGAAAACCGAGTGCGTCCCTACGCAAAGATTAGCAGAGTTGGTTTGGCAAAAAACACAAGGAAATCCCTTTTTTATCAAAGAGTTTCTCAAGTCACTTTATACAGAGCAATTGCTGAATTTTGAGCCGAATGCTGGGGCTTGGTCTTGGGATTTAGAGCCAATTATAACTAGGAATATTACTGATAACGTTGTTGAGTTCATGGCAGAGAAAATTCAAACCTTATCAAAGTCAGCACAAAAAGTTTTACGATCGGCCGCTTGTATTGGCAACCAATTCGATTTAGAAACGCTTTCAATTATCAATCAAACTTCTCAAAAAGCAGCGGCTAATGAATTGTGGGATGCCATTCAAGCGGGATTGATATTACCCGTTGGGGATGATTACAAATTCCTGAAAACCAATCGAGATGCGAATGACTTAAAAATTACTTATAAATTTGCTCACGATCGCATCCAGCAAGCCGCCTATTCTCTAATTCCCCCAGACGACAAGCAAGCGGTTCACTGGAAAATCGGGCAACTGTTGTTACAAAATACACCGCAACAGATACTCCAACAAAATATTTTTGATATTGTCAATCAACTCAACTTCAGTATTGAAGTCATAGAGGTTCAGTTAGAAAGAGATAAACTTGCTCAATTAAATCTCATTGCTGGCAAAAAAGCGAAGGCATCAGCAGCTTGGAAACCCGCCTGGAATTACTTAAGAATTGGTATAAATTGCCTGAGTGCAGATAGTTGGCTTCGTCAGTATGACCTAACTCTGGCACTTTATGTGGAAACAGTAGAAGCTGCTATCTTGAGCGGCCACGTTGAGGAAATGGAAAAATTGGCTGACATTGTGCTTCAACAAGCTACTTCATTGCTGGACAAAGTGAAAGTCTATGAAGTCAAGATTCAAGCCTATACAGCACAAAACCAACCGTTAGAAGCGATAGATACGGCCCTTTCAGTATTAAAGCTGTTGGGGATTCGCTTTCCCAAAAAACCAACAAAATTAAATATTTTTCTTGAACTGGTGAAGACTAAGTTAAGTTTAGCAGGGAAGCGAATCGAGGACTTAATCGACTTACCAGTGATGACTGACCCTTATAAGTTGGCAGCTATGCGTATCTTATCAGGTATAGTGTCCGCTGCCCATTTGTGCAGACCTGACTTGCTACCGCTAATGGCGTTTAAACAGGTCAATTTATCCATCAAATACGGGAATACTTCTGTGTCTTCTTGCGCCTATGCTACTTACGGACTTATTCTGTCTGGAGAAACCGTAGGAGACATTGAGACTGGCTATCAATTTGGACAACTTGCTCTCTTGTTACTCGATAAGTTTAATGCTAAAGAACTCAAAGCCAGAACCATATTTATTGTTAATTACTTTGTCAAACATTGGAAAGATCATCTTAGGGAAACTTTAAAACCTTTGCAGAATGCTTACTCGATCGGCATGGAAACGGGAGATTTAGAATATGCAGCTTATTCGGCCTGCGTATACTCCTACCATTCCTATGTATTGGGTAAGGAATTGGCAACAGTCGAGCGAGAGATGGCAATTTACAGTAATACCCTCAGCCAACTGAAGCAAGAAACATCATATTACTACAACCAACTCAATCGACAGGTTGTATTGAACTTGATGGGACAGGCTGAAGATAAATGCCGTTTAATCGGTGAAAGTTATGACGAAACAAAAATGTTACCCCTACATCTAGAGGCGAATGCTCAAAATCTTTGTCGCTCGCTCTATTTTTACAAGCTATTTCTCTGCTATATGTTTCAAGACTATCAGCAAGCCATAGAAAATGCTAAATCAGCCGAAAAATATAGCGATAGCGCTGTAGGTACTATTCCTCTCTACCATTTCTACAATTCTTTAGTTTATCTGGCTATCTATTCTGACGCACCCAAATCCGAGCAAAAACTCATCCTCCAGAAGGTGCAAGCCAACCAGAAAAAAATCCAAAAATGGGCGGAGTTTGCTCCGATGACTCACCTCCATAAATTCTATCTAGTGGAGGCAGAGCGAAATCGAGTTTTGGGTGAAAATGCTAGGGCGATCGACTACTACGATCGCGCCATTGCCTTAGCCAAAGAACATGACTACATCAACGAAGAGGCTTTGGCTAATGAATTAGCTGCCAAATTCTACATCGCTTGGGGAAAAGAGCAAGTTGCTCGAGCCTATATGACAAATGCTTACTACTGCTATTTACGTTGGGGTGCCACAGCTAAAATGACAGATTTGGAACGCCAGTATCCAGAACTTTTAGAACGTTTTACGAAAGTCAATATGTCCCTAAATTCGCGCAGCAACCAGTCTGATACATCTAACAGCACTTCAGGCGAAACCCTGGATTTGGCAGCATTGATGAAAGCATCTGGGGCAATTGCCAGTGAAATTGAGCTGGATAAACTTCTCACGATTTTGATGCAAATCCTGCTGGAAAGCTGCGGGGCACAAACTGGCTATCTCATTTTAGAGTCTCAAGGGCAACTGCGAGTAGAAGCGTCATGTGAGGCAAACTCAAATCAGGTGATGGTGTTGCAATCGACTCCTATAGAGACCTGCCTGCCTTTGTCGATTATTCACTATGTTGCCAGGACTCAGGAAGGACTGATTGAAACCAATGTTGCCCGTGAAGGCAGATTTACTCAAGATGCTTATATCAAAACACAGCAGCCAAAGTCTATCCTTTGCGCCCCTCTGCTCAATCAAGGGCAATTAATTGGAATTGTTTACTTGGAAAATAATTTAGCAGATGGCGTTTTTACACCCGATCGCCTGCAAGTGATTCAATTACTTTCAACTCAGGCGGCGATCGCCCTTACCAACGCCAGACTCTACACTCAGGTACAATCGACGCAAAATCGCCTGAATAAATTCCTTAATGCCATTCCTTTTGCCATATCCGTTCACGACGCCAAAGGACAACTGGTTTACGCCAATCCAGTTTCACAGCAGTTACTGAATATTCAAGATTTACCCAACGCCGAAATCGAGCAACTCTCAAAAACCTATCACGTTTATCGGGCAGGCACAGGCCAGATGTATCCAGTGGAACAGCTACCCTTGGTGCGATCGCTTCGCGGTGAAAAAACATGGGCGGATGATTTGGAACTGCACTACAGTGAGCGAATCGTTCCCTTAGAAGTAACTAGCACGCCAATTTTTGATGAGACGGGTAGTGTAGAGTATGCGATCGCAGCTTTTCAAGATATTAGCTCACGCCAGCAAGCACAGATTACGGTCATTGAAAATGTCCGTTTAGAACAGGAAATTCGCGATCGCAAAAAAACAGAAGAGGCTCTGCAGCAGAGCGAGGCACGCTACCTTGGTATTCTGGAAGACCAGACAGAACTGATTGCCCGGTATCTGCCAGATGGTACCGTTACCTTTGTCAATGAAGGCTACTGTCGATTTTTTGGCATGACAAGGGAACAACTCATCGGGCATCACTACCAACCTGTCGTGTTTGAAGAAGACCGCGAATATCTAACCAGAATCGTCAATTCCATTAGCAAAGAAAATCCCGTTGTCACAATTGAAAATCGGGTGATTGTTAGTTCCCAGGTGCGTTGGACGCAGTGGGTTAACCGAGCGATATTTGATGATTCTGGTTGCATTGTTGAATTCCAGGCGGTAGGACGAGATATCAGCGATCGCAAAAAAGCCGAAGCAGAACTCGAACGGGCAAAAGAAGCAGCCATTGCCGCCAACCTCGCCAAAAGCACTTTCCTTGCCAACATGAGCCACGAATTGCGAACTCCCCTGAACGCCATTCTCGGTTTTTCTCAACTGATGAATCAGGATACAAATCTGTTAGATGAACAAAAAGAGAACCTTAACATCATTGAGCGCAGTGGAGAGCATTTATTATCTCTAATTAATCAGGTGCTTGACCTTTCCAAAGTTGAAGCGGGACGCATGACGCTATCTGAAAATAATTTAGAAATTAATCACTTATTAGCTGATATTGAGGCTATGTTTGCGTTAAAAGCAAACGATAAAAGCTTACAATTACGATTTGAATGTGCTGCCGATGTTCCCAAAAACATCTACGCTGATGAAGTTAAGTTGCGGCAAGTGCTGATTAATTTGATAAGTAATGCCGTTAAGTTTACTGCTTCGGGAAGCGTGTCTGTAGAAGTAAAAAGTAAACAGGCAAAAGCCCAAACTGAAGCCGGAACACAAATAACCAACAACCAACAACCAACAACCATTTCCTTTGAAGTCAAAGATACGGGAGTTGGCATTGCCGCAGACGAACTGGAGAAACTATTCCAACCCTTCGTGCAAACAGCATCAGGTCAAAAAGTGCAGCAAGGAACCGGATTAGGACTGACGATTAGCCGTCAATTTGTCCGCTTGATGGGAGGTGAAGTAACTGTCATTAGTGGCGGTAAAGCTTTCACCCCTGGAATGCCTCTCAAGGAATTTTTAGAAGACACAACGGGCACAACATTTAAATTTGACATTCCTGTGGGCTTCGCTGATGGAAGTGCACTTCAAAACCAACCCTACAATCGTCGCGTCGTGGCCTTAGCGCCTAACCAACCCCAATATCGTATCCTAGTGGTGGACGATCGAGATTACAATCGGCAACTGTTAGTTAAGCTCCTCAAACCTGTTGGCTTTGAAGTGCAAGAAGCGAGTAACGGTATTGAAGCGCTTGAAATTTGGGATTCATACTCACCCCATCTGATCTGGATGGACATGAGAATGCCCGTTATGGATGGGTATGAAGCCACGAAACACATTAAAGGCACCCTTAAAGGTCAAGCTACTGCTGTTATTGCTATTACTGCTAGCGTGTGGGAAGAAGAAAAGGCAGTTATTTTATCGGCTGGTTGTGATGATTTTGTGCGAAAACCGTTCCAAACAGAAGCCATCTTTGACATCATGGCTAAACATTTGGGAGTCCTTTATATTTATCAGGAGCAAGAGCTACCGTCTTCCCCTTCTAATGTGACTGGAGAACCGTTAAATTTCACTGATTTATTAGCAGCGATGTCAAAAGAATGGATAGTAGAATTATATGAAGCAGCTATTACCGCTGATTCGGAATTAGTTTTTCAACTCCTAGAGGAGATTCCTGAATCTCACGCTTTCGAGCTTCAAACTCTCAGAAATTGGGTGACGAATTTTGAGTTTGAGAAAATTCTCGATTTAACTGAACCATTAAGTTGGTGAATATTGATATTTTTTTTTAGGAATTACACAGGGGTGGTCAGAAACCGGGTTTTTTTACCATAATACTTGGTTACAGCCCGTAGATTCGCTAAAAAACCCCCTTTCTAGGCGTCGGATTGCGTAAGTCCTGTTTATCTGAGATGTTGCACGATTCTCAATAACAGGCTTTCCGGCTTGTTCCACAATAAACATTATTTCCTGTGGCGTCGGCCCCAGAGCCCGCCCTTGAAAGCCTTATTGAGAATGGTGGAATATCTCAGGTTTATCTTATTTGATAACACGCCGTTGGTTCTGTTCCATCATTGACTTTAATGCCGACTGTTTTAAGTCTGTAAGATCGCGGATGGTAATTGAGCAACCGTCTCCCAATCTCACAGCAGTGAAATAATAGTATGTGCCAAGGTAATCACTTTCTAGATGAACCTCTCCTTCAAGCGATTCTCCAGTCTCAACAACTTCTACTAATAAATCAAACAATCCGGGACTCAATTGATTAAGCAGTTTTTTTAGAACGGGTTCGCCCGCGAGTTCTGTTCGTTTTTTCCCTAAGAGTCTGGCAAAGACAGGGTTAACTACCAAGCAGCGAAAATCTTCAATTTCTCCAGCGATATCTGCCCTCACCGCCTCCACTGCGGCTATTCCATCCAGAGATGAGTTTAGCAAATTTGCCAGCAGGGCGCGAGATTGGTAGGCAATTTCTGCGGCTTGCTGGTGTCGCTCGATTGCTTCTTTAAGCTGGCGTTTTTGGTGCTGGATAGTGACCTGAGTTTCGAGGCGCACTAGCACTTCTTCCGGCTCAAAAGGTTTAGAAATGTAGTCAACTCCCCCTACCTTAAAAGCTTTAACTTTATCAAATACTTGGTCAAGTGCGCTTAAGAAAATAATCGGAATTTCTGAGGTATTTTCATCTGATTTGAGGGCTTCGCAGACTTGATAGCCGTCCATGTCTGGGATTTTAATATCCAGCAATATAGCATCGGGGGGATAATGGCGAACAGCCCTCAAGGCCATTGAACCATTGGTGACGCCGCGAACTTTGTACCCCTCCTTAGTGAGAATTTTTGTTAGAAAACGCAGATTTTCTATGAGGTCATCAACAATTAAAATGTTGCCTTTGCAAGTTCCTAATTCATTGCAGTCACTTTCTCGTACCGAAGCCATCGCCATAGGTTCGCCTTCGACTTTTGCCTCGGCGAGATCAGTTGTGGTGCTTTGCTTCTCTAGCAGAGAGCGGAAGTTATTCTTAGTAACTTTTTCCCCCATTATGTCTGAAATGCGCTGCCACAGGATGGAAGATGAATCTTTGATATGTCCTATGCTGAGGTACAAGCTCTCAGCAAGAGCACTATAAGTTGCGTTTTTCCAAGCCGCTTTTAAGATTTCCTGCTCGAGAAAATTTAACGGTTTACTGGCCTTGGACTCTAAGGCTGATTCGATAAATCCTAGAGCTTCTTCAAAAGTCATATGCAAATCCATATCATCGAGTAAGGTTTTTCCAGCTTTGCACCCTAATTTTGAGTTATGCACCGTAGTTTTGATTGTAGGCGATACCGCCTTGGCGGTTGCTATACAAAAACTATTATATTATACAAAATATACCATACAACCTGCTTTACTCGGGTCTGACCACGGGGTCGTTAGTTACTGCTTGGTGAATTGGTGGTGGATGGCAGCAGACCGATAGCCATTTTAGCTGTAAGCTTGTCACTGTAAAGGTTTTGTGCATATTATACTTTGTGATATAGTCCAATTTTATTAGAGATCCGACTTATCCGACCTTATGATCCGACTTTTCCGACTTGCTTTATGCCGATATGTCAAACATACTATTGAATAGCATCTACCAAAAGACAGAGAACAGTACCTGTGAAGCTGTTGCTCTGCTCCATCTCAAGATAGATAGTAGCATCCTTCAGGTTGTCTATCTCAATGTAGACGCTGCGGGTAGCAGTAGTCTTACCTAGTAAGAAGTTCTTTGAGAGAACTATCTTAACCAGCCAATCAATCGGTTTGCTCAATGAGCTGACCTCGATCTAATTTTCCAAGCTGAGTTCCTCGCTGCAAAGCAGACAAAATGCCAAAATTGCAGCTAAATTTCTGTGGAAATTTATAGCCTTTTGAAGGATAGATTTTTTCATTTATGGTTCACAAATCAACCAGTTAATAGTGTCGGCCAAATTAGATTATTTACGGATTCTCTACCGAGGGGGGCGCTCTGTTTTCCGTTCCTTTTGCTTAATTTTGCTGAGTCGGGGTGATTCATGAATCACCCTGACAACAATAAACGTTGAATATTGCCTTTCAATTAATTAATTGGCTAAGTGAAATTATGATGATGGCAGCCACTACTAACCACATCCTAACCGGAACAGAAGAACACGAACTCTTACAACGCCTTGCCGCCGGGGAAATTAATGCCTTCTGGCAAATCTTCCAACAGCACCGAGACTACCTGTTGCGTTGCTGTCTCAAGTGGATGAACGGCAACTCAACCGAAGCGGAAGACCTGCTGAGTCAGGCGATGGTCAAAGCCTGGGAAAAGGCGCAAAAGTACGCGGGAAAAATCGAGAATTTCAAATGTTGGCTAACGACGCTGACTCGTAATTTCTGGATCGATCTAACACGCCGCCGAGGTGCGAATCAAGTGGAGGATATAGAAGTGTACGCGGATCGAAACGAGCTAGGACTGGTTTCTGTTGACGAGACACCAGCAAGCGCCTTGGATTGTGACGAGAAAAAGAGGGTGATTCGCGCTGCTATTGATGAGTTACCGACCAAGATGCGCGAGACGTTTATCCTGCATTTTTATGAAGAACTGTCTCATCAAGAGATAAGCGATCGGCAAAATATTTCCTACCAGAATGTCTGCAAGCGCATCTCCCAGGCGCGGGCAATTCTGGTAAAGGAGTTGCGGGGATATTTTATCGGGGAGGAAGAGACAAAAACGGAATTGGCGGTGACATCGGCGGTAACGGAGCCGACAATTGAGGAAATGCCTGAGGGGAATGCGGAAGTTGAAGCGATTGTGGGGGAGTCGGTGACGTTATCTGTTGCGATCGCGGAAGTGGAGAGTGTTGTGGGTGAGGAATCGCCGGAGGTAGCGGTATCTGTGGGGGATTCTGATTCGGATTCTGTTGCGGCGACTTCTGAGGGGAGGTTGGAGGACTTTAATGCGATCGGGAAACAGATAGTAGGGGCAGTCCCCCTGTGGCTGTCCAGTTTTGGCGGTTCACAACTGTTTCATGGTCTAAGAAAATTGGTGTTGGAAGTGAGGGGTGAGTGGTGCCGGTGGGTTGAGCCGGTGCTGTGTGAAAGGGAGCCGGTGGTGTGGGGGCGACAATGGGTGCCGGTGGGGAAAGTTGCGGGAGAATTTGTGCGATCGCCCAGCTCTCGTCCTTGGTATCGTCTTCTCTATTTTCAATCGTTTGTTAAGAGGTGATCGGGGATAAGGATGCAGTTCTCTGGATCGAGTTTAAGGATGAGGGGGTGATCGCCCTTATTTTTTGATTGAAGAAAGGCGATCGCGGTTGGTAGAGTCTAAGTCCGGGAGGGGGCGAAAAGCTTATCATGCTTGAGGCTAGTTTCATTGGGTGCATCAAGCTAGGAAAAAAAACCTCTAACTTGAAAAATTCAGAAATTGATTACTGGAACCGTCCTTAAGATCTGAAAGCCCCAAAAGGCATTTTTTTACGAATAAGAAACTGAAATAAGGAGAACATCATGGCCCTTTATCTTACCCAAAAAATGAGTTCTGGTACCCTGCCAGCAATTACCTATTACCGAAAGCAAATAAATGACCATCCGAGCCATACGGAAACGGGTAAATTTACCCAAGATGCCAAAAATAACTATGCAACGTTTAATCATATTCCCGTAGCTAACGTTATAGAAGGCGCTTTTAAAAGTGGTCAGGGCATACCTACAGGCGGAAAAACATACGAAATATAGTGCAATCGCACCTCTTTTTAATTGAGAGAATGCGAGTTCCTTCTCGTTGAGCTTGAGACGTAAAGTGCGAGCGCGGTTGGTAGAGTTTAAGTATGAAGAGGCGATCGCTTTTCTTTTTTGTAGGATGCGATCGCTTTTTAGTTGAGTTTGAGACGAAGGGGAGCGATCGCTCCTCTTTTTTGTAGAAAGTAATTGTTTCTAAGGCTTTATCAAGTTAGAGTTTTTTCTCTCACTTAAAAAACTCAGAAATCGGTTACTGAAATCGTCTTGCATACAGAACCGGACAGGTAATTACTTAAGAGGGAAATATGGCTAATATAGTATTAGCATCAAATGACCAGTTAGCCCAAAATTTAGCAGGTTGGCTAATCACTAACTTAAATTTTAAAAAAGGGCCTCCTATCGATTCATTAAAAGATGGAGAGACATTAGCAATAATAGCACACGATACAGAATTGGCATCTGGGAAAGAGTTTATCCAAAATTTGTTAAAGTATGACTTCCCAATGACTCAATTCAATGTTTTCCTATTCACCTGTTCCGCCGCAGGCTACGATTTTTCTGAAGAGTTGATTACACCTGCTGAAAGAATAGCGAATGGGCTAAACCGCGTAGTTCATGCGTCAACTACGGTGGTCTCCGGACAATGGGGTCCACTAGGTTTGTTCGTTAATGGCAACTTTATAAATGTCAAGCCAAATACAGATATAACATCACTGTTTTCAAAACTGACTCTCTAATGTACGCGATCGCTTGATGGTTTCATAGGATACATTGAGTCAAGGAAAAAGCCTCTAAGTCAAAAAATTCAGAAGTTGTCTTTGGCAATCGTCTCTAAATCAGACAGGTAAATACGACTCAAAAAATATAATTTGTGAACTCAAAACATTCATTAATTATATTCTAAAGTGCCTCATTACCAAAATGAAAAAATCACAGACATCATTAGGAGAACGCAAATGGCTAAGTTCAGTGTTAATATCACAATCAGCCAAGAGAATGTTACAACACTTAAACAACAAGGTTTTAAGCTGTTCGGCTTCAAGGCTGTAAACGTTTCGGTTCAGGGTGGATCACCTGTTATTTGGTTTGAGACAAACCAGTATCTGGCATCTACTGACGTGAAGTGGGAGGAGCAATACCAAGCGTATATTTCACAAGATACCCAAATCAGTCCACAAACGGTGATCCAAGCATCCAATTCTGCTGATATCGATATGGGGCAAACGATGACGATCTCTACGACTGGTGCCCTAAATGTCACACAAGACGGGCCAAATAATGCTATCTCGGTCACGGCCGATCTAGGGGTGTCGTGGACTACTGGTCTTAATCAACTAGTGGACGGAGTGCCGAAACCTCTATGCGCTGTTCCTGTTCTGTCAGGTTTTCTGGATCAGTTCGTGCCTATCAACAAGGTTCTATTGATGTTTGCCACCAGCTCTTTCGTTTCTGGTACTGTGATTGTACAAGCATTTAGTCCTGGCATACTGGTTGACTTGACTGGTGCAGACACCCGAAAAATCTCATTTGATATAGCTAAAGGCTGGGGACCTACCAATCAAACATGGGTGAAGGCTGTTCCTGTTAATGCCAATCTCACTCCCCTACTAATTGGTAATGCGTAAAAACCATTCAATCAACGCATAACTGAAAGGCTCAACCCTGGTGCCTAGCCCCTTCTCTTGAAAGAGAAGGGGCTATAGCAATCCTAAAACTAGTATGGGATTGCTATAGTTCAGATCCGTGTAAGTTTACTTATTGCAGGGAGACAGGGAAGATTTTTTATCTTAGACTTCTCTCCGGTAGCTGTTTATCCCCCGTCTGAGTAGCAATCTCACTCTGCTACCGATCCAGTTGTAGTTCTGAAAGCGAAGAAAGAATATATCATTAGATAGTTTTTTGAGGTTGCAGGTACAGCCGCCCCCCTACCTCTTAGCTTGCTATATATGAATCATTTTATCAAAAACAGGTAATTCTGATTGAAGTATCCTTTTATCACTTTTTGGCTTATACTTCTGCTATTTGGTATTTTTTCGATACACAGTTTGGATGCGTCACCACCTAGCACACAGTTGAGTACCTATTCCCATTTCAGTATTAACATTAGTATGTCTTCCGAAACCGTTCAGAAGTTAAAAGATGTTGGCATTCACTTGTACGGTTTCAAGGCAGTAAAAGCTTCGGTACCAGGAGTGCCTCTTGTCTGGTTTGTAACGGATCAATATCTAGTAAATACAACTGTGGATTGCTCGGAAGATTACCAAGCGTACATTTCAACTCAACTGAATCCTATCCCAGGTGACGTAATTAAACCCTGCCCTTTAACAAAACTCAAA
>Ga0164304_10000144_pt1 | contig 16891 bp, 15 predicted proteins | sample Whisoiple_217_MG_FD_110216 | JGI IMG/M metagenome (GOLD analysis project Ga0164304, IMG submission 110216) | Soil microbial communities amended with pyrogenic organic matter from upstate New York, USA - Whitman soil sample_217_MG | ecosystem: Environmental > Terrestrial > Soil > Agricultural...
AGCGGCGTTCCGCTGGCGGAATTGGTCGATCGTCTCATCGATCTGGCGGTGGAGCGGCACAGCCGTCCGCGGCGGGTCGTCTGACGACAGAAATCTAGGGGAATCTCCACGCTAACTGTTATAATGCGGTCTCGGTCGCATCGGCATGCAGGGCAGGGTGCGCAGATTCCTGAATTGGCGCACGCTGGCCTGGACGCCGTGAGCGGGAAACGCCGAATGGGGCAGAATGCAACCTCGAGATCCGCGATCACAACCTGGACGACCGGCCGATCAGGGACAACCCACGGCTGGTCAATTTATAGGACGGCGAACAACGGGGCGCACGGTACGTCGGGCTGAGGAGCAAACGGTGCAGCAACCACTCCACGGGGAGTTTTCGAATCCATTCGCCCGGATCAAGGTGATCGGCGTCGGTGGCGCGGGTGGCAACGCGATCAACCGCATGGTCGATGCCGGCGTCAACGGCATTGAGTTCGTCGCGGTCAACACCGACGGCCAGGCGTTGCTGAACAGCCGCGCGCCGCTTGCGGTGCGTATCGGCGACAAGTTGACCAAGGGGCTCGGTGCCGGCGGACGACCAGAGGTTGGTCTGCGCGCGGCCGAAGAGAGCTCCGATTCGATCAGCGAGATGGCCCGTGACGCCGACATGGTCTTCATTGCCGCCGGCATGGGCGGCGGCACCGGGACCGGGGCATCGCCGGTCATTGCCCGGATTGCCAAGGCGGCCGGCGCATTGACTGTCGGCGTGGTCACACGGCCGTTTGATTTCGAGGGCAACCGGCGCAAGCGGTCCGCCGACGAAGGCATCAACCAGCTGCGCGACAACGTCGATGCGCTGATCACGATCCCGAATGAGCGCTTGCTGACCATGGTCGATCCCAAAACATCTATTTCTGAAGCGTTTCAGATTGCCGACGAAGTCCTGCATCAGGGTATCGCCGGCCTATCCGACCTGATCACCAAGCCCGGCATGATCAACCTCGATTTCGCTGACGTCCGCACGATCATGCGCGACGCCGGCTCCGCGTTGATGGCGATCGGATATGGCGAGGGCGACAACCGAACCATCGATGCCGCCAAGCAGGCGATCGAAAGCCCCTTGCTCGAGACGAGCATCCAGGGGGCGACGGGTGTCCTCTACAACATCTCCGGCAGTCGCAACCTGACATTGCTCGAGACCAGCGAGGCGGCCGAGATCATCCGCGCGGCTGTTGATGAGGATGCCGAGATCATCTACGGCACCTCAATCGACGAGTCGATGGGCGATGCTGTCAAGATCACCCTGATCGCGACCGGATTTGACGACCACGAATCGTACCAGGCGTACGCTGCGCCACGGCGGGCGCGTCCGGCTCGGCAGCAGGAGCCGGTCTATCAGCTCAACCCACGTCAGGAGCGCGAGCAGCGGGATCGCCGCGAGCGCGAACGCCGGCCCGAGCGACCGCCGGAGCGGGAACGCACCGCCGAGCGCGAGCGCCGACCGGAACGCGACCGTCAGCCGCCGCAGGCGCCCCGACCGGCCGCGCCGGCTCCCATGCTTCCGGACGACGACTGGGAAGGCGAATCCTCGATTATTCGCTTCCTGCGGGAGCGGTAACCCGGCTCGGGAACCATGCGCTGTCCTTTCTGCCAGGCCCGAGACTCACGCGTTATCGACAGCCGGGATCTGAGCGGAGGAGGGGCTATTCGCCGCCGTCGCGAATGCGTCGAATGCGGCCGCCGCTTCACGACCTACGAGCGCGTCGAAATCGGCGGCCTGGTCGTGGTCAAGCGCGATGGACGGCGACAGGATTTCGACCCCAACAAGCTCCGTCAGAAGCTGCGCGTGGCGTTGACCAAGCGGCCGGTCGGCGAAAAGGAGATCGATGACCTCGTGCAGCGGGTCGAAGCTGAGATGATGGATCTGGGCCTGACCGAAGTTCCGTCGACTGCAATCGGTGAAGAAGTGCTCAAGCAGCTCAAGGAGCTTGACCAGGTCGCGTACATCCGCTTCGCATCCGTCTACCGACAGTTTGCCGACCTGGACGACCTGCGCCGCGAGATTGCCGGTCTCGGTGACGGGGAACCCGGAGATACCAAAGAGCGCCAGGTGCCGGCAGGCTCCTGACGCTCTCTGATTGATGTTCGAGCTGATTACGCTTCGACGGCTGCGAGCTTGTTGATCCGTGCGTCGATGGTCGTCTTGGGGTGGGCGCCGACGATCTTGTCGATCGGCTGGCCGTCCTTGAAGACGACGAGTGTCGGGATGGACATCACACCAAGCTTGAATGCGTATTCCTGATTGTCGTCGATATTGACCTTGACGACCTTGATCTCAGCATTGCGCTCATCGGCAATCTCGGACAGAACAGGCCCGAGCGCCTTGCACGGACCACACCACGGGGCCCAGAAGTCAACCAGGACGGGAGTTTCCGCCTTGATGACTTCCGCCTCGAAAGTCTCGTCCGTTACCTCAACAACGTTGGCCACAAAAAGACCCTCCTTGACGCCTGAGAGAACCTAATACTTCCCAAATGATAGCATGTCTGTCAATCAGACCAGAGCCTGTGGGACATGCATATACTACCCCGCAATGCAGTCCGATGTGAGCAACCGACATCCCCAGATTGGCCCGATTCGAACAATCGGGCTGGACACGAGCTTCCTCGATCGACCGCCTTCCGGGATCGGCGCGTACGTCTCGGCGTTGAGCCGATGGATCCCGCTGGTTGCACCCGATGTTGAACTTGTCGAGCTGCGGCCCGACCCATCTGGCTGGCTGAACCGGCTGGGAGAGCGCGGCAGTCGCTTCGCCTGGGAATTCGGCGCAGCCGGGGCCAATGCCCGCCGCGCAAAGCTTGATCTGCTCCATATGCCGATGATGGCGGTCCCGATTGCCACCCGCGTTCCGGTGATCACCACGATTCATGACGTCATTCCGTACGTCATGCCCGAATATCGATCGTCCCGCGCTCAGCAGATCAATTTGGCCGTAGCGCGCCGCATGGTTCGCAGGGCCGCGGCCGTGATTACCCCATCGATGCATGCGGCGGGCGATGTCGAGGCAATCTTCGGAATATCCCGGGATCGCATCTGGGTCACGCATGAGGCCGCCGACGAGCGGTATGTCCCACAACCTGATCGCACCATCATTCAATCGGTACTCGATCGGTTTGGCATCTGCGGGCCATATGTCTTCAACATCGGCGGCGTCGATGTCCGCAAGAATCTGCCGGTGCTCCTGAGGTCGTTTCGGGAACTGCTGCCCGATCTTCCGGATTCCGTTCAGCTCGTGATTGGCGGCGCCCCGCACAGCGCAAATCCGACCGTGTTCCCGCCGTTGGAGCCGGTGATCCGGGAGTTGGGTCTCGAATCGCGTGTAGTGCTGACCGGGCGGATCTCAGAGGACGACAAGCTCGCGCTGATGCAGGGCGCCGCGGTCTATGTGACGCCCTCACTTTACGAGGGTTTTGGGCTCAGTGTTCTCGAGGCGATGGGGTGTGGAGTGCCGGTCATTGCCGCGAATCGGACGAGTTTCCCGGAGATCGTTGGGGATGCCGGGTTGCTGGTCGAGCCGCGAATCGAGCCGCTCGCCACGGCGATGCGCTCCGCATTGACTGATGCGGACTTGGCTCGGTCACTCAGCGCGCGGGGGCTTGCCCGAGCCGGCGAATTCAGCTGGCGCCGGACGGGTGAGCAAACCGTCGCCGTCTATGAGCATGTGTTGCGCGAGCAGGGGAGATAGGTCTGAGATGGGATCGATCGTCGAGCGGCCGTTGCGGGATGCCCTGCGCATGATCGTGCCCGGTCCGGTGGTGCTGATCTCGTCGATGAGCAAGGGTCAGCCGAACGTCATGACCGCAGCCTGGCTCACGGCGCAGAGCCTATCTCCGACCCTTATCAGTGTCGCCATTCATCCGGACCGCTTGACGCACCAGTTCGTCTCGGCAACCGAGGAGTTCGTCGTCAACATTCCGGTCATGGATTCACTAAGCACCGTTCACAAGGCCGGGATGATTAGCGGCCACGATGGCGACAAACTTGCCGCCCTCGGACTGGAGCCGTCCGAATCGGCTGTCGTCGAGCCACCGCGCGTGGCCGGGTGTGCCGGATTCATCGAGTGCCGGGTCCAGGATCGGGTCAGCGCGGGCGATCACGACCTGTTCATCGCAGAAGTTGTGGCGGTCGCGGCCGACGACGAGTCGTTCGACGGACACTGGAATGTCGAAGTGGATGCCGGACGTCTGCTCCACCACCTTGGCGCCGACCGTTACGCCGGACTCGCCAATCAGTATCGGGTCGCTCCTGCCGAACCGGAGGAGCCGTAGGCGCCCACCACCTCAGGGGTTTTGGTCGAGCGCCTGACATCCTCGGAAGAAGTACATGCGGATCTCCACCGTGCCCGATGGCTGGAGGTTGCCGAAGTTCTCGTAGGCCGCCTCTTCGAACATCTTGGGCTCGGCGTCGGGCAAGAGCTGATTGATCTTGTCGGCGATCGCGAGACCGCGATTGATGTCGGGATCCCAGCCAAACGTGAGCGTGATACCGACCCGGCACTCTCCGTACTGCTTGAGCGCTCTCTGGATGGCCCTGGTTGCCGCGTCTTCGGCATCCTTGTCTCCGGCGAGCAGCCCGCTGGCATCGACCTGGATTGCGACCTCGGCGTAGCCTTGATCGATCGAGTTGAGACCGGCCCGTTGCGAGATCACCGTTGCCGTGGCTATGACCGATTCGACCGTGGCCTGGATGTTGGCGACCTCGGCCTGGGCCGTGGCCTTGTCCGAAGCGCTCACCGCCTGCGACTGCGTCAATGCCTCGGCGGTTGCCTGGGCCGCTTCGGCCCTGGCCTGGGCGGTGGCCAGATCGTTTGCGCCGGACTCGGCATTCTGCGTGGCGATCGCCGCGATCTCGACGATCTCGGTCGCGGCGGCGTTCGCCGTAGCCAGGGCATTCGCGCCCGATTCGGCGTTCTGCGTCGCAATGGCCGCGACTTCGGCGGCCTGCGTCTCTTGCGCAGCGATGGTGGCCTGCGCGGAGAGCGCATCCGCGGTCGCCTGCGCGGCGGCAGTCGCGAGATTGCGGGTGACCTGATCGACGTTCGCGTCGGTTTGGGCTTGCTGGGTGGCAAACGCGGCAATTGTCGCCTCGGACGAGATCGCCTCGGCCGTAGCCTCAGCGGCGGCGGTCGCTTGCTGGTCGGTCGACATCGCTTGCCTCGTCGCGTCGGCGCGGGCGGTTGCGGTCAGCATGTTGGAGAGGCGGGCGTCCTCGGTCGCGCGGGCCGCTTCAGTGGCCTGGGCCATATCGGCCGCGCTCACGACGGTTGCGTTCAGGTTTGCGACATTCACCGCCTGGCTGGTCGCCGTCTTTGCGGCTCGCACTTCCGCCGTCGCCAACTGGTTGGGCGTCGCGGTGGGCGTTGCTGTCGGTGGCGGCGAACCGGACGTACCGGACGTCAGGAACAGCATTGCCAGGCCCAGCAGCAGGTCGGCAAACAACCAGCCGCCGAGCATGACCATGCTCGTACTGTTATCGGTTGGTTTCCGGAATTTCACCCGTGGAACTCCAATACCCCAGCGACTGGTTAGTCGCGCCGGCCGCGATTGCCGGATTCACGTCCACCGGGGCTCTCAACAGGATCACTCAGGAAATCGGGCGCGTTGGTCAACACCCGGCGCACGCCGTCGGTCGTCTGCACCGACTCGAATCCACCCGGCCCTGCCTGCGGAGTGGGTGCGATGTTATCGAGTCGCTTGATCAGGCTGGTTAGCTCCTGGTTCATGTTCTGCTGTTGCTGCTGCGATGACTCACCTGCGGAGCCCATATCGCGCGCCATTTTGGCAATTCCGGTGGAGATCGAGGTCTGTTCGGTCAACATACGGGAAAGCGATGTCGCGTAGTCCTGGTTCGACTGCGCGATCTCCCGGAACTCATCGCGGATGCCGACGAGGCTGGCCTGAATCTCGGCCAGCGTGCGGGCGGTGGTGGAGACGCCGGTCACGCTGGACCGTAACGCCTCGGCCAAGCGGGTATTTGCTTCGCTTTCGCTGGCAATCGCGTGCTCAACCCGATTCTGGCCGCTCGCCAGGCTGGCTCCGATCTCGGCGATGCCGCGGACCGCTTCGGTCGCGACCCGACCGGCCTGGGCCGCCGCTTCGGAGCCGGCGAGAGAGCGCTCGGCTGCCTCTGACAGCACCTCGGCCGCCTCGGCCAGCCGCCGCGTCACCCCGTGGTCGCTCTGGATTCCGGTCGCGACAAGTCGCTCGAGCGCCGTGACGGCCGAAAGCAGCGACTTATTCTGGTCGCCGGTGACGCCAACTTCGCTGGTCATGTCCTCGAGTGCCTGCTGCAGCGCGGTCGAGACCTGGCGAAGCTCGATCAGGAGGCGATGCGTCTCCTCGGCGCCGGCGCGCATCCCGCTGGCAAAGACACCGAAGTCCGCAAATTCCTTCTCCCGGCGGTTGGAAATCGACTCCAGCCGGTCGTGCTCGGCGCGCAGGCGGCCGATCAATTCCTGGCTGTTGTGCTCGAAGCGCTCCGCCAGCCGCTCCACGCTGCGAGCGAGCATGGCCGGTCGACCTGCTCGATCCGGAGCCAGGGCGACGGTCGCTTCGGCGAGGATGTTGTCGACATCTGCCTGAAACTTCTGGGCCGTGCGATCGATCGATTCCTCGCGGTGCTCGCGGCGACCGTGGGAGTAGAAGGTCAGGGCGATGATGACGCCGATGATCATCGCGTCGATGATAGCGACTGTCGAGAACGAGGTCGCCAGGAATCCACCTCTGCCGCCGAATCCTCGCTGCCAAATGAGCAGGAATGGCTGGCTGATTTGGTCCGGGTTTGCGTCAATGTACTCCCGATAAGACTTGGTTGCTTCATAGAGCGCGAACCAGGTCAGCGCGATCGGCAGCAGCACGAGTACGTTCCGGATGCGGTCGGCAACAGCGACGATCGTCGGCGCATAGCCGCCTTCACGGCGGACCGCGTAGAAGTGGGCGAGGTATTCACTATTGAAGGCCCGGCGCAGGTCGACATCGGCCCAGCGCAGCCGGCCCTCTTCCGTGCTGAGGGAAGAGGCAAGGTCCCGGAGGCGCTCGGTGCTGCGCGAGTCGATCTCCTCGAGCGACGCGGCCAATCCGTTGATCTCGTCGGCCAGGTCGCGGGTCGTCGCCGGACGCGGCCGGGATCGTGGCAAGGGCGCCGTGCCAAGGTCGCTGCCTGTCACAGAATCAATCGCGGAGTAGTTGTCGCCCTGTGTGCGGGGGAAGGGCTCGTTGCTCTTGCGAGCGCGAAACTGGACCATATGTCTCCTGGTCGATCTGCGATCGCTGTCCGCAGAAAACACGGACCTTTGACGCGTGTCGCCCGATCTGAAGCTCACTGTACCATTGCAAAAGGGCGTCTCGAAACCCGTACATGCCCATCGCTGAACAGAATCGGGACTATCTGCACCCATGACTCTACAGACGCTTTACGACGCCGCAATGTTACGCGGTCCCCGATCAGTACCCCTTCTTGGGCGGCTGGGCGGGGGCACCATCGCGACGATTTCGGACAGCCAACCATTTCGCGTGGTGGGCTCGCATGCCGTTGTTTATCAACTGCGGCAGCCGACCGGTAAGGTCGTGGCGCTGCGCTGCTGGCTGCAGGACGAGATCTCGGCCGAACTGATCGAGCGATACCGGGCACTCGGTCACCCGTCGACATTGCGCCGGCTGCACTCGGTCGATCGATCGCCGGTTATCGGGTCGATCAGCCTGCATGCCGACGGCATCGTGGTCGAAGCTGAGGATTTGCGCTCAGCCACGCGGCCGGTCGTAGTGCTCGACTGGCTGATGGGACCGACGATCATGGCCGCGGTCGACCGCGCCTGTCGAACCCAGGATACGGGTTACCTGTCGGCGCTGGCTCAGTTGTGGCGTGGCGCGGTTGCGACCGCCGGCCAGATTGGTTTCGTGCACGGTGATCTGACGGCAGACAACGCGATCGTCCGGCCGAAGGAAGGAATCGCCTTCGTCGACTACGACACTGCCTATTGGCCGGAGGCACCGTCAGTTCCGCATCTTGACCCGGCGATCGCCTATCGCCATCCGCGGGGCGTGACAAGTCGCCCGGAGCATGCTGATGAGTTTGCGGCGCTGGTGATGTACGTCTCCTTGCGGATCCTGGCAATCTGGCCCGAGCTTCGGGCCGATCACGGCCAGGCGGCGACGATGCGCGGCGCCGGTCTGCTCTTCCAACCGCGCGACCTTGCCCATCCCGATGGATCGCAGCTATTCGGCAAGCTGAGAGTCGTCAATGACCCGCAGGTTCAGGGCCTGGTCGGCATCCTGCGGGAGGCGTGCCTCGGTCACCCGGATGAGATCCCGACATTCGCCGAATCGTTGACGCTCGCGGCGAACGTGGCAGCGGCGCCGTTCACGCATCCGATCCATGGCCAGCGGAGTGGACGCGTTTCCTCGTTGCTCTCGAGCACCGTCACGGGAAAGCGGGAGACTGCCGGCCGCGGAACAGACAGGCTGCGACCGAAGCCGATCGATCCCGTTGTGGAAGAGCTATGGCCGGAGCGGCAGCGTACCTGGCGACCAGAGCGCCTCACCGAGCTTGCCGATGCCATCGAGCAGCAGGACCTCAACAGGGCGGAGACGCTCTGGTCCGTGTTGCGGGATGAACCAGGCGCCGGCGCGTTCTTCCCGGCGATCGATGGGCTGCGGAAAGCGGAGGCGGGCCACCATGAGGTGACGGCCAACGAGATCCGGGCCAGGCACGTTGCCCAGCGCAAATCCGCGATCAGGCAGCGCTTTGCAAACGCGCTCGATCACGACGATCGGGCTGCGCTCGCGGACCTCGCTCTTTCAGGCGATATCGATGAAATCGAAGACTTGTCGGAGGCCAGTACGCGCCGAATTGTCGGGTCGCTTGCGATCGAGCATCTTGAGCGGGCTCTCGAAAGCGACGACGACAATTTGATCATGGAGGCCTACGATGCGCGACTCCTCGGCGATCAAGGCTTGCTGACGTCGGTCCAGCAGAACCGGGTCGACCTTGCGTTTGATCGTCACGCGTGGGTCAAGGATGTTCGCAGTGCGATTCGCAAACGCGATCTGGCGGCGATTGACCGCCTGTATGCCGCGATGCCGGTTGGCGCGCACCTTCGATTGACGGAGCGAGAGCGCGCCAGGATCGACCGCCTCCATGCCCAGGAGTCGGCACTGCGATCCCTTCGGGCGGCGATACGCGACGGTCGCGACGCCGACACGATCTCCGCTCTCAATGCGGTCGAGCGGAGCGGCGCGGTAGTCCCGCAGGATCTCGAATGGGCGAACGTCTCAGACGTGATCGATCGATACTCGCTTATGACGTCGGTGCGCCGGGCCGCCGAGCAGCACCCGCGTGATATCGCCCGGTTGGCGCGCCTCCTGCCACAACTGAAGGAAAGATCTGGTGGCGTCTTCCCTGAGGCAGTCGATGGGCTCGACTTCGCGAAACTCGAAATCGAAGTCAAGCAAAGTGCGCAACTTGTGCGAATTCGCGAGGCGCTAGACACCAACGACGACCGGCAGATCGTCGCTGCGGCGCTGCCAGACATTTTTGGTGTCCTACCGATGCTCGAGCGCGGAGAGCAAGCCCGGATCGAGCGTGCGGTGGCAGCCGCGAATCGCGCCCTTCGCCGCTCGGGTCACCGCAGCAGTAGCGCCTCCAGCTCGGGCACCGTCGACACCGTGTAGTCAGGCTCGGCATCGTCCAGTTCGTGGTGATCAGGGTTGCCCCAGGTGACGCCGATCGTGGCGATACCGATGCGCTTCCCGGCCACGACATCGGCCGCGGCATCCCCGATCATGACCGCGTTTTCGGATTCAGTCCGGCCGAGGTCACGCAGGGCCAGGATCAACGCCTCGGGGTCTGGCTTCTGACGCCCGACATCGTCGCCGGCATAGACCGCTCCGAAGGCATCCGTCAGTCCGAGGCGGTCCAGGGTGATGAGGGCCGTCAGCCGGCTCTTGCCGGTGATGACACCGAGCCGCATTCCGGCGTCGAGGCAAGCTCGCACGAGTTGGGCTAGTCCTGGAAACGCCGAAACCAGATCGTCGTGGCGGTTCTCGTAGTATCGGTTGTAGCGCTCGATTGCCGCCTCGGCATCGGATTCCGCGACCTTGTTGCGGATGATTTCGTGGTCGGGCGGGCCGAACATGGCCCGGATCTCGCTTGGCGCGAAACCGGTTCCGAGCGCCGGGATGAAGGCGGCGTCGAACGCCTCGTAGATCAGCGGCAGCGTATCGGCGATAGTGCCGTCGAGGTCAAAGAGGGCGATGTCGAAAGCGCGGGACGGCATGTTTCTCCCAGCTGTTCATAATGTGCGACCGACTCGTTTGTTAGAGTATGCAGGAGTTCCGGGCCGCGCGGTCTCCTTCCGGCTTCGGTCGACCATGGCAATCTATGATGCGGACGAGTAGGCCCTCGTATGACCTTGACCGCTCCGAGAAGCAACCGGGTGGTCGCCGACCACTATGAAATAGAAGACCAGCCGATCGGAACGGGCGGGATGGCGCTGGTCTACCGGGGCCGAGACCTCCGTACCCGCCGGGACGTAGCGCTCAAGACCCTCAAGCCAGAGTGGGTTAACGACGCCCACGCCCGGGCCAGGTTTCGTCATGAAGCGCGGACCATGGCGTTCCTGTCGCACCCCAATGTCGCGCGGGTTTACGATCTTTTTGAACCGAACGATCAGGCGCAACCGTGGGTCGTGCTCGAGTTTGTCCCGGGACTTTCGCTGCGGCAGGAGATCGACCGTAACGGCCCGATCGATATCGACCGTCTCACGCACCTGCTCAAGCAGATTGCCGCTGCGCTCCATCACCTCCACCAGCGGGGCATGGTTCACCTCGACGTCAAACCGCAGAACATCCTGTTCGACGACCCGATGACGGTCAAGCTGATCGACTTCGGCATCGCCCAGGAGGCCGGCACGGTCCTGGAAGCGAGCAATGGGCAGGCGTTTGGCACTGTCTCATATGTCTCGCCGGAGCAGGCTTCGGGCGACGAAGTTGGTCCGGCAAGCGACATCTATTCCCTGGGGTGTGTCGTCTACGAGATGGTTACCGGGGAGACCATCTTCAAGTTTCGGGATGGGACCGATCCGCAAATCGTGCTTGCGGCGCACCTGACCGAGCACCCGATCCCGCCGACCCGGCGCCGGCCCGACCTGGACCTCCCGGAATGGATCGACGACATCGTTCTCGATGCGCTGGCCAGGGCCCCGGAGGATCGCTACCCGACGACGGTGGCCTTCGCGGAGGCGTTCGAAGGCGCGTTGAATGCCGCCACGCCGCCCGATTCAACCGTACCGCTGAGCCGACTCCCGCGATTCGATCCGCGACGCAACCCAACGGTCGTCCATACGCCCCCTCCGGTTGTCGGCGCGCGAATCAAGGGACCGCCGCTTGTCGCGCGGATTCGCACCGCGTTCCTGTGGAAGCTGGTCGGGATCGTGGCGGTCGGCAATCTGCTCCTGGCGGCGCTTTCGTTCTGGGATACGGGCGTCGTGCCGGGCCTTTACGATCCAGCGGTGGCAATTCACGCCGGGACGACAGTCACGGTTACCGCCGAATTGTTGAATGTCCGTGCCGAGCCCAGCGATTCCGGCGCCGTGCTCGATCAGGTTGGCAAGTCAGCCACGTTGCGCGTGACGGGGTTGCCGGATGGCGGCTGGTGGCCGATAACGTATGATCGTGGTGACCAACAGGTCGAGGGTTGGGTTTCAGGTGACCATGTTGCGGGCGTCCCCGAATCGGGGTACGAGCGGGTTCGGCAAGTATTCCGGGATCTGGCGCCGTAACCGGTGATCAGGCTGGCCAGGTAGCGAAGACTTCGTGGCAGGGGTGCAGGGAACACGTTGACGGACGAAAGTCACGATCGTTCAACGGCCGAGGATATTGCCTTTGCGTTGCGGGTTCGGCAAGGCGATCACGATGCCTTCCGCGCGCTGTACGAGCGATACGGAAACGCCGTCCTTGGCCTCGCCCAATCGGTCGTGCGCGACCGCTCCGCTGCGGAGGACATCACGCACGATGTTTTCCTGGGCTTCTGGCGCAATCCATATGCGTTCGAACCGAGCCGGGGCCTGTTCGTTGCCTGGATATTGAGAGTCACGCGCAACCGGTCGATCGATATACTCCGCAAGCGGCGGGACATGTCCTTCGGCAATACCCGGACTACCCAGGAGGGCGAGACGATCGATCCAACCCAGTGGCTGGCCGATCCCGATCCCGGGCCGGAGGCCGAGGCGGTCACGCATACGCTGGCTAATGACGTGAGAGCCGCTCTCCGCACGTTGTCCGATGACCATCGGCAATTGCTCGAACTCGCATATTTCGGCGGCCTCACCCAGCGCGAAATCGCAGAACGACTCCAACGACCGCTCGGAACCGTCAAAACCCAGATGCGCACAGCTCTGATCAAATTGAGCAAGCTGGCGTCCGTGCAAGCATTGGCACAATCCGTTGAAGAGGACCAAATCGTAGAAGAGGGGAGAGGTGACGCCGGGAGCTGGAACCTGACCTCTGCCAACCCTGCTGATATTTCTGGCCCGGAAACCTCGTGAGTACCAGAGCAACCATGAACTTTGATTCGACTAACAATCTTTGCCACGAAATCAGCGACCTCATCGAGGGGTATGCGATCGGGGCATTGGATGAGCGCGAGATGTTGCGCGTCGCGGAATCGTTGCCGAACTGCCCTGACCAGCAGGAGCAGCTCCGCGAATACGAGGAGACCGTGGGCCTGCTGGGCTTGACTGTTTCGCCGATTGCGCCGCCGACTGCCCTGTGGGACCGATTGAACCACTCCACGGTCGGCGATCCGTTGCCGGAGCCAATCCCGCTGCGTCCCCGCGCCGCCAGCAAACTTGCGGTGCCTCGCTGGATGGCGGCTGCCATGGCGGCGGCCATCGTGCTCCTGCTCATCTCGAGCCTGAGCCTGGGGGTTGCCCTGCGGCAGGAACGCAACGACAACTCATCGTCGATCGACTCCACCATGGCGACGTATCTCACGTCGGGAGGCCAGGTCGTGCCGCTCGCGTCGCTGCAAACACCCGAGCAGTTGGGATGGGCTGGGCGCGGTAGTCTGCTGATGGCGCCGAACATGCCGCCGATTCTGATCGTTGACAAGTGTGTCCCGAGCAGCAGCAATTATTCGTACGTTGTCTGGCTGAAACGTGGCGACCAGTTCACGCCGATGGGCAATATCCAGATCGGCAAGGATGGCCGCGGCATGATGACGCTCGAAGGCGTCGATTCGCTTGCCGGCTACGATGTCGTCGGCGTCTCCATCCACACCAGCAATGATGCGGGGAAGGAATGGACGTACGACGTCATGACTGGCGCCCCGCGACAAACGAACTAGGACAACTCACCATAAAACGCGGTATAATGCACGATGGCCGTGCCGGGGGTAAGGGGGGGACCCGAGCGGCTCGAGATATGGCAGTAGCGACCGAGGAATTCTTTGACAGATCGAAATGTTGCGTGTGCCGCGTGCCAGCGCGAGTTCGTTATCACCCCGACTGAACGTCTCTTTTACGCAGAACGCGGATACCAGGAACCGGCCTATTGCCCGGACTGCCGCGCCCGCCGGCGTGCAGAGCGCCACTCCGAATTAATGGCCTCAGCGGGCCAGACCCAAGCAAAAGTCAGCCTCGGCACCTACGGTGGATTTGCCCCGCCGGCGCCGCGTGGCGCGGAGGCCGCGAGCCGCTTTACAGCTACCTGCACCTCATGCGGCGGCGAGGCAGTTGTCCCATTTCAGCCGCGACCAGGCCGGCCGATCTATTGCCGGCGATGCTTCGGGGAGCGACGGGGTCGGTAGTTTGACCCAGGTGACGGGATGGAAAAAGGCCGGGGAAGCTCTTCCCCGGCCTTTGTGCTTGTCCTGCCTGCGGATCAGTCGGTGATCTCGCCGCCGAATTCCTTTTCGGCAGCCGTCAGGGCCTCGTCGGCAACCGCGACCATGCGGTCGACTTCTTCCTTCGTGATCACCAATGGCGGCGCGAAATGCATCACGTCCCAGGTTCGGGTGATCACGCCGTTGGCCATGCTGACATCCTGGACCTTGCGAATGAAGCCGTGGTCACGGCCCCAGACTGTCTTGTCCTTCTTGCTCTTGACCAGGTCGAGCGCCCAGACCATGCCCACACCGCGGACATCGCCGACGGACGGATGAGACCGCAGTTCCTCGAGCCTCCTGCCGAGGTACGCGCCCGTTTCGGCGCCCTTCTCGACCAGATTCTCCTCGTCGAAGATTTCGAGGTTCTTGATCGCGGCCGCGGCGGCGACCGGGTGTCCGCCGAAGGTCAGCAGGTGCCCGAACGGAACTTCCTGCTTCTCCTTGAAGATCTCGAAAACCGAATCTCGGATGATCGCGGCCGAAATCGGCGCATAGCCGGACGAGAGGGCCTTGGCGACCGTCATGATGTCCGGGACGATCCCGTAGTGCTCGATTGCGAACATCTTGCCGGTGCGACCGAAGCCGTTGATGACCTCGTCCGCGATCAGCAGCACGCCGTGCTTGTCGCAGATCTCGCGCAGCATCTGCCAGTAGATCCTGGACGGCACATGGACGCCGGCCGCAGTAGAGATCGGCTCGCCGATCACCGCCGCGACGGTGTCCGGGCCCTGGAACATGATCTCCTGCTCGACGGCCTTGGCGGCCATGATGTCCGCCTGCTCACCCTCGACGCCAAAGTCGGAGCGGTACTTGTTCGGATGCGGGACGTGCGAGACACCGTACATGAACGGGCCGAAGTGGTGCTCATTCTTGAGGGCGGTCAGGCTCATCGCGCCGTAGGTCATGCCGTGGTACGAGCCACGGCGGGCGATGATCTTGTAGCGGCGGGCGAATCCTCGCATCGCCTGTACCTGCTTGGCGATTTTGATGGCCGATTCGACCGCCTCCGAGCCACCGGCGGCGAAAAAGACGCGGTTGAGGTCGCCCGGGGTCCGCTCAGCGATCATATCGGCGAGTTGAACGGCCGGTACCGTGGTGAAGTTCATCGAGGAGACGTAGGCGAGGCGAGCGGCCTGCTGCCCCATGGCCTCAGCGATCTCCTTGCGGCCGTGCCCGGCATTGACGACCCAGAGTCCGGCGATGCCGTCGAGGAACGCGTTGCCATCGACATCGTAGATGGTGCTGCCTTCACCGCGATCGAAGACGTGCAGTCCGTTGCGCTCGGCCAATTCGATCCACGGGACAGAATGGATCCAGACATGATCCATGGCCTCCTTGTTCAGGTAGGCGGGTGCGGTGGGATCGGCGACCGCGGGATTCGACTTGGACGACGCGACTGTGGTTGCCATGCAGAGTGCTCTCCTCGAGGCGTGCGCTGTCAATCCGACAAACTCCGGCGGATTGACGTGAAACTGCATGAGTATACCTGAGACATTCCGAAACAGGTTTGACGCCCTCCGGCCGGAATGACAATATGACGCCCCAGTTGGTCGCGTGTAGCGGGAATGTTGAGGATGAATGGACATGGGGCCCGGCGACGGGCCACGGGGACGGCGAGCGCGGTCCAGATCACGTTCGATGGCGAGCCACTTACGGCCGTGGACACGGATACCGTTGCCAGCGCGTTGATCGCTGCCGGGCACCGCGTTTTCACGATTGACTCGCACGACGGCTCGCCGCGCGGCGGGTTCTGCTTCGTCGGTCGCTGCAGCGATTGCTTGATGGTGATCGACGGCCAGCCCGGCACGATGGCCTGCATCACGCCAGTTCGCGACGGGATGCGGGTCGAGACCCAGCACGGGCGCGGCCATTGGGGCCGCGAGGGACAGTCATGAACGTTGCCGTGATCGGCGCCGGGCCAGCCGGCATGATTGCCGCGGGGATGCTCGCCCGGCGAGGGCAATCCGTCACGCTGATCGATGAGCAGACCGGGTCTGGCGGACACCTCAGGTATGACCGATATCCTGTCGGGTCGGATCGACACGATTCGGATAGCTGGCTCACCGAGTTGCGCGGTGCGGTCGACTCGTCCAATGCCGTGGTGCTGCTGTCGGCCATCGTGTGGGCTGCCTTTCGGGTCGGCGACGGCTTCGAGCTGGCGGTCAACCACGCCGGAGCCGAGCGTACGATCGTCGCCGACCATCTCGTGGTCGCGACCGGCACAACAGACCTCGCGTTGATCGTTCCCGGGGCAACCCTGCCCGGCGTCATGACAAGTCGAGCCGCCCGGATCTTGCTCAATCGGCACGACGTGCTGCCCGGACAGCGCCTGGTCGTTGTCGGCGCCGGCGTAGAGGCCGAGCGATTGACGAGCGACCTTGCCTCGGCCGGCGCGGAGGTCTCGACGGTCACGGCGGATGAGATCGAGTCAATTGCCGGCAGTCGCGGGGTGGAGTCGGTGCATCTCACCGGCGGTCGCACGGTCACGGCCGATTGCGTCGTCGTGGCGCGTGGCGAGGCGCCGGATCTGCAGCTGGCGGGCATGCTCGAGGCGCCGCGGACGTACGATTCGTCCGTCGAGGGCTGGCGACTGGCGGTCGGCGCCGATTTGCCCGGACTCAGCGTGATCGGTGGCGCGCTTTTGGGAGCGGCTGGGCCGGCCCACGTCGTAAAGGCCACGATTGACACGGTGGAACGGATCGCGCCGGCTGGTCCCGAATCTGGCGAAATTGGTTTGGACATCACCGGCGCGATCATTCGCTGGGAGGCAGTGCAGGGATGAGCGACGGCGAGACCTATCTGTGCCGATGCGAGTGCATTTCGATTGAGCAAGTGGACGTGGCGATCGCGGAAGGTAACCTGACGATTAACGACATCAAGCGCCGGACGCGCGCCGGTATGGGCATTTGCCAAGGCATCTTCTGCCTCGGCCAAATGGCACAGCGGCTGGTTGCTGCTGGCGTAGAGCCTG
>Ga0164304_10000145_pt1 | contig 16876 bp, 16 predicted proteins | sample Whisoiple_217_MG_FD_110216 | JGI IMG/M metagenome (GOLD analysis project Ga0164304, IMG submission 110216) | Soil microbial communities amended with pyrogenic organic matter from upstate New York, USA - Whitman soil sample_217_MG | ecosystem: Environmental > Terrestrial > Soil > Agricultural...
CGTTCCTGGCGAGACCCGGCCTATCCGGCTGATTCGCATTCATACCCGATGAAAAAGGATGAGCGAACTGCATGTCGCACGTGGGGTCTTGCCAAGCCAGTCCTCAGAGCGCTACCGACCTTCCGCGTGTGAGGCGGCAGTGAATGCTACTGACCTGCGGCGTAAGCACTTTCATGCGCTGAATGGAGAACGTTTGACCTGCTTCGACGCATACGAGTCGTTGCTGCATAGGACGTGAACCGGACAGGCTTCCGCTGTGGTCGGCTTCTGAGAGTTGCGAACGAACGAAGCACAGATGAGCGGTCCGAGGGCTTCAGGGAGCCAAACATGCAAACCGTCGTTCGCGCTGCCTTTTCAGTCGGCGGCGACAGAGTCGCGGAGCTAGAACTCGAAGGCGTCGTGGTCGAGGGCCGTAGTCGTCGAGGTTGTCGGCGCGGTCCTCTCCCCGCCCGCACACGCAACCAACGCCATGGACATCACCGCGCAGAGCCCAAGGGCCCGCCGCCTTCATGCGCTGCCGCGTCGAGTACATGATTGGCTCCTTCGGTCGTGGGTCCCCGCGCATCTCCAGCAAGAGCCCGCGCGCAGCCTTGCCCGCTGGTTGCCGTGAAGCACGCCTCACCTTTTTCGCAAGAGTCGGCGCCGGTCTGTTATCTCTCAATAGCGCTTAGCACGAACATGATCCGACTGCGCCGCAGGTTATCATCCAAATTCGCAATGCTGGTGACTTCGCGGCCGGACAGGCAAAAGATCACTCGATGCGTGTCACGAGATCGAGCTAAAGCTAGCAACCGAAGCGGTGCGACGCGCTTGGATCTAATCAACTGTGGCCTGCGGTCGGCTTCAACATCACATGCTGTGCGATGGTGTCCCGGCACGTGCGATGCGAGTGTGACCTAATACAAGGACTTGGGCTGCCAAAGCGTTCCAGGCTGCGCGCCCGGAGCACAACTGTGACTGACAGGATGATGCAGAGAGTGGAGCGATCATGAGTCTCCGAGCTACCTTCGCCCGTGGTCCACTAGGGTTCGGGGCGGCGCCGCTCGGCAACATGTTTCGCGATATCCCCGATGATGAGGCCGCCGCCACCGTGGAGCGGCCTGGGAGGCCGGCACTCGCTACTTCGACACCGCCCCGTTCTATGGTGCGGGACTCTCCGAGATTCGACTGGGCAAGCAGCTCGCCCCGCATCCTCGAGACGACTACGTCCTCAGCACCAAGGTAGGTCGCCATGACCTATATGCCGGCAACCACGCGTTATGACTCAACGGTGTATCGGCGTTGCGGTGTAAGCGGATTGAAGCTTCCACCTATCTCGCTGGGCACTTGGCAGAACTTCGGCGACGGTAGTTCTCTCGACACGTGCCGTGCGATTCTTCGCAGGGCCTTCGATCGCGGCGTCACTCACTTCGACTCTGCAAACATGTACGGACCCCCGAACGCCAGCACCGAGACGAACCTCGGGCGCATCCTTCATGAAGACTTCAGCCGACATCGCGACGAGCTCATCATCTCGACGAAGGCCGGCTACGAGATGTGGCCAGGCCCTTACGGAATCGGCGCCTCGCGGAAGCATCTGTTGACGTCGATCGACCAGAGCCTGCGACGACTCCGCCTGGACCATGTCGACATCTTCTACGCCCACCGGCCGTGGCCAGATGATCCCATAGAGGAGACGATGTCTGCGCTGGCCGACATCGTTCGGCAGGGCAAGGCCCTCTACGTCGGCATCTCGTCCTACAGTCCAGAGCGGACCCGACGCGCCCATGCATTGCTCAAGGAACGGGGCGTGAGACTGCTCATCCATCAGCCGTCGTACTCGATGCTCAATCGACACATCGAAGAGGGGTTGCTGGAGGTTCTCAGCGAACTCGGTGTCGGGTGCATCGGTTTCTCGGCACTGGCACAGGGTCTGCTGACCGATAAGTATCTCGACGGGGGCGCAGCCAACGGGCGGGCCGCGTTCAATGAGTCATTCCAGAAGGACTTCCTCTCACAACGCAACCTGCGCAATATCAAAGGGCTGGCAGCCATCGCAGAGCAGCGCGGTCAATCCCTGGCGCAGATGGCGATCGCGTGGATACTGCGAGATTCCCGGATCACCTCGGCGTTGATCGGCGCCCGTACAGTCGAGCAACTCGATGATTCTCTCGATGCTCTCGCCAACCTCGAGTTCAGTGACCACGAGCTCAGGGACATCGACGAATTCGCCGTCGAGGGCAGCATCGACCTATGGCGTCAGACATCGCAACTTTGAACCCCAACCGCCACCTGCCAGAAGGCCGGAGGAATACACGTGTGGGAGAAAGCCTATGAAGCGCAGTGCATCACGCACGATCAAAAGACGCCGGAACGGCAGACACATCCTCGAGCCAAACTGACGCTGTTCGCACTGGCCTTCGGAAGCTTCTGCATCGGCACATCCGAGTTCGCAAGCATGGGCATCATCCAGTCGTTCGCCCGCGACCTGGGAATCCCAATCGCGCAGGCTACCAACGCTATAGCCGCCTACGCTATCGGTGTGGTCGTTGGAGCCCCCACGATCACGCTCGGGGCAGCCAGGCTCAACAGAAGAACTCTCCTACTTCTCTTGATCGCTCTCTTCGTCCTCGGCAACTCGGTGTCGGCGATGAGCACAGACCTCGGGACGCTGATGGCCGCGCGATTCATCACCGGGCTGCCCCAGGGGGCCTACTTCGGTGCTGGAGCAGTCGTCGCAACGCACGTTGTGGGAGCCGGCCGAGGCGGGCAGGCATTCGCACTCGTCATGCTCGGAATCACCACGGCCGACGTCGTGGGATCACCGCTGGCGACGCTGTTCGGCCAAGAACTCGGCTGGCGCCAAACCTATATCGGGGTAGCGATCCTGGGTGCGGTTGCACTCGCCGGCCTATCGCTGTGGATTCCACGAACGCCCGACCTCGACGGCGGTCCCATCACGAGCGAGATCGCCGCATTCAAGAACCCGAACGTCTGGCTCGTCATCGGCGTCGCGGCGCTGGGGATCTCCAGCATCTTCGCGGTCTATACATTTATCGGTCCGTTCGTCACCGACGCCGCCCACCTGAGTCCCGCCATCACACCGATCGCGTTGGCACTCTTTGGAATCGGAATGACCGTCGGAAATCTGGCGGGCGGCCGTATCGCCGACGCACATCCATCGCTGGGCATCACCGCAGGATTCGGCTGCACGCTCGTGGTACTGATCCTGCTCGCCACCTGGGGTCAGAATCCATGGATCATGATGCCCGCGCTCTTCGGAGTCGGCGCGTTCATGATGGCTGCTGTGCCGGCCATCCAGGTGCAGCTGACCATGTTCGCCCCCGCGGCACCCACCCTCATGGGTGCGATGAATCTCGCGGCGTTGAACACCGCCAACGCGCTCGGTGCGTGGGGCGCCGGGATTGCCGTGGGCGCAGGATGGGGACTCCTGTCGGCGGCGTGGGCCGGCTTCGTGCTCACCGGCGCAGGGCTGGTGCTCTACCTCGCGACGGTGCGTCCAAAAGTGCTGCAGGGCAGCGCAACGTCGCTACCGCACGCCGCCTCCGCAGACCATCCGCGACAGCTCGGCTCGTGAGTTGATGCCCAACTTGGCGTACGCGTTACGCAGATGAGTGTTCACCGTGTGCGGCGACACGCCCAGCCGCGCGGCGACTTCCGGATTGGTGGCACCCTCGCCGACAATCTCGACGACCCTCAGTTCTGAGACCGTCAAACTCTCCCAACCAGTCGTCGCTCTGGGCCGCACAACGCGCCGAGTGACGCCAAGCTTCTGCAGCGTTCGCGCCACTCGCCGCGCATCGCCCACCGCACCATGAGCACTGTAGGCGTCGAACGCCGCAGTGAATCGGTCGATGGCGGTCTGGCGGTGCTCTCGCTCGTCCAGGAAACGTCCCCAGTCCTCAATGGCAGCGGCGTGCGACAGCGGCCTTTCGCACGATCTGAGAATCGCTTCGGCTTGGATGAGGTCGTCGGTGTCGCCTTCGAGCAGCCCGCGCACGTGCCGGGCCATGCCGGTGAACAAGCTCTCGCCCGGGTCCTCACGTTCGAGAAGCTCGAGCGCCGCCCAGGCACGCCGGCAAACATCCGGGTTGCCCGTCGCTGCGGCAACACGGGCGGTGAGGACAACATAGTCGAGGTTGACCGGCCAGAGCGGTGTGCACATCAGCGGCAGATCCTCGGCTAACCAGGCTGCGGCGCGATCCAAGTCACCCCGCTGCCATGCCGCGTGCGCCAGCCCGCAGCCGGCAAGCACACGAACAGCGGCGGTACCCGCCTCCAGCGCTTCGCGTGCGGCGACACCCGTGTCCCTGATGAGCGGCCGGTCATCGATTTGCGCAGCAATCGCAGACAAGTGCGCCACGACCGCGAAGTAGCCCACGCGGCCATACTCAACACTGCGCCGCCTGAACATCGGTTCGAGTTCTGTTCGAGCAGCGATTAGGCGGCCTGCCGCGAAGTCGCACATCGCCTGGTTCACTGTGAGCAGCCGAATCGCTAATGTCTTCCTCTCGGCCTCGGCGGCGGCGCGGCCTTCGGCGATCTGCGCGGTCGCCTCGCTGAGTCGACCGGCCGCGACAAGCACGGTGGCGTAGACCTGGGCCGCGCGCTGACCGGCCGGCGATCCGCCCCCAATGGCACCGGCGGTGGCCCTCAATTCATCGAGGACGGCGGCAGATCGTCGTCCGTAGCCGTCGGCTTGTTCCACGCTGGCTACCGTGGTCGCGGCCAAAGTACGTGTCTCGACATCGTCGGACTGAGATAATTGATCGAGTGCGGTGCGGGCGGCTGCGCCTGCGGCGCAATCACCGTCAAGCATCAAGTTGTGGGCGAGCCAGGCTCGATTGCGTGCCCGAGTCGCACACGAAACATTGGGAAGCGCACAGATTCTCCGGTTCTCGGCGAGCCGTTGACTCGGCCAGCGGCTCGAGATGATCGACAGGTTCAGGCGGATATCGGCTTCAACTTGTGGTGGGAGGTCGCTCGAAAGCGGCTCCGATGCAACACCTTCCGCTTCGTCAAACCTCGCGGCGCGGGTCAACAGGTCGACCGTCTCGACCAGTAATGAACGACGCAGCTCGTCGTCGGCGCCAACAAGCCCTAGGGCCCTGAGGCTGAGATCGGCTGCGCCCGCACAGTCGGCTCTGGACAACGATTGGGCGGCCCAGCGCAGAGACTCGACCGCCTCGACGTCGCCGATCTCGGCGCTGCGTGCCATCTGGGTGGCGACCTGTTCAGGCGTGGCACCTGTCTCGAGAAGAATTGCGGCGGAGTCGCGTTCAAGAGCGCGGAGCAGCGCGCGTGGAATGGTATTGCGTACCGCGCTGCGCACCAGATCATGCCGGAACTTCAGGTGGTCTGCGTCGTCAACGAGAAGGTCGGCACGGATCGCCTCCGTAACGGGAATGACCAGCTCTGACGGCCGACGTTTGAGCATCCTCGCCAACAAAGTGACTGAAAAGCGTTCCGGCAGAACTGCCGCAACCTCAACCACATTACGGGTAGAGGACGCCAGACGATCGAGACGATCATCCATCGTCGCCGACAGCCGGCGAGGCAGCGACCGCCCGATCGCCGATGCGCGGCCGCGCGTGACGCGGATTCGGTTGTCTTCCTGCAGCCCACGCAAGAGCTCCAAGATCAGATAGGGATTCCCGTCCGCTCGCGCAGCGAGATGCAGTAGAGAGTCGTCGACCATGCTGCGCAGCACGTCGCCCACGATGTCTGCCGTCGCGTCTGAGTCGACGGCCGACAGTTGAAGATGGCTGGCGTGGTCGGGGCCACTGCTTGCGACTGCCTCGATTGCATCGCGGATCGGCGCACCGGCCGGACCGGTGCGGGTGGCGAGTGCCCAGAGGACCGGTGCGTCCGCCAAGCCGGCCATCAACAATCTGACCGCTGTAACGGTTCCCGCGTCGGCGAGGTGAACATCGTCGATGGCGATGGACAACGGTTGGATCGTGGCGGCGTCGGCGATTGAGGACTGCAAATCATGCACCACCCAGTAGCGCAGATCGGCCGTCGAACCGAGTCTGCGCAACGCCTCAGCATCACCTACCGGTGGATCGGCGCCTATCGTCGCGCTGAACAGCGGAGCGAAGGGCACAGCGCGCTGGTCTTCGAACGCCGTCGCCGACAGGCTGCGACCGCCATGGCACACGGTGCAAGCGCCGACTTCGGCGAGGAGACGGGTCTTGCCGATCCCCGGCGGCCCTTCGATCAGCAGCACCGACCCCTGCCCGCCCAGCACTCGTGCGACGTGCTCATCGATGGCAGCCAATTCCGACGCCCTGCCGCGCAGCGGCAGTGTTGACCGCTGGTTAGTACGCGGTGATTTCAGCCGAGAGGCGTTCTGCACCACGAGATCACGTCGGCCTGAGAAAGTAGCTGGACGTAGTAGCGCATCTTTGTTACCCCTTTTGAACAGCACTCACTGATGTGACACTCTAGTCAGTGAAGTATCCTATAATCAAGTGTAGTTGTACTACAATGAGTGTTTATGCTGTCAACGAATACGCCGGTCGAGTTCTCGCCCGGTTATCAGCTTGAAAGGACGACGTTCACCCATCCATGGCGACCGAGGAGCCCCAGCCCGAGCCGCCCCGCACCCGGCGGGACGAGTACGCGGAACAAACGCGCAGCGCTGTCGTCGACGCAGCACGAACGCTTTTTGCCACGCAGGGCTATTTCGCGACGACGGTCAACGACATCGCCAAGGCCGGCCGAGTCTCGGCCGGTACGGTCTACCAGCAATGCGGTGGCAAACACGGGCTACTGCGAACGCTGATGGAGATCTGGACCACCAGGCCACTCGTCGATGAAACGCGCGAACGAATCGAGAATGCCGGCACGGGTGACGAAGTCCTCCGAATCTTGGCGGACGCATATCTGGGTATGTACCGCGAGTGCGGCGACATCATTCAGATCATCATCACCACCGCACCGCACGACACCTACGCGGCGGCTTGCCTGGCCGAGGCTGACGCGCGGCATCGCGCCTCCCTGCTCGGACATGCCCGTAAGTTACGCCAGCTAGGGATTTTGACCCCTCGCCTGTCTGATGACGACTTCGCTGACATCGCCCTGTTCCACTTTGGCGGCCACAACGGCATCCAGTTCGCGGTCAACGGGTTGGGCTGGCCACAGGAACGAGCACGGGACTGGATCCGGGACCAGTTCACCCGGTGCATTCTCGAGGCCGCCGCAGGCGCTAGCAGCTGAAGCCACGGTTCAACGATCTTGAAGAAGATAGCCCCGGTGATTGTTTGCGTGCCCATTGTGAAGATAGCGGCGCTACCGAGCGGGTTGGTCGGGTCAGGGTTCAACCGCTGAACGATGTGCTCAGATGTCCGAACTGGCCGAAATCGGCCACCGCGATGTCGCCAGGTTTGACGGGAACCGGCGCGGTGAGGGTCCCGCTCAACACGATGTGATCGGCCATCAGCCGTTGGCCGCGCCCGTCGAGGTGCATCGCAAGCCAGGCGACCGCGTGGGCGGGATCGCCCATCACATTTTCTCCGTGACCCTCAACCCTGAAATCGCCGATCGCCAGGCCGACCTGGATACGCCGAAGATCGGCCGAGATCGGCACACGCTGTCCGATCACGGCCCTCGCCGCGTTGGAGTTGTCGGCGACCAGCATCGCGACAGTGGGCACTCCGCCTTGCCAGCGGCTGTCGACGATCTCGAAGGACAGCGCGACCTCGGCAGATGCCCGCCACACGTCGGCGGCGGTGGCACGGCCATCGAGATCCTCGCCGAGGATGAACGCGAGCTCGACCTCCAGCTTGGGTTCGATCAGCCCCGAAAGGCACACCGGTTCACCGGTTCCGATCACCGATGTGGCGGACAAATACCCACTGATCGGTTCGATCGCCGAGAAACTCAGTTGTGCCGACGTCGAGGTCAGACCAATCTTGTATCCGGCGATCCGCTCTCCCGCCGCGACCGCCAAGTGTTGCCTGTGGAGTTGCACCGCATAGCCGGTGTCCAGATCCATGGCGTGATCCGTCTGCGTGGCCGGCACGGGACAGCCCCGCCGCTGCGCGTCCTCCAGACCAGCGGCGCACACGCCAATCCCGACTCCAGCGATGTCGCCCGTGGTCACGACGGGCTGCTCAGTACACAATGATGAACTCCGATCTACCTCGTCACGTGCTGTCGGGCGGCACCACTCCCCGGCGTCACGTCTGATATATTGGACGATGTTCGATACCATGGTTGTAGTCGACTGCGTCGCGTCGACCCTCTAATGCCACTGCGCCCAGAAACGGATTGCTATGAGTCGTGTCACCGCTCCCGCCCTGCGCCGAGGCCTGGATATCCTCGAACTCTTCCTCGAACCGAACGACGGACTGCGGGTTCCCGAGATCACCGAGAAGCTCGACCTTCCCCGCGCCACCGCGCACGAGCTGGTCAACACCCTGGTCGATCGCGGATACCTGCAGCCGGTTTCTGAGCCCCCGAGCCGTTATGTCTTGGCGGTGAACGCCTTTCGCCTCGGTGCGGCCTACGAACGCGGAGTCGACTTGCTGTCCGTCGGCCAAGAGAGCTCCCGCAAAGTGGCTGCGGAGTGCGGTGAGACCGTGCAGATCGTTATTCGCGAGGGCGGGTATGTGGTCTACATCGTGCGCGTCGATAGCACCCACACCATACGGCTGGTTTCTCATGTCGGTACCCGGCTCCCCGCGAGTTGCACTGCCGGCGGCAAGGTGACGCTTGCAGGCCTGTCAGATGACGAACTCGACGGGTTGTTTCCGAATGACGCGGCGCTGCAGCCGATGACACCCAATAGCATCGACAGTCGAGAGCGGCTCTTCACCGAGATCGCGACCGTGCGCAAACGCGGGTGGGCTGAGGAGAACCGAGAATCGAATGCCGATGTGGCATGTGTGGCCGCGCCGGTATATGACCGCTCCGGAACATGCGTGGCCGCAATGAGCATTTCGGTGCCAACGATTCGATGGAACAAGGCCAACAAGGCTCGCTACGTGGAGCTAGTACGCGCCGGAGCCGCGGAGATGTCGGCTAGCCTGGGCGCGCTGAGTAGGTCGTGATCGGTCGCCGAGGCATCGATCGTGATCACCGCGCGCCCGATGGCTCCCTGGGTCATCTCACGATAGGCTTCGTTGATCTGCGGCAGCTCGTACCGGCTCCCGATCAGGCGCTCCAGCGGAAGCTTGCCGGCCTTATGCAGCCGTAAGATCTCGGGGATCTCGATCGGCATATTGGACGAACCATACAAGCTCCCGATGATCCGTTTCTCCTGCTGCACAAGCGGATTGATGGCCACGTCGAAGGTCGCGCCGACCTTGCCCAACCCGACCGCGACAACCGTGCCGCCGACACCGACCATCTCGACCGCCTGGCTCAGGGTGCCCGCCGCGCCAACGGCGTCCAGCACCCACTTCGCCGCCCGACCGTTGATCCGGGCCACCTCGGCGCCGACATCGGTCACCGTGGCGGGATTGATGACGTGCGTGGCACCCACGGTGCGGGCCCGTTCAAGGCGAGCATCGACCGTGTCCACGGCGATCACCGGATGAGCGCCGATCAGGTTCAGCCCCATGATGGCGCTGAGACCGACCCCGCCGGCACCGATGACCACCACAGCCTCACCCGTGCTGTCCTTCATGTGATTGAACGCCGCGCCCACACCGGTCACCACCGCGCACCCGGTGATGGCGGCGATCTCGGGTGCCACCTCGGGGTCGACGCGGATCAGGGAGCGCTCTGACACCACGCACTGCTCGGCGAAGCACGACACCCCCATCAGGTGATACAGCTCCTGACCGCGCATCCTCAGCCGGGTTATCCCGTCGATCAGACCACCGCTCGAGGCCTGCACCCGCCCGAGCTCACACAGCGCCGGGCGACCACTCACACAGAACTCACAATCGCCGCACCGCGGCCGCCAGGTCGTGATTACCCGATCGCCCGGTTGCACGCGGGCAACGCCCGGCCCCACCGCCTCCACGACACCCGCACCCTCGTGGCCCAGGACCGCAGGCAATTTGGCCGACAGATCACCATTCATATAGTGAAGATCGCTGTGACACACCCCGGCCGCCAAAACACGTACAAGAACGTCACCGGGACGCAACGGTGCCAGCTCGACATCCTCGATCACCAACGCCGTTTTTGGCCGGTGCAAAACCGCTGCCTTCATCATGCTCCTCATCTCCAACGAAACATCCGGTAGCTGTGGGCGCTGAACCGCCGGGGCGCCAACCCTTTTCAATCATTTAGGCTGCCAACGTCCCTCGACTCTGCGCGGGATTCCCATCGGGTTGTCGTTCTGCAGCGCCGCCGGCAGCAGATGGTCCGGGAACCCCTGGTATGCGACCGGCCGGACAAAGCGGTAGATCGCGGCGGAGCCGACGGATGTCGATGAGGATGCGGTGGTGGCGGGATATGGCCCCCCGTGTTGTTGGGCGTGGGTCACGCTGACTCCGGTCGACCATTGGTTCCACAGCACCCGGCCTGCTTTGACGGCGAGGAGCCGGATGAGTTCGGGTGCGATCACGTCGTCGTCGTTGCCGTGGATGGTCGCGGTGAGCTGCCCGTCCAGGATTCGGGCCACATCGAGTAGTTGTCGTTCGTCGTCGTATTCGACCACAAGGGCGGTGGGCCCGAACACTTCGGTGATCAGGTGCTCCGGATCGGCCAGAACCTGGTGAATGGATGTCCGCGCGAGAGTCGGTGTCGGAGGATCTTTTTGGGCGCCGTCATCGAGGATTAACGCCTCGACGTCGGCGTGCTGCAGTAGATCTGCGAGCGTGGCCACGTACCCGGACTGAATGCGGTCGTTCAGTAACGGCGCCGCGGCTGGCAGGCTCGTCGCCGCGAGTCGATCGACGAGACCGGATTCCACGGGGACAAACAGAACACCCGGCTTGGTGCAGAACTGGCCCGCGCCCAGCGTGAACGAGGCGACAAACTCGGCGAGAACTTCGTCGCCTCGCTCGGCAGCCGCCGAGCGGGTGACGAATGTCGGATTGACACTGCCCAACTCCCCGTAGAACGGAATCGGATCCGGCCGAGACGTCGCGAGGTCGAAAAGGGCACGTCCACCCGGGATAGACCCGGTGAAAGAGCCGGCCTTGATACGGCCGTCAAGCAACGCGATCCGCCCCGACTCCGTTCCAGTGATGACAGCGAAGATGCCGTCCGCTGCACCGGCGTCGCGGATGGCCTGGGTAACGACGAGGCCGGTCTCCAGCGATAGCCGTGGATGACCCGAGTGCGCTTTGACGATGACGGGGCACCCCGCCGCCAGCGCCGAGGCCGTGTCGCCGCCGGCCACACTGAACGCGAAGGGGAAGTTGCTCGCGCTGAACACCAGGACAGGACCGATCGGCTCGTGCACGCGCCTGATATCGGGCCGCGGACCCATCCCCCATTGCGGGTCGCCGTGATCAACGCGGGCATCGAGGTAGCTGCCTTCGATGATGACGTCAGCGAAGAAGCGTAACTGAAACGTCGTTCGTATCAGTTCGTTCCGCAGCCGCTGCTCCGTCAGGTGTGTTTCTTCGCCAGCGACGGCGACAAGTTGATCTGCCCGCTCGTCAAGCCGGTCGGCGATCAACCTCAATACCGTCGCCCGAAACGACGGCGTGGTGCTCATCCAGTCGGCTGATGCCCGAGCGGCATTTTCCAATACAGTCTCAACCCGAACATTTGGCGCGGGCGCCTCCGTGGAGGTGGGCAACTGGGTCACGGCGCAAGTCCTCCTCTATCCGATATGTCAAACTTTGATCTGTAGATGAGCCACACGCGGTGGAGTCACTACGTATTCGTGGGTGCGGTCATCCCAGCTTCACAGCGTCACCGGCCGGGTCAGGCCGGTGCCCTGTCGTCGTGGTGCAACATCTCGCGCACCGACATCGTCGTTGGTTCGCCCGCATGAAGGTCGGTCCCCCTGGTTTCCCTGACGATCAGCGCAGACAACAGACCCACGGCCGCCGCCACAGCCCAGATCGTGGCAATCGGCCAGCTGGCGCCGCCTGCGGCGCTCACCAGCGCGCCCGCACTGAGGGGAACGAAACCGGCCACGACACCGCCGAGCTGATACCCGACGGAGGTGCCCGTGTAGCGCACACCGGGGTCGAACATTTCGGCGTAGAGCGCTGCCGTTGGTCCGTACATGCCCGCATGCGCTAATGCCAACGCCAGGATGATCGCCAGCCAGATCAATCCGGTTGATCCTGTCGACAACAGCCAAAAGAACGGGAAGCCCAACAGCAGCGCGAATGCCGCGGCGGTGATGAACACCGGTCGGCGCCCGAGCCGGTCCGACAGCGCCCCGAAGTACGGCACCGTGATGGCCTCCAGAATCGCTGCGACCAGCATGCCCGTCAACAACACGCCCCTTGGAATGTCGAGCTCTTTTGAGCCGTAGGACAGTACGAACACCGTGACGATGTAGAACGGGATTCCGGCCGACACGTAGAGCCCGACCGTCAGCAGGATCTCACGCCAGCGAGTCTGGAAGGCTTTCTTGACGGGCAGCTTGTACTCGGTGTGCTCCTCTTTCAACTTGGCGAACGTCGGTGTCTCATTGATCTTTGCGCGAATGACAAGCCCGACGATGATCAGGACCGCGCTCAACAGGAACGGCACACGCCAGCCCCAGTCGCTGAAATCGTCTTCCGGCAACAGCGTCAGCAGCGAGTAGATCGCGGTGGACAGCACCAAGCCCAGGGGCACGCCCATCTGCGGCATGCTGCCGAAGAACCCTCGACGGCTCGGGGGGGAGGATTCGACGACCATCGTCACCGCACCACCCCATTCGCCTCCGACCGCGAATCCCTGCAGGAAGCGCAATGTCACCAGGGCAAGCGGTGCCCAAACCCCAATCACTGCATAGCTCGGCAGCAAGCCGATTGCGACGGTCGCCGCACCCATCAAGAACAGCGTGAGAATGAGCGCACGCTTTCGTCCGATCCGGTCGCCGAAGTGCCCGAAAATGACTCCGCCAAGTGGACGAGCGACGAACCCGACCGCGAAGGTCCCGAACGCGGCGAGAGTACCCGCGACCGGTGAGAAGGACGGGAAGAACTTGTGGCCGAAGACAAGAGCCGCAGCAGTCCCGTAAATGTAGAAGTCGTACCACTCGACGGTGCTGCCGATCATCCCCGCTATGGCCACCCGCACCGTTTCTCGGGTGTCGATGGTTTCGCCGGCGCCGCCATCGCGTTCACGTTGTGTCATGCTCGGTTTCCGTTCGATAGTTGGTGGTCGGGAGTTGATCTGAGCTCTCACAGCGTGGGGACCATTCCGCCGTCGCAACGGATGGCCGTCCCGGTGATGTAGGAGGCGCGGGCGCTGCAGAGGAAGGCCGCCACCGCGCCGAACTCATCGGGCTCGCCGTATCGGCCCGCGGGAATCTGACTCGCCGAGGACTGCTCGATCTCGGCGACCGGGAGGCCGGCTTTGGCGGCTGCGGCCTCATCGACCTGACGGGCCCGTGGTGTGGCGATCCGGCCCGGCAAGAGCGAATTGACCGTAATCCCCTGCGCAGCAACCTCTGTAGCGAGGGTCTTCAGGTATCCGGTCAGCGCCGCGCGACCCAAGTTCGACAACGCCAGATTGGGCAATGGGGCTACCACACTGGTCGAGCTGATGCTCAGGATGCGACCCCACTGCTGCGACCCCATCTTTGGAAGCACCGATCGAACAAGTTGCACCTGGGGCTTGACCAGCGTTGCGACGGCGGCGTCGATGCCCGCGATATCGGTGTCGGCAGCGAGTCCCGGAGCTGGACCCGGGCCGTTGAGGACCAAAATGTCGATGCCGCCGACGTGATCGGTCGCTGCGGCGATCAACGCATCGGCACCGTCTTCGCTAACCAGGTCACATCCGATGCCCACCGCTTTGGGCAGAGTCGCCGCCACCTCCTTGGCTCGCTCAGCCGAGCGGCTGGTGACCACGACAGTCGCCCCGTCCTCGGCAAGTGCCCGGGCGGTGGCAAGGCCGAGGCCCGACGTCGACGCGCAGACAAGCGCGGTACGGGCTGCCAATGCTAGATCCATGGGATTCCTTGATCGATATATCAGACATTGTCTGTGTTATTGAACATAATGCCTCACGGACGTGGCGCAGGTCAATCCCCCCGACGTGACCGCCATTCCGTATCTGTTGCCCTCCCGTCTTCCCGAGAAGCCGGTGCCGCCGCGGGCTCAAGCCGTGGGGCGGTGCTCGAGGCAGCTCGGCCGGCAACGGTGGTCCACCATGTGCTCACCGATCCGCCCCAGCGGACCTAGCCCACCGAAGCTGGCGGAACGAGTCGGCCGATCGCCTGTTGCTCGACTGTCACGGCCGGCGGGAGACGCACGTGGTGCCGAGCAATCTTGGAAGTGGCGTTGAGCCCCAACAGCTGTAGACCGCGACGGTAGTCATCACGCAGCAGCTCAACCACCCGGTCGACACCGCGCTCGCCACCGGCCATCAGGCCGTAGAGGTACGCCCGACCGACCATGACCGCGTCGGCGCCCAAAGCAAGGGCCGCGATGATGTCTTGTCCATGGGTGATGCCGCCATCGATGAGCACGGTGGAATCTGCACCGACGGCGGCTCGCACGTAGGGAAGCACGTCGAGGGTGGCCGGCGTTCGATCCAATTGCCGTCCGCCATGATTCGACACCACCACCCCGTCGGCCCCCATCGATACCACCTTCTTGGCATCCAACGGGTTCAAAATCCCCTTGACAAGCAAGCGGTGTGGCCAACGCTGGCGAAGCCAGTCGAGATGCTCGTAATTCAAACTCGGCTCGAATACGGTGCCGGGAACGTCAACCGCGTTCAACGCCGCCCCGGCAAGGCTTTGGAGGGATGCAAATCCAATCGCCGGAGTCGTCAGCTTGTTGATCCACCAGTACGGATGGCGCGACATGTCCAGAAATGTCTTGGCGGTCAGGGCCGGTGGGATCGTCAGCCCGTTATGGATGTCCTTGAGGTGATGGCCGGCCACCGCCGTGTCAACGGTGAGGATGACGGTGCTGAACTCGGCGGCCAACGCACGGTCGATGAGTTCCTCATTGAGCGCCATATTGTTGGTCAGATATAGCTGAAACCAGTTATCACCATCCGGAGCGGCGACGCGGATGTCTTCAACGGTCGACGTTCCGACGGTTGACAGGGCGTAAGGAAATCCGTTTCGCGCCGCGACCCGCGACACCGCGATTTCGCCTTCGTGGTGCATCATTCGTGTGTACCCCGTGGGGGCGAACACCAACGGCAACGAAATTCGCTTTCCGATCAACTCGGTCGTCAGGTCCGGGTCTGCCACCGAGTTCAGCGCCTCGGGAACAAAGACCAAGTCCGCGAACGCCTTTCGGTTACGTTCGACTGTCGTTTCAGCGTCAGACCCGCCATCGACGTAGTGGAACACGGCTCGGGGGGTCTTCTGGGATGCGATTCGGCGAAGCTCGTCGATGCTCAACGCTCCTTCGAGCCTGCGTGTAACGGGGTCGAGTGTCGGAGACCGGAATTGAAGCAGCTCACGCAGCTCGGAGAACTTGGGCATCCGACGCTCAACTGGCGTGCGCTTTTGAGGCGGTGCTATGGTGCGCAAGCTTTCGACTTGTTTCATGATGGACGTCAACCGTGCCTTTCTTTGCTCATGGCTGGCACAGTGCGCGCGAGCAATCGTGACATCAGATGCCTCGACGACGCGCAGTGTGTGGATAGATATTCATTCACCAGTAAGTAAGCCAGCAAGATCGCCTACGGCTTCCTGCAGCCGGCGATGCACTCGATGCCGTATCCATTGGGATCCATTGGGGCGTACCCGTCGCCGGTTACGAAGGCCCCCAACATGACATGTTCGCCGCCCCGGCCCGGGGGATTGTGCGGTAGCCAGTCGGGAAAAGGCCCGAAGCTTCGATGGACCGCCCTTCCTCGTCCGGCGCGACAGCAGGGTCGACTGCGGCGGAGGTCTGGCCATGATACATACTCCTTCTCGGCTAGCTGTCGCAGACGAAGGGCGTGGTGTCGTGGTCTGGCATATCGGTCGGGCACGTAGCCTCAACAGGTGCGGCGGCGTGATCGCCGGCAATGTTCGTAACCAAGCGGCCGGACGGCGCTGCGTCATACCCGCTCAGACCATTCAGGTGTTTCCGTGAACCCATGGCCACTCCTGTCGCGCTGCAAGCCGGCACCCCAATCGCATTCGTGAAGATCGCGGCACCACCGGCCCCGCCCCCCACGTCGACCAGAGCCGCTAGGTCGAGATAGCCTGCGGTGCACCGCAGGTGCCCCGGCCGGGCATACCTAAACTCTCGCACCGCGGAGTGGTTCCGCACCATCGCGCGGCATGCGATATTTAAGGCGAATCTTGGCGATCATTAGCGTCTGACCAGCGTCACGACAGAGCGCTGCTCCAGATCGTGCCTGCAGCGCGACCCTATCTCTCGGTAATGGACCGTGAGCCGCGAGCAAGCGGTCCGCCGCACCGCAGCGCGAAACTGCGTACGATCCGCTCACACACAGACCAATTCGCGGTTGACAGACCTGCCCGACAGGCGGCTAACAGACTCCACCCAACGTCGAAACATTCCAAGTCGCAGTGGCGGAGAACAGATAGCACCGGCACTCACCTAGGCCGTCGCGATATGACCAAAACTGCTGCAGTACAACCAAATAACCAACAGGTGAGACACCGAGCGCCGGCCCAGGGCCAGCGGTCAATGGTGACTTGTGCGATTGACGCCCGATGCGACTTGAGACTGCGACTGATGAGACATCACCCAGAGGCCGGTTCCATCCTGATCCCAGTACCACAAGGTGACCCTGAACGGCGCGAAGGCGACGGCAGCAACGATCCCACCGACATTGTGAACGAACAACGGGGCCAGGCTCAGTGGCGGTGACTGTA
>Ga0164304_10000148_pt1 | contig 16815 bp, 12 predicted proteins | sample Whisoiple_217_MG_FD_110216 | JGI IMG/M metagenome (GOLD analysis project Ga0164304, IMG submission 110216) | Soil microbial communities amended with pyrogenic organic matter from upstate New York, USA - Whitman soil sample_217_MG | ecosystem: Environmental > Terrestrial > Soil > Agricultural...
AAATTGGGGGAGCATATTTTTTGATAGGTCGAGTGTAACTTTCTGCTGACCTATCTTTTTTTACCACAAGTGGGTCAACGCCTCACCCGCTATAGGTTCTGACGGGGTTGTCACCCCGTCAGGAATTTCTTACTCCAGGACCGCGAGTTCGGTGAGGGTTGGGGTGGGGTAAAAAATTTATGACTCCTGCAAGGATTGCTATAAGTGGTTATATAGGTTTTGTGACAAGAGGCGCGATGGATTTCAGAAAAGCATTTTTTTTGGTAGATGATATGGCAAAATAACAAACTAGGAAAATAACACAAGAAGTTCTGCTGAAAACAAAGCTTTTAAGCAGAACTTCTTGTTCTGCTTTTTTGCGATCGCTGACTTGGGGATTAACCACAATTATGATAAAGGTTAGCTTACTTCTATTGAGTCCAACTCTTGCAGGCGATCGCACAGCCAACAGCACAGCCAACTACATCGCCAGCAAAAACACCCAAAACTTGCAATGTGGGTGCTTATCTGATATAGCTGCATGACTTTGATTTGGCAAATGGCTTGTTCACTCTTTGACCATCGGCGCTGTGCCAGCTATGCACCAAGAAGCAAGTCGCCAAATCGTTCCAGTAAGTCACGCCTGGGAATTCCTGTCCGATATCGGTAAAGCACAGCTTCCACAAACAACCGATTGTACGACGGCAGTGACTCAAGAGCGGGAACGCTCGTCCCGGTAATAGGTCTTTGAGCCCTTCCCACTGGTCATCGCACAGCGCATAACGTCGCGTCATCGTTCTTGGATAGGTTTCCTTGTCCGATGGCTTCCTCTAGCTTATCTAATTGATGACAGGCTGTAGTCTAAGGCCAATTGTCCCAAGCTTGAGCCACAATGTCGCTCAGCCACAACCTCTGAGCAAAATCGAGCAGATTGTCGTCGGCGAGCACCTCAGCCTTCAACTCATCCAAAGACTGAGATCGCGATCGAGCTATTTGAATCACACCCGCGATCGCCGATGCCACCAATTATTCATTCAGGGGCTGCTGTAGCAAAGCAATCATTTCTTGAGGGTTAGTAGGAATGGAATAATTCATAGGAATGCATACCGAAGGGAGTAGATATTCAGCCGCTGTGGGGCTTCCGGCGAATCAGCTAAAAATTTGAGAACACTGTAAACTTATTTAAAACTAAATAAGTATTCGGGAGTATAACTTAGTTTGCTCCCTTGTCAACTCCCCCATCTTTATTCATTTATTCAGAATTAAGAGTCTAATTATGCAAGAAATTCTTTATCTAGAAGTTCCCACACCAGATACAGCAGCCGTCTGCACTTGGTTGCAGCACGAATTCGATCCCGGAATTGGAGAAAAAATTATTACTCCTGACGGTTTTCGCCTGCTTTCGCCCGCCACAACAGCCGAGGTTCTCAAGTCTGGAACTCAAAATGCCAATCCAAAACCCGCCTTCGCTGACACCAATTCAGGAAACCAAAATTGGCGATCGACAGAACTTTCCACCTTTGTCTGGTCTCTGCAGCGCACAACTTATTTAAAAGTCTTTCGCCTAGAAGACGCGCCCGCTGGAGAAAGAAAGTTCCTGGAAGCTCTGAATCTTGCAGTGAGAAACAAGTTTCCCAATCGCTACCCAGAACCCCCTATCATAGACCTCTCCAAACAGTCAATTTTTGAGGCTCTTGCCCCCTATTACCCTCTCACCGTCAAATACTTCCAAAAAATGCCCAAAGGCGAATACGACCTCCAGCGCGTCTACTGGTGGGAGCAGCGCTGGCGGGAAGGCACCCGCAATCCCCAAAAGCCAAAACAAGTAGTGTTTTTGCACGAAGGAGGAAGTTCGGCAACGGATTCTGTAAGGGAGGTAACGGAGATCGGGAAGACCGAAGTTGGAACAGGGGAGAAGGCATCGGGCACAATTCCAGTGTCTGATTCTGGCGATACTTTTTATGACTTAATTTATATTGGCGGGGCCTTGGGAGTGATTCACGCCGCAGTGATGGCGAGATTGGGCTACCGAGTGCTGCTAGTGGAACGAATGCCTTTCGGGCGGATGAATCGGGAGTGGAATATTTCGCGGGACGAAATTCAAAGCTTAATTGATTTAGGTTTATTTACTGCTGCGGAAATCGAAACTTTGATTGCCCGAGAATACAAAGATGGCTACAACAAGTTTTTTGATGCTAACAATCCGACAGTTGCTAAAGCGCCAGTTCTGCACACGCCGAAGGTGCTAAATGTAGCTTTGGACGGCGAGAAACTGCTGTATTTGGCGGGAGTTAAGCTAACAGAAGCGGGCGGGGAAATCTGGGACGAAACTGAGTTTGTCAGAGCCGATGTTGAAGCAGAAAAAGTAGTAGTTCAGGGTCGCCACTTGCCGACCAAAGCCGATCGCACTGCATTAGGGCGGCTGCTGGTGGATGCAATGGGTTCGGCTTCTCCCATTGCTTGGCAATTGAACGAAGGGCGGACTTTTGACAGCGTTTGTCCGACAGTGGGAGCAGTCATCGACGGAGGATTTGAGCCGGGAGTGTGGGATTCCGATTACGGCGATGTGCTCTACACTCACGGGGACATTTCTCGGGGTCGCCAGCTCATTTGGGAGTTATTTCCCGGCGCCGGCACAGAACTGACAGTTTATCTATTTCACTACCACCAAGTACATCCGGAGAATCCCGGTTCTTTGCTGGAAATGTACGAGGATTTTTTCGCAATTTTGCCGGAGTACCGCCGCTGCGATGTCGATAAATTGGTGTGGAAAAAACCGACCTTTGGTTATATTCCCGGGCATTTTAGCACCAACAGCAGCGATCGAGCCGTGGCGATCGATCGCCTAATCTCGATCGGCGACGCAGCATCCCTGCAATCTCCCCTTGTTTTCACCGGCTTCGGCTCCCTCGTCCGCAATCTTTTCCGCTTAACAGACCTTTTGGATACAGCTTTAAAGCACAATTTGTTGACGGCCAATCACTTAAACAAAATTCGCGCTTACCAGAGCAATGTTTCAGTAACTTGGCTGTTTTCTAAAGGCATGATGGTTCCAACTAATCGTAATTTGCCACCCCAAAGGATTAATTCAATTCTCAATACCTTTTTCGGTATTTTGGCTGCCCAAAAACTCGTCGTAGCCGAAACTTTTATTAAAGACAGAACCGACTGGCTAACTTTCAATCGACTGGCCCTCGAAGCAGCCGGAAAAAACCCTTCTCTCCTGGTGTGGATTTTAGATTTTGTCACCTTGGGGGATATTGGGCGCTGGCTGGGGAGTTACTTGAATTTTACTCTCCTGGCTTTGGCCAGTTGGCTGTTCGGATGGCTTCCCAGCTTCGCCCGGAGCGTACAGCCTTGGTTGGAGCCCCGGTATCCGGCTGTTTGGCTGTGGCTGTTGACTAGCAGTTATGCTCTCACCTACGGCATGGGAAAAGGGAGAAAAGAGTTTTGAGTTTTGAGTTTTGAGTTTTGAGTTTTGAGTTACCCCTATTCTGTCACTCTCCGGATTAAAAAAGTAAAAAATAAGCCCAGATTAAGCAGAAAAATAAAATGGTTGGAAGTGATTCATTGCATCAATTGACTGCTTAAACCCAACCAATAAACTGGCATAAAATTCAGTTTGTGGAGTAAGAGAAATGCCTAGTCAGAAAGGAGCTTATATTGAGACAGCAGGGGATTATACATTACGCATTAATGACAGCCAAAAGTTTGTAGAAATTGAAACCAAGGGGAATCGTAAATTACGTTTGGATGACAGGATGCGCAATATTACTTTGAGTTCTACGGGTAATATTGATATCAATGCCCTGGGCATCGTTACTATCACAGGTAGCTTGATTAAACTGAACTAAAAGTTAAGGAATTTTTGTATGGGTAGACCAGCAGCTAGAATTAGAGGTGCCGTAGCCCATCCCCTCCCACCTGTATTAACGGGAGGGCCTGGTAGCCCTAATGTATTGATAGGCAATTTACCCGCTTGGCGGGGGATTCCTTTAGCCTCAGCAGGTGCAATACTATCGGCAAAAGCAGTTAGCGAGACAGGGATTAAAGCAGCCGAAGCTGCCACAAGAGCAGCGGCAGCAACCCCAGGATTGCCAGCAGCTAAAATGGCTGAAGAAACAACGAAAGCAACGGCTGCGGCAACCATGAGCAGTACGATTGTTAGTAGGGCTGGTGGGGCAGATATCCATAATTGCGCTACACCTTTGCCACTTCCCCACATAGCCGCTTAGTTGCGATCGGTAGTAGTCTTACAATTTTGATCGATCGGCTTGCCGCTTAGGAGATACAATTGTGGAAGCAGTTGAACCACCGAATAAAATATTAGCGGGCTGTGCTACCGTATTAATGGGCGGTTAATCCTAGTCCTAACAATATCAACAGGACTTACTAGCAACCTAGAAATAGGGTGGAGGCGTCAATCTCGGGTTCCAAAGCGACGAGTTTTCAGAGAAACCGGGTTGGTGAGCGTAAGTGCCGCATCGAATCTCAAATCTGAAATTAGCAATCTGCAATTACTGGCAGTGCCGGGAGGAGTTAGGTGATGAACGAACGAGTATCAGCCAAAAATAGAACCTCGGCGACGCCACCTGCGGCTACTCAAGCTTCTTCGCCCCTATTGCATCAAAGTTCGTTTACGGAGGAGCTATCAGAATCTGTTGGCAGCAATTCAAAGATATCGAAGGAATCAGCAGGGATTCAACCAAAAACAATTCGTCGCAGCTTGAATTGGCAAAATATCACTGTAGAAGCGCCCTCTCGGGGTAATGGGATGTCTTTACCAGGTGGGATTCAACGCCAACAGGAAGAAGCACCGGCAGTAATGGGCGAAAGAGTTTCAGCAGATTCAGTACAAAAAAGCCCTCTTGAATCAAGCAATTCAACGATATCCACCGAAAAGCCAGCACAAAAGCCTTCAATCGCCCGTGCTCGGTTTAATGGGCGAAATATTCCAGTAGAAGCGCCTCAAAGATCGTCCGCTTCTAGCACTTACCCAGAAGGAATTCAGCGTCTTGAAACCTCTGGAGTGAAAGAACAAGAAAAATCAACTGAATCTCTCCAGATGCAGCCTCTTGAGGAAATTCAGGCTAAGTCTAATGAAGGCGAACCACAAGAAAAGGAAGAGCAAAACCAGGAATCAGTTCAAACAAAACTAACCGTTGGCGCACCGGGGGATAAACACGAACAAGAAGCTGACAGCATGGCGGCGAAAGTCATGGCTATGCCAGACTCGGCCGTACAGCAGCCAATTCAACGTCAAACCGGGGAAGAAACAGAAGCAGTCCAAATGCAACCCGAGGAGGAAATTCAGGCTAAGTCTAATGAAGGCGAACCACAAGAAAAAGAAGAGCAAAACCAGGAATCAGTTCAAACAAAACTAACCGTTGGCGCACCGGGGGATAAATAGGAACAAGAAGCTGACAGCATGGCGGCGAAAGTCATGACGATGCCAGACTCAGCTATCCAGCAGCCAATTCAACGTCAAACCGGGGAAGACACAGAAGCAGTCCAAATGCAACCTCTGGTAAATTCCATCACTCCACTGGTGCAGCGCGAGTCAGGGAAGGAAGAAGAATTCCAGATGAAGTCAGGGGCGAAACAAGCATCTGGTGGGAGTTCTCAGGCGACTTCCAGTATCGAAAGCCGCCTCGCCAGTTCTAAGGGTGGAGGTAGCGCTTTACCCGCTGATGTACGTAGTTTCATGGAGCCGCGCTTTGGGGCAGATTTTAGCAACATCAAAGTGCATACCGACTCGAATGCGGTGCAGATGAATAAGGAGTTAGGGGCGCAAGCATTCGCTCATGGTAGCGATATTTACTTTGGTGCGGGGAAGTCTCCGGGGAAGAATGAATTGACGGCGCATGAATTGACGCATACAATTCAGCAAGGCGCAGCAGGGCGGATGAATAAAGAAGTGCGGCGATCGCCCAACCAGCAGTTCGAGGAGAAAGAACAACTTCAAGCCAAGAACCTACCCGATCGTACCGTTAAAGATTCCCTGAATAAGGAACTGCGGTTACAACAACAACAGCACAAGGAAGAGGAAGGCGAACCGCTTCAGGCTAAAGAAATTCCCGCTCAGACTCCCGAAGTTTCCTTAAAAAAGGAACTGCGCTTACAACCGCTGGAGGAGCAAAAGGAAGGCGAACCGCTTCAGGCTAAAGAAATTCCCGCGCAGACTCCCGAAGTTTCCTTAAAAAAGGAACTGCGCTTACAACCGCTGGAAGAGCAAGAGAAAGGCGAACCGCTTCAGGCTAAAGAAATTCCCGCTCAGATTCCCGAAGTTTCCTCCAATAAGGAACTGCGGTTACAGCAACAACAGCAGAAGGAAGAAGAAGGCGAACCGCTTCAGGCTAAAGAAATTCCCGGTCAGATTCCCGAAGTTTCCTCCAATAAGGAACTGCGCTTGCAACCGCTGGAAGAGCAAGAACAAACCGAACCGCTTCAAGCTAAGGAACTGCCTGGTGACAACCCGGAAGTTTCCCTGAATAAAGAACTGCGGCGGCAGCCAGAAGAAACCCCCGATGGGATGATTCAAGCAAAAACACTAGAATCCGGCTTCACGCCAAGTGGCCTATCCATTCAGCGTGGGATTGGGGATTTGGTTTCAAATGGGTGGAACAAAACAAAGGATGTTGTCGGCGCAGGACTCGGAAAAGGGCGTGACTTATTAACAAGCGGTCTTGATTGGGTAAAAAACAACATTATCCGGCCTCTGACGAGTTTGGCATCAAGCGGCTGGAACTCCGTAAAAGGCTTCGGCAGTCAGATTGGAAATGCATTTCAACAAGCCAATCCTACTATCTGGGATGTTTTCCAACCGGAGCATCTGATGTTCCGTATGGCAAGCAATCAAAGAAAACAACTGTTTGCACAAGCCATACAAGCAGAACGAAGCCAACAGGCTCAAGCTGCTGCCGGAATTCAGTCTTCGGGTCCAGCACCCGTAACAGAACCTAGTCAATTACAACGGTTGAACGGATTGGCGGAAACAGTAGAATCCGGCGCGGGTAAGGTCTTTGATATCAAGAAAGAACTACTTGAAGGTGCTGTTGTTGGTGATTTTAAAGAAAACCCAACTATATGGAACACGATTGGACAGGTTGCCATAGGTTTTGTTCCCTATGCTGGGCAGGCTGCTGACATACGAGACATCGTTGCCAATGTCAAGAAACTCCATGAGGGAGGATACAAAGACCCTGACGCTTGGATTAATCTCGGTCTAACAGCTATTGGTATCATCCCAGGTTTTGGGGATGCCATCAAAGCGGCTGGTAAAGGCTCAAAGGGGGCTATCCGTAAGGCGCTTAGCGGTGTCCTGAAGAATGGAGATAACATCTTGCGTCCTATTTTAGGCAAAGCCAAAGGGATGCTCAATGGTGCGGGTCGCTACGGTAAGCAATTCCTTGAATGGGCATCTGGACATAGAGTAAAGTTACTCCAAGGCGTGAAGGGATTTGCCCAAAAAACTGCCAATTTTGCTAAAGCAGCGGGTCAACGAGCGAGAGGATTGGTTACGGCACTTCAGTCACGGATTGGGGGATTTGTCAATGGTGCCATGCAAAGAGCGCGTAACGTTGCCAACCAAGGACGAGGCTTATTAGGTAAAGTAATGGGGCCATTCATGGGGATGGCGACAAAGGCGTTTGATGCCGTCCAAAGTCGCGTTTTGCAAGCAGTCAACATGGTTAAAACTGTGGCGCAGCGCGGTAAAGATGTAGCGTTGAAGGTGGGTCGCAAAGTCGTTGATGTGACGCGAAAGGCGACAACTCTCCTGAAAGAGTTTACTCAAAGCGCTATTCAAAAAGGGCGAGAGGCAGTTCAAAAGGCTAGGCAATGGAGCAGTCAACAGATAAAGAAAGCTACTGATTTAGGGCGTAGACTGGTCACACAAGCTCGCAAGCGGGTGGCAGATTTAGTTAGCCAAGGGGTGAAGTTGGCGAAGGAAAAAGCCGTTACTGGGATTAAGCAGAAAATAGGAGGTATTAAGCAGCGCGTACTGGACTTTTTGAAAGACAGATGGAATCGGCTCCAAGAGAAGCTTGGAATTAAGAAACCACCAGAAGCAGGCAAGGAAGGGGCCCAACGTGGCCCGAAGGAGACACCAGATCCCGCAGCTAAAAAGGCTGCTGAATTACCTGCTGCGATCGCACAAGCCAAAACAATTACAGAAGCTAACGATGCAGCAAATACGCCTGTGCCAGCGCTAATAGGAGTGCTGAATGCCTCTGTTAAGTCTCAATACTCTTGGATCAAGCGATTTGAAGCGCGTCCGAAGCCAGTGCCTGGTCACTACTCTGTTCATATGATTGCCAGTGACCATGAAATTGACCCCGACTATACCGCTGGGGGAGGAACAGCAAAAGGAGACCTTGCCAAAGAAGCTCTTCTCAAAGAACTGGCTGAGAATGGTGTTAAGCATAATCCTGACGATATCATTCGAATTGCTAGAGGATCCGATCACAAAATTATTTTTCTGGAAAAGGGGAACTCAAGGGCTGGTTTACAACATATTATAGAAGCCCATGCAGATGATTTTGCCAGACGAGGAGCGCCTCAAGACCAAATTCCCGATCTTGTTATGACTGCTGTGACTGAAGGCAAAATTGTTGGTTCTCAAGGAAAAGGAAGAGCTATTTATGAAGTCACCTACGGTGGTAATAAACACTACGTCGCGGTCAGTGTTGGCAACAACGGCTTTATCGTGGGTGCGAATCCCGCTAGCCCACCGAGCTTGTGACCGAGATTTTAAAATGTCAATGAATTCAACGAGTACCCAACTACTTCAGTGAAACCTATTTCTATCTTGGACTATTATTAAGCTGATATTTCAGGCAGTTTCATAAACTGTGGAGCATTTTTATGGCAAAGCAAATTAAACTCATGGCTGATTACCAAAGCTACCCTTTGTGGTGGGCAGGAACGGCTGACCCAGGCAATATCAATCCGGCTACATTACCCCTCAATGCTGAAACAGTTTCTCGTTTGCAACACTGGGCAGAAGCCTATGATGGGACGCTAAACCTAGACGATCCCTACTCGTCAGGTTTCCCGAATGAAGAAGCAGAGGAAGCTTTTAACATTGAAGGAATTAATCTATGGAAGCAGCTGCGGGAAGAACTAAAATCAGAGTACGAAGTTCTTTACTACAGTTACAAGTTGGGCAAGCTTTTGATACAACCAGAAGAAGTTAATGTTGATTGACTCTAACATAACTAAAAGCTAAACATTGAACCTGACTGATTCAACATAACGGCTTTAACCTAAAAACAATTTAATCATCAACTTACAGATTGGAGCATGATTGAAAATATTGAAAATGAATTTAAAATCTATAAACGTCTTTTAATGCTGCCTAGTGCGATCGCCCGATCGCACCTCACTCGCCTAGTCCTAATTGCCCTAGAACTTCAACACCAGGGTGCTGAAGACGCAATTCGCCGAAAAAACTGCCAATTTTGCCAAATCAGCGGGTCAACGAGCGCGAGGACTGGTTACCGCGCTTAATTCACGGATTGGCGGATTTTTCAATGGTGCCATGCAAAGAGCGCGTGACGTTGCCAGCCAAGGACGAGGCTTATTAGGTAAAGTAATGGGGCCATTCATGGGGATGGCGACAAAGGCTTTTGATGCCGTCCAAAGTCGCGTTTCGCAAGCAGTTAACATGGTTAAAACTGTGGCGCAGCGCGGTAAAGATGTAGCGCTTAAGGTTGGTAGGAAAATCGCTGATACCACGCCGAAGGCAGGGAATCTTCTCAAAGACTTTACTCAAAGCGCTATTCAAAAAGGGCGACAGGCACTTCAAACCGCTAAGCAATGGAGTAGTCAACAGATAAAGACAGCTACTGAGTTAGGGAGTAGATGGGTCACACAAGCTCGTAAGGGAGTCGCAGATCTTGTTCGCAATGGCGTGAAGTTAGCGAAAGAAAAAGCCATTCCTTTCATCAAGCAGAAATTGGGAGGTGTCAAACACCGAATCAAGGACTTCTTGCAAGATAAATGGAATCGCCTGAAAGAGAAACTTGGAATTAAGAAACCTGGAAAAGAAGGGCCTAAGGGCGGTGCGAAGGAGACACCCGATACCGCAGCTAAAAAGGCTGCTGAATTACCTGCTGCGATCGCACAAGCCAAAGCAATTACGAAAGCTAACGATGCGGTTGATACGCCTGTGCCAGCGCTATTGGGAGTGCTGAATGCCTCTGTGAAGTCCAGATACTCTTGGATTAAGCGATTTGAAGCGCGTCCGAAGGCAGTGCCTGGTCACTACTCCATCCATATGATTGCCAGTGACCACGATCTTGGGGACTACACCACTCGAGGAGGAGGATACATACCAAACCCGCCGCTGCGGCCGCCCAATAGACGGCATAACATTAACACTGTAAATCAAAAAACTGTTGCCAAAGAAATGAACACAATGATTGAGCCTGGGATAGATGTTGCGGGTGACGTAGCCGCTATCAATGCTGGTAAAGCTACCCGTGAGGGTAATACTTTCATAGTCAATGGTCGCACTTACGGTATGCACGATGGCATCCTTTACCCCATATCCGGACCAGGCTTCCACCAATTAGAGCGTGGAGCATTCAAGGCTCTTGGAGTCTACAACGTGTTTGGAGATACTCCCAAGGCAGCCGAGATACTGGACAAAATGGGGATGAGCGAGGCTCATCGTCAGACAGCACTTAATGCATGGAGAGCTGGACAAGGAGGTAAATAATGATTTGGCAAGAGTTTCTCGTAGATCGAAATCTTACTGAAAATGAAATAGCAAATGCAATTGCCCATCTGTTTTTAATTCCTCTAACAGATGTTTTAGTAGTTGATGATATTGTCGAGACTGATGTTAGCGATCGAGTTCGAGTACTGTGTGAGCGAATCTCAGTAGAGGGGGACTTTTCGATAAGGCTCTCTATCTACTTACGCGACTCAAATCTGGACCAGAGCGACAGTACATTGAAAATTGGTCAATTTTGCGAATTACTGAACTGTCAATGTCTGGTTTCAGATGAGTTTGTCAATCCTTATCAGTGGCGGTTGGTACAAAGTTCTGAAAACTGGAAACTTGTTTATCTCGATCCAAAACTACTTGACGAAAACGAAGAGTATATTATTCAAAAACCTTGCTAAAGGTTCGCGAACAGTACGTTTTAGGGTTCAAGGTGACGATTTGATTATTTCCCTATAGGAGATTGACAATGAACAACGAAATATTGAACAAGAGAGCACCACCAATTGAGCCACTGTACGATACTTGGGGTGGGAAGAAAGACGCTGGCTCCTGGTGCATAGCTCCGTCTTTTGAGTTTACATCCCTCTCTACTCAGGAAGTCAATGCCTGGTTTACCACAAGCGTAGTCGAAACGCTAGATGCCTTCTCCGAGCTGGCTCGCGCTTGGCGGGTTTACTTCAACACAATATATAGAGACGATGTTGAGGGGGTGAGGTTTGAGTGGCAACCAGAAGACTCCTACCAGGAGTATGTGGAAAAAGTTTGGAAGGCAATCCGGGAGTATCCAGCCCCGATCTATTCTGTAGATATTCAGGTTGATCTGTTTTCCTACTTCCGCACAAACACGTCCCCAGACTTACCTGTTCAAGCTTGGGTGAGGCTTGCTAGTGAGTTTGCGCTCTGGGGAGGACCAGAGAACCCGAAGCCCTATCTTTGCTTTAACCTTGACCACACTCTGTTTAGATCGCTTTCCAAAGATAGCGAAGACAATAAAGAGCTTTACTTGCTAAATCAACCTCTGCTAGAAAACGCTCTTCGCCGTTGGGAGGAGCGAGTAGGCTCCATCCGCGATGTTAATGGGTTATCAGGAATCTACAAGTACGGTTTTTTGCCAGAAATCTAGAAAGCAAAATTATAGGTATTCTCTGCTGTGTTTTCAACTTAGGAGTACATGATGAGTACCAATGATGGAAAACATATCTAACCTCTCCAAACGCTTTTTAATGCTCCCCAGCGCAATTGGCATATCCCACCTAACTCGCCTAGTCCTCATTGCTCTAGAACTTCAACCTCGGGGAGCTGAAGTGGCCTTCGCCTTCAAAGAAAATAACCAGATTTTAGAGCATTACCAATTTCAGGTTTTCCCCGTATTAGATGCTGTCGTTAAAGACTACAGTAGCAACGTCTTTGCCGCCTACACACCATCCTTAATCGAACAATGTGTCAAAGACGAGTTAAAAGTAATTGAAACCTTTAAGCCAGATGCCATTGTCGGAGATTTCCGCCTGACTGCTGCCATTTCATCAAAAGTTTCAGGCATTCCTTACATATCGGTTGTGGATGCCTGCATGACAGATTACTTCGATCCGGTTGATGTCATGATTTCCAAAGAGAAGAGACCTTTGGAACACAGAATAGCATCTGTAGCAGCTAAAGCTATTCAGGCATCTCAGAAAAGAACATTAGCGACTCATTTTAAAACAGTTGCCCAGCAATACAAACTGAAAAAACTTGGGTCTCTCTATGATTTTCTAACAGGCGATTTAACTTTAATAGCCGACTTGCCAGAGTTTAGCCCGCTTGAAAATCCACCTCCAAACTTCCGTTATATTGGTCCGCTAATCTGGGAAGGGTTGAACGGTGAAGTTCCAGACTACTTGAAAAAGCTTAACAAGTCAAAACAACTTATTTATGCCACAACAGGCAATACTGGAAAAGAAACGTTTATTCAGCTTGTTGTTGATGCCTTTAAAAATGACACTTCTTATGAAGTAGTTTTAACCACTGGTGCATTTATACATCCTGATGCAGTGCCTAATGCTTCAAATATTCATGTAGCAAGCTTTATCCCCGGCTCAGAGATTCTGAAGCAGTGCCAGGCAATCATTCATTGCGGAGGACATGGTACCACCTATCAGGCTCTGTCCCAAGGTGTCCCTGCCGTAGTCATCCCCTTCAACAATGAGCAGACGATCAATGCGTGGCTGATTAAGAGACATAAAGTAGGCATTCCTTTATCGACTTCTGAATTGGCGGGGAATCAAGTTAAACTAGCTGTAAAAAAAGCGATCGCTGATATTGATATGCAAAAGAACCTTCAACACTTCAAGGAGAGATTGACAAAAACTAACGGGCCGAAATCTGCTGCCGATGAGATAATTACTTTTCTAGGGGGTCAGGAAGATGAGCGCGATCGCTGAACATTGTAAATTGGACAACGAACTGACACTACGCGACCCTTCGGCATCGCCCTTAACCTTGCGGGCAGTAGATTTGATGCTAACTAAGCAGGAAGACACCCTCAGTGAGTGCCGCCTCACCTTCGAGGTAAGTCCAGAACTCTACCGGCGCATCGACACAGAGGCATTGTTCAATCTCAAACCACAATTGCGCGGCCCCTTCTCTGCAGGTCCATTCCAGCCCGAACCGGACATCCAAATCGAAGCCACCTTACAGCCGGATTTGCTGCCCCACCTGACAAACCATACCGCCAACCCTTTGGAGGCAGCAGCCTACCTCCAGAACCTCTGCCAAGAACAACCCGACAACCCACTGCTATCGGTCGAAAGTTGGTTTGGTGTGCACATCAAGCAGCTTATTGAGTCCGGCGAGATTGGTTATCGGACTTTATGGTCTTATGTCAGTTTGTCTGTAATTACTCAGGAAGCTGCTTCGAGGGGACAGATTTCTCAGGCAATGATTAATTTCTTTAAAGATTGGGCTGATGCCGAGATGTCGGCTGTGACTGAGGCAGCAATCTCTGAGTCTGTTGAAGAAATTACCAAGGCATTCGAGGAGTTGGCTGATACTGGACTGGCGGTAACTGAGGAAGCAATTTCTGAGATTTTTGAAGAAGTTACCAGCGCGTTTGAAGAATTGACGGAGGCTGCAACTGAGGCTTACGTGCCGTCAGCCACTTCTAAAGAAGAAATTTTGCCAACCATCGTCAATTTTTTCACCTATGATGACTGGCCATTCGCCAAAATTAAAGGTGAGCCAGCTCTTCGTATGATCTTCGGGGGTAAAAATGGAAAATGGACTTGCTACGCTAAAGCTAGACCTGAACAAGCACAATTTGTTTTTTACTCTATTTGCCCCGTTAACGTACCAGAAAATAAGCGCTTAGCTATAGCAGAATTTATCGCACTGGCAAATTATGGCACGGTTATTGGCAACTTTGAGCTAGACTTTGCCTCTGGGGAAATTCGCTACAAAACCAGTATTGATGTAGAAGGTTCGACACTCACTTTTCCTCAGATAAAACAATTGGTTTATACCAATGTGATGATGATGGATCAATACTTGCCAGGAATTATGTCTGTAATCGCGGGGGGTATGGAAGTAAAGGATGCGATCGCTCAAATAGAATCATAACCGATCGCGCGATCGCCCCAGCCTGCCGGAGGCCGATCGCTCCCTCAACTCGCCATACCGCCAAGACGGGCGATCGAACCGACTCAAATTTGTATTACAAGAGGAGATTGTTGAAAATAAATCCTCTACCTGAAGACAGTTATTATCAGCCGCAGGAAGACATTATTGGGCGCATTAGGGCTCGCCTAAAGCCGCCGAGGCGAATTGAGGTAGTAACTCAAAAGACCTTTGCCACTCCCCCCACATAGTCGCTTAGTTGCGATCGGTGGTAGTCTCACAATTTTAATTAACAGGCTTGCCGCCAGTCGCTTAAGATATACAATTGTGTAAGCACTTGAACCACCGAATAAAATATTAGCGGGCTGTACTAGCGTATTAATGAGCTGTTAATCCTAGTCCTAAAAATAGCAACAGGACTTACTAGCAACCCTGAAATAGGATGGTTCGCGTAAATCTCGGCAACGGATGCGACGATTTTTAAGAGAAACCGGGTTGGTGAGCGTAAGTGCCGCATCGAATCTAAAATCTGAAATTCACAATCTGCAATAATTGCTGGCAGTGCCGGGAGGAGTTAGGCGATGAACGATCGAGTATTAGCCAAAAAGTAAACCTCAGCGACGCCACCTGTGGCTACTCAAGCAAGTTCGCCCCTACTTCACCAACGCCCGTTGACGGATGAGCAATCAGAATCAGTTGGCAGCAATTCAAACATATCGAAGGAAGTAGGAGGGATTCAACCAAAAACAATTCGTCGTAGCTTGAATTGGCAAAATATCTCTGTAGAAGCGCCCTCTAGGGGTAATGGGATGTCAAAGCCAGGTGGGATTCAACGCCAACAGGAAGAACCACCGACAGTAATGGGCGATCGAGCTTCAGCAGATTCAGCACAAAAAAGCGCTCTGGAATCAAGCAATTCAACGATATCCACCGATTTGCCAGCACAAAAGCCATTAATCGCCCGTGCTCCGTTTAATGGGCGAAATATTCCAATAGAAGCGCCTGTCGCGGGTCAGCGTCCTGCGCCTGCTACTTCCGCAAGCTACGAACCCAGAAGCATGAGGAACAATGACTTGGAAGCACGGGCTAGAGGGGGCGATCAATCTGCACTGGACGAACTGAACTATAGAGAATTAGTCTACCAACGTCACCAGGAAGTGCAGCGTACTCAACCCATCGAGCATCCGCAATCGCAACAGCGCTTAAATATCGGTAACAGAGGTCTGGGTGAGTTACCACCACCGACCCGCAGGACAGTAGAAGCATCAAGAAGAGTGCTAGCGTTCCTGGAAGCTACCGCACAAAGCGCTGAAAGTGCAAGAGTTCAAAATACACCCAGGGAAAGTGGAGTACTTATTCCACCTAAGGTAGGTGCTAGTAGGGGAAATTCCTTTGCTGTGAATGTTACTGAAGTTCAGACGGGTAATGGACAACGAGGGTTTGTTGTTTCGTTATCAGGCGATCCACAGGCTGTGCAGGCAAGGCTAAATAGACTACAGCAACTTAGCCAAGAGTTAGGAGGTGAGTTTGAATTCGGACCTGCTCAAGCTGGAAATTATGCTACTAACCCTAGGCGTCAACGTGTGGGTAACTTCCCAGGTGGAGAACAATGCGCGGAGCCAAGATCGTTTTACCAGGCGGATGGTCGCCCCGTTGAGGGTACAGCGACAGTTTGGTTTGGTAGAAAGAACATGGAACATCACGAATTGCCAGGACTTCTGGATGCCGATCCCAGCCGCCGTGGCGCAGATATTGGCTCGCACGGGATGTATATGCTGCCCTGCCCAAGCTGCGAAGTAAATTCCGGAGGCATGATGAGTGGAACAGTCTATTAGCTACGACCCAGCAGAAGCGGGGATAACACTCCTTAAAAACTGGACGTAAGATAAGTCTAATTCAACGAATCACAACCCAAGTGATAAAATTGAAAACAACCTTATCACAGAAAAATTCGATGGAAACCCTAGTAGAATATGTATCCTCGTTTGACCCGACTTTTCCTTTAAAGATTCGTGGAGCAAACCCATCAGAAATTAAAACTCTTGAGGAGTTAGTTGGGCGTTCTTTGCCTTCTCAATACGTTAAATATCTATCCCACATGGGACATGACAATGGAGGTCTCTTCCTATTTGAACCCGGTGAGAAAACTGATATTACAACAATTATCGATTCCTATCAATATATGGTTGAAGAGCAAGATCCGATTGCGCCAAAAGACTGCATTCTGATTGCTGAAGATATTTTTCCCTCACAGCAACTAGCCTTACGTGAAAATGGAGAAGCAGAACCTACCGTTTGGCGCATTGAAGGAGAATGGTATGGAGAGCTTTATGCAGCATCACTCGAAGGGTTGCTTTGGCGAAGAGCTTTCATTAATTATCAGTTGGAATCCCTGAAAAATTACAGTTACTGGACAATACCTCCAATGCAGATGTGTGAAGCTGCAAAGAATTTAGCCAATGAAATGGGATTTCAGCAACTCTGGTTCTCGGACGAGATTGTATATTGTG
>Ga0164304_10000150_pt1 | contig 16748 bp, 19 predicted proteins | sample Whisoiple_217_MG_FD_110216 | JGI IMG/M metagenome (GOLD analysis project Ga0164304, IMG submission 110216) | Soil microbial communities amended with pyrogenic organic matter from upstate New York, USA - Whitman soil sample_217_MG | ecosystem: Environmental > Terrestrial > Soil > Agricultural...
ATCCGCGAAATATTTCTGCTGCACGACATTGGCGACCAACGTTCCTGGCTTTTCGAAAGCTCCCGAGTTGGCATTGTCGCCAGATGCATCTTTGCGCGAGGGCGCCGCCAAGGGAAGGCCGGCTGATTTCAATGCGTCCTGCATTGCTTGCGACAGCGGGATGCCCTGTTTGCTTCCCGTGGAGTCATCGATGGTGATGGTTGCATCACCGGTGCGCTCGGTATGATCGAACATCAAAGTCGGTCCGAGCTTGCCGATCGCCGCGGTGCTCAAACCCTGGCGCCGGGCTGCAAAAAGGATTGTGTCCTCGTCGACGAAGTTGCCGGAAAAATGCGCGTCGATATCGCCGAGGATCGGATCGTTTTCGATGAACGGCGTGACGCTGCCGCCAGCCGTCGGCACCGGATAGGCGGTGTAGATCGTGTTGCTGAAAGCACCGGTATCACCGAGAAAATGGCCCGTCGCCATGCCCGAGGCATTGGCCATGGTGAAGGTGGGGAATAATGAATGCGGATTGACGAAATTGACGCCTTTGTCGCGGACGGCGGCGAGCGCGGGAGCGGTTTCCGGCGTCACGGAATTGGGTCGCAGGCCATCGGGCACAAACAAAATGAGGTTGCGCTGGCTCTGAGCGGCCGCGGGCACAATTTGTATAAGGACGCTGATGCACGCGGCTGCGAGCAGCTTCGAGCGGACTGACACGCGGGAATCTCCTGAAACTGATGGTATGTGCAGTGGTGGATACGCCTGCTGTAAGACAATATTGTAACATCCCCGCCGTCATGGGTACGCGATTGACTTTTTCCCCATAACGCCGCAAGCCAAAGGGCCGGCATTTGGGGCCGTACACGGAATGTTCAAGCGTATTCTCGTTGCCAATCGCGGTGAAATCGCCTGCCGGATCATCAAAACCGCGCGCAAGATGGGAATTGAAACGGTCGCCGTCTATTCGGACGCCGACAAGGATGCCTTGCACGTCTCCATGGCGGATACCGCGGTGGCCATAGGGCCGCCCCCGGCCGCTGAAAGCTATCTGGTCATCGAGAAGATCGTCGAGGCCTGCAAGCAAAGCGGCGCCGAGGCCGTTCACCCTGGCTATGGTTTTCTGTCCGAGCGCGAGGCCTTCCCGAAAGCCCTCACGGCTGCAGGCGTTGTGTTCATTGGCCCGAACGCCAAGGCCATCGCCGCCATGGGCGACAAGATCGAGTCAAAGAAGGCCGCTGCTGCCGCCAAGGTCTCGACGGTGCCGGGGCATCTCGGGGTGATCGAAAGCGAGGCGGAGGCGGTCAAGATTGCCGAGCAGATCGGCTATCCCGTGATGATCAAGGCGAGTGCGGGCGGCGGCGGCAAGGGCATGCGCATCGCGCACAGCAAGGCCGAGGTCGGAGAGGGGTTCACGCGCGCCCGTTCGGAAGCGAAATCTTCGTTCGGCGACGAACGGGTATTCATCGAGAAATTCATCACCGATCCTCGCCACATCGAAATCCAGGTACTTGGCGACAAGCACGGCAACGTCATCCACCTTGGCGAGCGCGAATGCTCGATCCAGCGGCGCAATCAGAAGGTGATCGAAGAGGCGCCAAGTCCTCTGCTTGATGCGTCGACACGAAAGAAGATGGGCGATCAGGCGGTCGCGCTTGCCAAGGCGGTCGGTTACGACAGCGCGGGGACTGTCGAGTTTGTCGCGGGGCAGGACAAAAGTTTTTACTTTCTCGAGATGAACACACGATTGCAGGTCGAGCATCCGGTCACTGAATTGATCACTGGCATCGATCTCGTCGAGCAGATGATCCGTGTCGCCGCGGGAGAAAAGCTTTCGATCGCGCAGGGCGACGTAAAGTTCAACGGCTGGGCGGTTGAAAGCCGTGTGTATGCCGAGGATCCATACCGAAACTTTCTTCCCTCAACCGGCCGACTGACGCGATATCGGCCGCCACGGGAAGAAAGCGCTCATGGAATGACGGTGCGTAATGACACCGGCGTCTACGAGGGTGGTGAAATTTCACTTTTCTATGACCCGATGATTGCGAAGTTGGTGACGCATGCCTCGACGCGTGGCGCGGCGATCAATGCGCAGAGCGACGCACTCGACCGATTCGTCATCGACGGCATTCGCCACAATGTGCCGTTTCTTGCAGCGCTGATGGCACATCCCCGCTGGCAGGCCGGCAAGCTTTCCACTGGCTTCATCGCCGAAGAATTTCCCGGCGGATTTCACGCAAGGGTGCCAGAGGGTGAGACAGGTGACGTACTGGCGGCTGTCGCCGCGGCAATCGACCATGTTTTGGGCGAGCGCAAGCGGCGCATTTCCGGCCAGCTCGATGGTCGGAGTGTCACGCGGGAAAGCCAACGGGCTCTGTGGCTCGGCGATCGCGAGGTCAAGCTCGAGGTCAAACGCGAGAATGGGGCCATCAATGTACGTTTCGAGCGGGAGAAGGGCACCGCCTCAGAGCTCCATTCGGATTGGAAACCGGGCGATGTGATCTGGAACGGCACGATCGATGGCCGGCCGGTCGCGGTGCAGGTGCGGACCATTCCGAATGGTTTTGCCCTGAGCTATCGCGGCGTCGAAACCAAAGCCTATGTTTACACCGAGCGCGAGGCCGGCTATGCGCGGCTGATGCCGCCAAGGAAGACGAGCGACACCGGGAAACAGATTCTTTGTCCGATGCCTGGTCTTGTTGTTTCGATCGCCGTGAAAGAAGGCCAGGAGGTCAAGGCCGGCGAGCCCGTGGCGGTTGTCGAGGCCATGAAAATGGAGAACGTGCTGCGCGCGGAAATCGACGGCACTGTAAAGAAGATCAACGCAAAACCGGGCGACAGTCTCGCGGTGGATGCTGTAATCCTCGAATTCAGCTGACCTCGACGGGCCCATTCCAGGAACTTCACGATTGGGGCGGCGTTGGTTCCCGACACTCTGAGAAGGGAGCCAGACCATGCTTGATGAACCGCGACGGCGGCGCCGGGCGCCTGATCTGGAGACAAATACGGCACCTGATCTCTTGCACGATGACTTGCGCCGGCGGGATCAGCGCGAAACGACCCCTGACTCGATGCCGCCCGATGAAGAGCGGAAAGATGAAGAGCCCGCCGGCGGCGGTTTCACGCCAAGAGCGGACGGCGGCAACAGCCAGCACCCAATCCACGATGAGGATCAGGAGGATGCGTCCCCCAGCTACTATGAGCGGGAGATCGACCGGCTTGATGCGGTGATCCGCGACCGCTCGCGCTGACTCCACCGGCCAAGCTCTGCTATGTCGGGGCGATGACGCTCTATTTCGCTTATGGCTCCAACATGGATCGTTCGGCGATGAGGCATCGCTGTCCCGGCGCGCGGGCCGTGGGCCCCGCCGTGCTCGACGATCACCGTTTCTTCGTCGGCATCGATGGATGGGGCTCGGTCAGCGCGAGCCGGGGTGAGGTGGTCCACGGCGTCCTGTGGCGGCTGACGCCGCGTGATATCGCGGCGCTTCACGCTTACGAGCTGTTGCACCAGGGGCTTTATGATGTGCGGTATCTGCCCGTGCGGCATGGATCGCGGCGTGTGCGGGCGATGATTTATCGTCTTCGCCGGCAAGCTGCCGGCGCGGCGAAGCCAGGCTACGTCGAACGGATTGCGAGCGCAGCCCGTGAATGGAATCTGCCCGAGACCTACATTCGCTCCGTGGAACGCTGGTCCAGGTCGCGATACACAGGCGCGCGGGCCATCGATCGGGAGATCGCGCGTGAGTGACGATATCGTTCGTCATGTCGTGGTGCGGGGGCGGGTGCAAGGGGTCGGCTACCGAGCCTTCGTCGAGGATGAGGCGATGCAGCGCCGACTGCGCGGTTGGGTTCGTAACCGCCGTGACGGATCCGTCGAAGCCGTCTTTGCCGGTCCCCGAACGGTCGTCGAGGCCATGATTGAAGCCTGCCGGCACGGACCAGCCTCGGCACGCGTCAGTACGCTTGATCAGCGGGAAGGAACGGAAACCGATCTTTCGGAAGCGGCGAGGGGTGGTTTTGAGGTCTTGCCGACGGTTTGACCCGTCGGGCCGAACAGCGGCTCGAACTCCCGTCGCAAAATCTCATCCACATCCGTCAGCGAAACAGGAACGCCGAGGTCGGACAGACTCGTTACCCCGTATCGTTTTTCACTCACGCCGCAGGGCACGATGCCGGAGAAGTGTGAGAGGTCGGGGTTCACGTTGATCGCAATGCCGTGCAACGTCACCCACTGCTTCACGCGGATGCCGATGGCGGCGATCTTGTCTTCGAAACCGTCGCCCTTTTCAGGTCGGGGCACCCACACGCCAATCCGATCTTCGCGCCGTCCGGCGCTCACGCGCAGTGCGGCCAAAGTCCGGATGATCCACTCCTCCAATGTGGCAACGAAGCGCCGTACATCCGGTCCGCGACGTCGCAAATCGATCATGGCATAGGCCACGCGTTGTCCTGGGCCGTGATACGTTAGCTGTCCGCCGCGGCCGCTCTCGTAGAGAGGGAAACGAGCATCGATCACGTCAGCGTGGTTTGTGCTGGTGCCGGCGGTGTAGAGAGGCGGGTGCTCGAGAAGCCAAACGAGCTCAGCCGCCGCTCCGGCAGCGATCGCGACAGCTCGAGCGTCCATGGCCGCGACCGCGTCTTCATAGGAAACCAGGGAATCGCTGACGCGCCATTCGACCGGCGTCGATCCGGCCGGCGCTGGAAGTCCGAATACCAGTGTGTTTCGCGTGTTTACCACTCAGTAGCCTCACTACCCCAAATGGTCTTTATTAAATAAGGTCCAAGGGTCCGAGAAGTAGGCTTTTTGCTTATTTTTAGTTCGGAGGCTCGCCTTGACCGATATCTCGTTATCCCGACCTGGCGTGACGGTTTGGCCCCAGCTGTCGAAGAGTGTGGTTTGGGTTGCTGGCGCGGCCTTGTACGTAGCACTCGCAATGCTCGCGACGCGCTGGATCGCAGTCCACGCGGAGCGTCAGCCGGAGTGCGGGCTGCGCGCTATCGTTCTTATATTCACCGCCCCCGGCCAACCAGTGTCCGGAGGTTCGTCGCCCCACTGGTTCCTTCAATGCAAGCATTTCCGTTTCGGAATCAAAACCAACAAATTTTCAGACCGGCCGCCTGTTTTCCTGACGGGGGCGGGAAATCTTTTTTTGAAGTAGCACGACGTCCGAATGATGTCCGCTATTGGCCCAAAGCAGACATAAGCTTGTGCGGTGCAAATGTCTGCTTCTGACCCAAAGCGGACATGCTTGAGTTGCGGTAGCGAGATGTAGCTCAAAGTTTATTCGGCGTTTATTCCCTTTAGGACAATCGACAATTTTCGAATCGCGGAGGAGTTTGGCGTCGCAAACGCAACGGCCGGGCACGGACGCCTGCATTGCGTCTCAACAGCTTGGGCCTGGTCACTTGCAATCTCAGAACTCCGTAAAATCAGCGGCAGTCCAAAGTCCGGCCCTGTCGATTAAAACGGTTCTGGTCGAAAGCAACGAGAATCTGCGCGAAGCCGCGCGAGACTCGGACATTGAAATTGTGCAGCTAAGGGCCGGCAAGCAAGAGGGCTCTCTCGTACATATTGGTATCCGTGACGTTTCTCTAAGTCTGTGTAAGTTTTCGATAGAATTCCGCGGGCGAGGTGTTATTAGCCCGAACAAATTCACTATTGGAACAATGCTTGCCAGTGCGCGGGGTGGGCTATTCTGGGGCGAAGAGGTATCGGCTGGGGATGTCGTTACATTCCCTCCTGGGATTGAAGCTGACGGGATGTATGGAAGCGGCGCATCCTACGCAGCCATCTTGATTGAACCATCAGAACTCGTATCGCTGTTCAGGAGTGAAGGCCGGCTGGCCGATCCCGCTGTATGGATCAAACGAGGCGTGCAACGTCACGATCCGCTTTTGACTGATGAGGTGAGACGTCGACTGACCGAAATCGGTTCGAGCCTCCAGCGCCATGGTGCGACGGCTTCACATCAGACCCTTGATTTTTTCCGCCGATCAATTGTTGAGGCATTTGCAGCCGGTTTGGTGAGCACAACGCCGCCCGATCGTATTCCTGCGCGCGTGACAGGTGCTCGCCTGGTGCGCGAAGTGGAAGCGTATGTGGATGCCGCGGGCGATCGGCCTGTACACATCTCCGAATTGTGCAACGCGCTCAAGGTTTCGCGGCGCACTTTGCACCGAGCTTTCGTTGATACGATGAATATGGGGCCGGTCGGCTATCTTCGTCGCCGGCGCCTTTCAGCCATACAAACGATCCTCAAGCGCAGCGACCCGACAACCACTGGAATCGCGGAGATAGCGTTTGAATATGGATTTTCGGAACCCAGTCGGTTCGCAGCCTATTACCGGTCCTTCTTTGGTGAGACACCGTCGGACACGCGCCGGTCTGTTGCTCGATAGGCTCCTCACGACCGCCCGATTTGGCACAAAGTGCACTAGGCGCTCTCTGAACAGGCGAACTACCATTTGTCCGCTCGGCTTCGCGATAGTCGAAAGCCGACCAAACTAACGATGCGGACTTGGGAGCAAGCGCTGTGTCAACAGTCACAGTCGCCTTGACTCAATTACTTTCGCAGATGGGTACTTCGCAGCACACCAGCTACGTTGAAGACGCGGACACAAGACGAGTAGCGGACGCGATGGCTTCGTTGCTGTACCGAGAGGGCTTGCAACAGATTGCCGAGCATGGGCGATTGAGGGAGAGCGCACCGTTGGCTATCGGGGTTGTCCCTGGCGCAACTGGGTGGACCATCATCAAAACTGTGCCGCTTGAAATGCTCGGTCGGCGGGCGCCACACGCAAATCGGATGCGCCTCGTCGATCTCGCGGGGCTACTCGGGACGGCCGCTTTGCAAATCAATCTCTATCAGAAGGCTTTTCTCATTCTCGTCGAGGTGGACCGCCAATTACGTTGTCTGCTGTCCGGGTACGGCCCGGGGACCGCTCGCAATCCCGATCCGCTGCAATTCTACGAGGAAACCCTTGCGGAAGACCGCATTGATGTTCGCTTCGAGTTATTGCCTTTGCAGCAACTTGTCTGGGAAAGCACGCGTTACGAATACGCCGGACCAACCCTAAACCATGAAGAGTTGGTGGCTCGGCTCGCTCGCCGGCTAGGCGGCGAAAACGCCGTATGGTGCGATGACTCGCTCTCAACCGATATTTTGTTGGGCCGAAAGCCGTTGCCGATGGAAGACGGCATTACGCTTCACTTTGAATAGTAACCGAACTGGCGACCTCAATCGTCTCAGGGAAAATTCCAGACGTTTGGAGCTTGCACTCGCACCGCCAGGCAAGAGGCGCAGATTTGGCACAAACTGTACTAGGGGTCTGAGAAACAGGCGAAATATTGTCGGGGCTTCATCATCGGTAGGAGTCCGGCAATGGCGCTTGGAAGAAAAGTCTGGCTCGGTGTGATGGCATTGTTCGTCGCGGTTGGCGTGAGCATGCCTGCTGTCGCGCAACAGCAGCAAAAACCCAACATCGTTTTCATCATGGGTGACGACATCGGTTGGGCCAATATCGGTGTCTACAATCAGGGTGTCATGGCCGGTCGCACGCCGAACCTGGACCGGCTCGCATCACAGGGTATGCGCTTCACCGACTATTACGCGGAGGCGAGCTGCACCGCTGGTCGAGCGAACTTCATCACCGGAGAACTACCGATCCGCACCGGGATGACCACCGTCGGTCAAGCTGGATCTCCGGTCGGCATACCGGACGAGGCGTTGACTATCGCTTCCGTACTTAAATCGATGGGTTACGCAACAGGACAATTCGGCAAGAACCATCTCGGCGACCGCAACCAATTCTTGCCGACTGTGCATGGCTTCGATGAGTTCTACGGATATTTGTACCACTTGGACGCGATGGAAGACCCGTGTCATCGCAACTATCCACCTGAGCTCCGGGCAACGGTGGGTCCGCGGAACATGTTGCACAGTTATGCAACCAACGTGGACGATCCAACGGTTCAGCCGCGTTGGGGCAAGGTTGGAAAGCAGAAAATCGAAGACGCTGGCGAACTCTGTCCGAAGCGCATGGAAACGGTCGACGATGAGATACTCGCCAACGCACTCAAGTTTCTCGACAAGGCAAGACAGGATGGAAAGCCGTTCTTCCTGTGGCTGAATCCAACGCGGATGCATGTCTACACCCACTTGTCAGAGAAGTACGAGAACATGCGCACCCCGCAGAACGGCTGGAGTATCGAAGAAGCCGGCATGGCGCAGCTCGATGACATCGTCGGCTCCGTCATGAAGTACCTGACCGACAATGGACTTGAGAACAACACGATCCTCGCCTTCTCCACCGACAATGGCGCTGAGAACTTCACCTGGCCCGATGGTGGTCAGACCCCGTTTGCCGGAGGCAAGGGTACCGCGCTTGAGGGCGGCTTTCGTGCTCCGATGATCATCCGGTGGCCCGGCAAAGTACCGGCGGGCAAGGTTGAGAACTCAATCATGTCAGGGCTGGATTGGTTGCCGACTTTTGTCGCGGCGGCCGGTAATCCAAACATCGTCGACGAACTCAAAAAAGGGAAACAGATCGGCGATCGTACCTACAAGGTGCACCTTGATGGCTACAACCAGACCGATCTCATCACCGGCAAGGGTCCCTCAACGCGAAGCGAAATTTATTATTTCACTGAGGGCACGCTGAGCGCGGTTCGCGTCAATGACTACAAGTACCGTTTCACCGACCAGCCGAACGGTTGGTTTGGCGGCACCATCAAAGTGGACTTTCCGATCCTGACCAATCTCCGCCTTGATCCTTATGAACGGACTGGCCTCAGCCAGTCGATATTTGCGGCCAATTGGTGGGGCACGGAGTTCTGGCGTTTCGTATTTGTGCAGCAACAGGTCGCTAAGCTCGCCGAAACTGCACTTGAATTTCCGCCAATGCAAAAAGGCGGCAGCTTCAATCTAGAGGCGGTCAAGGAACAAATCGAAAAGGCCGTAGCGGCACAACACGGCAAGTAGATCAAGCGCAACCCGCGCTGCTCAGTTGGCATGGGCAGCGCGGCAACCGTCTAAGCCTGGGGCCGCTTTGCTCGCCGACCGGGGGATGAAATGACCGCGCAGAGCCGACCGGCCGGTTCTATGGTTTCTGCCGAAGTAATTCGCGCCGCGCTGACATTCGTTGAACGCAGCGAAACGCAAAATATTCAGGTAGAAGACCTCACTAGTGCCGCGCAGGTTGAATACCGAACCCTGTTGCGTGCTTTCAAACGTTATCTTCGAGTGACGCCGAAACGTTACCTGAAGATGCGGCAACTCAATCTTGTCCGTTGTGCCTTGCGTACGCCAGAGGCGTCTTCAGCTATGGAAGTCATGGCTGATTTCGGAGTGACCGAGTTTGGTCGCTTTGCAACTGAGTACAAACGTCACTTCAACGAGTTGCCCTCGGAAACGTTGCGCAGAGGACTGCCGGAAACCTCATAGTAGCCGTTCGTTGGGTGGATACGGATGTCGCTTTCAGGGGGGAAGCGCACATGACGATTGCAAAGCCGAATGTCCCCTAATGGCCCATAAGCGACGCGAGCGTTTATTGCCGGGTTATTCGCGCAGACATGGGGCAGGAGGAGCGTAGCCGGCCTCGGCCTAGGGGAGGCAGGGGCAGTATCCGACAAGCTGTTTCCGGAGGCGGGGGGAATTTTCCCTACTTGGACTTACGGCCAAATAAGGTGATGCGCGAGAAGCCCAATAAATTAAATGGGTACTGCGGATTTGATGGCCGGGGAAAAATTAACCACTCATTCACCATACCATGGTGACCTTATACCTGCTCATCGTCGCGCGTCTGCGCAATAGGGAAAAAAACGTGGCCACACTCGACAAGGTTGCCGTCGACATCACCGTGGTGCTCGGCACCACATCCATGCCAATCCATCAGGTGTTGCGGCTCGGCCGTGGCGCGATCATCGAACTGGACGCCATGGAGGAGGATGCTGTGAGTATCCTCGCCAACAATCTGCCGGTGGCCAAGGGGACGGTGGTCGTGAACGGCAACCGCATTGCCGTCAACGTGGCCGAACTGCTTCCCCGGCCTCCCGATATGCGGTGAATGGGCGGCCCTAAGGGCTGGCCAAGGGCCTGACGCTGCAACGAAAATAAGTGGCAGTGGGGCAATCGCGGGCCTTGTCCCTCAACTGCCTATTTGTTACATGGCAGCGATCATTGGGACGACGGGTTTCACGCCTTTTCGTTCCTCTCCCCATGCGGTCGTGGCGGAATTGGTAGACGCACTAGCTTGAGGTGCTAGCGGGGCAACCCGTGGAGGTTCGAGTCCTCTCGACCGCACCACTAAAAAAATAAGCCCCTGACATCATTTCAATTCTTCGCTGGTGGCCGCACTTCCTGCCGAGGTGCGGCCATAGATGTTTCATTTTCGTTCGCAAGCTTTACTTTGCCTGGAGCCCCAGTCAGCGGACGCGCGCTGTTACGATCAAAGCCTTTCTTGAGAACGGCGTGATTTACGGTGGCCTTGTTTTTGGCCGGCTAAATAATTCCAAGCCAATGCAGTCGGCCTTCTATAGCAAGGCGAAGACCGCTCTTGGGTTCACCGCCAACAGACAAGGGGACTTGTGCAATCGGCATCATCACGAATCCAAGATAGAGGGCCACCAAAACGCCTAACCCTATGAACAGTCGCCGTATTGTTTCGTTGCGAAACTCGCCCATGACACCAGTCATTTTCGTTGCGGCACCGAATTGACCGGTCCCGCGTTCCTGAGATCGCGATTCATCTCGAGGCAGGTTGCAAGCTCGCTATATGTTGGCGAGAACGTTTGCATCTTGACGCATCGCGCCCGATCAGCCACCGGGAAAGTCGACCAGTCTTTGCTGAGTTGCTCGCGCGTCCGCCGCTCCGACTCAAGACAGAGTTTCAAGTTATCGCCAGTATCTTTCGCGAGCCCGGCCTCGGCCGCGCCGCGGCAGCTTGCGGTTACATCCCAGCTTGGGACACTATCCGCTGTCGCTTCGCTTGGAGAAAACCACATGCCGACGGAAACGGCCGCAACGGCAATCACTAAATGTCGTGACATGACGGTCTCCTGGACGCCTGCAAAGGTACGTCAGGATCGCCGCGGATGAAAGGCAGACAGCAGTTTGCCTCGCCAGAAAGGCCGCGCAAGTCTCAAATCGAATGAAAGCGAATTCTCGCACCACCTTGGCATGATGGCGCTGGAGGGTGGCTTTGGTGCCCGACCAAACGCAGTGCACAAGTGGCACAAGCTCTTGGCATTCCCGCTGTCAGTGGCCAGAGACGGTGTGAGAATGGACGCACTATATCCGATGCTGTTTCGCTGATTGAGAAACGGCCGCGTTTTTTGAAAAAGACTTTTGCTGAGCGCCAACTGTCTCCGCTTCCTCGTCCTGGATGTTGAACACGCTGGCGAGCACGAAGCCGATGCTCGCGCCAACGGAAAGCAATGCGACAGACAGCAAAAACGTCATGGCGGTCCCCCTAAACCCGCCCAGCCGAAATTACCGTAACCCAAGGTTGGTCAGTTCTGGTGGTGGAAACACACCGTCGCGGCGGTCGCTGGCCCGGAAGTGGCAGCGCTTTTCAAGAAAGACTTTGGAGCGGAATCTTAATGCGGAACTCTAAAGAAAAAGCCGCAGGCTAGGGTTCTGCGGCTTTTTCCCGTTCAAGATAAAGCTGGAAGGGCTCGTAGCGCCCGAAAAATTACTCAGCTCAATAATTTCGTCAATATCCTGTCGGGTGTTTTTCCCAACCTGGCCGGCCATTGCACAATATCAGTGCAGCCATTTTGCCGCAGCGGGAACTTGATCCGGCGGATTAAGGTTATCTCGCAGCTTTTGAACGGAAAACCCAGCCACGGAGTATTTTCCCGCACATGTGGCCATGGATTCTGATTTTTATCGTTGGCGTTGCCCTTGGGTACGGGGTTCGCGAAATAATTTCGCGGCGCCGTCACAAGTACTTTCGCGAGCGACGCGTTTGGGATCGAAGGCTTGAGGATCGTATTACACCAAATGAAATCGATGAGGATCTTGCAATCGCTCCCGAGCAGAAATCTAAGCTTCCTGCGAAAGCAGACACCAAGACCACGCGCGAGGACGTAGATCGCTAGTCAGAAGAGGCGCAATCCTTCGCGGGCCAACTGATCAAGACGCGGCGTCGGGGCGCCACGCAGTTCTCCACCACCGTACGATCCCAAATCGCCATAGCCGACGTTGTCACCCAGAATGAACACAACGTTCGGCTTCGGCGGCTGCTGCGCGAAAGCTTGAGTAGCTGCCACCAGAAGGAGTGCTGTGAGAGCAGTGCGCATGGCTGTTTTCCTCGAAGTTTCAATTCGCGCGCAGTCCACCCAGATCAGCACGCAGCGGAACGAGCTTTCTCGATCAAAATGTCGGCGGCGCGATCCAACGCATTGAATTGCGTGTAAAGGTCGCGGACATGCTTGGGGTCCATCTTCCTTGCGAGGGGCGACGACAGGTGCCAAACGGCACCGTGTGGATTGACCTCAAGTACATACAATCGCCCTGTCTGGCTTTCACGGACAATGTCAACGCCGAGCACCGGGCATTCTGGAAATGCTTCGTGCGCACGCTCACCCACGGCGATGATCTCTGGGTCATTACAGATTGAGCGGACGCGGCCACCCATCTCTTTGTTGTTCGATGCGATAATGCCGAGTGGATTATTGGCGATTTCGGCAAGCGACGGGCGCACATTGCCCCAACGGTTGCGAGCACAATAAAGGGTGCGCCCAAACAGCGTCAAAACCCGATACTCAGTAGGGTAGCCGTCCTCGGAGTGATCGATAAACGGCTGGACGAGAAAAGAATCATTGGCAGCAGCGGTCAACTCGGCACAGCGCGCATAAACATCCACGGCGCGCACTAATCTTACGCCTTGGCCGCTATTCAAATTGTTCGGCTTCACTATCACATAGTCGCCCCATTCGTTTGGATCAAACGAAGCGCCTGGACACAGCGTTTCGGTCCGCGGTGTCAAAATGCCAATCGAAGACAATCGAAGTAGTTGTTCGTCCTTGCCAAGGATGTGACCACAAAATACGGCGCCCCCGCGGGGGACAAAATCGATCAAGCGGATAGGCGAAAAGACGAGCGACGGGCGCCGTACCTGCCAACGCGCCGTCACCGAGTTGGCGCTCCCATTGTTGGCTATACGAACCTCAATGTCGGGCGCTTCGCGCTCGATCCGGTGCTGGATTGTTATCCAGTCCGACGGATCCTGTTCCCACGTGCTTTGCAAGATCAATAAATTGCGAGCAAACATGAGGGCCTGCCGCTTCCCCAAACCTGTCTAGCGCGCGCCAGACAGTCTAGCAGGGGTCCTGCTGCGAAACAGGCCTTCAGGTCGCTTTGTAGTTTATTGGGTGTCCGCTTTGAGGATGCGCAAGTTTCAGCGCCGCGCAACCTCATTCATCAGCCAAGCGATTGAACGAAGATCAAGACGGACAATATCGCTATGGGCACAGGGCGTACCAAGGAATGTACGTCGCGGAAACAAGCTTGCACTGCATCGATGCCTGTTGGGAGAGGAATGCCCACACGATGCTACGGCCGGTTTTTGCCGGAATAAACTCCGATACCGTTCCACGGCTTGGCTGAGCGAAGTTCCAGACTGGATACACGTCGTACACCACGCAAATTCCCTTATCGCTCTTGTTGTACACGTAACAGGTCGCGCTGTCGGTCGTTTTGCCTATTTGGGTCGCGATATTTGCGCTCGGTGTATCGCCCTGCTTGTTCCCATAATTTTTGGGAGCCGCTTCGGCTTTGCAACAAAGTACCGCAGCACAGACCAAGATCGTTGCTGCAAATAAATTCTGAGTTTTGGTTCTCGAGAAAAACATCGTCTCTTCCTTTTCTGCGAATTCTGAAGCGCTCGGCTCTTTTGAATCGATCTAAACGGTCGGACCTCCCGAACGGGATTCTGCGGTTGTATCATGTAATCGGGACGGATCACGCAAGAGTGAGAGGTCTGTTCAACTTTCCAGAAGTTGTTGCCCGAATGAGTGCCATCGAGGTGCTGTCCCGATAAAACCTTGAACGGAAACCAAACTCGAAGACGATTTTCTTTGGAAAAATTCAAAGCTGGAAGCGTGCCCTCTTATTCCGCGCGTCTGAAAAACAATTTGCTGTTGCCGTCACTGGACTCAAAGCAACAGCGCCTCATAATTTTGTTCGGGGCGGCGCGCGAACGAGTAGTTTCCAGGGGACGTCATGGGGTACGGGGACAGTCGTGGCCTTTTTGCAGGGGCCATTGCAAAGGCTGCTCTATTGTCGGTGAGCTATCTGGCGATCAATGTCGTAGCCGGCGGCTTATCACACGCACAAACCGCGCAACAAAGCCCGCCAACGCAATCGGTGCCGTCGCAACTTCCGCCGGTGCAGATCGACGAACCGACCCGCAAGCAAAGACGTCAGCGTAGCCAGCCGAGCAATCGCGCCGGCGCGACAGCGGCACGGCGGCGGGAGACACCGCGCTCCACGCCGCCCGCACAGGCGTCGGTTTGGACAACCACTTACGACACCCGGACAGGGACGGTCGGCAATTACACAAACAGCACCGCGATCGCCACCAAAGTCAACACGCCGCTCATCAACATTCCCCAATCCGTGACAGTGCTGACGAAGGAATTCATCACGGATCAAGGATTCCAGAATCTCACCGATGTCACACGCTACGTTCCGGGCGTTGCCGTGCACCAGGGCGAAGGCAATCGCGATGAGCTGGTGATTCGCGGCGTGGATTCGAGCGCGAATTTTTTCGTGAACGGCTTTCGCGACGACGTTCAGTATTTTCGTGATCTCTACAACGCGCAAAGCGTGGAAATATTAAAGGGTCCAAGCGCACTGACGTTCGGTCGCGGCTCGGGGGGCGGTCTGCTTAATCGAACTCTCAAGGAAGCCGACGGACAAAGCATTTATGAGGCGACCGCAACGACCGGTTCCTACTGGGACCGTCGCTTCACGCTCGACGCTGGCCAGGCCGTGAACGAAAATTTCGCTGCCCGCCTGAACCTGATGTACGAAGGAAGCGATACGTTCCGCGATTTCGGAACGCTCGAACGCTGGGGCGTCAATCCGACCGTGACGTTCCTTGTCGATCCGTCGACGAAGGTCCGGCTCAGCTACGAGTATTATCACGACGATCGCACCGCCGATCGCGGCAACCCTTCTTTCGCCACGAGCGCGGTTGCACCGTCGTCAACCCGTTTCAATCCGGCAGGTCCATTCGCACCGGGCGGAGACCTTATGGCGTTCTTCGGAAGCCCGGACCTGAACGTTGCCCGCGCGAATGTGCAGCAGACCATGGCGTTTATCGATCATGATTTCGGGAACGGATTGACGGCAAAGAATTCGACAATGTTTGCCGACTACCAGAAATTCTATCAGAACGTCTATCCCGGCAACGGCCCGCTGGCAGGGGCGGTCAATCCGTCAGAGACCTCGTTCAATCGAGCGGCCTATCAGCATACAACGAACCGCGACAATCTCTTCAACCAGACCGATTTTGTGTTCAAGACGTCCACCGGGCCAGCCTCCCACACCATCGCGTTCGGGACGGAATTTGGCTGGCAGAGCGGAATTGACGTTCGCAACACCGGGATTTTTCCGAACGGAACCAATACCGAGGCGGACAGCCCTTTCTCACCGACGTATTTTGGGCCAATCGTTTTCGTCCATCAGTATCCGGGCGCCTTCTCGCCCGGCGTCACGACGCCTGATTCCAACAGCAAGTACCAGCTCTTCGTCGCGTCCGCCTACGCGCGAGACACGATTGAGATCACTCCGTACCTGCAGTTGATTGGTGGTGCCCGCATCGATCGCTTTGACGAGTCGGCGCTGGACATGAACACCAATACAAATCGCAGCCTCGTCAATACGAACGTCTCGCCGCAAGCTGCTGTTATCGTGAAACCCATGCCGAATTTCTCGATCTACGGCACGTACAGCATTTCCTATCTGCCAGCATCCGGCGATCAATTCAGCGCACTGGCTGACGGCACGATTATTCTCGCGCCGCAGAAATTCGTGAATGAGGAGATTGGCGTCAAATGGAACATCAATCCGCGCCTGCTTTACACAGCGGCGGTGTATGACCTCGAACGATACAATGTTCCTCTGCCAGACCCGAACAACGCGGGATTTTTCATCCTGTCTGGGCGAAACAGCATTCATGGCTTCGAGACGGCCCTGAACGGTTACGTGAACCCCAACTGGCAGTCGACGCTTGGTTACGCCTATACCGATGCCCGCGTGACAAGCGCGACGTCGGCGACGATTGTGCCGGGCAATCGCATCCAGCTCGTTCCGTTCAATCAATTCTCCTGGTGGAACAAGTATCAGTTCACGCCGGCGTGGGCAGCTTCCGTGGGTCTGATCTACTTCTCGGATTCGTTTGCGTCTTCCGACGACAGCGTCAAGTTGCCCGGTTTCTTCCGTGTCGATGCCGGAGTCTTCACCAAAATTAATGAGACCTGGAGAGCCCAGCTCAATATCGAAAACGTCTTTAACAAGGGCTATTGGGCATCAGCCGACGGCAACAACAACATTACGCCAGGGCAGCCGCGTACCGTCCGGCTGACGGCTTTCGCCAAGTTTTGACCGAACCGCCTCGGCCTGACAAAGCGGATATTGTCTATCGTGGGCGATGACGATCCCGGATAGTTGAGCGTTTGCAATCTCATATGCTCAAGGTGCGTGCAAAGTCGCTTTGAAGCGCAATGGTAACTTTTCGCGCTGCACGCACCCCTG